>Ga0194132_10008256_pt1 | contig 14989 bp, 13 predicted proteins | sample TA2KigOf80mmetaG_FD_148612 | JGI IMG/M metagenome (GOLD analysis project Ga0194132, IMG submission 148612) | Freshwater microbial communities from Lake Tanganyika, Tanzania - TA2015054 Kigoma Offshore 80m | ecosystem: Environmental > Aquatic > Freshwater > Lake | place: Tanzania: Lake... | reverse complement strand
TCCAACCTCACCCTCTGGGCGGGATCAAGAGGTGTCGGCCGCGAGCAGGCGGGCAACTATCTGTTCTACGGCGTGCGCGAATTCGGCATGGCCGCGGTGATGAACGGCTTGAGCCTGCATGGCGGGTTTGTCCCTTACGGCGGCACCTTCCTGGTGTTCTCGGACTACGCCCGCAACGCTTTGCGCATGGCGGCGCTCATGGGGCAGGGAGCGATCTACGTCTTTACCCACGATTCCATTGGCCTGGGCGAGGACGGCCCCACTCATCAGGCGGTGGAACACGCCGCCAGCCTGCGGCTGATTCCCAATCTGTCAGTGTGGCGCCCTTGCGATGCCACCGAAACCGCGGCGGCGTGGAAGGCCGCCATCGGCAACCGCAAAGGCCCGACGGCCTTGTTGCTGTCCCGCCAGAATCTGCCTCACGTCGCGCGTGACGCCCAGCAGTTGGCGGACATGGCCAAGGGTGGCTACGTCATCGCCGCAGCCGATCGTCCCCAGGTGGTGATCATTGCCACCGGCTCCGAGGTCGCGCAGGCGCTGGCGGTACAGAAAGCGCTGAGCGAAAGCGGCGTGCGGGTGCAGGTCGTGTCCATGCCCTGCACTTCCGTATTTGACACCCAGGACGCCGCCTATCGCGGTCGCGTATTGCCGCGTGGTGTGCCGCGACTGGCGATCGAAGCGGGTGTCAGCGACTATTGGCGCAAGTATGTGGGGCTGGAAGGCGATGTGGTGGGTCTGGATCGTTTCGGTGAATCCGCGCCGGCAGGCGATCTGTTCAAGTATTTCGGCTTCACCGTCGACAACGTGGTGAACCGGGCCAAGGCGCTGCTTCAGGCGTAGATCCATGCGGCTGCTGGCCGACATTGGTGGCACCAACGTCAGGTTTGCACTGTTGCCGCCCGACAGTCTGCAACCTTGTGACGAACTCAACCTCCAGTGTGCCGACTTCCGCGGTCTTGAGGAGGCAGTAGACCACTACCTTGAACAGGTAGGCCGGCCCGCCATTTCGGATGCCGCCATGGATGTGGCCACCGCCGTCACCGGCGACTTGGTCAAACTCACTAACAGCCCCTGGGCATTTTCCATCGACCAGTCCCGCCGCCGCTTGGGGTTGCGACGGCTGCTGATAATCAATGACTTCACCGCCCTGGCGCTGTCACTACCCGTACTGCGTCCCGACGAAGTGAAGCAGATCGGTCGCGGCGAAAGTATCGATGGCACCCCCATCGGGTTGCTCGGCGCTGGTACTGGATTGGGCGTATCAGCGCTCATCCCCAACGGCAAGAACTGGATTCCCATACAGGGGGAAGGTGGCCATGTCGCCTTCAGTCCGATGAACGAAATCGAAGATGCCGTGCTGCAGGTGTTGCGCGGGCGCTTCGGTCATGTTTCCGCCGAACGGTTGTTGAGCGGACCTGGACTGGTCCGTATCTACCGGGCGCTATGTGAAATCCATCACGCCCTGCCGCAGACCTACACGCCGGAGCAGGTCAGCCTGCTAGGGCAGACAGACCAGGATCCGCAGTGTGCGCAGGCGCTGCATCTATTCTGTGGAGCGCTCGGCACCGCCGCGGCCAATCTGGTGGTCACCCTGGGCGCCCGCGCAGGGGTCTACGTCGGCGGCGGCATCGTGCCAAAGTTGGGTGAGTACTTCGAGCGTTCCGAATTTCGCCAGCGCTTCGAGCACAAGGGCCGGTTCTCCACCTATGTAGCTCAGGTGCCGACTTACGTCATCCACGCTGAAACGCCGGCCCTCCGGGGATTGGCCATGGCCCTTGCCCAGGCCGACGCCTGATCCAGGGGCTCTGTTATCCTGAAGGCGATTACGACAACAGGAGGGTTGAGTTATGTCAGCATTCTTCGAGTTGCGTTCCTATCGCATCAAGGATGGCAAGCGCGACCGCTGGGTCAAACTTATGGAAGAGCGCATCATCCCCTATCAAGTGGAGCGCGGCATGGTCATCGTCGGCAGCTGGGTGGATCAGGAGCAACCTGACCACTATCTGTGGATGCGCCGGTTTGACAGTGAGGACGATCGCAAGGCGCTCTACAAGGCGGTGTATGAGGATCCCGCCTGGAACAACGAATTCAAACCCTTTGTCGACGAGATGCTTGATCGCAGCAAGATCGTCGTCACCCGCCTGGCCGCCTCGCCGAAATCCGTGATGCGCTGATTCGAACCCCTGCCATGTCGACCCTGGCCGCTGACGAAACCGGCATCGCGCGCAGCATCGGTTCGCTGCCGGGCCCGCGCGGATTGCCGTTCATAGGGTCGATGCTGCAGTTTGATGCCAACCACGCGCCCACTATCCTGGAGAACTGGGCGCGACGCTATGGCCAAATTTACAAGGTGCGGCTGGGCAGAAAAACCTTGGTGATCATGGCGGATCACGTCGCCGCCATGAAGGCGATGCGTGAGCGCCCAGATCACTACACCCGTGCCCGCGTTGTGCGGCCCATTTTCGAGGAATTGGGCTTTATCGGCGTATTCGCCGCCGAAGGCGATGAGTGGCGGCGTCAGCGCCCATTGGTGGTGAAAGCGCTCGATCCGGCTCACCTCAAGCGGTTTTTTCCGGTCATGGTGACCGCGACGGAACGCTTGTACCGGCGCTGGCAGCGGGCAGCTAGTGGTGCCCCGATCGAGGTGCGCAACGACCTGACGCGCTATACCGTCGATGTCATCTGCTCCCTCGCTTTTGGCACCGATGTCGCCACCCTGGAGAAGGAAGACGTCGATCCCTTACAGCGTCATCTGGATCGCATCTTCAAGGGCATCAACGATCGCATATTCGCCATCTTTCCCACTTGGCGTTACATCAAGCGCCGCGCCGACCGGGAGCTGGAGCATTCCGTGAAGGTTTCGGTCGACGCCGTACGGGGTTACGTCGCCCAAGCCCGGGCCGTCATGGAGTCCCGGCCGGAACTCAGACAGGCCCCGGAGAATCTGCTGCAAGCCCTAATCGCCGCCACCGAGGACGAACGGCTCAGCGAGAACGAACTCATCAGCAACGTGCTTACCATGTTGCTGGCCGGCGAGGACACCACTGCCGGCACACTGGCATGGAGCCTGTATATGCTGGCCAAGCATCCAGAGGCGCAAGCAGAAATGCGCCTCGAGACGGACGCCGCGCTCGCCGGCGGCATCGCCGTGCGGGATTTCGACGTCGCCCGCCAGCTTCCCTACACCGAAGCGGTGATCATGGAGTCGTTGCGCCTCAAGCCCGTGGCGCCGCTGCTTAGCGTATCCCCGACCCACGACACGGTACTCGCCGGCGTTTCGCTCCCAGCGAAGTCCCGCGTAGTCATCCTGAACCGGGCACCCGGCATGGATGCCCAACGCTTTCCCAATCCGGAACAATTCCTCCCGGTGCGGTGGCTCGACCGGGGCGACGGTACTGGTGCGGAAACCGGTGCTCGGCGAGTGGTCACGCCCTTTGGTGCCGGTGCCCGCTTTTGTCCGGGCCGCTATCTGGCAATGCTGGAGGCCAAGATGGCACTGGCCATGACGGTCAGTGCTTTTGAGCTCAGTCATTCCGGTGAGCCGGTCGAAGAAGAGCACAACCTCACCATGCGGCCGAAGAACCTGCGGTTGAGCCTTACACCAAGACAGCACTAGGGCAAGCCGTCCGCTTCACTCCGACTGCGCCGCCGCCGCCGCGAACAACATGTCAATCACGCGCTGATTGCCCCGTGAACTTTCCAGCGGGAAAGCAAACGCTGCCTTGCCCTGAACCGCATCAGCGAAGTTCTCCACCATCAATTGATAGTGATTGGCCTGAGGAAACAGAGCCTGCTCGGTGCCCGTGACATCATTCATCCGCAGCGTCAGCGTGGCCTGATCATAGATGCCAGCATTGAACGGCGCATCCAGCCGTGCCCAGCCCTTGTCGCCATGAAAGGTCATGTGCTGGCGCCGGGCGGCCTGAGTGCTGCAGTAGAACGATAGGGAGAATTCCTCGAACTCCACCCAGCACGAGGCAAATCGATCAGTGCGGAAGGTGGGGTCCCAGTCGATGCGCGCGGTGGCTTTGGTGGGTTCCTTTCCCGTGGCGAATCGAGTACCCACGACAGGATAAACGCCGATGTCACGCAAGCCGCCACCCCCCAGCTCACGGCGATTGCGGATGTTGGAAGCGTCGCGGTTGAAGTAGGCGAAGGATCCTTCCACCACCCGCAGCGTGCCCAGACGGCCGCTTGCCAGAAGATCACGCATCATCTGCCATTGCGGGTGATGTACCACCATGAAGGCCTCGCCTGCCACCACGCCCTTCCGATCGCGTGCGGCGATGAGTGTATCGACCTCGTCGGCCCGCATCGCGATCGGCTTTTCACACAACACATGCTTGCCCGCTTCGATCGCTTTCAAGGTCCACTCCACGTGCATGCTATTGGGTAGTGGAATGTAGATGGCGTCAACATCCGGCGCGGCGATGAGGTCTTCGTAGTTGCTGTACAGATTAGTGATGCCGAAGCGCTCGCAGACGACCGAGCCGTTGGTCGGGTCGCGGCTGGCCAGCGCGGCCAACTCGCCATTGCGCGACAACTGAATGGCCGGCATCACCAGATCCCGGCCGATCTTTGCGCTACTCAGTATCCCCCAGCGGACTCGCGGCATGTTCGTTCAGACTTTTGTGAGATGGACCGGGCGATTGTAGACGCTGGTCACGGAAACTCCGCGCGTGCTCGACACCGCACACCTTATGGGCATCCCGCGATTTGGTGCGCTGCAAGATTCCTTGCAAGACTTGTTGACGCGGTGAGGATCATTTTTTCCACGCTAGAATCGGTTCGCGTTGTTGCGGAGGCTGCCCGCCTCCAGAGCAGACGATGTTCCTGAACATCACACATTATTGGGGGGAAATCATGAAGGTGAAAGCAACGGCTTTATCCCGTCTCGCGCTGGCACTCGGCGTGAGCATCAGTTTGTCCGCGCCGGCGTTGGCACAGGTGCAGAAACTCGGCAAGGGTGAAGGATACGTCGATATCGTGGCCTGGCCGGGTTACATCGAGCGCGGTGAAACCGACAAGAATTTCGACTGGGTGACCGATTTCGAGAAGAAAACCAGCTGCAAGGTGCGGGTGAAAACTGCCAACACGTCCGATGAGATGGTGGCGTTGATGAACGAGGGTGGTTTCGATCTGGTGACGGCGTCAGGCGATGCCTCCATGCGTCTGATCAGCGGCAAGCGTGTGCAACCGATCAACACCAAATTGATCCCCAGCTACAAGTCTGTCGATCAGCGTTTGCAGAATGCGCCCTGGCACACGGTCGGTGGCAACAATTATGGCGTGCCCTATCAGTGGGGCTACAACGTGCTGGCTTACAACACCAAGGTATTCTCCAAAACCCCCCACCAGTTGGGAGGTGGTATTCAAGGAGATGACGTTGCCTGATGGAAAGTCCAACAAAGGCCGCGTGCAGGCTTTTGATGGCCCCATCTACATCGCCGATGCGGCGCTCTACCTGATGAAGGCCAAGCCCGAATTGGGCATCAAGAACCCCTACGAACTCGACGACAAGCAATACAAGGAAGCACTCGATCTCCTGCGCGCCCAGCGCAAACTGGTGTCGCGCTACTGGCACGACGCCTTCGTGCAGATCGACGATTTCAAGAACGAGGGCGTGGTGGCGTCTTCTTCATGGGGCTTCCAGGTGAACCTGCTGCAAGGCGACAAGCAGGCCATCGGCAGCGTAGTGCCGGTCGAAGGCGCCACCGGCTGGGCGGACACCACCATGATGCACGTCAACGCCGAGCATCCGAACTGCGCCTATATGTGGATGGAGCATTCCATCAACCCCAAGTTGCAGGGTGACCTCGCCGCTTGGTTCGGCTCCGTGCCTGCTGTACCGGCTGCTTGTACAGGCAATAAACTGCTGAGCGATGCCGGCTGCAAGCGCAACGGTTTCAACGAGTTTGAGCGCATCTGGTTCTGGCGCACACCCGTCGCCAACTGCGGCGGTGGGCGGACTTGCGTCCCCTACTATCGCTGGGTGACGGACTACATCGCCATTCTTGGCGGCCGCTAGTTTTCAGTGACTGCAGTACGGCGAGCGTCGGCTCGCCGTGCTGCTTGATGCTTTTCTGCAGCAGCAGACTTTTCCCTATGGCCCAGGCTCCCGCGCCCGCGGTGCGCTTCGTCGACGTGTCGCGGCACTACGGTGACGTGCGCGCCATCGACAACCTGTCTTTGGAAATCGCTGACGGCGAATTCTTTTCCTTGCTTGGACCTTCCGGTTCCGGCAAGACCACCTGCCTGCGCCTGATTGCCGGGTTCGAGCAGCCCGACGTCGGGCACATCGCCATCCACGGCAAACCGGTGCAAGGTGTTCCGCCCTACCAGCGCGATGTGAACACCGTGTTTCAGGACTACGCGCTGTTTCCCCATATGAGCGTGGGCGAGAACGTCGAGTATGGACTGATGATCCGCAGGGTGCCGGTGGTAGAACGCCGGCGGCGCGCGGGCGAAATGCTCGATCTGGTCAAGCTCGGAGGCCTCGATCATCGCAAACCGGCGCAGCTCTCGGGCGGACAACGCCAACGCGTGGCGCTCGCACGTGCGCTGGTCAATCGACCGCGCGTGCTGTTGTTGGACGAACCGCTGGGCGCGCTGGACCTGAAGTTGCGCGAGCAGATGCAGGTGGAGTTGAAGGCTCTACAGAGGCAGGTGGGCATCACCTTTGTCTATGTCACCCACGATCAGGGTGAGGCCCTAGCCATGAGCGACCGGCTGGCGGTGTTCAACCAGGGCCGCATCGAGCAACTAGGACCACCAGGAGAAATCTACGATCGACCGGCGACGCGATTTGTCGCCAGCTTTGTCGGAGTGTCCAACGTCTGTGATGCCGCGCTGGCGCAAATGCTCACCGGCCGAGCTCAGGCCTTTACCATCCGGCCGGAAAAAATTCGCCTGGCGGAGCCTTTGTCCATGGCGCCGGATTCGTGGCGCTCGATCGGCGGGGTGGTGGAATCCGTGGTGTATCTGGGCGCCGCCACCCGCTTTCAAGTGCTGCTGGAAGAGGGCGGACGGCTGAGTGCGCTACGCCAGAATACCGACGACGCCGCCAAGACGCCGGTGGCTGGGGATCGTGTGCGTGTCAGCTGGCAACCCAAGCACGAACACCCCTTGCAGGAATCGGCTTAGCGGCCGGCCCCCGCCCCCCGCATGACTACGCTAGTCCATGGTGAAACCACCAGTCCGGTTCAACGGCTGGCCAACGCTCTGTACCTGCATCCACGGTTACTCCTGTTTCTGCTGCTGACCCCGCCATTGCTCTGGCTGGGAGTGATCTATCTAGGATCGCTGTTTACGCTGCTGGCACAGAGTTTCTTCTACATCGACGATTTCTCCGGCATGGTGGTGAGGGAGTTCTCCTTTGCTACCTGGGGACAGCTCTTCACGCTCTCCAATTTCGATATCATTCTGCGCACCGTGTTGATGGCGGCGGTGGTGACCGTGGCGGCGGCACTGCTGGCGTTTCCGTTGGCCTATTACATGGTGCGGCATGCCTCGGTGCGCATGAAGGCACTGCTCTACCTCGGCGTGATGCTGCCGCTGTGGTCGAGCTATCTGGTGCGGGTGTACTCGTGGAAGCTGATCCTCGCCAAGGAAGGTGTGATCACCTGGCTGGCGGAAACACTGCATCTGACCTGGCTGCTCAACGGCATTCTTGCCATTCCGGTCATCGGCGGGCCCTCGTTGTCCACCTCGGACATCGGCACCTTTCTTGTCTTCCTCTACGTTTGGCTGCCTTTCATGGTGTTACCCATCGTGGCGGCACTGGAGCGAGTACCGAAGTCCTTTTTGGAAGCGTCTGCTGATCTGGGCGCGCCACCGCGCGATACCTTTCGCCGCATCATCCTGCCGCTGGCTTTGCCCGGTGTGGTGGCGGGTTCTATCTTTACTTTCTCGCTCACACTGGGCGACTACATCATTCCCGGCATCGTGGGAACATCGCATCCATTCCTGGGCCAGGCGGTGTATGCGCACCAAGGCACCGCTGGCAACATTCCGTTGGCTGCGGCGCTCACCATCGTGCCCGTGGTGATCATGGGCGCGTATCTGGTCGTTTCCAAGCGCATGGGGGCCTTCGATGCGCTCTGACCGGAATGCGGGAGGCCGCGCTGGCTGGCTGCTAAAGGCGGGTGCCCTGATCGCCATCTTGTTCCTGCATCTGCCGTTACTGTTTATTTTTCTCTACGCCTTCAGCTCGGATGCGAAGACCTTCGTGTTTCCGCCGCCGGAGTTCACCACCAAGTGGTTCGCCGTCGCCTGGGAGCGCCAGGATATTCGCGAGGCGCTGTGGCTTTCCTTGCGGGTGGGCGCTGGCGCCACGGCCATTGCCATCGTGCTGGGCACCCTGGCGGCAGCGGCGGTGTGGCGATCGAAATTCTTCGGCCGCGAAAGCATCTCGTTGCTACTGATACTACCCATCGCATTGCCGGGCATCATCACCGGCATCAGTCTGCGCAGCGCCATGGGGCTCATGGAGATTCCCTTCAGTTTCTGGACCATCGTCGTGGGCCATGCCACCTTCTGCATCGTGGTGGTCTACAACAATGTGCTGGCGCGATTCCGCCGCACGTCTGGCGCGCTGATCGAGGCCTCCATGGACCTTGGCGCGAATGGTTTTCAAACGTTTCGCCATGTGGTGCTGCCCAACGTGGCCACTGCCCTGCTGGCTGGCGGCATGCTGGCCTTTGCGCTTTCATTCGACGAGGTGATCGTCACTACTTTCACCGCCGGTCAGCAGACAACGCTGCCGATCTGGATGCTGAGCGAACTGGTGCGTCCGCGTCAACGGCCCGTGACCAACGTCGTGGCCATCATGGTGGTGTTCATCACCTTCATTCCCATTCTGCTGGCCTTCTACCTCACGCGAGACACACACGAGGTCGCGGGCGCCGGCAAGTAGATCCCGAAACAGGAGAATCACGATGCAAACCAAATTGCTCATCAATGGCCAGCTGGTGCAAGGCGCTGGCAACGAAGAAGCCGTGGTCAACCCCCACGACGGGCAGGTGCTGGCCCGTATCCGCGAAGCCAGTCCCGAGCAGATCGATCAGGCCGTGCGGGCGGCGGCAACGGCGTATCGCAGCTGGGGGTTAACTACGCCCCAGGAGCGGTCTTTGTTGCTTCTCAAACTGGCTGATCACCTCGAGGCCAACGCCGCGGTCTACGCCGAGCTCGAATCAAAGAACTGCGGCAAGCCCTACGTGCGCGTGCTCAACGACGAAGTGCCGGCCATGGCGGATTGTTTTCGCTTCTTTGCCGGCGCGACGCGGTGCATGCACGGCAGTGCTGCCGATGAATATCTGCCCGGGCACACCAGCATGATCCGGCGCGATCCCATCGGCGTGGTGGCGCAGATCACGCCATGGAACTACCCGTTGATGATGGCGGTGTGGAAGCTGGCGCCGGCCTTGGCAGCTGGCAACGCCATCGTTATCAAGCCCTCCGAAATCACTCCGCTGACCACGCTAAAGTTCGCTGAGGCATTGGCCGCGATCCTGCCCAAGGGCGTGGTCAACATCGTGCATGGTAAAGGTGACAGCGTGGGTTCGCCGCTCATCCATCACGCCGGTGTGCGCATGATTTCCGTCACTGGCAGCGTTGCCACCGGACAAAAGGTGTTGGAGGCTGCGCGCGCCAGTGTCAAGCGTACGCACCTGGAACTGGGCGGCAAGGCACCCGTCATCGTGTTCGACGACGCCGATCTCGAGGCCGTGGTCGGCGGTATCAAGACCTTCGGCTATTACAACGCCGGCCAGGATTGCACCGCCGCCTGCCGGATCTACGCCGGCGCCAAGATTCACGACAAACTGGTGGCGGATCTCGCCAGCGCCGTCAAGTCCATCAAGTACGGCGATCCTACTGCTGAGGATTCGGATATCGGCCCGATGATATTCGGCCGGCAGCGCGAGCGAGTCGGCGGATTCGTCGAGCGCGCGCTGGCCAGCAAGCACATGGAAGCAGTCGCGGGTGGCAAGACCGTAGCCGGTGGCGGCTTTTACTTTGAGCCGACACTCATCGCCGGTGCCCTGCAAAGCGACGAGATCGTGCGCAAGGAAGTGTTTGGTCCGGTGGTGTCGGTGACGCGCTTCACCGATGTGGATCAGGCCATCGATTGGGCCAACGATTCGGACTACGGACTGGCTTCATCGGTGTGGACCCGCGACATTGCCCGAGGAATGAAAGTGGCGAGCCGCCTGGAATATGGCTGCACCTGGATCAACACTCACTTCATGCTGGTGAACGAAATGCCTCACGGGGGTGTGAAGATGTCGGGCTACGGCAAGGACTTGTCCATGTACGGACTGGAGGATTACACCGTGGCGCGGCATGTGATGGTGAATCTGGGATAGCACGTCTTGCCCAAAAGGACGCAACCGCAACAAGTTGAAGCGCTCCTGTAATGAGTCGCCGCCATGACGGTAGAAATCGAATTTGGCGCTACCCTGTTACCATGATGCGCTGTGCGGTTGGACGGCTGTCGAAGACACCCTTGAGATATCGGCGCCCATGGCCCGATTGCAATGGCCTACGACGCCGCTGGGGAGAGTCTTGGCGAGCGTCGTCTTGCCCACCTGGCGGGGTCCGGCCACGAACATCATCTTGCGAACCAGATCGTTCCGCACCGCGGGCACGAGATAGCGATTGGGGCGTCTGCACAATCGGCGTGACTGTGTCGGCTCCCAGGTTTTCACCGTGACGTGTACGAGCGAGTTCGAATACCCGGTGTATTCGCGCCGAGTTGTAGGCTCAGGATGCTGAGCCGGCGAGCAGGCGATGCAGTTCTCCGCTTCGCACCAGGCGCTGTACATCCTTTGCACCACCCACAAGCATTCCTTTTACGAAGACCATCGGAAAGGTTGGCCAACCGGTCCACATCTTCAGCGCATTGCGGCGGCGCCATTGGTTGAAGTAACTGCCGTACTCAAGGTACGTATGGCCAATGCCGGCTGCGCGCAGTGAGCGGCGCGCCATGAGCGGCCAAGGGTTGAGCGCCATGCCAACCACCACCACGTCATTGTTTGCGATGGCAGCCTGCACCTGTTGCACGATGTCCGCATGGCGGACGGCAATGGTGTCTCGAATAGAGGGATGAATCTGGCCTTCGGCCAGGATCTGTCGCGGCATGCTGGCAGTGTCCTGCAGAGTGTGTGCTGTTTATGTTACCGAGCTCTAGCTTATCGTTGCAGGGAACCATCGCGCCCCTGGATGGACCCCAATCAAGAGGTTCGTGTCGAGTGTCGTTAGGGTCCACCGCAAAGCGTTTGTTCAAGCTTGGACGATACCTACCGTTATCACGAGAATCTCTCGCCTTTGCCTGCCCTCGGGTGCTCATGAACATCCTCTCCGCTGCTTGCAATGCTCGGATCGCCTGTGCCGATCCGGCGACCAGGGCTTTTCTGCCCACTGCGCTCTACCATTCAAAGGCGTGCCGACCAGGCGCCCCATGTCATCAATGACACTTGAGCTGATCAATCGCTTTCGCCAAGCAGCCGCAGCGGCGGGGCGCCCTTTGCCCAGTGTGCTGTTCGAGGCGCTGAAGTTGCGCTTGTCCGCAAACCATCTAGGGTTGCACGAGTACCTTGACTTCAGCCTCCAGCGGAGTGATATCGACTTTTCCAGAAAACGCGAATTTATCGGTGGCACAGGATCAGATGCGCTAAAGCTGATCGTCTCGGACGAGCGTGCACGCTTCATCATGAGAGACAAACTGACCACCTACACGTTGCTTCAGGGATTCGGCTTTCCGGTTCCTGAACTCAAGGCGATCTACCATAGCCGAAGACCCGCGTCAGTAAGAAGCATTCAGTCGGCGACTGAATTGGCGGACTATCTGCGCGATGCCGCCAACCTTCCCGTATACCTGAAACCGTGCTGGGGATCGAAGGGCGCCGCCAATGTGCTGGTGCGGTCTTGCGATGGGTCACACCTCACGCTTGGTGATGGCAGCGTGGTGGACCTTACGTCTTTTGTTCGCCGGCTTGATGACGGCCGCACGCTCGGCTGGATACTGCAGGAGCCTCTGCGCGCGCACCCCGCATTGCAGGCACTCACGGGCACGGACAAGGTCTCGAGCATTCGCCTGTGTACCGTACACGACGGACGTGCGGTACATCCCTATCTGGCCATTCTCAAGATCAATCGCGGCGACAGTGACAACGACGACTTCTGGAACGGCGCGCTGGGCAATGCCGTGGGCGCCATCGACTTGGCTGCCGGAAGACTGACCCGGGTGGTATCGGGCCCTCCTGATCAGGAGACGGTCAATGCCCCTCACGCGAAGACAGGTCAAGCAACGGCGGGCTTCGTCATTCCTCACTGGCAAGACGTAGTCGCGTTGGCGACGCAAGCGCACCTTGCGATCCCCACTATGGTTTGTCCTCACTGGGACATTGCGGTGACCGATCGCGGGCCAGTGATTTTGGAGATAAATTCATTTGGCTCTACAAAGTTCATCCAACGCGCCCATCGGCGCGGTTTTGTCTCTGCGGAACTGCTGCGGCTTCTGCGCACGCGTTCGCACCTGGGCATGCTGGATCCTGACATGCTGCGCATGAATGTGCTCAGCTGGCCCGAACGTACTGGGCTGCTGCGACGGTATTGGATGTGGCGTCAGGCGATACCGGCCGCCGTTACGGTTCGGTACGAGGTTGATTCCAACAGGCCGGGCTCCATGAACGCGGCCATATCGCTAGCACCCTGAAACAGGTGCTTGTCTAGGTAAGGCAAGCATCTTCGGCCAACGGCGATTTCGCCGTCACCATGACCGTCCCCTCGCAGGGCCACGGTTCTGCTATCTTGCGTGCCCATGAACACCGCTACCAGCACCGCGCTGTACTTTCGCCTTCTCGGTTACGTCAGACCCTATTGGAAGGCGTTTGCCGCTTCCGTTTGCGGCATCGCTCTGGTGGCGCTGTCGGAAGTTTCCCTGCCCATCGCGATGAAGCCATTCCTTGACGGCACCTTCGTGCACAAGGATCCCTTTGTCATGAAGTGGATTCCGCTGGGTTTCGTCGGCGTGTTTCTGGTGCGCGGTATTGGGTCGTTTCTGGGCAGCTATGCCATCAACTGGGTGGGCAGCAAAGTAGTGCAAGATCTGCGAAGCGAAATGTTCAGCAAGATTTTGCGCTTGCCCACGCCGTATTTCGACAACCATCAATCCGGCAACATCATCTCCAAGCTCACGTTCGACGCCACGCAGGTGACCGCCACCACCACGCAAGTGGTCAACGTGCTGGTGAAGGACGGGTTGCTAGTCATCGGCCTGCTGGCGTGGTTGTTCTATCTGAACTGGAAACTCACCCTCATCACCTTCGTCATGGTGCCGCCCATTGCCTTGGTGGTGCGAGTTTTCAGTCAGCGTTTGCGCGAGACCAGCCGGGTAACGCAGCAGGCCATGGGCGACATTAACAACGTGCTGCAGGAAGCCATCGAGTGCCACAAGGTGGTCAAGGTATTTGGCGGCGCTCTATACGAAGCACGGAGATTCCAGGAGGCGACCGGCCGATTTCGCCACTTCCAGATGAAGCAGGTGGTGGCCGGTTCGCTGAATGTGCCCATCACCCAGCTGCTGGTGGCCATCGCAATAGCCGTGGTCATCTATCAGGTGACCTTGCAGGCCGCAGCGGATACCACCACGGTTGGAGGCTTCGTCTCCTTCATCGGCGCCATGGTGCTCTTGTCCGCCCCGACCAAGCGCTTAGCCAGCATGAGCGAGTACATGCAACGCGGACTGGCCGCTTCGGAAAGTATTTTCTCTCTGCTGGATGAGAAACCGGAACTTGACCAGGGGACGATCAACCTTGGTCACGCGCGAGGTGATATCGCATTTGAAGCGGTGTCTTTACGCTATGACAGTTCCGAGCGCGAGGCGCTGGAGAATATTCAGCTCACCATAGGCGCCGGGGAAACCGTGGCGTTGGTCGGGCAGTCGGGTAGCGGCAAGACCTCGCTGGCCAATCTCATGGCGCGGTTCTATTTGCCCAGCGCAGGACGTATCACCCTGGATGGCCACGACTTGGCAGCCATCACATTGCAGAGTCTGCGGGCCAATGTCGGCATCGTCAGCCAGGATGTTTCCTTGTTCAACGACACCATCGCCGCCAACATCTCCTATGGCATCGAGTCTCACGCCGATGAGGCACAGATCCGCGCTGCCGCAAAAGTAGCCCATGCCCTCGAATTCATCGAAGCCATGCCCCAGGGGCTGCAAACCCTGGTGGGCGAGAACGGCGTGCGCTTGTCCGGCGGCCAGCGTCAGCGCCTGGCCATCGCCCGCACGCTGCTGAAGAATGCCCCCGTACTCATCCTCGACGAAGCCACCTCGGCTCTCGACACCGAATCCGAACGCCAGGTGCAGGCGGGACTCGAAGCCCTGATGCAAGGCCGTACCACGTTGGTGATCGCCCATCGTCTCTCCACCATCGAGAACGCCGACCGCATCGTCGTCATGGAAGCCGGCCGCATCGTCGAAACCGGCACCCACACTGAACTCCTGTCCAACGCCGGCCCCTACGCTCGACTCCACGCCCTCCAGTTCCGCACTTAGGACAATTTTCGGGGTCGGGTACGAGGACGGGTTCCGTGTCTAGTGGGCTTTTTCCCAGTTGGAGCCGGCGCCGAGTTCGACGCTGAGGGGCACGCTCAAGGTGGCGACGCCGGACATGAGGGCGGGCAACTGGGTGCGGACCAATTCGAGTTCGGCGTCGGGGACTTCCAGTACCAGTTCATCGTGGACCTGCATGAGCAGGCGGGACGCCATGCGCGAGTCGTCCAGCCACTTCTGCACCGCGATCATGGCGAGCTTGATGAGGTCGGCGGCGGTGCCTTGCATGGGAGCGTTGATGGCGGCGCGCTCGGCGCCCTGGCGCCGGGGAACATTGGACGAGCGGATTTCAGGCAGAAACAGGCGGCGCCCGAAGACGGTCTCGACATAGCCGTTCTCGCGCGCGGTCTCACGGGTGCGCTGCATGTACGC
>Ga0194132_10008254_pt1 | contig 14991 bp, 9 predicted proteins | sample TA2KigOf80mmetaG_FD_148612 | JGI IMG/M metagenome (GOLD analysis project Ga0194132, IMG submission 148612) | Freshwater microbial communities from Lake Tanganyika, Tanzania - TA2015054 Kigoma Offshore 80m | ecosystem: Environmental > Aquatic > Freshwater > Lake | place: Tanzania: Lake Tanganyika... | reverse complement strand
AACCGAAGCAACCCGCGTGGAGTCAAACGGAAGATGAGCAACTACAACCTGAGGCCACGCGGACGATGCCAGACCCGCCGCGTCAAGATCGTATTGCGGATCAAGAAACGTTAAGTGAACAGTATTGCTCCTAGATCCGTTGCGCGGCTGTCCATTGGTTTGGCGGCGGGGGCATTGCCGGGGCTCCGGCGAAGTCATGATCGACGCGAACCCCCTGGTTGCCGAAATAGCTGCACCGGTTGAGGGCGTCGAAAGCTTGTCCGTCGAACGAGAGCCAGCGCATCAGGTAGGGATACATCGTCTTGTAGAAGGAGCACTCCGGAGTCCGGTGCATCACCGATCCATGCCGTTCCCAGGCCTGCGCGGAACAGCCCGATTGGCAAAGCTGGCGGTAGTCACAGGAGCGGCATTCCTCCATCTTGTGGGGGCGCCGCTCCCGGATTTCGCCGATGACACTGTTCCGACTTCCGGGTTCGTCCAGGCTCCGCAGCCCCTCGTCAAAGATGTTGCCCAGCTTCAAACCAGGCGACTGCGTTCCACGCCCGCAGGGATAGATGTCACCGTTGGCAGCCACCGCTTGGAACGTGTCGCCCGCACCGCACTGCGACCGCATGCAGCGCGTCCGGCGCTGCTTGCTTGTGAGGAAATCGAGCATGCTCCGCACGTTATCCTCGAGCAGCAGGTGCCCGTTCGATGCGATGGACCGGATCATTGATTGGAAATAGGCAAGCACCTCGCTCTGCGTCAGACCCACCTCATTCCAGTTCTTGCGCGCGTCACCGATGAAAACAACTGGATTCAACCGGAATCCATGAATGCGGTTGGCCAACAGGAACTCGATCAGTTCTCCGGGCGGCCCGGAATTGTACCGGTTCAATACAACCAGCGCGCCGAAGGAAACGCCGTGCTTCTTGAGAGTCTCTATCCCGTTCATTAGCAGCGGGAATGACGGACGCCCATTGACCTGCGGACGGCTCTTGTTCTGCGCGGCCGCGCCTCCATCCACCGAGATTCCGGCGCGGATGTCATTCTCCTTGAGCCACGCGGCGCGTTCATCATTGATCAGCGTGGCGTTGGTCTGGACGCTCAGAAACAGGGTCCGCCCTAACCGGAAGGGGTGGTTCCGGATGTATTCCGTGAGCCGCTTCATCAGCGCGAACTGAAGGAACGGCTCGCCACCGGCGAACTCGAACGCCAGGGTCCGTGTGTTCATCATGCCGAAGGCGAGGTCGACGGCCTTTTTGCCTATCTCCCAGTCCATGGTGGGCATCGACTTGTTGGCCCCCGCCAGACAATATGGGCACGCCAGGTTGCACTTCTCCGTCAGCAACAGCTCCACCAGGTTTCCTTCGTTGTAGTTGGCGGATTCGTGGAACATCGCGGCGTCCACGGCGCGGTGTCCGTTGATCGAGATCAAGCCACGCCGGTACAAATGCGCCGTGAAGTCGGATGCGCTTGCCCGCGCCTGTCCGGGCCACGATCTCCGCAGTTCGTCGAACCGCAGCCCCTTCATCCGCTGGAACGCCGCCAATTCCCCCGCGCTCAGGAAACTCCAGCTTGAGGACTCGGCATGGATTGCCAACGGTTCGCCTTCGATCTCAAGGATCCCTGTGCCATCGGTGTCCAGCACGGCGTTGGGGCCGAGCGACACGCCGCCAAAGGGCTCGAACACTTTGCCGAACGTTTGAGGGATGTACCCGCCTTCGGCCTGTTCCACCGACGGCCTGCAGAAATATCTCATCGCTCTGCCTCCTTTTGGAAATCGATCAACCATCCGTCAAATTCCGTCCCGCCAGCCTCGAAACCACTTTGCGTCACCTCAATCCGGCCCTCCGCCTTTTCCACCGCGGGTCTCAGCGGGCCGGTGGCGAGAGCCGCGCGCGGGTCGAAAGTGAGAACGCACTCTCCGCCTTCAACCATCACCAGGCCTCCCGGAAACACCGCAACACCCCCATTGCGCGCGAACGCTACAGGTGCGCCAAGCACCCGCACGGCTTGCTCCACGATCTCTGGAGCGAAGGCGCGCAACGCGGCGAGGTTGCGCCGGGCAAGCCGCAGAGTCGCGTCGCAATCGGGACGGCACGGGAAGTGCTGGATCAGCTCGAATCCGAGATATCGCGCAAATACGTTCGCCTCCCACCCGAACGGCCCGGCATAGCCCAGTCCCCATTCGGACAGCATCGCCGCGGCCACGTCTCCCCGCGATTCCCGTTTTGCTCTCTCCCATCGTGCCGGATAAGCCGCGGCGCAGCACTCCGGGTAACCCAGCAGAACACCCAGCCGCCCGTCCCAGCCTCGTAACAGGCAGCACCAGCCCAGCATGACGCGGCCCGGTTCCAATGCCGCCAGCACAGAACGCCAAGCTCCCGATCCCGCCCGCGCTGGCCGAATCCCTTCCATCGAGTTCGAATAGCCGCCCCTTGCCTCTTCCCGCACCGGTGTGAACTCGTAGGGCGACAGAAGCGCCGTCATTCCGCGCGCCTGGGCCCAAGCCGCGAGTGCGGACACATATTCCTCTGGGCCGTGGTCGAGCAGCATCGGCTTGGCCCGCGCCATCACGAGCATGGCCTCCACCCGGCGCGCCGCGGGATGGCTTGCCACCTGGCCCCGGTAGGTTCCGCACAGGGTCGCGGAGTCCAGTTGCACTTCACCCCGGCGGAGACCGCACACGTTTCCCGCAAACCCGGGGAGCACGCGCACGATCTCAACCGGACTCATCTGCCTGCTACCTCTGAATATGGAACCCGCGAACCCGGAAGTTCAGCTTTCCCGCTGCGGGCACGTTGATCCGTCCGCCGTCGGGCAGCGTCAGGACGACCGTGCTTCCCGGCCGGATCTGGTTTGGATCGAAGTTGGCGTGCCCTCCTCCGTTCACAAATCCCGGCGGACCAGAGTTGACGTGGGATCCGCTCGTCAGCCGCGGATCGAAGTTGGCATGTCCTCCGCCATTGACGAATCCCGGCGGGCCCGAATTGACGTGGATCCCAGCGGCACTGCCCAGCGACGGGCGGTTGATCGCCGTAGTAAAGCCGAAGTCCGGGTCGAAGTTGGCGTGTCCTCCTCCGTTTACGAATCCAGGCGGTCCCGAGTTTACGTGCGGCGGGTCGAAGTTCGCGTGCCCTCCTCCGTTCACGAATCCTGGCGGTCCTGAGTTCACGTGCGCGCCGCCGACCTGGCCCGGGCGGATCCGGTCCGCGATCGCCTTTGCGACTTCGGCCGAGATCAGCGCGCTCAGATCGCGAATGGTCAATTGCGCGATGCTGGCAGTCGGTGACAGACTAGCCGCCTGGACAGGCGGCTGTTGGGTTGGTTCTTCCGGCATTCGATACTCCTTCCTCTCGAGTGTTCTTGGATGGCGCGGAGCGCCACCTTGCAGTAGTGCCGCTTGAGAGGGGAGCGTTGCAGGGAGGCCGACGGAAAATAGGAATTATACTGCCGGTCCCCCCTTTTTGTGAGGATCAAGCAAACACACCGATGCCGAGCTATTCCGGCCGGACCGCGGCCGATCCCGCCTCGACGTCGACGCGCGACAACAGGATCAGGCCTACGGCGAAGAACAGAATCAGCGACAGGATCGCCACGCGGAAGCTGCCTGTCACCTGAAGGGCCAGCCCGAAGAAGAGGGGGCCGAGCCAGCTTGTACCTTTGTCGCTGATCTCGTACACGCTGAAGTATTCCGCCTCCTGGCCGCGAGGGATCAGCAGGGAGAAGATCGACCGGCTCAGTGCCTGCGACCCGCCCATCACGACACCGATCGCCGAGGCGGCGATGTAGAATCCGGCTGCGGTGTACACCAGAAAGTAGATGGCGACCAGGGTGAGGCACCAGACCACGAGCGCCACCATCACCGCGTGTTTGTTGCCGATGGCGGCCGCCACGCGGTTGAATCCGAGTGCGCCGCCAAGGGCAACGAACTGCACGAGCAGGACGGCTGAGGTCAGCGTCGACAGGCTCAGCTTCAGCTCCTCGCTGCCGAACTGGACCGCCATGGTGAACACGGTCTGGATGGCGTCGTTGTAGACCAGGTATGCCGCCAGAAACAGCAGAGTCTGCGGATAACGCCGGACTCCGCGTAGAGTGTGCCAAAGCTGCTTCACCGCAACCGTAATATAGTGCTGTCCCGGCGGGGGACTCTTCGCAGGACCGCGATTGCGCAGGGTCCGCAACGGGAACACGGAGAACAACAGCCACCAGACGCCAGCCGAGGCGAGGCTGAGGCGGACGGCGAGTCCGCTGCCTAGTCCGATGCGGTCCGCGTTGGTGTACAAGAGCAGGTTCAGGGCCAGCAGGAGTCCGCCGCCGAGATAGCCGAACGCCCAGCCGCGCGAGGAGACACGGTCGCGGTCCTCGGGTGCGGCGATCTCGGGCAGGAACGAGTTGTAGACGACGATGGCGGCGCCGTAGCAGAAGTTGGCGGCGAGAAAGAGCAGGACGCCCGCGATGTAGCTCGATCCGGTGAGCAGGAACATCGCAATCGTGGCGGCTGATCCTCCCACGGTGAGCGCCGTCAGCATCTCGCGCTTGTTGCGCCCGTAGTCGGCGATAGCTCCGAAGACCGGGAGCGCGAAGACCTGCAGGAACACCGATGCGGACACTGCGTAGGGCCACACGGCTTGGGCGGCGACCGGGATTCCCAGGATGTGGACCATCCCTTGCGAGTCGGCGCCGGCCTTGGCAAGGGCGGTCAAGTAGGGTCCGAGGAAGAGCGTGACGACGGAGGTGGTGAAAGCCGAATTCGCCCAGTCGTACCAATACCACGCGCGCTGCTCGCGGGCGGCAGCCGCGTCCACGCTCATGCGGTCATCACCTGTCCGGGTTCAGCGGCGACGGTGGCCGCAAGCTCCTTGAGCGTAACGTAGTCGATCTTGCCGCTCCCGAGGCGCGGGAGCTTGTCGGCGAAATGGACGGACCGGGCGACGGCGACCTCGGGGAGTCCCCGCTCGCGCGCCACCGCCACCAGGGCCTCACGGCGGAGTTCGCGGTCCTCGGTGAGCAGCACGATCACTTCTCCCCGCTTGACGCTCGATACTGTTGTTGCGGCGTGCGCGCGGGCGGGCGACGCGGCATTGGCGATCTGCTCGACCACTTCGAGCGACACCATTTCGCCCGCCACCTTAGCGAACCGCTTCACGCGTCCGATGATGCGCAGGAATCCGTCGCTGTCGACTTCGACGATGTCCCCGGTCTCATACCAGCCCTCGCCTACGCTTGATCGCGGCGGCTGGATCTGGCCGGGCTTGTCGTACAGCAGATATCCGGACATCAGGTTCGGTCCGCGGACATGGAGCATGCCTCCGCGGTCGATTCCCGGCACCGGCGTTACCTGATATTCGATTCCCGGCAGCAGGCGTCCGACGGTTCCCGCGCGCCAGAAGTACGGTGTGGTGATCGAGATAGCCGGCGCGCATTCGGTGACACCGTAGCCTTCCTGGATCCGGATCCCGAAGCGGTTCATGTAGGTTTCGCGCAGTCCGTCGGGCAGCTTCTCAGCGCCGGCGAGGACGTAGCGGACCGAGTAGAAATCGTAGTCGTGCGCCATGCGGGCGTACTTCGACAGGAACGTGCCGGTGCCGAACAGGACCGTGCAGTCCTGGTCGTAGGCCATCTCCGGGATCATCCGGTAATGAAGCGGCGAGGGGTAGAGGAACACTTTGGCGCCGGTGACCAGCGGCACGAGCGCGCCGGCCGTGAGTCCGAATGAGTGGAACAGCGGGAGGGCGGCGAGGAACTTGTCGTTCGCGTTGAGGTCGTACACGGCGCGGATCTGGTTGATGTTTGACAACACTGCGCGGTGGCTGATCACGACGCCCTTGGGTTTTCCTTCCGATCCCGAGGTGAACAGCACGAACGCGGGCGCTTCCGGCGGCGTGGGCACGGCGACGCTGCGCGGACGGCGGAGCGCCCACAGCATCAGCCAAAGCTTATCGGTAAGGGAAAAGGTGGGACGCAGATCCTCGAGATAGACGATGCGGACGTCCTTTAACTGCGCGATCTTGTCGGCGAGCTTGGCCTTCTCGATGAAAGCGTGCGAGGTGATCACCGTCCTGATCCGCGCGGTGTGGATGGCGCTCTGCATGCCGTCGACGCCCGAGGTGTAGTTGAGCATCGCGGGGACGCGGCGCACGCTGAACATGCCGAACAGCAGCATCAGTGTCGGCGCGGCGTTGGGCATCAACACGCCGAGGATCTCGTCCTGCTGTGAGAGGCGGCTCACCAGGCGGCCGAGTGCGAGCGCGCCACGGAGCAGCATGCCGTAGGTCTGGGGCTGGAAGCGGATATCGTCAGCAGCCGGATGGCTCCGGCCATGCACGTCGATCGCGTCCAGAAATGTCTCAAACAGGTTTGTGGGGCGCTGTGCGTGGAACCAGATCTCCTCGAGCAGCCGCCGGAACTGGTTGCTCGCCGCCCGGCGGCGTTCGCGCGCGCTACGGCCCTCGGGAGTGGGCAGGGTCCGAAGCGGGAAATAGGTGACGGTGACTCTCGGGCGCCAGAACTTGGGCAGCCGGGGACGCTCGCGGGTGAACCTGGAGTAGACGGCGCCTTCGATGGCGATAGGCAGGATCCGCGCGCCGGTCTTGGCCTGCAGGAACGCCAGTCCGTCGTAGACCTTCATCAGGCTGCCGGTAACGGTGAGGCGCCCTTCGGGGAAGATGACGACGGGCTTGCCCTGGTCGACGTGCTGGATGATCTGCTTCATTGCCAGCGGGTTCGCGGTGTCGACGACGATATGGGGCACAAACCGCAGCAGGATGCGGAAATGCCACTGGGCGGCGATGGTGGTGTGGGTGATCCAGAAGCAGTCAAACGGCAGGTGGGTGGCGATCAACGCCGGGTCGAGCAGGCACTGATGGTTGGCGACGATCAGCAGCTTTCCGCCCGCTTCGCGCGGGATCTCGCCGCGGAATTCGCAACGGAAGAAGAGCTTGAGGACGATCCGTCCAATCAGGCGCAGCATCCGGTCAGGCCCCGCTCTGCTGGATCATCTTGGCGACCAGCGCTGTCCAGCCCGTCTGATGATTCGCGCCGATGCCCGCGCCGTTGTCGCCATGGAAGTACTCGTGGAACAGAAGGTAGTCGCGGAAATGCGGATCGGTCTGCATCTTCTCTTCGACGCCATGGATCGGCCTCCGCCCGTGTCCGTCTTTCAGGAACAGCCGGATTAGCCGGCGCGACAGCTCGCGCGCCACCTGGGCGAGCGTCAACATCTCGCCTGATCCGGTGGGGAACTCGACCTGGAAGCCGTCGCCGTAGTAGTGGTGAAAGCGCTGGAGGGATTCGATCATGAGGTAGTTGACGGGCATCCAGACGGGTCCCCGCCAATTGGAATTGCCGCCGAACAGGCCGGTGCGGGACTCAGCAGGTTCGTAGTCAACACGGTGCCCCACGCCGTCCACCCAGAATACGTAGGGGTTGGCGGCGTGATGTCGCGACAGCGAGCGCAGTCCGAATGGCGACAGGAATTCGGATTCATCGAGCATTTTGGCGAGTACACGCCGCAGGCGGGTGCCGTGGCAGATGGCGAGCAGGCGGCGGTCGGCTTCGCCTTGGAGCGTGATGGAGGCCACGTTGCCGCACAGGTCCGGCCGGTTGCGGATGAACCATTCCATCCGGCCACGGAACCCGTGGAGCTTGTCGATGTAGGCCTCTTCGATCGTGTCGACGGCGAAGAGCGGGATCAAGCCGACCATGGAGCGGACCCGCATGGGCACTGATTGGCCGGACGGCATGTGCAGGCGGTCATAGTAGAAGCCGTCTTCGTTATCCCAGAGGCCGCTTCCGCCGAGCGTGTTCATTGCGTTGGCGATGTAGAGGAAGTGCTCAAAAAACTTCGACGCCACATCCTCGTAAACGGGATTGGCGTAGGCGAGCTCGAGCGCGATGCGGAGCATGTTCAGGCTGTACATCGCCATCCAACTGGTGCCATCACTCTGTTCGAGCGAGCCGCCGGTGGGCAGCGGGGCGCTACGGTCGAACACGCCGATGTTGTCGAGGCCCAGGAATCCGCCCTCGAACACGTTGTCACCGGCTGAGTCCTTGCGGTTCACCCACCAGGTGAAGTTCATGAGCAGCTTGTGGAAAACGGACTCGAGGAACCGCGTGTCAGGTTTGCCTTCGAGCTTCGACGCGATCTTGTAGACGCGCCAGCAGGCCCAGGCATGCACCGGCGGATTCACGTCTCCGAACGCCCACTCGTAGGCCGGAATCTGGCCGTTCGGGTGCATGTACCACTCGCGCAGGAATCGCGACAGCTCGCGCTTGGCCCAATCCGGGTCGACGAGCGACATCGAGATCATGTGGAAGCAGGTGTCCCAGGCGGCAAACCACGGATACTCCCACTTGTCGGGCATCGACAGGACGTCGTCGGCGTAAAGATGTCCCCACTGCGAGTTCCGGCCGTGCTTGCGCTGCGGCGGAGGCGGCTGCTGCCCGGGATCACCGTGGAGCCAGTCCTCGACCACATAGTGAAAGAACTGCTTGGACCACAGCATGCCGGCGAAAGCCTGACGCTGGACATTGCGCGCGTCTTCGCCGGCCTTGGGTTGGAACGAATAGAAATCGTTGGCCTCGGCCGCGCGGCGGCGGAAGACTTCCTCTGCATCGGCGAGCCCCGGGCGGTTGGTGAGCCGGCAGTGGACCACGCGCTGGCTCCCGGGGGCGATCTCGAATTCGTACCAGCCGCAGGCCTTGGTGCCGTGCAACTCCGGGTTCACGGCGTCTTCCCGTTTGTGGATGACCAGGTCGTGGAAGGCGTCCTTGTAATGGTGCGTCCCGCCGGTGAATCCGAACAGGCGCTCAACGTTGGTATCGTTCTCGGTGAACAGCAGCCTTGGCGATCCGTCAAAGTGGAGCGAGTACAGGCCGAGCGAGGGATGCTCGGCGCGGATCCGACCGGGCTCGGTGGCTTCCAGGCGCGGGCGGCGGTCAGGATGGCGGCCCCAGGACCAAGTGTTGCGGAACCACAGCGTGGGCAAGAGGTGGAACGTGGCGGGCTCGGGTCCGCGATTGAGGATTGTGATCCGGATCAGGATATCGTCGGGCGCGGCTTTGGCGAACTCCGCGAAGACATCGAAGTAGCGGTCCTGGTCGAACACACCGGTGTGGTGGAGCTCGAACTCGGGATCATGCTTGCCGCGGCGTCGGGCTTCCTCCAGGAGGCGCGCGTAGGGGAACTCGGCCTGCGGATACTTGTAGAGGAACTTCGCGTAGGAGTAGGTCGGCGTGGCGTCCAGGTAGTAGTAGAGCTCCTTGACGTCTTCGCCGTGGTTGCCTTGCGGGCCGGTGACTCCGTAGAGCCGCTCCTTCAGGAGCGGATCGCGCCCGTTCCACATCGCGAGTGCGAAGCACAGGCGCTGGTGGTTATCGCACCAGCCGGCGATTCCGTCCTCGCCCCAGCGGTAGGCGCGCGAGCGGGCGTGGTCGTGCGGGAAGTAGTCCCAGGCGGTCCCGTGCAGGCTGTAGTCCTCGCGCACGGTTCCCCAAGCTCGTTCGGAAATAAATGGTCCCCAGCGTCTCCAGTGTTTCGCCCGGGAAGCTGCCTCTTCCAGCCTCTGCCGTTCCGCGGTCATAAGTAGCATTCATTGTCTCATTTCGATATCGTGGAGTACGATGCGACTCTTTACATGTATTCTGGCAGCCGCGCCGCTTGTGGCCGAGATCGTTACCATCACACCGCGGCGGACGCGCGACTACGACGAGCGGGGCAACCAGGGCTGGTGCTCGATCCGTGTGTGGGTGGACGACGAGGTGAACATCTTCGTCGAAGAAGGCCAGGTGGTGTTTGAGACCGTGCGCGGCCAGACGGCGCGTGATGCGGGCAGTGAGTGCTCGCAGCCGCTGCCGCGCGGAAACAACCTGACCGATTTCCAGTTCCGCGGGATTGACGGACGCGGTGAGGTAAGGTTGATCGAAGAACCTGGTCCGCGCAACCGGTATCGCGCCTGGGTGCGGATCCGCGATGCCAAACGGGGCGGCGAGGAGCATCACTTCAAGCTCAACTGGAGGTCCAACTGGACTTCGTATGGCAGCAGCGGCGGCCGGTTTCCCTCGGGCCGCAACGACGGTGGCGGCAAGCCGGGTGGAGTCTCCGCGGTGGACCGTGGCAATTCGGGCGGCAGCGATAACGGCCGCTATTACGATGATCGCGAGCGGACCTGGAAGTTCAACGGCGACGGCGTATGCTTCTACGCCGACCGCGATTTCCGCGGTGACGCCTTGTGCGCGGGGTCGGGTGAGAATCGCGCCAACATGGGCCGCGTGTTCAGCGCGAACTACCAGTCGATGCGGTTCTTCGGGCGCGTGCGCGAAGTGGAAGTCTTCGAGGACGAGAATTACCGCGGAACCTCAAGCCGCCTGAGCCGCGACGAGCGCGATCTCGGACGATGGGCTGGAAAGGTGCAGTCGTTCCGGGTCCGATGATTGAGGTCGTTTTCCGCTACGATCCTTCCGCGCCGCCGGAGGTTCCGCCTGGCAGCGCGGCTGAGGCGAAGGAAGTTCTCGAGCGCGGGAACCAGCGCTTCGCACGCCTGGCGGATCTCGACGTGCAGGCCGGAGAGCGGGTCGTCCTGCCGATGGACTTGCGCGACTTCGGCGTCGGTGATGCCATGGGAGCCGCGCCACGGCAGGAGCCGTTCGCCGCGGTGCTCGGCTGTGCCGACGCGCGGGTGCCGATCGAAATCGTGTTCGAGCAGGGCTGCAATGACCTGTTCGTGGTGCGGGTGGCGGGGAATGTCGTGGGCAGCGAGTGCCTGGGCAGCCTGAGCTACGCGTCGCACCATTTTCCCTCTTTGAAGCTGATCCTGGTGCTGGGACATCTCCACTGCGGCGCGGTGACGGCGGCGGTGGATTCGTACCTGCAGCCCGCGATGTACCTGCCGCTGGCGACGAACTATCCGCTGCAGTCGATCGTCAACCGGATCCTGCCGGCTGTTCGAACCGCGGCGCTGGCGTTGCGGCGCGTGCATGGACTGGGAGTGTTATCGAATCCGGGATACCGCGCGGCGCTGGTGGAAACGTCCGTGGTAATGAACGCGGCTTGGGCGGCGTACAGCCTGAAGCACGAGGTGGCGGACCGGGAGGGCGGAATCGAAGTCGTGTTCGCGGTGTACGATCTGGTGAGCCGGTACGCGCGGCTGCCGCTCGAAGTGGATCCCGCCGTGGGGTCCGACCGGGGTTTGTTCAAGCCACCGGAGGATCAGGCAGGGTTTGACGAACTGGGCGGCCGGGTGGCTGGGGGCGCGTTCGTGCGGTCGCTGTTGAGGGGCTGAAGCCTAGAAGTAGAAGCGCAAGGCCAACTGCACGATCCGTGGCTCAGCCGCCGACGTCAACTGGCCCATCCTCGGATTTACCTGGTTGCCAGCCTGGTCGAACCGCGCCGCCGAGTCGACTCCGGTGAACTGGGTGTGGTTAAAGATGTTGTACATCTCGGCCCGGAACTGAAATTTCATCTTCTCGTGCACCGTGAAATCCTTGAACGCCGAGATGTCCCAGTTGTTGCGGCCGGGCCCACGGAACTGCGTCTTCGCAGCGTTTCCGAAGGTGCCAACGGCGGGCGCGCGGAACACGTCGGTGCGGAAGTAGCGGTTGAATGTCCGTTCCGACTTTGGCAGCGCAGGATCACCGGTCACCACCACGCGCGCCCCATGGGAAGGCGTGCCCGTGAAGTCGGTGGCCACGACGGTGGAGAGTCCGGCCGTGGCGGGAGCGCCGCTCAGGAAGCTGGCGATACCGGACACCTGCCATCCATGGAGCACCGCCCGGGCGGCGGCGAAGTCCACACCCGCCCGCGGGACTTCGTACAGGAAATTGACCTTGAGCACGTGCGTACGGTCGAAGCCCGCGAGTCCGTAGTTCCACACGCGCGGATTGACGAGCGCGCTGACAGCCTGTCCGTCCGCGTCGGTGTAATCCATCGCTTTGGACCAAGTCCACGCGGCGCCGAACTGGAGTCCCCGCTGGAACCGGCGGTTCACGGTCACCTGCAGCGAATGGTAGTTTGACGTGCCGCCGGGCTCCCAATAGTTGATGTCCTCGTAGCCGCGAAAGGCGCGCAGGAACGCCGCGGGATACGGGCGGTTTGTCGTGGGATCGAAGTTCGCGCGGTCAAAGTTGGCGCCGAAAGGAATCGCGTTGAGGTTGCGGGTCCAGGCGAGAGCGCGGCCAAGCGAGCCGACATAGGCGGCATCCGCAATCACTCCTCCGGGAATCCGGCGCTGCACGGAGAAGTTGTAGTTCATCACCGTGGGATTTTTGAGCCGCCGGTCGAGTCCGGTGACAGTGTTGGGGAACACGAACCGTCCCGCGTTGAGGAACGTGGAGAGTGTTCCGTTGTAGACGATCGGACGCTCGGCGAGCGGCGGTTGCACGGTGACGTTGTTGGATGTCGTGCCGCTCGGGATCCGGTGGTAGAACATGCCGAAGCCGCCGCGGACCGCGGTGCTGCCGTCGCCGAACACGTCATAGGCGAAACCGAAGCGGGGCCCGAGCTGAACACCGCGGTTCTCGATGATGGTTCGCGGCACGCTGGAGTCGAACTTGTTGGACACCATGCCATTGCCGGGTTCACCCGTGCCGGGCGCGAGTCCGCCGATGACCGCCGCGGGATAGGTTGCGCCTGTCACCGGATGCCGGCCCACGCGCGTGTTTCCCTGCAGAAACGGCTCGATCAGACGCGGCGCCCGCGCGGCGCTGAAGACGTCCGGCGCGAAGGCGGCGGCCGGGAAGTTCTCGGTGTATTCGGGCGAGATCACGATGAAGCGCATGCCGAGATCGAGGGTCAGGCGGCGTGACACCTTCCAGGAGTCCTGGACGAACCACTCGGGCGACGGGATCGGGTACCGGCCGATTGGGCGGAGCGAGGCTTCGGTGTAGGAGTCGAAGATGCCGAGCGCGGTGTTCGAATACGCGTATCCGGTGTCGAGCGGATTGTTCACGTTGCGGCCGAACGCGAAAGTCCCGTTGAAGGCCTGCCCGTTGCCGTTCTTGTGCCAGGTGTTGTCGTAGTAGAAACCGGCCTTGAGAGTGTGCGGACCCCAGTTCTTGGTCAGGTTGTTGGCGAAGGTGAAGATGGTCAGCACGGAGTCAAACGGAAAGCGGCCTTCGAGGCCCAGCGTCGCCGCCCCGGGGACGCCGGCGAAGGTGGCGTTGGGCACCACGTTGAACGGATTCACCTCGGGGAAGAACTGTCCCACACGGAATCCCACCGTGTCGCGCTGAATGCGGCGGACCTCTTCCGGGATCTGTTGGCTGTACCAGGGCCGGTAGCTGTAGCTCATGTTGAGCTCATTGATCAGGGTCGGGCTGAAGATGCGCTGGTAGCGTCCGATGATCACCTTGCCGTCGTTGATCACCTTCTGGCGCAACTGGGCCCAGCCGACATTGGCGCTCGCGGGGACATTCACGCCGTCCCACTGGAAGCGCGAATGAGTGAAGTTGAAGGCGGCGATGTTGCGGCTGTTGACCGGAAGGTCGATCTTGGCGGTTTCGGTCCGGACCGGAGTTTTGGTTTCGTCCGTCCAGGTGTAGTTGTACTGTCCGCCGGATACGCCACGGTCGAAGAAGTTGGCCGCCGGAAAGAACTTGAGCAGCGCGGCGCCGCTCGAGTCGACGCGCGACGGCGGGATGACGTTGCCAGGGAATTGCATGCTGGCGGCGGGATCCCGCACCGGGATCAGCCGGTTGTTGGTGTCGAGCGACTGTGCGAAGTTGCCAATCCGTTCCAGCTCCGTGGGCACGGTCGCGCGGCGCAGCACGCCGTTTTTCTGCGGCCAGAATTCCTGGGTCCAGAAGAAAAACAGCTTGTCGCGGTTGCGGTTGAACTTGCCGGGAATCGTCACTGGCCCGCCGACCTGGTAGGTCCAGGTGTTGAAGCGGTAGCGCTGCTTGGGAAGTCCGATCTGGTTGCGGAAGAACTCGTTCGCGTTGAACTGTTCGTGCCGCTTGAAGTACGACGCCAGCCCGTGGAGCGACCGCGTGCCGGACTTGCTCACGATCTGGATGTTGGCGCCCGAGGTCCGGCCGTATTCGGCCTGGTAGTTGGTGAGCAGGACCTTCACTTCTTCAACGGTGTCCATGCTCACCGTGACCACCGAGTTGAACATGTTGGTGGCGTTCAGGAACGCGCCGTCGAGATTCAGGCTGTTCGTGTTGTTGCGGTTGCCCTGGACGTTCAAGCGCCAGTCATTGCTCAATCCCTCGGCTCCACCGGTGTCGACCACGCCGGGCAGCAACTGGAGCAGCGCGGTGATGTTTCGCCCGCGGATGGAGAGTCCGTCGATCTGTGCCGGAGCGATCACGCCGGCGCGCTCGGCGCTGGTGGTCTGGACGATGGCCGCCTGTCCGGTGACAGTGACCGATTCGGTGACCGCGCCGACTTCGAGTGTGATGCCGCCCAGGGCAAGCCGGTCCGAGGCGGGCAGGCGGATGCCAGGGCGCTCGAGAGTCTTGAATCCCGCGGCGGCGATGACCAGGCGGTACTCACCGGGCACGACGCTTTGGAAGCTGAAGTCGCCAAGCTCGTTGGTGGCCGAGTCGCGCTGGGTTCCCGTGGCCGGGTGGATCAATTTGACGGGTGCGCCGCCGACAGCCAGGCCGCCGGGATCGCGGACGGTGCCAGTGATGGATCCGGTGATGGTCTGGGACCAGCAGCATGCGGCCAGGACGAAGAGGGTGAGAAGCAAGCGCATATTGCGCTGATCATATCGCGTTCAACGGCCGCCGGCTAGCGGGCGGCCTGGTGCTCGCCGAGGGCGCCGAGGATGTTGGCGAGGTTGGAGCGGAGGACGGCGACTTTGGGATGGTCGGGGCCGAATTGGCGGAGGGCGCTTTCCAGGGCGAGTTCGATCTGCTGGCGGGCGGCCTGGTGGTCGCCGAGGTTGTAGAGGATGTTGGCGAGGTTGGAGCGGAGGACGGCGACGTTGGGATGGCCGGGGCCGAATTGGCGGAGATCGCTTTCCAGGGCGAGCTCGATCTGCTGGCGGGCGGCCTGGTGCTCCT
>Ga0194132_10008251_pt1 | contig 14993 bp, 12 predicted proteins | sample TA2KigOf80mmetaG_FD_148612 | JGI IMG/M metagenome (GOLD analysis project Ga0194132, IMG submission 148612) | Freshwater microbial communities from Lake Tanganyika, Tanzania - TA2015054 Kigoma Offshore 80m | ecosystem: Environmental > Aquatic > Freshwater > Lake | place: Tanzania: Lake... | reverse complement strand
CGCTGCACCCGCGGCACCCGCCGTCGCGGCGCACGCTGCACCCGCGGCACCCGCCGTCGCGGCGCACGCTGCACCCGCGGCACCCGCCGTCGCGGCGCACGCTGCACCCGCGGCAGCGAACGGCGCCTGGACCGAGCGCGAGCCCGAGCCGCGGGTGATCGTGAGCTGCGAGGTCTGCGGCACGGACCAGGTGCGACCGGTGACGGGCTGGCTCCGGGACGAGGAGTCCGCCGACGAGCTGCCGCCCCGCTTTCGCGACCTCGAGTTTCGCTTCGTGCGCTGCATCCGCTGCGGGCTGGTTTACATGCGCGAGCGCCCGAGCCCGGCCGACCTCGACGTTTTCTACGGCGAGGCCTACAAGTGCTTCGAGAGCTACGCCGATCGCGGTGCGATCATGAACGCGCTGGCGGGTCTGGTCGCACGCGGCAAGCTGAAGCAGATCCGCAGCTACATGCCGGCCGGCAACCATCGCCTGCTCGACTACGGCTGCGGCGCCGGCACCTGGCTCGACCTCATGCAGGGCATGGGCTGCGAGTTCGACATGATCGGCATGGACGTGACCGAGGGGCCACTCGCCGAGATGCGAGCGCGCGGCATCGAGGCCTGGTGCTGCGACGAGCGCACGATGTTCGACCACGTCGCCCCCGGCTCGATCGGCGTGATCCACCTGTTCCACGTGATCGAGCACGTGCCCGATGCCGGCAAGGTGCTCGAAGCCCTGCACCGTGCGCTCGCACCCGGCGGCGTGGTGATCGGGCAGACGCCCAACCTCGCCTCGACCGGCTGCCGCTTCTGGGGCGACCTCTGGAACCAGTGGCACGTGCCGCGGCACCTGGTGCTGTTCTCCGACGACACCCTGCGCCGCCGCGCCGAGATGGCCGGCTTCGAGGTCGTCCAGATCAAGAGCTCGATCTCCGGCGCGACGCAGTGGGCGCTGTCGGCGCTGCACTGGTGGGCGAAGCGTCGCGGGCGCGCGTTCCGCAATACGCACGAGCCGCTCTATCCACCGCTGATCCTCGGATTCGTCCCGGTCGCGGTCCTCGAGTCGCTGCTGGCGCGGACCTGTCACATGGATTTCGTGCTGCGCAAGCCCGCGGAGCACGGTGCGGCCTGATCCCGAGCGCTTGACATCCGCCCGGTCCCGGTCGCTGCGCGCGGCGGCGACGTTGCAAGGCCTCCTGGGTGCCGGCCTCGGGGCCGATCGCGTGCGTCCTCTGGTGGTCGGCAGCGCGACCACGGTCGTCGTCATGCTGCTGCTGTTCTCCGGCGGCGGCATCTGGTCGCTGGTCGGCGGCCAGGATCTGCACGGCGCCTTCCTGCCCAAGTACCTCGAGGCTGGCCGCGCGCTGTTCGACGAGAGGCGCTTGCCGCTGTGGAACCCATGGGAGCTGTGCGGCACGCCGCTGTTCGCGGTGATCCAGGGCCTGGTGCTGTACCTGCCGGCGCCGCTGCTGTTCTGGCTCCTCCCCCCGTACTGGGCGCTGCAGGGGCTGTACGCCGTGAACCTCCTGGTGCTCGCCTGGGGCACCGCGATCTACCTTCGAGCGCACGGCATCGGCGCGCTCGCCGCCGCGCTGGCGGTGCTGGTCACCGTCGACGGCGTGTTCATGAGCTACTCGATGGTCGGCTTCGACCATCCGAACTTCCTCGGCAGCGTCGCCTGGATCCCGTGGATCCTGCTCGCCTGGGAGCGTGCGGTCGAGCGCGGCGCGCGGCCCTGGCTGGGACTCGCGGCGCTCGCCGTCGGCGCGCAGTGGCTCGCCGGATATCCCGATTTTCCGCTCGACACCGCGGTGCTGCTCGCCGTGATCGCCGTGGTGAGCACCGGGGCGACGCTGCCACGCCGGCTCGCCTTCGCCGTCGCTTGCGTGGCGCTGGGCACCGCGCTGGTGGCCGTGCAGCTGGTGCCGCTCGCCGAGGCGGTCGGGCTGAGCTTCCGCGCGCAGGCGATGTCCGACTACGACGGACCGCGCAAGCTGTTCGCGATCTTCTCTTCCGGGCTCTTCCAGCCGCTGGTCGTCGATCGGTTCGGGCTCGCGGCGCTGGCGCTGGCGGCGCTCGCGCTGTGGCGGCCGACGCGCGCACGCCTCGCATGGGCGGCCGCTCTCGTCTTCGCCGTCTGCGCCGGCGATCCACCCATCTCCCTGCTCTACCGACTCCCGCCGTTCTTGGGGGTTCGCTACGCGCTCGGCTGGAGCCACATCGCGCCGCTGTTCGTCGGCTTCCTGGTCGCTGCGGTGGTGCAGCGTGCCGCCACCGGCGAGGGCCGCGCGGGCCGCGCGACGATCCTGGTCCTCGCGCTGGTCGTCGCCGGTGGCTGCATGTGGACGATCGCGCGCGCACCGCGCATCATGCGGCCGGTCGCGCCCGAGTACGAGGTCATCGCGCAGCGGGTACCGGTCCTGAAGCAGGCGCAGAACACGCTCCCCGGGCGCCCGCGGATCATCGCCTCGCGCGAGACCGACGCCGGCATGACGGTTCGCGAGCGCATGGCGTCGGCCTCGGGCTACGACCCGACGATGCCGCCGCACCGCATCAAGCGGCTGATCGACGCGGTCAACGGCGTCCCCGACCCGGTCGTGCGCGGCATGATCGTCGAGCGCAATCCGCGGCTCGCGGGCCTGATGGGCGTCGGCCTGGTCGCGGTGGCGCGCGGCGCGGTGCCCGCGCTGATGAAGCAAGGCTTCGTGCCGGTGGGGAAGCTGCCGCCGAACGAGGTGCTGCTCTACCGTGCGCCGGTGCCGCGGGCGCGCATCGTACACCGCGCGATCGTCGCACCGGATGAGGAGACGAGCTTCGCGCACACCGTCGATGCCGCGCGGGATCTCGAGCACGGCACCGTGATCGAGACCACGGAGCCGCTGCCGGAGCTCGCCGATCCGCCCACGGGACTGCGGGAGGACGTCGCGCTGGTCGTCGATCAGCCCGAGCGGGTCGAGATCTCCGCTACCCTGGCCGCGCCCGGCTTCCTGGTTCTCACCGATACCTGGTACCCGGGCTGGCTGGCCGAGGTCGACGGGACCAGCGTGCCGATCCTGCGCGCCGACCACGCCTTCCGGGCCGTCCACCTGCCGGCCGGCGCGCATCGCGTGGTGTTCCGCTACGCGCCACGCTCGCTGCGGATCGGGCTGTGGATCAGCCTCGCGGCGTTGCTCGGCGTCGGCGTGCTGCTCGTCCCGCCGCGAAGCGTGGGCGCGGAACCATGGCGGTGAGCTTCTCGCCCGCCACCCGCCGCCGCGCTGCGGGCATCGCCGTCTGCCTGGCCTACGGTGCCCTCGCAGCGCTGCTGCTCTGGCCGCTGTTCTCCGACCCGGCGAACGCGACGCTCGATCCCGACCGCCCCTGGCTCGCCGGCTGGGCCAGCGAAAGGAGTCGCGGGTCGCATTCGGTGGCGATGTTGCGCGACATGCGGCTCGCGCAATGGATCTACGCGTGGAACTGGCACGCGCTGACCACGCAGCCGCTCGCGTTCTTCGATGCCAACATGTTCCACCCGACGCCGAACGCGCTCGCCTACTCGGAGCACGCGGTCGGCAAGGTCGTCCTCACCGGGCCCGTCTTCGCGCTCAGTGGCAACCCGGTGCTCGCCTACCAGCTCGACCTCTGGCTCTGCTTCGCCCTGTCGGGCGCGGCGATGTACGCGCTGCTGCGTCACGCAGGCGCGCTGCCAGCCGCCGCCTTCGTCGGCGGCTTCCTGTACGCGTTCTGCCCGGCGCGCCTCGACATGGTGTTCCACACCCACCTGATGACGGGACAGTACCTGCCGCTCGCGCTCCTGTTCCTCGATCGCGCGCTGTTCGCGCAACGCGCGCGTGCGGCGGCGGCGTTCGCGCTCTGCCTCCTGCTGCACATGCTGTGCTCGTACTACTTCGCCTACATGGCGCTGGTCGGCGTGCCGATCTATGCGCTCGGTCTGGTCGCGGCCGAGCGCGGCCGTGTCGCGTGGCGTGGCGTTGCCCTCGCCGCCGGCGCCTTCGCGGCGGTGCTGCTGGTGTTCGCGCTGGTCAGCCTGGTCTATCTGCGGGTACGCGCCCGTGGCGCGGTGTGGGACTATCGCGAGATGGCGGCGGTCCTCTACCCGATGTCGAACCATCCCGTGTGGGCCTACCTCTGGCCGCCGGTGCTCGCCGCCGGTGCCGGTCGGCTGGCGCGGGGCTGCTACGCCTACCTGGGCGCGATCCCGCTCGCGCTGGCGGGCGTGGGGATCGCGTCGGCGCGGAGCGGCGGCGTCCGCGGGCGGACGCTGCTGGCGAGCCTGGCGCTCACGCTGGTCAGCTACGTGCTGTCGCTCGGTCCGACGGCCCGGCTCGACGGAGGCGAGGTCGCCCTCCCGTACTCGTGGCTGATGCACCTCGTGCCGGGCTTCGCATCGATGCGCGTCCCCGGCCGCTTCGCGCTCCTGCTGATGGTGGGCTTCGCGGTGCTGGCGGGACTCGGGCTCGACCGTCTCCTGCGCCGGGCAACGGAGCGCTCCTTCTTGCGACCGCGCTGGGCACGCGGCGCGGCGGTACTCGTGCTCTCCGCGGTGATCGCCTGGGAGTTCGGTCTCGGCAGCCTCGAGCTCGCGGTGCGCAGGGAGACGCTCGGCCCGGAGCGTGCGGCCGTCTACCAGGCGCTGGCCGAGCTGCCGCCAGGCCCGGTGCTGGAGATCCCCGGCTCGAAGCCCGACGGTCTGCTGATGATCGAGTACCAGGTGCAGAGCGTGCGCCACTGGAAGCCGCTGCTGACCGGCAGCAGTGGCTACGCTCCACCGACCTATCGCTTCGTCGAAGCGCTCGTCCGTCGCCTGCCGGACGCTCGGGCTCTGGCGTTGCTGGGCCGCATGACCGACGTCCGCTACGTCGTGGTGCACGACGCGCATCTGGCGGCCTACGAGCGGGCTGCGTGGGCGGACCCGCACGGTCTGGAATTGCTCGCGTCGTTCGGCGCCGATCGGCTCTTCCGTGTCGCCGCGCCGCCGCGGCCCGATCTGCTGCCGGCGATGATCGCCTGCTCGAGCGACGCCGCGGCGTGCGAGGAGATCACGCGCCTGGTCGCGCAAAGCACGCAGGCCGCACCGCGGTAGGCGCGATCACGGTCGGCGCGGAGCCGGACAGGATCCGGACGGTCCGCGCGGTGGCTCGCGCGCGGGCGTGCACGGCGGCCGCATCGGACGTACGAAGGTAGCGCCCACGCCCATGCTCCGGCCACACACGTCGAACCCGTACCGCTTGCACAGGAACGCGACCGGCGAGCTGCGCGCAGCGAGGCCGTGGCGGCGTGATCGGCCGAGCCGGGTGTCGGTCCTGATCGTCTGCGTCGCGTCGTGCGTCGCCGCGGCAGGAGTCGGCGCGGCACCCGAGCCGACGCCGGCTGCTCCGGACGGCAGGCTCGAGGTGGTCGATCACGCCGCACAGGGAAGGGCCCTCTTCCGGACGGGCCGGCCCGCGGAGGCCGTGGCGGCGTACGGGCGCGCGCTCGCGGAGTCGCCGGACGATGCGCGGACGCACCACGACCTGGCCATCGCGCTGCGCGCGATGGGCGATCTCGTGGGAGCGGCAAGGCACTTCAGCCGCTCGCTGGCGATCGAGCCGCGTTGCGAGGTCTACGCCGACTCGGGCCTGATCCAGGATCTCCTCGGCCGCGAGGATCTCGCTCGCGAGAGCTACGAGAAGGCGTTCGCCCTCGACCCGGCCTGTTCGGCCGCGCGGATGAACCTGGCGTCGATGCTGATCGAGGACGGGATGTACGAGGAAGCCGCCCTTCATTACCGGAAGGCGATCGAAGGGAAGCCGAGCGCCGAGGCGCACAGCGGCCTCGGGTACGCCCTGACCCAGCTCGGGCGGCTGGACGAGGCCGCCGCGCAGCACGACGCCGCCGTCGCGCTCGACCCGAGCCGCGCCGAGGTCCACCGGAACCGTGGCCTGACCCAGGCGCGGCTCCGCCAGTACGACGAAGCGATCCTCTCCTACCGCCGCGCGGTCGCCATCGAGCCGCGCGTCTCGACGTATTTCTCGCTCGCCGGAGTGCTGCGCGCGGCCGGACGCGGCGGGGAGGCGGAGGCGGAGTACCGGCGCGGCCAGGAGCTCTCGCGCCGGCAGCAGCAGGAGCGACCGCCGCCCGCGGCGGCTACCAGCCCATCGCCCGAGGCGCCCCGCGGGCCGGAGCCCCGCCCGACCGGCGTCCGGGTGGGGATGCCGAATTGACCTTGTTCCCGAGGCGGTAATTTGCAAGAGGGGCCTGATGAAGCGATTCGTACCCGCGCTGGCTCTCCTGACGTTCGCGATCGGTTGCAGCGATTCGTCGAACGACTCCACCATCACCGTGCACCCAGGGGAGTCGATCCAGGCTGCCGTCGACGCCGCGCCGCCAGGCGCCCGAGTCTCCGTCATGCCCGGCGAGTACGTGGAGACGCACGGCGGTCAGGCGGCCGTGCTCATCGAGAAGCCGCTGCAGCTCGTCGCGAATCGCGAGAACGGCGGCGTCGTGAAGATCCTGCCCGGCCCTGGCAACACCGAGGGAATCTGGGTGCGCGGCACGGCCGACGCCTTCGTCGAGGACGTCCTGATCGAGGGCTTCACGGTCGACGGCTTCGAGGAGAACGGGATCTGGACGTTCTACGCGCGCAACTTCGAGATCCGCGACAACGTCGTCGGCGACGCCGACCACGTCGGGATCTACCCGCAGCTCTCGGCGCAGGGTCTCGTGCGCGACAACATCGCGTACGGCGGGCTCGACAGCGCGATGTGGGTTTCCGGCTCCGAGGAGCTCCGGGTGATCGACAACGTCATGTACGCCGCACCCATCGGGCTGCAGGTCAACGTGTCGAAGGCGATCGAGGTGGAGCGGATCACGGCCTACGGCAACGTCACCGGAATCGCCCTCACGCACCCCCTCGCGTCCGGCCTCGGCGACAATGTCGACCTGGCCTTCGGCTATCGCAGCGAGTCCGTCTACTTCGCCGACATCGAGGTGTACGACAACAACCTGGCGAACCCGGTTTCGGGCGGCTCGGTCGGGGCGCTTCCGCAGGGTACCGGTATGCTGGTGGCCGGCCACGACCGCGCCTACGTGGAAGACAGCTCGTTCACCGACAACGACTACGCCGGGGTGGTGATCGTCGACTATTGCGTCGTCACCGGTGAGACCGACGACGACTGTGCGCCCGACGGCAACACGTTCGTCCGGAACACGATCACCGGCAACGGCACGAGCCCGCCCCCCTCCGACTTCCAGAATCTCGCCAGCGACGTGATCGTGGTCGCTGCCGGCTCCGGGAACTGCATGGCGGAGAACACCTACGACACGACGGTCGGTGGGGAGTCGATCTCGGCGGTGAGCTGCCTTCCCTGGGCGGGGTTCTGACGGCGCGCACGGCGGAGCGGGCGCGCGCGGCGACGGACTCGGCGGCGTGGCCGTCGGGACGCCGGCGGGGGCGCGACATCCGAACCGCCGCCACCGGCGCGCCGCCGCCATCGTCGGTGTGAATCGCGAACTGGCTCGACACCGTCGTACTGCCCAAGCCGTTGCACCCCTGATCCGCCGGATCCGAGGCCGGGCAGCCGCCCGCGCCACGAAGTCGGGTGCGACTGGAACGCCGAGCCGGCGGCCATCAGCCCGCCTCGGGCCGCCGCGCCCGGCACCGGCGTGGCGTCGGTCCACGCCGTAGCGCGGGGCGCGCGGGACCTTCTCCCGGTTCCCGCCGCTGCGAACGCGCGACGCCGGCGATTCCCGAACTCGGAGATCGCGCCACGGAAATGCGCGGTCGATGCATCGGAGATCTCTCGTCCGATCGGTCGGCCAGGTGCGTCATCCCGTCCTCCGTGCGGTGGCACGACGCGTGCGTGACCGACGCACACGCCTTTCTTCTTCGTTCGAACGGAGGTCGACGATGGCTGATTTCCTCTCCACCTATTCCATCCAGAGCTGGCTCGAGTCCTGCCCGCAGGGCCACCTCGAGAACACCGAGTACGGCCACGCCCACGACGAGAAGGAGCCCGAGCTCGTTCTCGAGAACGAGGTGCTGCGGGAGGAGACCATCAAGGCGACGGTGCAGCTCGTGGTCGGCGAGCGTTGCGCGCTGTCGGCGTCGTCGGGGCTGGTCAACGCGGCGCCGGACGAGGCGAGCAAGCGCTTTCTCGCGACGCAGACGCTCGACGAGGCGCGCCACGTCGAGGTCTCCACGCACCGGCTCTACGACCTCGGCGTGCGCAAGAACGACCTCGAGAAGACCATCAAGCACTACGCGAACCCGAATCTCGTGAAGTTCGCGGAGGTCCTGCTCGAGAAGGTCGACAAGAAGGACTTCGTCGCCGGCGTCGTCGGGCAGAACATCGTGCTCGAAGGCATGGTGTTCAGCGTCTTCGAGATGATGTACGCGATGAACGAGCCGATCAACGCGAAGTTCGCGCACACGCTGTCGGGCACGATCGCCGACGAGCGGCGTCACGTCGGCTTCGGTGAGAACCGCATCGGCTCGCTGATCCAGTCGAATCGCGGCAAGAAGTCCGAGATCGAGCGCATGCAGAAGGAGATGTCCTACTGGATGCTCGCGACGTTCGCCGATGCGTTCCGCGGCAACCGGACGATCGAGGAGCTCGACAAGCTCGGCGTCGAGCGCGCGCACAGCAGCTATCACGGTGCGGACCTCGGCGTGATGCGCCCCGCGGAGATGGAGCACGTGCTCGCCGACACGGTGCTCGCCGAGTTCAAGACGCGCCTCGGGAGAATCGGCATCGGGTACCAGACTCCGGCGATGCCGGGCTGAGCGACGCGTGCCTACCCCGCAGAGGGAAGTTCACGACCTGGAGCACGACGACTTCCTGGAGGAGGTGCACTCCTTCGAGTTCTGGTTCCAGGCTGTCGAGGGGTACCTGTCGGGGACGGTGCACGGGCACCGCCCCGACACTCGCGACGTTCCGCCGGCCGGAGGGGATCGCGACCGCCTGATCTCGACGCTGTGCAACTACTGCATCGGCGAGACGGCCGCGCTCGAGGGCGCGAGCGGCCTCGTCGCGATCGCGCCGAACCGGCTCGCCAAGGTGTTCCTCTCGACGCAGGTCGCCGACGAGGGACGCCACCTGGAAGTGCTGCTGCGCCGCCTCGCCGACCTCGGCGTGACCGATCCCGAGTCGAAGGTCGAGAAGCGCTCGAGCCCGAGCCTGCAGCTGTTCCGCCGCCGCCTTCTCGAGCTGGTCGCGAGCCGCGACAGGGAGGCCGCGATCTTCGCGCAGAACGTGATCCTCGAGTCGCTCGAGTACGCGGTGTTCCACACGCACGCGACGAACGCCGATCCGGTGACGCGCGAGGTGCTCGAGGGGATCATCAAGGACGAGCGGCGGCACATCGGCTTCGGCGAGAACGAGCTCGGGCGCAAGCTGGCCCGCTCGCCGCACATCCGCGCGCGCCTCGGACAGGTGCGCAGCCAGCTCGACCACCTGGTGCTGGACATGCTGGAGACCACCGCGCCCGAGATCGGCGTCGATCGCCACGAGCAGGAGCGTCTCGGTCGCACCTACCGCGAATCGGTCGAGCGCCTGGGGTTCGGCTCGTGAGCGATCCGCTGCGCCTGGGGTTCGGCTCGTGAGCGCCCCCCTGCAGGAGCACGACGAATCCGGCGACGCGCCCGGCTCCGGCGAGCGCCGCCGCTTCATCCTCGACGACACCGGCTTCAACGAGGTTCCGGTCAAGTATCGGAAGTTCTACCGCAAGTGGCGCGGCGCGGGCGACGCGCTCGCGCCCAACGAGGTGGCCTGCCCGGTGTGCAAGGTCGTGATCCGCTCGACGCGCGAGCTGCGCCCGGGCGACCGCGTGTACTGCATGCCGTACATGTCCCGTCTCGTCGTCGTGCGAGGGGAGTCGGGAATGCTGGAGGCGCGCGTGGCGTACTGAGCGCGCGCGGCCGCCGGCGCTCGCTCGTCGCGTGCGGTCGTCGCTGCCGCCGTCGCTCGTGCGTCGTGCGGCTCTGCCGCCGACCGCTGAGCCGACCGCGTGTGCGTGAGGGTGCGACCGCGCCGCCCGGCGTGCTAGGGACCGTGACGGCACGGGTCCGCGGCCGGACGCGGGCCGCCTTCGCCGCCATGAACGACCTGCTGCTCGAATCCGCCACCCGGCTCGCCGAACGCATCCGTGCGGGCGAGGTGTCCTCGCGCGAGGTGGTGGAGGTGCACGTCGCGCAGATCGAGCGCGTGAATCCGCAGCTGAACGCGGTGGTCCGGACGCGCTACGACGAGGCGCGAGCCGAGGCCGAGCGCGCCGACGCGCTGCGTGCGCGGACGCGGCCCGAGGACCTGCCGCCGCTGCACGGCGTGCCCTGCACGATCAAGGAGTGCTTCGCGCTCGCCGGCATGCCGAACGCGTCGGGGCTCGTCGCACGGCGCCACCTGGTTTCCGAGCGCGACGCGACCGCCGTGGCGCGGCTCCGCGCCGCGGGCGCGATCCCGCTCGGCGTCACCAACACGTCCGAGCTCTGCATGTGGATGGAGTCGAACAACCGGGTCTACGGGCGGACCAACAACCCGTATGACCCCGCGCGCATCGTCGGCGGCAGCTCGGGCGGCGAGGGCGCGATCGTCGGCGCGGGCGGCTCGCCGTTCGGTCTCGGCTCCGACGTCGGCGGCTCGATCCGCGGTCCCGCGTTCTTCAACGGCGTGTTCGGCCACAAGCCGACCGGAGGCATGGTGCCCGCGACGGGGCAGTACCCGATCGCCGCCGGCGCCGGCCTGCGCTACTTGACGACCGGTCCGATCACGCGGCGCGCGACCGACCTGATGCCGCTGCTGCGTGTGCTCGCCGGCCCCGACGGGCTCGACGCGGGCTGTCGCCACTTCGACCTCGGCGACCCAGCGCAGGTCGACCTCTCTGGGCGCACGCTGCTCGACGTGCCCGACAACGGCGTGCTGCGCGTCTCCCCCGAGCTGCGACGCGCGCAGGAGGAGGCGGTGCGCGTGCTGCGCGACCGCGGCATGCGCGTCCGCGAGGTCTCGTTCAAGGGCCTCGAGAAGCAGTTCGACGTCTGGTCCGCGATGATGGCCGACGCGCAGGAGCACCCGTTCTCGCACATGCTCGGCGAGGGCCGCCGCGTACGCGCCGGCCTCGAGATCGTCAAGCACCTGCTCGGCCGCTCGCAGCACACGCTGCCGGCGAGCCTGCTGGCGCTGGTCGACCCGGTGCCGAAGCTCTTCCCCGGGCTCGCGCGGCGGATGATCGCGCTCGGCCACGAGCTGCGCGCGAGCTTCGCGGAGGCGCTCGGCCCCGACGGCGTGCTGCTTTACCCGTCGTACACGGTACCGGCGCCGCGCCACGGCGTGCCGGTGCGCTGGCTCGTGCGCATGCACCACCCGTGGGCGTACCTCGCCATCGTCAACGTCCTCGAGCTGCCCGCGACGCAGGTGCCGGTGGGGCTCGGCGCGGAGGGCCTGCCGCTCGGCTTCCAGGTGGTCTCGGGGCACGGCAACGACCACGTGACGATCGCCGTCGCGATGGAGCTCGAGCGCGCGCTCGGCGGGTGGACGCCGCCGGCGATGGCGGGGCTGGGGTGCGTCACCGCGGCCTGACGGCCGAGCTGGGGTGCGTCACCGCGGCCTGACGGCCGAGCTGGGGTGCGTCACCGCGGCCTGACGGCCGAGCTGGGGTGCGTCACCGCGGCCTGACGGCCGAGCCGCACCGCTAGGCGCGGCTCAGCCGGAACACCCGGATGTTCCGCGCCGTGCGCTGTTCGTAGACGTTCATCTGCGGGATCGTCCGCTTGATCGCCGGCCACACGCGCGCCTTCTCGTCGTCGGCGAGCGCCACCGCGCGCACCCGTACTCGCGCGCCGCGCAGCTGGACCTCCGCGTCGGGTTTCGCGAGCAGGTTGTACGACCAGTCCGGGTGGCGCTCCTGTCCCATCGCGCTCGCGACCACCAGGAAGTCGTCGCCGTCGGCGTGGTACGCGAGCTGGGTGTCGCGCGGCCGGCCGCTCTTCCGGCCGCTCGTGGTGAGCGTGAGCATCGGCAGCGTCGGCACGCCGGTCATCGTGAGGCGCCCGCTGGTCGCCTTGAACAGCACGGGGTCGACGCGCGAGGCGAGGTGCTTGACGATCCACGAGCCGAACGCCGTGGCGGAGAGCCAGTTCACGAAGCGCGAGTACATCAGCTCTCCGTACCAGACCTTCGCCGCGTGCAGGAGCGCCGTGGGGCGAGGTCAGGCGAGGGTCGGTACTCGCAGGCCGGCTGCGCGCGCGAGGTTCGCCTGCCGCCGATCGAACGACAGAAACTCCTGGCGCCCCAGCACCACCGCGGCTGCGACGTGCAGCACGTCCAGGCTGCGGGTGCCGAGCCGCTCCGAGTGAAGAGCGCTCAACCGCTCCGCCTCGATCATGGTCTCGCCCAGATCCGGTGCCGCTCCGGCGAGAGCTCCGGCTGCGAGGTCCGCGAGCATCATGTTGAGCGAGGCGTCGCGCTCTCGTGCGGTGATCTCGCGACGAAAGACCCGCAGGCGAAGGGCGTTACGAAGCTCGAGCTGATGGAGCCACGTGATCGGCAGGGGCAACGCCTGGCGCTGCATCCGGCGGGCGGCACGTGCGGTATGGGCGTCGGGAGCGTACAGCGAGCAGAGGAATCCGGTGTCGGCGTAGGATGTCACGACTCGCCGCGTGCGTCCGACACGACCGCGGTTCCGGTCCTGCGCAGCGTCTTGGTCCGGTAGACCGCGCGCAAGCGAGCGGCGAAGTCGGGCCGCTCGATTGCCACCGGCTGATCCGGCGGGCACAGTCGCGCGACCGGCTTCCGCCGACGATGAACCTCGACCGTCTCGCCCCGGGCGACCCATCCGAGGACCTTGCCGGTCTCGTGCTTGAGCTCGCGGATCGTGGTGGTCTTCATGATGTGTTACGAATATGTGACACAACGAGGTGCGTCAACGTCGACTGTGACGGGCACGAAACGCAGCGCGGGCGAGGTGTCGCCACCTCGCCCGCGCTGACCGCCCGGTCACGGTGCGACGGGAGCGATCAGAACAGCTCCTGGAACCACTTCTGCTGGTCCGACGAGCCGCAGGTGCGCTGCTCGACGTCGCCGCCGTTCGACGTGCTCTCGAGCGCGACGCAGCGTCCGCTCGCGACGTTGCGGATCTTGTACGGATCCCACGGGAAGGTCCGCTCGAGGAAGCTGAACGCCTGCCGGGTGCCGCCGTGGCAGGGGATCTGGACCAGGTCGAGGCCCGTCGTGCTCGCGCCGTTCGGGACGTGCAGGCACATGCCGCTGCGCTCGTTGATCAGCAGCTTCCGCGCGGTGCGCGGGTGCGTGTAGAGCAGCCAGCGCTGGCGCTGCGCGCCCGTGCAGCTGCGCACCTCGACCGCCGCGCCGCTGCCGTCGGTCGCACCGTCCATGCAGCGGTCCGCGCTCTTGTTGCGAAACTTGTCCTTGAGCGTGAACGCCGAGTCGAGCGCCGTGACCATGCGGGTCACGCCGACGATGTCGCCGGTCGAGAGCGCGGTCAGGTTCGGCGTCCACGTGGAGCCGTTCAGCTTGGTCATCGTCGGCTCGTCCTCGTCGATCGCGAACGCGAACGGCGAGTAGAGCATGCGCGAGTTGAAGTCGAACGAGCCGCGGTCCACGCTGCCCCACGGCCCCTTCTCGAACTGGTCGTGGAAGTCCTCGTCGATGTTGTCGAAGTCCACGACGACGAAGTCGTCGCAGTCGCTGCGGTTCTGCTCGTGGTAGAGCCCGACCGCGTGGCCGATCTCGTGGATCACGTTGCCGACGGAGCAGTCGGAGTCGAGCTCGATCTCCTGCTTGCCGCCCTTCTTGCCGACGAACGAGCGGCAGCCGTCGCCCGGCACGAAGCGCACGGAGTCGCTCTCGCCGTTGCGTGCCTGGAGGCGCACGATGGTGTTCTCGTTCCAGTGCGCGACCGCCTGCTCGATGCGGCTCTCCATCGTGCTCGACAGCGACGACGAGATCTCGAACGGAACGACGTTCTTCGACCAGCCGAAGTCGCCGCGCGTGTGGCTCTGCACCGTCTGCAGCCCGGACGCGAGGCGCGCGCGGATGCGGCGGTCACCGGCGCGGACCTCGTCCTCGGTGCCGAGGATCATGTCGCCCTCGAAGATCGCGACGCCGTTCGCGACGCGGTAGCGGATCTGCCGGGTCTCGCCGCCGAGCTCGACCCACGCCTCGGCCGGCTCGCCGTCGGCGAGCGCGGCGCGCTCGTCGATGCCGCCGCCGAGGTCGCATCCGGCACGCTCCATGCGCCCGTTCCAGCGCGTGAGAGCGCGCTCCTCGCACGCGGCAAAGCCGCCGTCGAGGCCGCGGCGCTCGCGCCGCGCCGCGATCTGCAGGCAGGTCGTGCGGTCGTTCGAAAGCTGCTCCTCGATCCGCGGCTGCTGGGCGGCGCAGCGCTCGGGGTCGAGATCTGCGGCACCGGCGATCCCTGGCGTGCCGAGCGCGCTCGCGAGCGCGACCGCGATGGCGGCGGTGCGGGCGAGCGAAAGCGCGGACGCGAAGGCGGCAGCACGGCCGGTGACGACGGGCGACGGACTTCTCCTCGGGGTTGTCATCTTCTCCTCGCTTGGCGCGGCATCGTGCCGGCGCGTGGCGAGGCCGTGCAGCAAACGCCGTTCCGGATTCGTCCGCCCGGAGAAGCGGTGTCCGGTGGCGGACTTCCGCGAGCGCCGTCGGCCGGCCGGCGTGGCGGTGGCTGCCGTGGTAGACGCCGCTGCGGGGCCGCCGTCGCCGGCGGTTGACGGATCGCGACCGCGTGCCGCCGTCAGTTCGCGAGCCGAACGACCAGCTCGCCGCGGCCGCGGAACGGGCCGCGCCGGCGCCAGCGCGGCGGCCGCGCGAGCGCCGCGTACGGGTCGTCCGCGCGCTCGAGGTCAGGCGGGTCCGATTCGAGAGCGAGGTCCGTCATCGGGCGTGACGCACGGCGGGACATCCGTCATCGGGCGTGACGCACGGCGGGACGTCCGTCATCGAGCGTGACGCACGGCGGGACGTCCGTCATCGAGCGTGACGCACGGCGGGACGTCCGTC
>Ga0194132_10008247_pt1 | contig 14998 bp, 10 predicted proteins | sample TA2KigOf80mmetaG_FD_148612 | JGI IMG/M metagenome (GOLD analysis project Ga0194132, IMG submission 148612) | Freshwater microbial communities from Lake Tanganyika, Tanzania - TA2015054 Kigoma Offshore 80m | ecosystem: Environmental > Aquatic > Freshwater > Lake | place: Tanzania: Lake... | reverse complement strand
TCGGCGGCCACGTCCACGCCGCCGAGCTTGGCGGCCTCGCGCATCCCGTCGTAGAACTTCGCGTCGACTTCCTGGAGCCCATCCCAGGCGAAGAGCGTCTTGTAGTTGGCCTTGCCCTCGGCCGTCGCGCCGTAGTCCATGAGGGCCTTCTTGACCCGGGTGACGAGCTCGGCCGGCACGTTCTTGGAGACGGCAATGCCGTCGTTCGGAATCGGGCCCGCCTTCTCGATCACCTTGGTCGCGGTGAGGATGTCGGCGGGCATGCCCGCGGCGAGGGTGGTCGTCCCCGCGACGGTCACGCGGGCGTCGACGAACGACGCGGCGCCGTCGACCTGCTTGTTGTAGACGGCGAGGATCGCCTGCGGGTGGCCGCCCGCGTTGATCGTCTGCGAGAAGAAGGTCTTCGGTTCCTGGCCGCCCTTGTTCTTGATCGTCAGAGCGGGGAAGAGGAAGCCGGACGCCGACAGCGCGTCGACGAACGCGAAGCGCTTGCCCTTGAGGTCGGCGATGGTGTTGATCCCGGAGTCGGTGCGCACCACGATCTGCGACATGTAGACGGGCTGCAGCTTACCGGTCGGGTCGATCGTGAAGTCCTGGCGGAGCGCCGCGAGGATGGGCGAGCCGCAGCCCTTGTCGAGCAGCAGCGTCATCTGGAGGGGCGCGATGAACGCGATGTCCGTCTGCCCGGAGCAGACCGAGTCGATCTGCGCGGCGTAGGACGTCGGAACGGTCACCCGCCACTTCAGCCCGGTGGCGAGCGCGAGAGCCGCGGCGATCGCGTTGCCGGTGGTGGACAGGCGCTGGACCTCGGCCGACGGGGTGATCGCGAGGACGATCGGGCGCTCGTCGGAGCCGAGCTTGGGGCCGCTGGGTGGCGCCGCACCGCCCGCCGGTGCCGGTGCGGCGCCGCCGCACGCGGCGACGACGAGCATGGTCGCTACCGCGAAGACGAACGAAGCGCGAATCGAACGTCGCATCGGGAGCTCCTCCCCACGCGTGGAAGCGCCGATAATCATATGGTGAGGCCGGCGTTCCGGGATTCGCTCGAAGCATCCGCTCGCAAGAGCGGCGGTTTGGTCTGCGTGGGCCTCGACCCGGAGCCCGAGCTGATTCCGGCGCACCTCGGCGCCGGCCCGGAGGCCGCCACGGCGTTCCTGCGCCGCCTGGTCGCCGCCACGGCCGAGCACGCCGCCGCCTTCAAGCCGAACATGGCGTTCTTCGAGCAGTACGGCGCGGCCATGCTCGACGTGCTGGTGCCCGTTCTCGAGTCGATCCCGCGGGAGATCCCCGTGATCATCGACGCGAAGCGCGGCGACGTGCCCAACACGGCCGTGGCCTACGCGCGGGCGCTGTTCGACCGCTTCGACGCCGGCGCGGCGACCGTCGCGCCGTACCTGGGGCTGGACAGCATCGCCCCCTTCTGCGGCGAGGGACGCTTCGCACTGGTGCTCGCCCGGACCAGCAACCCCGGCGCGCGCGACTTCCAGGACCTGCGGGTCGACGGGCGGCCGCTCTACGAGCACGTGGTCGAGCGGTGCGTGGCCGCCTTCCCGGCGGACCGCTGCGGCTTCGTCGTCGGCGCGACCTACCCCGCGGAGGCGCGGCGTCTCCGCACGCTCGCCCCGGACCGCCTCTTCCTCATGCCGGGGGTCGGCGCGCAGGGCGGCGACGCCGGCGAAGCCGTCCGCGCGGCCGCCGACGCGAACGGCGGCGGCTTCCTCGTCTCGTCCTCCCGCTCGGTCATGTATGCCTCCCGGGGCGCGGACTTCGAGAGTGCGGCTGCCACAGCGGCGGCCGCTCTGAAGCGGACCGTGAACGACGCGCGAGCGTCGATCACGGCCCACGTGGCTTAACCGTGTTCGGCGTGGGCGGGGAGGAGATGATCCTCCTGCTCTTCCTCGCGCTGATCGTGCTCGGGCCCGACCGGATGCCCAAGATCGCCCGCGACATCGGCAAGGCCGTCAACGACCTGCGCCGGACGTCCGACGAGCTGCGCAGCGAGTTCCTGAACGCCGACCTCCGCGCCGCCGAGGCGGCCGAGGCGGCGAAGCGCCCACCGCCCGAGACGGCGCTCGACAAGGAGCTGCGCGAGGCGCGCGAGCGGGTCGAGGCGAACGTCCGGTGGGAGGCCTCGCTGGCCGAGGCCGCCAAGCGCCCGCCGCCCGAGTCGGCCTTCGACCGTGAGATGCGCGAAGCGCGCGAGCGGATCGCCGCTGCGATGCAGGGACAGCCGCCGGCGGAGCGCGAGAAGCAGTGATCGCGCTCGCCGGTTAGGGTTAGGGGCGCATGGCGCGCCTTTGGCCGTGGATCGTCGGCCTCATCGCGGTGGCCGCGATCTGGGTGGACATCCCGAAGCATCAGTTCCCGTTCCCGTTCTCGTGCCCGGGGATCTGCCTCCGCGTGGGCGGAACCACGTACGAGCAGGAGATCAAGACGCACCTCGGCCTCGACCTCCAGGGCGGCACGCAGCTGGTGCTGCGGCTGCGGACGGAGCAACTTCCGGCGGGCACCAACCAGTCCCCGCTCGACCTCCAAACCCAGACCATCCGGGTGATCGACCGGCGCATCAACGCCATCGGCGTGTCCGAGCCGGTGATCCAGGCCTACGGCGACGACAAGATCCTCGTCGAGCTCCCGGGCGTCTCGGACCTCGAGCAGGCCAAGGAGGTCGCCACCCGCCAGGCGTTCCTCGAGTTCAAGGTCCCGGATTCGAACGGCGTCGCCACGTTCAAGTCGCTCGAACCTCCGCTTACGGGCGCGAACCTCAAGCCGACCGACGTGCGGTTCCAGGGCACCTCGGGCACCACGCCGGTCGTGCACTTCGAATTCAACGAACCCGATGGCTCGCGCTGGGTTCAGCTGTCGAAGGACTTCGTGAACCGGCGCGTCCAGATCACGCTCGACGGGCGTGAGATCTCCTCGCCGCAGATCCGTGAGGTGTTCACCAGCGGCAGCGGCGTGATCGAAGGCGGCTTCACGCCGCAGACGGCGAAGGAGCTGAGCCTGCTCCTGAACTCCGGTGCGCTGCCCGTGCCGCTGGAGGTGATCCAGTCGACGCGCGTCGAGCCAACACTGGGCCGCGACTCCGTGAGCCGGAGCCTCTTCGCGGGCGCGATCGGGCTCATGCTCGTCGCGCTGTTCATGGTGATCTACTACCGGCTGCCGGGCGCGGTGGCGGTGCTCGCGCTCCTCTACTACACCGCGCTCACGTACGCCATCTTCCGGCTCGTGCCCGTGACGCTCACGCTGGCGGGCATCGCCGGGTTCATCCTCTCGATCGGCATGGCGGTCGACGCCAACGTGCTGACGTTCGAGCGCCTGAAGGAGGAGCTGCGGAGCGGCAAGTCGCTGCGGACCGCGCTCGAGGACGGACGGATCCGCGCCTTCTCGTCGATCGCGTACTCGAACGCGGCCTCGCTCGTCTCCGCGGCAGTGCTCTACCAGTTCGGCACGGGCACGGTGAAGGGCTTCGCCTTCACCCTCGGCATCGGCGTGATGGTGTCCTTCTTCACCGCGATCATCGTCACGCAGATGCTGCTGCGGGCCGTGATCCAGGTCCCGGCGCTCCGCCGCCGCGCGCTGTGGGGCGTCGAGGAGCGGGCGCAGCCGGCTCCGCGCGGGGTCCACTCGCCGGCGGTGTCGTCGTGATCTTCCGGCTCGTCGAGCGCAAGTGGCTGTACTTCCTGATCTCGGGCCTGCTCGTCGTTCCCGGTGTGGTGTTCCTGGCGCTGGGCGGCCTTCGTCCGGGAGTGGAGTTCCGCGGCGGAACGCTCCTCGACATCCGCTTCGACGGCCCGCCGCCCACCTTCGAAGTCGACGAGTTCTTCGCCAGCATCGGGCACGCCGAGGCGCTCGTGCAGGGTGCGGAGGGCGGCCGGATCCAGGTGCGCACGGCGGAGATGCAGGCGGAGGAGATCACCACCGTCCAGCGGGCGCTCGCCGCCAAGTACGGGGCGCGGCTCCGCGACCTGGCGAGCTCCACCGTCAGCCCCTCATTCAGCGCCGAGCTGATCCGCAACGCGATCCAGGCGATCGTCGTCGCGTCGGTGCTCATCGTGCTGCTGATCGCGTTTTCGTTCCGGCAGTACGGCTGGTCCGCGTTCCGCTACGGCATCGCGGCGATCATCGCGCTGCTGCACGACACGCTCGTGCTGCTCGGGCTGTTCGCGGCTCTCGGCTACTTCTTCAACGTCGAGGTGGACAGCCTGTTCGTGACGGCCGTGCTCACGGTGATGGGCTTCTCGGTGCACGACACGATCGTGGTGTTCGACCGGATCCGTGAGAACCTGCGGCTCAACCCGGGTGAAGCCCTCAATCCGGTGATCAACTTCTCGATCATGCAGACGATGGCCCGCTCGGTGGTGACGGGCGTGACGACGCTGCTCGTCCTCGTCGCGATCTACCTGTACGGCGGATTCTCGATCCGGAGCTTCGCCCTGGCCCTGATCGTGGGCATCGTCGCCGGGACGTATTCCTCGATCTTCAACGCCGCCCAGATCATCTCGCTCTGGCAGGAGATCGAGGACCGCCTGCGCGGACGCAGCGCCAGCCGCGCCATCGCGTGAGCCGCGGGGGCACCCGCCTCCGCACGGGCCTCACGAAACGGAGCGGACCGGCGTCCCGGTCGTAACCGCCGCCAGCGCGAGCGCGAGATACTGATGTTCAGATGACGCTCGAGCCGCATCGCCGCTGGATCCTCCCGCGCGCCGTTTCGTCCGGTGCTCCCGAGGGCGTTCCAGCGCTCGTGGCGAGGATTCTCGCCACCCGCGGTCATGAGCCCGGGCGCATGAGCGACTTCCTCGCCGCCCGGCTCGCGCTCGGTTCCGGCCCGCCGATGCTCGACCTGGACAAGGCGCTCGCCCGCATCCGCCGTGCGGTCCAATCCCGGGAGCGCATCGTCGTCTACGGCGACTACGACGTGGACGGGATCGCCGGCTCGGCCATCCTCGTGCGCGCGTTCCGCGGTCTCGGGCTCGCCGTCGGCGCCTACATCCCCAATCGCTACGAGGAGGGGTACGGGCTCAACGCGGAGGCGCTGGAGCGGCTCGCCGCGGACGGCGTGAAAGTGGTCGTGTCGGTGGACTGCGGCGTCACCGCGGTCCGCGAGGCCGCTCTCGCCAAGACGCTCGGCCTGGACCTCATCATCACCGACCACCACCATCCACCCGCGGAGCTCCCGGAGGCCCACGCGCTGGTGAACCCGCGGCGGGTCGGCGACCCGTCCCTGGAGAAGGAGCTCGCCGGGGCCGGTGTGGCGCTCGTCCTCGCGCGGGCGCTTCTGGGCGACGTCGCCTTCGCCGTGCGCCAGGACGAGCTGCTCCAGCTCGCCGCGCTCGCGACGGTGGCGGACGTCGTGCCGCTGCGCGCGGGCAACCGCGCGATCGTGCGCGCGGGGCTCGAAGCGCTCAACCGCGCGCCGATCACCGGGGTGCGCGCCCTCGTCGAGCGCTCGGGGGCGAAGCTCGGCCGGTTGACCGCAGCGGAGATCGGCTTCGTGCTCGGCCCGCGGCTGAACGCGGCCGGCCGCATCGCGGACGCCGAGGACGCGCTGCGCCTCCTTCTGACCGAGGACGCGCAGGAGGCGAAGACCCTGTCGGACCGGCTGGAGGAGCGGAACGCCGAGCGGCAGCAGAAGACCCGTGAAGTGGTGGCGGGTGCGCGGGAGCGCGCCGCGGCGCGGCCGGACGCGTGGGCCACCGTCGTGTGGGACGCGGACTGGCCCGCCGGCGTGGTCGGGCTCGCCGCCTCGCGCTTGGTCGAGGACTACGGACGCCCGGCGCTCGTGGTCGCGCTCGACGGGGAGGAGGGCAAGGGGTCGTGCCGCTCGATCGCCTCCGTGCACATCGCGGAGGCCCTGGACGCCTGCGACGATCTGCTGCTCAAGCACGGCGGTCACGCGATGGCGGCCGGCTTCTCGGTGAAGGCCGCGGCGCTCGAGGAATTCGCGGCGCGGATCGACGCGGTGGTGAAGGAGCGCCTCGGCGGCGTGCGGCCCGTGCCCACGCTCGCGGTCGACGCGGAGATCCTTCCCGACGCGCTCACGGCGCGGCTCGCCCTCGAGCTCGCCACGCTCGAGCCGTGCGGGATGGGGAATCCGCGTCCGCGGCTCCTGCTCCGCGACGTCGCGGTGTCCGGGGTGCGGCAGGTCGGCGCCGACCTCGACCACTTGCGCTGCAAGGTCGCCGTCGGGCGCTTCACCTTCGACGCGATGGCCTTCCGCCGCGGCGATCGTGCCGAGGCCGTCGACCTCCATGGGCGCCTCGACGCCGTGGTCACCATCGGCACGGGGCTCCGCGGGATGGTCGAGCTCGAGCTCCAGGACTTCGGGGCGGCCGGCTGCGCGGACGCGATGCGGTCGGAGCTCGTGGCGTGAGCCCGACCGCGCACGTGGCCGGCATCGCCGACCGCCTTCGCCCGCACCGCGATCTGCCGGTCACCATCGAGGAAGTGGTCCGGGAGCTGCGGCGACACTATCCGGAGGCGGAGACCGAGCCTGTCACGCGGGCGCACGAGTTCGCCGCCGCGGCGCACGAGGGCCAGAAGCGCGCCACCGGCGGTCCGTACATCGAGCACCCGAACGCCGTCGCGCTGCTCCTGGCGGAGCTCGGCATGGACCCGCCGACGATCCTTGCCGCGTTCCTGCACGACGTGCCCGAGGACACGGCGCGCACGAACGACGAGATCCGACGGGAGTTCGGCGATGAGGTCGCCGGCCTGGTCGAAGGCGTGACGAAGCTCTCGAGAGTCACCGGGGCGACGCGCGACGAACGGCAGGCCGAGAACCTGCGCAAGATGTTCCTCGCGATGGCGGACGACCTGCGGGTCGTCGTGATCAAGCTGTGCGACCGGCTCCACAACATGCGTACGATCGAGGCGCTCGCCGTCGAGGCCCAGCAGCGAATCGCGCGCGAGACGGTCGAGATCTACGCGCCCCTGGCGCACCGGCTCGGCATCGGTGAGATCAAGTGGGAGCTCGAGGATCTGGCGTTCAAGGTCCTCGAGCCCGATCAGTACCGCGAGCTCGCCGAGCAGCTCGCGGCCCGGCGCCAGGCGCGCGAGCGCTATGTCGGGAACGCGATGAAGACGCTCGCCGCCGAGCTCGAGCGCGCCGGAATCGGGGCCGACCTCTCGGGGCGTGCGAAGCACCTCTGGTCCATCGCCGAGAAGATGCGCCGCAAGCAGATCGACTTCGAGCACGTCTACGACCTGCTCGCGATCCGGGTGATGGTGCAGGACATCCCGGCGTGCTACACGGCGCTCGGCGTGGTGCACGCGCTCTGGCCGCCGATCCCGGGGCAGTTCGACGACTACATCGCGATGCCGAAGCCAAACCTGTACCGCTCGCTCCACACGGCGGTGATCGGCCCCGACGGCAAGCCGCTCGAGATTCAGATCCGCACGCAGGAGATGCACGCGCTCGCCGAGTACGGCGTGGCGGCGCACTGGCGGTACAAGGAGGGCGGGAAGACCGATCCGCAGTACGAGCAGAAGCTCGCCTGGATCCGCCAGCTCATGGAGTGGCAGCACGACGTCAGCGACACCGAATTCGTCGAGTCGCTCAAGGTGGAGGTCTTCCACGACCAGGTGTTCGTCTTCACCCCGAAGGGCGAGGTCAAGGACCTGCCCGCCGGTTCGACGCCGATCGACTTCGCCTACCGCATCCATACCGACATCGGCCATCGCTGCATCGGGGCGAAAGTGAGCGGGCGCCTCGTGCCGCTCAACCATCGCCTCGAGTCCGGGGACATCGTCGAGATCGTGACCAGCCGCGCCGCCCGCGGCCCGTCGCGGGACTGGCTCTCGATCGTACGTACCGCCAGCGCCCGCGAGAAAATCCGCGGCTGGTTCAAGCGGGCGGAGCGCGAGGAGAACATCGTTCACGGCCGCGAGGTGCTCGACCGCGAGCTGCGCCGGATCGCCCAGCGCTCGCTCGCCGACGTGCCCGAGGACGACCTGCGCCGCGTGGCGGCGAGCCTGAACCAGCCCGACCTCGGCACCCTCTACGCCTCGCTCGGCTTCGGCGCGATCACGCCGCCGCAGGTCGTCACGCGCCTCGGCATCCGCGACGACCGGGAGCTCGCGATCCCGGAGGTGGCGCCGCCCGCGCCGCCCCCAACCGCGCGCGGCGGCGTGCGCGTGAAAGGGGTCGAGGACCTGCTCGTGCGGATGGCGATCTGCTGCAACCCGGTGCCCGGCGACGCGATCCTCGGCTACATCACCCGAGGCCGCGGGGTGACCGTGCACCGGACCGACTGCCCGAACATCCGCGCGTCCGGCGAGACCGAGCGCATGGTCGAGGTGGAATGGGACCGCAGCGGCACCGCGCGGACCTACCCGGTCGCGGTGCGCATTCAGGGCTGGGACCGGCCGGGGTTCCTGCGCGACGTCGCGGCCGTCATCAGCGAAGCGCAGGTGCAGATCCTGAGCCTCGCCGCCACCGCCAACCCGGACCACTCCGCCACGGTCAGCGCGACGCTCCAGGTGACCAGCATCGACCAGCTCTCGCGCGTCCTCGCGCGCATCGAAGGCGTCCGCGACGTCCTCTCGGTGAGCCGCGACGGACACTGAGCCCGCTTCGGAACAGCATTCGCCGTCCGGCTTCGCGCCGCCTTCGCCCGGGCCGGCGCGTGCGGGGGACACGGGGCCCAGCAGCGCCCTTGCTTCTCGACTCGCTATTTTGCATTGCGTGCCCGCGGGATCCGGGCTGCGCCCGGCGCGACTGGCCAAATCGAGGAGGGTCGTCATCGTGGCAAGAGGACTCAGCCGTCGCACGTTCATCACCGCGGCGGGAGCGGTCGGAGCCGGCGGCCTGATCAGCGCCTGCTCCGCAAGCGCTCCGGCTCCGGCGCAGCTCACCCCGCGCCGGGGCGGTGCGCTGACCAACGTGATCCAGGCGGAGATCACGAATCTCGATCCAGGGCGCTCCGGCGACCAGCCCTCCCTTGCCGCGTTCACCCTCATCTATGAGGGTCTGATCTCGTATTCCCCGGATCTGGAGATCAGGCCAGGGCTTGCGCTGAGCTGGCAGCAGGAGAGCCCCAACTCGTGGACCTTCAAGCTGCGGCCCGGCGTCAAGTTCCACGACGGGACGCCCTTCAACGCGAACGCGGTCAAGATCAACTTCGACCGTTATCTCAATCCGCCCAAGGATCAGGTCGGCCTCGGGCGTCTCGCGCTCGCCGTGCTCGATCGGGTCGATGTCATCGATGACATGACCGTTCGGCTGGTCACCAAGAAGGTCGATGCGTTCTTCATCGACCGGGTGGCCGACGCTTGCGGCGGGACGACGAGTTGGGGCTTCATCATCAGCCCCGCGGCGATCGAGAGGTACGGCGCGGACCTGTCGAAGATCGCGGTCGGCACCGGACCCTTCAAGTTCGTCGAGTGGGCCCGTGAGGTGCGGTTCGTCGCCGCGCGATTCGACGACTACTGGGGCGACAAGGCGTACCTCGATCAGGTCATTCTGCGGGTGGTTCCGGAGGCGGAGGCTCGGGCGATCGGGCTCGAGGCTGGTGACGTGCACCTCGCCCGGACGCTGAATCCCGAGTCGGCCACGCGGATCGAGAACCACCCGTCGCTCAAGACGAGCGTGAAGACGACCACCCGCAGTCTGTTCATCGGCATGGCCAGCCTGAAGAAGCCGTACAGCGATCTGCGGGTGCGCCAAGCCCTCAACCACGCCATCGACAAAGACTCAATCGTCAAAAACGTCTACGCCGGCTATGCCCAGCGTATGAATGGGCCATCCGTTCCGGGCCAGGTCGGCTACGTGGAGACACCCGGCTTCAACTTCGATCCGGCGAGAGCGAAGCGGTTGCTGGCCGAAGCGGGTTACCCCAACGGATTCTCGGCGACGATGGTCGGCCCGAAGGGCGCTTACTTCAAGGACTTCGAGATGCAGCAGGCGGTGCAGCTGCAGCTGCGTGACGTCGGGGTGACGGTGAAGCTCGAGATCCTCGAGTTCGCTCAGTTCCTCACCCTGCTTCGGATGCCGCCCGACAAGAGCCCGCTGGAGCTGTATCTCGACGCGACGGGCGGCGGTCCGACCGTCCACTGGATCGAGCAGCGCTACGGCTGCAACTTCTTCCGGCCGGTCGGCACGAACACCGCTGGAACCTGCTATCCGGAGATCGACGCCATTCTCGATCAGGCGCAGAAGTCGCCCGACGAGAGCAGGCGCCTCGCCCTGCTGAAGGATGCCCAGGAACGCGTGTCGGCGCAGGCACCGAGTATCTGGTCGCTCGCGACCAAGGAGATCGCCGGACACAGCCGAAAGGTGCACAACATCCACCACCGCCGGACCGGGTTGGTCACGGTGGACCAGCACACCTGGATGGAAACCTGATCCCGGCGCGGCACGGCTCGAGTGCGAAGCCGTGCCGGAGCCGCCCGTGAGCGTCGTCGTCATCTCCGGTGCCCGGCTCATCGACGGGAACGGCGGTCCGCCGCTACTTGATTCCGAGGTCGTCATCACCGACGGCCTGATCACCTCCGTGGGCCGCGGGCGTGGACCGCGTCCGGAGGGCGCGCAGGTGGTGGACGCGACCGGTTCCACGCTGATCCCCGGGCTGATCAACATGCACGTCCACCTCAGTGCGGCGCTCGAAGCCGACCGTGTGGCGGGCCACATGCGTCCGAGTCAGAGCGGCTGGGCGGCAGGGACCGGCGGCGATGAGCGGACGCTCCTTCGCGGTGCGTTGCGCGCGCAGCTGTCTCTGCGCTGGGGCGTCACGACACTTCGTGATGCGGGGGGTCCGGGACGCCTCACGCAGCAGATTCGCGATGCGATCAACGCCGGACTGCTGGCCGGCCCCCGAGTGATGAGCTCGGGACGGATCATCACGACCACCGCCGGGCACGGCTGGCCCAACGGCATCCGTGCCGACAGCGCGCAGGACCTCCGCAAAGCGGTTCGGCAGCTCGTCGAGGAAGGCGTGGACACCGTCAAGATCGCCGCGACCGGCGGGGGAACCCGCAATTCGAACCCGGCCGCCGCGCAGTATTCAGCGGAGGAGCTCTCGGTCGCCGTCGCCGAGGCTCACCGCCTCGGTAAGCGTGTGCTGGCGCACTGCAACGGCACGGCTGGGATTCGGAACGCCGTTGCGGCGGGGGTCGACACCCTCGAACACCTGGGCTGGCTCGGGACCGATGGGCGCTTGGAGATCGATCGCGACGTGGTCGCGCAGATCGCCGCGAAGGACCTCACGGCCGTCCCCACCCTCAGCGTGGCGTTTCGCCCCAGCCAGGATGATTCGGCGAATCTGCCGCCGCTCCACCGGCAGCAGCGGCAGATCCGTCCGGAACGCACGCGTGAGCTTGCGGCGATGAGCCGGATGGGGATCCGCTTCGCCACCGGGACCGACACGTGGGACCCGCTCTCCCGAGAGCTGGACCTCATGGTCAGCGAACTGGGGATGACCCCGCTCGCGGCGATCACCGCCGCGACCCGCAGCGGCGCCGAGGGGCTCGGGCTCCAAGCCGAGATCGGAACGATCGAACCAGGCAAGATCGCCGATCTGGTTCAGGTGCCGGGCGATCCCGCGACGGACCTTCGCGCACTCCGGTCGGTCACCCGGGTCTGGCGGTCAGGTCGGCTGCTGGTGGAAAACGGGCAGGTGCTGACCGCCGACATGGCCCTGGCGCCCTGAGCGGGATTTCCGGACGAGGCTCGCCGATCCGGCGAGGTTGAGCGCCCGCGATCTGGGCGTTGAGCGGGTCGATTAGACCCGTTAGCGCATCGCCTCGAGGAGCGGGCTCACGTCGCGGTGGAACACGTCCAGCTCGGCGAGCGGCGTGGTGGCGAGCGCGGGGATGCGCTCGCTCACCGCCTCCTCGTAAGTCTGGAGGTTCGCCTGGTAGTAGATGCCGAGCGGGATCGGGTCGACCTCGTATGAGCGGGCGACCGCGCCCGCCTTCTTGGCGATCAGCTCCTGCGGGTCGCTCGGGTCCTTCACCACGCCGTCGTAGCCCTTGTCCTCGAGCTTGTAGAGGCGGGAGCGCTTCTCCGGCAGGTCCGCGCCCTCGTACCACTCCTTCGTGTAGAGGTCGTTGTACGTCGGGCAGGTCTGGAGGACGTCCACCAGCGCGGACCCCTTGTGCTGGATGGCCTTGGCGATGATCGAGGCGGTGTACTTCACGTCCAAAGCGTACGCGCGGGCGATGAACGTGTAGCCGGCGGCCACCGCCATCGCGATCGGGTTGATGCCGTCCTGGATCGCGCGCTCCGGCATCGACTTGGTCTTGCGCCCGCGCTGGAGGGTGGGGGACGCCTGGCCCTTGGTGAGGCCGTAGACCTGGTTGGTGTGCACGAGGTAGGTGAAGTCGACGTTGCGGCGCCCCGAGTTGACGAAGTAGCCGGCGCCGATGCCGTACCCGTCGCCGTCGCCGCCCAGCGCCACCACGGTCACGCCTGAGTTGGCGAGGCGGCCGCCGGTCGCGACCGGGAGGACGCGGCCGTGCAGCGTGTGGAAGCCGTAGGCGTTGATGTAGTGCGGCGTCTTGCCCGAGCAGCCGATGCCGCTGAACACGGCGAGCCTGTCCGGGTTGATCTGCAGCTGCGCGAACGCGGTCTGCATCGAGGCGAGGATCCCGAAGTCGCCGCAGCCGGGGCACCAGTCGTTGTGAAGATCGGCGCGGAAGTCCTTGACGCTGACCTTCTTCGCGGGCGCTTCAACGGACAACTGTCACCACCGCCTCGGCCTTGCCTCCGGCGAGGACGTTCGAGAGGGCCTTCACCATCTCGTCCTCGCTGAACGGGCGACCGTCGAATTTGAGGACGCGCTCCTGGATCATGAAGCCGGTCTCGGTCGCGATGACCTGGCCGAGCTGACCGGAGTAGTTCTCCTCGACGAGCACGACCTTCTTGGCCTTGCGCAGGATCTCGCCGACGCGCCTGGCCGGGAAGGGCCGCATCAGGCGGCACTGGAGGAAGTTGACCTTCTTGCCCTCCGCCTCCAGGACCTTGATCGCGTCGAGGATGGTGCCTTTGGGCGAGCCCCACGACACCACCGTCAGGTCGGCGTCGGCCGGGCCCCAAAGCCCGAGCTGCTGGTCCTCCGGAATGAGCTTCAGCGCGAGGTCGAGCTTGCCCATGCGCTTGCGCATCATCTCGATGCGCATGTCGACGCCTTCGGTGATGTGGCCGGACGGCTCGTGCTCGTCGGAGGTGGTCCAGAAGCGGCCTCCGTCCTGGCCGGGGCGGCTGCGCGGCGAGATGCCGTCCGGCGTGAGCGCGTAGCGGAGGTACTCCTTCTCCGCGCCGCCGTACTGCGTCGTCTGGTGGCCGTTCTGGGCGGTGAAGCCGTCGTGCGGGCCTTTGAACTGCGGGTCCGTGAAGTCGCCCGGGTGGTAGAGCTTTCCGCGCTCGATCTTGTCGTACTTCAGCTCGAGCTTGTCGATGGTCGTGTAGACCGCCCAGTTGAACGCGGAGAAGGTGTCCTGGTACGACTCGCGCAGGTCGCCCGGAGCGGTGACGAGGTGCGGGAAATCGCCCTGCGCCGGGTGCAGCGTCAGCAGCAGGTCGCCCTGCTCCTGGCGGGTCGGCATGCCGGTCGAGGGGCCGCCGCGCTGGTACAGCGTGACGACCGGGCCGGGCGCCTCGGTGATCGAGGCGAAGCCGATGCCCTCGACCATCAGCGCGAAGCCGGGGCCGCTGGTGGCGGTCGAGGCGCGCACGCCGGTGTGGGCCGCGCCGACGGCCATGTTGATCGAGGAGATCTCGTCCTCGCACTGCACGACCAGGAGGTTCTGCGCGCGCTGCTGCTTTTCCAGGAACACGCTCTCGTCCGTCGCGGGCGAGATCGGGTAGTAGGTCTGGAACGCGCAGCCGGCCTTCAGCTTGGCGATGCCGATGATCTCGAAGCCCTTGGCGAGGATGCGCGCCTTGGCGTCCGGGCCGGGGCCGAGCTGGTACGGGAAGTCCTTGATGTTGAAGTGGTCCCGCACGTAGTCGAACGCCAGGCGCGCGGCGCGGACGTTCAGGCCGCGGATCTCGTCGAAGCGCTTGGCCTTGAACTGGTCGGCGATGACGCTCTCGAGACTGGCGAAGGGGTAGTCGCACAGCGCGAGCGACGCGCCCAGCGCGACGGTGTTCTTCATGATCTCGTAGGCGCGGAACTGGCCGCCCTTGCCGATCTCGGTGAGTGCGGTCTTGATCAGCTCCATCAGCGGGATGGGGAAGAACTTGATGTCCTTCCGGTCCGAGGTCGCCGGGTCGAAGCCGGCCTCCGTGTCGAAGACGACGCCGCCCCCGGGCGAGACCTCGTGCAGGTGGCCGAAGTGCGTGGCCCAGCGGCGGTGGTGCCCGTCGCCGGTCAGCGTCTCCTCGTCGAGCGCGACGAGGACGTCGACCGGGTCGCGGAAGGAGCGGAGATCCTCGTCGGCGACGCGCACCCGGTAGAAGGAGTGCTTGCCCATGATGTTGGAGTGGTAGTCGAACGTGGCGTACACGCGGAGCCCGGCGCGACTGCACGATCGCGCGAAGACCTCCGCCGATGCGTTGATGCCGGAACCCTGGGGACCGCCGATCATCCAATTGAGTTGGTTCTTCCGCATGTCGGGAGTCGTATCCTACCAATTCGTATGAGTGTTCGGCGTGAGCACGACACCCTCGGCGATGTCATGGTCCCCGAGCGGGCGCTCTGGGGAGCGCAAACCCAGCGAGCGGTCGAAAACTATCCAATCTCCGGCTACCGCGCGTTCCCGGCCTTCGTCCGGGGCACCGTCCTGGTCAAGAAGGCGGCGGCCTTCGCCAACCACGATGCCGGAAGGCTCGGTGCGAAGGAGCGCGACGCGATCGTCGCCGCGTGCGACGAGATCCTGGCCGGCAAGCATGCCGAGTCGTTCGTGGTGGACGTGTTCCAGGCCGGTGCCGGCACTTCGCACAACATGAACGCGAACGAGGTCATCGCCAATCTGGCCAACGAGCGGCTGGGCGGGACCCGCGGCGTGTACAAGCCGATCAACCCCAACGACCACGTGAACATGGCGCAATCGACCA
>Ga0194132_10008246_pt1 | contig 14998 bp, 12 predicted proteins | sample TA2KigOf80mmetaG_FD_148612 | JGI IMG/M metagenome (GOLD analysis project Ga0194132, IMG submission 148612) | Freshwater microbial communities from Lake Tanganyika, Tanzania - TA2015054 Kigoma Offshore 80m | ecosystem: Environmental > Aquatic > Freshwater > Lake | place: Tanzania: Lake... | reverse complement strand
GCAAGGCGCCACCGCCCAGCGCGATGACCTGACAGCCAATGTCATCGGCCACATACTCACCCTGATACTTAAAATCAATCGGCAGCGTCGGATCGGCGGCGTCGGTCCAGACTTCCTTCGCCTTTTTCTTCTCGACTTTCTTGTCGGTTTTCTTGTCCGCGTCCGCCGGGCCGACAAACAGGACGGCAACGCCCAGCACGATGGCGAGCGGCATGATACGAATCGCGAGCATGGCTTTCTCCGTTTGGTGTGAGGTTGATGTGGTGTATGATAAACCTGGCTGCATAGGAAACAAGCAAAAACCCACGTAGGTCAGGCTTTCTTGCCTGACGCTGGCGGTTCGGCGTCAGGCTGGAAAGCCTGACCTACCCTCTCTCCGGGGGAACGCCAATGATCCGTGCATCGCTGCTCTTTTTCGCCGCCCTATTTCCGCAAGACACCGACGAGGCCCGCCGGGCCATCGCCATCATCAAGGCGCACGAAGGCACGGTGACCATCGACGAGCAGGCGCCGGGCAAACCCGTGGTCGGCGTCAATCTCTGAAACTGCAAATACCCTGACGCTGGTCTAGCGTTTCTCCCCGCACTGCCAAAGCTGCGATCGCTCGTGCTCGACACGCTGCCGATCAATGACCGAGACATGTTCTACATGAAGGACCTGCTCGACTTGGAGGAGTTGGCTGTCGGTTGCTGCCCGATCAGCGACGCGGGCTTGGCTCCCATTGCGGGATTGGCGAAGCTCTCCCATCTCGATTTGTGGGAAACCGGCATCACCGATACCGGGTTGGTCCATCTGAAGAGCATGCAACGCCTTGCCTTTCTCGATCTGACCAACACCAAGGTGACGGACGCTGGCATCACGCACCTCATGGCATTGCGCGGCTTACGAACTGTGTACCTGAAGGGAACAGCGGTTTCGGATGCCGGTGTCTCGCGATTGAAAAAGACGCTGCCGAAAGTAAAGGTTATCCGTTGACAACGCGCTCGCCCCAGGCGGCGGCGAAAGAGGTGAAAAAAAACCGAAATCTGCATGCAAAATTGCCGATGCCTTGGTATCATAGGCGGTGTTCAATCAAGGGGGGAGAACTATGTTCACCGTTACCGACAACAGTACTACGGGCACATGTCGTGGCCTCACGCGGCGTGACCTGCTCAAGGTCGGCAGCCTGGCGCTCGGCGGTCTGGCATTGCCTCAACTGCTTCAAGCCCAGGGCGAAGGCCGCCGTTCGCTCGTTCGCGACAAATCGGTCGTTTTCCTTTTCCTTCAAGGCGGACCGTCTCAGATCGAAACGTTCGATCCGAAGATGACGGCCCCGGTCGAAATCCGCAGCATCACCGGCGAAGTGCAGACGCGGCTGCCCGGCATCACCTTCGGCGGCACGTTTCCGAAGCTCGGCCAGTTGGCAGACCGCGTCGCCGTCGTGCGATCCTTTGCCTCCGGAAACGCCGACCATCAGAACTACATCAGCGTCGCAGGCGGCAACGAACTGCGTGCGCCGATGGGAACGCTGTATAGCCGCGTCGCCGGCGCCAACAATCCTCGAACCGGGATTCCGACCAACATCATTCTTCCTGCCGAATCGGTCTCTGCAGCAGGATTCCGCTATCCGTCGAACTTCGAAACACAGTCATTGCAAAAGCTGGTGCAAGCGAGCCAAAACCTCGGCGCCGCGTACAGCTACTTTGACCCTTCGGGTGGCGGCGAGTTACGGCAGAACCTCGAACTGCGCTTGCCGCGCGAACGCTTGACCGATCGCCGGGCGCTCCTGCAACAACTCGACACCTTCCGTCGCCAGGTCGATGAGACGCGCGTCTTCGATTCGGCAAGCACCTACGAGCAGCAAGCCTACGAGCTTCTTCTCCGCGGCGTCGCGCAAGCGTTCGATCTGTCGCGAGAGGACCCTCGCCTCTTGGCCCGGTACGACACCAGCGGCATGTTCTCGCTCGCGGACGTGCATCGCTGGGGCGACATGCGGCGCTCGTCGAACCTACTCGGCAAGCAGATGCTGCTTGCTCGCCGTTTGTGTGAAGCCGGCTGTGGCTTCGTTACGGTCATGGACGCCGGCTGGGACATGCACTCCAATAACAACAGCCCGCGCAACCTTGGCGGCATGTATTGGCTTGGTCCGCAAGTCGATCACGCCGTCAGCGCCTTCCTCGAAGACGTGGAAGCCCGCGGTTTGTCCGACAAGATTCTCCTCGTCGTCACCGGCGAGATGGGCCGTACGCCGCGCATTGGGCGTGAAGGCGGCCGAGATCACTGGGCGACGCTGACGCCGCTCTTGATCGCGGGCGGCGGGTTGCGCATGGGCCAGGTCATCGGCCAATCGGATCGCCAAGCCGGGGTGCCCGCCAGCGACCGCTACACGCCGGCGCACCTTCTGGCGACCATCATGCAGGTGATGTTCGACATCGCCGAGGTTCGCCTGGCGCAGGGATTGCCTCGCGACGTCGAACGCGCGGTGACCGGCGGGACAGCGATTCGCGAGTTGTTCTAAGAATTACCTACCTCGTTTAGCGCTCGCGCAGCGCACCCAATTGCGCGGGCGCCACTCATTCCAATGACGCGATTCATCTTTTTCGTTATTGGCGTCCATTTGGCCCTGGCGTTGGTGACCATCGCCAACGAACCCGCACGAACGTTGCGCATCGACACCGGCCGATCGAAAGACGGCGTCTTCACGCTCGCCGGGCGCGACGCCTGGCAACAACTCCTCGTCACCGGCGCCGAGTCACGCGATCTCACTCATTCCGTCGCGTATGCAACGCAACCCACAGGCATCGTGCAGGTCGACGCAACCGGCCTCGTCACGCCGCTCAAGGACGGCAAGGCAACAATCACGGCGAAAACGAAAGACGGCTCCGCCGCCATCCAAGTCGTCGTCACCAACATGATCGACGAACTCCCCATCAACTTCGCCAACCAGATTGTTCCGATCTTCACCAAGTTCGGCTGCAATGCCGGCGGCTGTCACGGCAAAGCTTCCGGGCAGAACGGCTTCAAGCTGTCGCTCCTGGGATTTGAGCCAGAGGACGACTACGAGTACCTCGTCAAGGAAAACCGCGGTCGGCGTATCCTCACCACCGCTTCGGAGCACAGCATGCTTCTGCTGAAGGCGGCGGGCGGCATGCCTCATGGCGGCGGACGCAAGCTCGATGTCGATTCTCCGTACTACCGCCTGATCCAACGCTGGATCGAGCAAGGAACGCCATACGGACGGACGTCTGATCCGGTCGTCACCCGCATCGAAGTTTTGCCACGCTTTCGCGTCCTCCAACGCGGCGGCAAACAACAACTTGCGGTCGTGGCTCACCGCAGCGATGGCACAACGGTTGACGTGACGCGCATGACTCAATTCGAGACGAACGAAAAAGAAATCGCGTCCGTGACGGATACGGGCCTGGTTCACACGCTTCAAACGCCTGGAACGGTCGCGATCATGGCTCGCTTTCAGACGCATGTCGATGTCTTCCGCGCCATGGTTCCGCTCGGGGCCGATGTTGCGAAACTGCCGCCAGCCAAGAACTTTATCGATGATCATGTTTTCGCACAGCTCAAGAAGCTTGGCGTGCCGCCCTCGGAGTTGTGCGACGACGCCACGTTCATTCGGCGTGTGACGCTCGATATCGCCGGCCGGCTGCCGACGCTTTCCGAGACGGAGCAGTTCCTGGCGAGCAAGGATCCGGCACGGCAGGAGCAGTTGGTCGATGCGCTATTGGCGAGCAAGGATTATGCCGACTATTTCGCCGGCAAGTGGAGCGCGGTGTTACGCAATCGCCGCAAGTCGCCGACGGACGATTCGCGGCCCACGTTCGCGTTCCATGCCTGGATACGAGAAAGCTTGGACAAAAATACTCCCTACGATCAGGTTGTGCGCGACGTGCTTACAGCGACTGGTGAAGAGATCAAAACGCCGCCGGTGCAGTGGTATGCCGAGGTCAAGGACGCATCGGCGCAGCTTGAGGACATGGCTCAACTCTTTCTCGGCCAGCGGATCGGCTGCGCCAAGTGCCATCATCATCCGCTCGAAAAATGGAGTCAGCACGATTACTGGGGCCTGGCAGCCTGTTTTTCACGCGTGCAGATCAAGGAGCGCGGCAAGACCAAGAAGAAGGGCGAACCGCCGGCGCCGCTGGTCGTGTCGCTGAAAGCCACCAAGGCCGAGGCGATGCATCCGCGCACCAAGGTCGTGATCAAACCGACCGGGCTGGGCAGCGACGAACTGCCGATCGGCGCTGCCGACGATCCGCGCCACAAGCTGGTCGATTGGATGACGAAGAAGGACAATCCCTTCTTCGCTCGCACGCTGGTCAATCGTTATTGGAAGCACTTCTTCAATCGGGGACTGGTGGAGCCGGAGGACGACTTGCGCGTCACAAACCCGCCGACCAATCCGGAGTTGCTCGACGCGCTGGCGGCACATTTTGTCGAGAGCAAATACGATCTTAAGAAGCTGGTCCGCGCGATCTGCACCTCGAACGCCTACCGGCTCAGCTCGATTCCGAATGCTCAAAACGCCGACGATAAGCAGAATTACTCGCGTTTCTTGCCGCGCCGATTGCCTGCCGAGGTGCTCTTTGACGCGATCGATGCGGTCACGTTGAGCAAACCCGTATTCAAAGGCGTGCCGGCCGGCACGCGGGCAGTGCAACTTCCGGACAATCAGTTTGAGTCGTATTTCCTGAGCGTGTTCGGCCGACCCGATTTCGCCAGCGCTTGTGAATGCGAGCGCAGTTCCGATTCAAACCTGGCGCAATATCTGCTCTTCTACAACTCGAACGAGTTGATGAAAAAAATCGGCGGCCCGCGTGCTCAGAAGTTCGCCGCAGACAAGCGGTCACACGATGATCGGGTACGTGAGCTCTACTTGACGGCATTGTCACGTCTGCCGACCGAGAAGGAACTCCTCGACCTGCGAGCCTATCTCTCCGCCCGTCCTCAAGGGGCCCAGTCCGCCTACGAAGATGTTCTGTGGGCACTTTTGAACACGAAAGAATTTCTGTTCAACCACTAACTTGGCGGCGTTAGATTCGGCGATTAGGGTGCGTGAAACGCACCAGCTCCGGGAACGGTGCGTTTCACGCACCCTACATCCATGCATCGCGAGGTTGGCATGCGGTACGTCGTTGCGATTATGTCATTGATTGCATGCACGCATTCGGCATTTTGTCAGGACCGGCCGCCGATTCATTTGTGGTTCGAACCGGAATGGTTCGAAGGCGTCACAGGAAGCTTCGCGTACTGGACCGGTACGTCGAAGCCGACGGGCGCGTGGGGCGTCGCCGGGCCGGGGATTGGCGCTGAGTGGTCGCAGGGCGGCGAAAGCGAGTGGAACTCGATGGGAGCGCCGGCCGAGGAGACGTCGGCGTCGTGTCATCGCGAGTTCGTCGTGCCGCGATCAGGAAGCTACAAGGTCTGGGTCCGCTACGTCGATCACCGCAAGAAAACGCAGCCGTTTCGCGTGACGATTCAGCAGTCGGGGAAAACCGTCTTCACCGGCGAGTATGGCGCCAAGCCGGTCGTGCCGACCAACGACGAGTATCAACTCTACTGGGGCTTCTCCTTTGGCTGGGGCGGACTTGACGCCAAGCTGAGCGACGGCCCGGCCAAGATCGTCGTATCGATCGAGAAGGCGGGCACGGCCTGGCGGCAGGTCGACGCGATTCTGCTCACGACCGACGCCTCGTTCACGCCGACAGGCCGCGAGAAGCCGAGGTTCGCATATCAGCAAGCGTTCGATCTTCAACCGGCGAACGGCGCGGCCTGGCGTGGATCGAAAAAAGACTTCGTCGTCGCCGACGCCAGCAAACGCAAGCCGATCGCCAAACGCGATTTCTCCATGTGGACCGGCGTCGACGCCGACCTCAAGTGGTGGGGCAACCAAGACCTCGACAGGCTGTCGCTATACGATGTCTACTTTCAGTTCTCGCCGCCAAGCGATATTCGCGACAAGTTTCACAAGCAATTTGCGGGCAAGAAGGACATTCCGATTCATTCCTGGCCCGGATTGCTTCCCGGCTTCTACCTTGGCGGCACGCCCGATCTGTCGGAAGGCAGTCCGATCCGCAAATGGCTTGAGAAAACCAAGACCCCGTTTTTCATCATGACGAACTATGCCAGCGGAAACTACACCGACAAGGACGGGCCGGGCACGTACGCGGCTCTTACGGGCCCGCTTGCCGATCAGTTCATGGGCTACATCCATGGCGAAGCGATCGGGACGGTGGGAATCGGTCTCCCAGCGCTGCCTGCGGGCAAAATCGATCGCCGCTCCTATGTCGATTCGTTGCCCAAGCATCTGCGCGAGAAGCAAGCCGAAGCATGGAGCAAAATCTATAAGACCAGGGTTTCACCCGATCACTGGAATCGCGGCATCGCGTGCTTGTCGGTCGATTCGATTGCGCTGGCGCACCTCTACCACGAATCCGGCGCTCGCACGGTCGGCTACGAGATCGACGCCACCAACGTCCACGCTCCAATGCGCATCGCCTTTGAACGCGGCGCCGCTCGCCAGTACGGCGGGTCATGGATCAACTACGCCAGCGGTAACTTCGGCGACTCCTGCAACTACTTCACCCACAATCCCCACTTGCCGCGCAGCGCCCAATACTGGTACCACTCACGCTACTCCATCACCGACGGCGTCAGCGCCACGTGGTATCGCAAGCTCTACTACCTGAACTACCTCGGCGGCGCGTCGGCGATTTACTGGGAGCAAAATCTCGTCAACCAGTGGCTGCTGCCCGGGCCTGGCACGCATCCGATTCAGCTCTCGCCGTTTGGCCGAGCGACCGAGGAGTTCCAGGCGTTCGTAAGCCGGCTGCCCGATCGCGGCGAACCGTATACGCCGATCGCCATTCTGTTGAGTCACGGTCACGCCTATGAACGCGTTAATTATTCATGCAAGATGCTGCACCATTTTCAAGAGAACGTGCACGATCGCGAGCTGCGCGAATTGTTCAATGTGTGCTGGCATCCATCGGGGATCCTCGAGGGGCAGCCTGCCGCGCCCGATGTGCAGTCGATGCCGAGCGGCGTCTACGGCGATATCTTCGATGTGCTGGTCGATCGGCCCGCGAAGGCCAAGGCGATGTATCAGTATCCGATCGTCTGGGCCGCCGGCGACGTGAAACTGACCGGCGACATGTTGCCGATCGTCGAGGACTATGTCAAGCAGGGCGGCATGCTGGTGACGACCATCACCCAAGCGAAGGATTTGCCTGAGCGACTGACCGGACTCAAGGCGACAGGCAAGTCGTTCGCAGCGAGCCAGCGCTTTTGGTCCGTGGAGACCGAGATCGCCGATCGGGAAGTTACGCCGTTCGCGTTGTCGGAAGTGGACCTGCGCGGCGCGAAGGCGCTGGCAGTCGCGGGCGTTCGCGGCGATGGCGTAAAGTTGCCGCCACTCATCACGCGCCACCAGGTGGGCCATGGGGCATTCATCACTATCCTCGTGCCGCACGGCCTGTGCCTTGATGAACGCGCTCACCCGTGTTTGCCGATACTTATGAATGCTCTCACGGACGAGCTTGTACCGATTCAGGTGACCGTCAACGGCAAACGGCCCAGCGGCGAGATCATGTACTCGTTCAACAAGACCAAGGACGGCTGGCTCGTCGCCCTGTACAACCAGCGCGGCATCGACAAGACGCAGAACGGCATCGCACGCGTCGATCGCACCAAGTTCGTCGATGTCGTGCTGCGGACAAAGTTGAACGTGGCGTCAGTTCGCGAAATGACCGAGCCACGTGATTTGGCGATCAAGGGAGGCGAGATCGCGATTCGCGTGGCAGCGGGCGATATGGCGGTGGTGGCGGTCAAGTAATCGTTTAGCCGCTCGCCTTTGCCGAGCGCGGGCGGTTGCACTCGCCAAAGGCGAGCGGCTAAACGGGATCGGTGGGCAACGGCGTCGCGCCCGGCGGCGGCGTTCCTTTGCCCGACTTGATGTACTCGGCTCGGCGTTTCGCGTATTCTTCCGGCGTCAACGTCTCCAGCTCCGTGTCACCCTGCGCGAAAATCTGCTTCAAGAACGGAATGCACCAGCCGCAGCCCGTCCCCGCCCCGCCGCACTCGGACAACTGGCTCGCCACCTTCGGCTTGCGCTGCCGCACGAAGTTGACAAGCTTCCGCCGGGTGACGTGAAAGCAGTAGCAGACTTTGGCGTCAAGGTCCATTCCGGGGCCCTACTTGTCTTTGTCTTTCTTTTCGATCTTTCTCGGCCACTCGCCATTGAGAGCTAGTGTACGCAATCTGGCAAGCGCCTGTACCGCCCCGTGGAACGGGCGGGCGATGGTCGTAACGAGCGCATGCTGTCCGACTCGGTCAATTATCAAATCCTCCACGTCGGTGACCACGTTGTCTAGCTCGCTCATGATTGGATCGGTGCGATACAGGCCCTTGAAGGAGTTCGGTCCCTTATCAGTCCAGACATATTTCTTGTCGGCGTCTGTGGGGTGCCAGTACGGGGCCGGGCCGAAGAACTTGCCCTTGATCGCCTCGCTGTATCCTTCAGGCACCTTGAGGTGCGCCAGTTGTTCTTGCTTGCGAGCGACCATGATCCAAGAGGAGGGCCATGCGCGCTGCCACGGGTCAGCCCAGGGCGCCATGTCAGTCGCCGAGATGCTAGCGAACTTCAAGTCCGCAGCGACGCTGGCGATGATCCGGTCGAGTTCGTAGTAGCGGCTCGACGTGTGGAAACACAGAATGCCGTCGTCGCGTGTTTTGTCCATGAGCATCTTCATGCCTTCCTTGGTCATCAGGTCTTTGTGTACCGTAACGATGGGGAGCTTGTAGGTATTTACAACGATGACTTGGTAAAATCCGTTGGCACTGTGCTTTTCAAACGATGGGCGTGGCTCGCCGCCAAAGATCTTCACATCGGCGCCGCGAGCGATGGCGTCCTGGAGATACGTGAAGAGCGGTTTCTTGTCCTTGTCGGTTCGTGACAGCTTCGCGATGGTTGTGTCGCGCTCGAAGAAGTGGACCGTCTGTCCTTTTCGAGCGTAAGCCGCCATCGTGCCGACATCCATATCGACGACGGCGAAGGGAGGATTGCCGTTCTTGTACTTCGCCATGACGAGGCCGACGGGGCTCCTGCGGTGGAAATAGGTTGTGGGCTCAGCACTGAAATCGTGTTTCGGATCGCCCTGCAGCTTTGGGTTGTCGGGTTTAAGAAACTGCAGCCCGACGGCAATGCGATTGTGAAGGAGTTGATGGTAGAGCTGCGATTGCCGCTCGCCGTCGGCGCCCGGCGCGTCCATGAACCGTTTCATTACCTTGATCAGCGGCGCCTGGAATATCGGCGGCGGGCCCGCTTGGCCTGGTGTCGCGCTGACCGATAGGCAAACAAACATAATTGCCGCATTCATGATTGAGCCTCCCAATAATATCCTAACCTCCGGGTCCTCGCGTATTCGACTCCCGGTCTGAAAGGTCACAATGTTGCCGATCGAAGACGTGTTGCAGCCGCCGCTGCTTACCTCTGATTTACCCGGCCTCGGCGGAAAGATCAAAGCAATTCCGGAAGATTTCGAAGTTGAGGAGATTCCCGCGTATGAACCTTCGGGCGCGGGGGATTTTCTCTATCTCTGGATCGAGAAACGCGATATGGGCGCCGAGTACTTCACCCGGCAGATCGCCAAGCGGCTCGGCATCGGTCCAGGCGACGTCGGCACGGCGGGGTTGAAGGATCGTCACGCCGTCACTCGACAAATGGTGTCGGTCCCAGCGGCCGTTGAATCACGCTTGGCTCAACTCGACGGCGATGGCATCACGGTCTTACGCGTCAATCGTCACACGAACAAGCTGCGGTCGGGGCATCTGCACGGCAATCGCTTTCGCGTGTTGATTCGTAGTGCAGGCGGCTCGCCTGCACCGGACATGCAGGCGAGCCGCCTGCACTACGAAATTACCGACCGCATCCGCGAACACGGCTTGCCCAACTACTATGGCACGCAACGCTTCGGCCACGACGGCGAAACGCTGCACTTGGGCCTGGCCCTGCTGCGAGGCGAGACGCCGGCCAAGCCGATTCGCAGTCCGTTCATGAAGAAACTGGCGTTGTCGGCCGTGCAGTCCGCACTGTTCAACCATGTTCTCGCCCAGCGATTTCGCGATGGGCTGCTGCGTCGCGTCTTGCCCGGCGATGTGATGTGTAAGATACCGTTCGGCGGCATGTTCGTCGCCATCGATGTCGCGACCGAACAGCAGCGCTTCGACAAGCGCGAGATTGTGACCGCCGGGCCGATCTTTGGCCGCAAGACCTTCGCCGCCGCGCAGGAGGCCAGTCAGCGCGAAAAGGTCGCACTGGCAGCGATTGGCTTGAGCGAATCGTCGTTTCACGGCTTTGGTAAGCTTTTGCAAGGTACGCGTCGGCATAATCTCGTCTATGTCGACAACCTCACAGCTGACGCCGAAACGGACGGCTTGCGTCTCACGTTCACGCTTCCGGCTGGAAGTTACGCGACGGTGCTCTTGCGCGAATTTTCAAAATCGGATATCGTTCTTGAAGAAGCCGACTGAGTCGATATTTGGCAGTCTGTCGCGGACGATCGGGCGCAACCTTCGTATGTGCCGTGTGTTGGGAAATCTCGTCATCTGCGAAAAAATTCTTATCGCCGAGTTTGCAGCTGGCGCTGGTCGCTTTGAATTTGACAATCAGTGAAACTTTTTCATCTCGACGATTTTGCACATTTTGAAAATTGATTTGACGATCATGGGGTGAGTTTGTTTCAATCTCCGTGGGGGATCGCAACCAAAGGAGGTTCGAATCCATTCCAGGCAAACCTTTAGACGATTGGGGGACCTAGTGGCTACCGCTACGAAACCGAATGTGGAGGACTTCACGGTTCCGGAGAAAATTCTGCTCGCAGCTGAGATCTTGGAGAAGCAAGGACAGTCGCCATTCTCGGCCGAAATGTTGATTGTCGCAAGCTGGCAGAAGTTTCCCGGCACGTTCGGCCTGAAAGGTTTTACGGAGAAGTATCCCGACTCGAACAAGATTCTGTCAAGCATCATGGGCGAAAAGGGATTGGCTCGCCGCGGCTGGCTCGTCAAGATGGGGCAGAAGCTCTACGCCTTGACGCGTGAAGGCCGCAACGTCATTCGGCGAATGATGGATCAGGAGGAGGAACCGCCTCCTGCCGGCAGTGTGCATCGCATGAGCCGCGATCACGAGCGGTTCTTGAAAACGTTGTTAGACAGCACGGCGGTGCAGAAGTTCGAAGACAATCGCAAGCACGAGTTGACCTTCGCCGATGCCTGCCGATTCTGGGGCATCACCGAGAACATGAAGGGCGACCTGTTCGACGAGAAGCTCGAAGCCATGGACCGCACGCTGGCGGAGTTGGATCGCGTCCTGGCAGATGTCGACGCGGAAACGTCCGGCGGGCGCGTCGTGACCGCCGGCGATATTCGCGTGATGACGAACATCCACCGCTACATGGAGGACCGCTTCGAGCGGCATCTCAATCTGTTGCGGAAACGTTGATGATTTGAAGCCCAGGGGTGAGGTAATCCGAACCCCTGGGATCCCAAGGGTTCGGATTACCTCACCCCTGGGCTTCCATAGATTCACGCCGCCTTCGGCGCGACGAAACGCAGCCGCGATCCCGCTACGTAGTCGGCGTTGATTTCGATGCTGCACCATTTCCGCTGCAACAACTCCGCGACCTGCCCCGTCGTGTTGCTCCCTGCAAACGGGTCGATCACCGTCTGCCCCGGCTTGGTCAGGAAGCGGATGAAGAAGTCCGGCAATTCCGGCGGAAAGCGCGCGGGATGAATCGGCAGCCCAGCTTCCCGACAGCGGAATAGGTACTCGTCATACGATCGCGTATTCGGAACGGTAAGTACGTTGGGCGGGATCGCGCCGCCGTTGTCGCGCTGAAAGTGCGGGCCGATCTCGTGCTGTGACGGCCGCATCGCGGGCTCGTAGCCGTCTTTGAGCAGGCGTTTCATCGACTTGCTGTAAGGAACCAGCACCTGGCGATTGTCGGCCTGTGGCTCTGCGGTTTTAGATAACCACCAGATGTGCGTTACGGCTTCCTTGACGCGCGTGCGGCGAATCGTGACCCATTCCGCGGGCGTCGGCAAGCGCGAGGGATTGTACCAGTAGAAGTCCTGCGCCAGGTGAAAAATCTTGCCCAAGCGAAGGAGCAACTCGTACGGAAACAATGACCGTGTGCCGCCACGATTCCAGGCGCCGCCCAGTTCCATAACGAAGCTGCCGTCGGAGCGCAGGATGCGGCGCACTTGCTCGGCGATTGGCATGAACCAGGCGATATACTCGTCGGCAGCGACGTTGCCATAGGCCTTCTGCCGGCGCAAGGCGAATGGCGGCGACGTGAACACGAGCGACGCCGATTCGTCAGCGAAATTCCCGAGCACGTCCAGCGCGTCGCCCTGGTAGGCGCGCCCGAGCTTCGTGGTATAGGCGGGCGTGATCCGTCCTTTCGCCACCGCAATCCTCCGTGATGGGGTGGCGGTGGAATAACAAAAGTGCGCTGTTTGACAAGGCCGCTTGTCCGCTTGTGGCTTCGCGCCAGGAGAAAATTCGCGGTGAGTTAGGACAATTTGGTAGCGAGTGCAAAGCTGCAAGCGGCATAAATGCCCATCCTACCAATGCGAGATCGGCCCCTTTGGGACCGCAATCTCCGGCAATTCGCCAGCTTTCCACGTTGGCGGCGGTCCCTTTTCTCGCAACGTCGCCACGATCGCATCGAAATCGGCCAGGCATTCAAGCATCATCATCTTTTGATGAATCTCGCGGCCCGGCTTGAGCACGCGCGAATACCAGCCGCCGCACTTGCGAAACACGAGGCTCGCGTAACGCTCGCCGCGCTGCTCGACGAGTAGATAATAATGCCGCGTCATGAAGTCGAGTCGTTGATCGTACGTCGGCACGAATCCGACGTCGCCGGTCGTAGCCCACGAGCAGAGTTGTGCGAAGATCCATGGATTTAATAGCGCGCCGCGGCCAATGCCAATGGCCGCGCATCCCGTCTCACGAAACATGCGCTCGGCGTCCGCGATGGAGCGGACGTCGCCGTTGCCGATGATCGGCATGCGCTCGACGGATTCGACGACGGCGCGAATACCGTCGATGTTGACCTTGCCCGAAAAACCTTGCTCGCGTGTTCGTCCATGAATCGTGACGGCCGCGACGCCGGCTTGCTCGAACTCACGTGCTAGCGAAGGGGCTGTGTGATTGGTGTCGTCCCAGCCGAGCCGCATTTTGACGGTGACGGGAATGCGGACCGCCTCAACGACGGCGCGGACCAGAGCGGTCGTTGCGCCGATGTTGCACATCATGGCCGACCCGCCGCCATTCTTGACGACCTTGGCGACCGGGCAGCCCATGTTGATGTCGATGGCGGCGGCGCCGTAGTTCTCCAGCCATTGGGCGGCGTCGCACATCTCCTTGGCGTCACTACCGTAGATTTGCACGGCAAGAGGTGAATCGGCAGCACAAGTCTCGATGTACTCGCTCGTCTTGGCGCTGCCCATCAACAGGGCTCGCGTGCTGACCAGTTCCGTCGTCGCCAAGCCCAGGCCGCCCAGCTCCCGCACCGCGACCCGAAACGGCATATTCGTGTAGCCAGCCAACGGCGACAAGCAGTAGCGCGACGCCAGCGTGAGGTTGCCCAACCGCAATGGAGCGTTTAGCCGCTCGCCTTTGGCGAGCGTGGATTCGTCGCCAGGAATGGTGACGCCAAGCATAGGTGAATCACGTCGAGTACAGCCACTTCCCCAGGAAGATACCAGGCAAGAGCAATGCCGCCAAGAGCAGTCCGAGCGTACCGACGAACGCACTGGCAAGAAGTGCATCGAGGACGACAAGACCGAGAATGGCCCTCGTCACGACCGGTTGCACATAGCTCGGCTCCGGGCGACGAATCGCAGCGATCGCTGCGACGCCGACGTAGCCCCCTAGAAGCGCGAGCACATAGGGAAACAGCCACGATACCTCGGCGGTCGTCGTCGTCTCACGCGCCAGCGCTGGCACGGTCAACGCGAGCACTAACCCGATCAGCATGGTGATCGAGGCCGCGATGAGCATGGACTGGCTGCTTGTCTTCGCTTCGGTGCGTGCGAACCAGGTGACGCCGCCGATGTAGATGCCGATGACGAGCGCCAGCATCCAGCCCCAGAATGGAGGCAGAACGCCCAGGATGCACAGGCCGAGCAAAACATTCAAGGATCGGCACAGTCCCATCACGATCGGCCCGGCGACTGTCGTTTTCAGCATCCCGTCATAAAGAAAGATCGCAGTGACCAGCAGCACCGAAACGGGAAGTGCGCGAAAGCGAAGCACATTGTCATTTTCGACCGATAGCAGATCAGCTCCTGCCGCGAAGCTCACGCCGAGCAGCATGAAAACAACTCCAAGCCACCAAGCGGTACCGAGTGACACCTGTCCCGACGCGAGCGGGCGCGTTGGTCGTTCGAGACGATCCTGGTCCAGATCGAAGTAGTCATTCCAGATCATGCCCGACCAGTAGAGCAACGTCGAGGCCGCCAAGAGGCATGCGAACTTGGCCCAGCGCTCCAGAAGAAGTCCCGTCGCCAATGCGCCAAGAAAGATGTCGGCCCACGCCGTGAACGTGTTCGGCAACCGCACCAGTTGGGCATAGGGGACCAGTTGATTCATAGCTTCGCCAGGATCTCTTTAATGCGTGCGAGCGCCGTGCGAGCCGCGTGGTCCGGGTCGTTGATGTACGGATACAGCTCGATGGTTACCCAGCCATCATAGGACATCGCCTTGATGGCGCGAAGACACGATGCGAAATCGATCGCCCCCTCGCCGGGGACCATGTGATGGTGCACGCGCGTGGCGGCGATGTCCTCGAGATGGAAATGGCGAATGTACTTGGCGACGCGCGGTATGGTCGTCGCCGGGTCGTCGCTGACGCAATACGAATGCCCGATGTCGAAGTTCATGCCAACCGCCGGCGATGTGATATGCTGCATGAATTCCAAGAACTGGTCGGCCGTCTCGATC
>Ga0194132_10008242_pt1 | contig 15008 bp, 11 predicted proteins | sample TA2KigOf80mmetaG_FD_148612 | JGI IMG/M metagenome (GOLD analysis project Ga0194132, IMG submission 148612) | Freshwater microbial communities from Lake Tanganyika, Tanzania - TA2015054 Kigoma Offshore 80m | ecosystem: Environmental > Aquatic > Freshwater > Lake | place: Tanzania: Lake... | reverse complement strand
GCCCGGCCTCGAGGTGACCGGCCTCGCCGAACCCGGGCATGTCGAGCGCGACCGCCGCCCGGCCCTGCCTGCGCAGCCGGTCCAGCAGCAACCGCCAGGTGTCGGCGCTGTCGGCGTAGCCGTGCAGCAGGATCAGCGGCGGGCCAGCACCCTCCAGCTCCAGCGCCCTCGTCCTGACCCCGCCCAGGCGCAGCCCGTGCTCGACGATCGGCTCCATCGACGCCTGACGCTAGCGCCGGGCGGCGACGCCGAGCCGGGCCTCAGCCGGCCGGGACCTCATCGGCGCCGCGCATCTCCCCCTCGGCCTCGACGGCCCCGTCGGAGGGGTCCTCGTCGGGCGGGACCTCGCCGCCACGCTCGGTGCCGGCGATGAGCTCGTCGGGGGCGGCTCTGTCCTCGGGGATGAAGCCTGACTTCATCCCGAAGTAGACGGCCTGGGGGTGGTGGGCGATGATCGCCACCGTCGACTGCTCAGGCATCACGGCGAAGCCGTCGCTGAGGGTCATGCCGATCTGCTCCAGGTCGAGCAGGCGCCAGACCTTCTCGTGCTCGGACTGGTCGGGGCAGGCCGGGTAGCCCCAGGAGTAGCGGCGGCCCTGGTCAAGGGGGACGCCGAGCTGGCGGCGGACCTCGGAGTGGAGCCACTCGGCCAGGCCCTCGGCCGCCTGCACGCCGAGGCCGTGGGTGAAGAGTTGCTCGGAGAACTCCCCCTCGCGCTCAAGGCGCTCCATCCGCTCGGTCACCTCGGGGCCGACGGTGACGCCCTGCAGCGCGACCACATCGCGATCCTCCGGCGTCGTCTGATCCAGCGGCCGATAGAAGTCGGCCAGGCAGATGCGGTCGTGCTTTGGCTGGCGCGGAAAGGCGAGCCGCGCGATCTCCTTCGAAGGATCCTCGGGGTCGAAGATGACGAGCTCGTTGCCGTCGGCTGCGCAGGGGAAGTAGCCGAGGCGCGCCCTGGGGTGGAGGTAGGCGTCGTCGCCCCGGGTCGCCTCGCGCCACATCCGCTCGAGCTTCGGGGCGAAGCCCTCGTCCCCGTCGTGGCCCTCGACGATCCGGCGCCACTCCTCGCCCTTCTTGCCGCGGCCCCCCCAGTGCAGCTTGAACAGCACGTGGCGGTCGAGGTAGGGATAGACGTCGTCGAATTCCACGTCCACCTCGCGCGCCCCCCAGAACGGGGGCTCGGGGATCTCGTTGTCGGTGCGCGCGGCCGAGCGCACGCTGTCGTCCGTGGTCGGCGATGAGTCGTCGGTCACCTCAGGCTTCTCGCGGAGCTTCCTGGCCTCGTCGCGGATGCGCTCGACCAGCGCCGAGCGCGCCTCGGAGTCGATCAGCTCGTCCATCGTGTCGAGCCCCTGGAAGGCGTCCTTGCAGTAGAAGACGCCGGGCTCGTAAACCGCGTCGTCCTCCTTCCCGTGCGGGTAGAGGATGCGCCTCCCGAAGTCGCGGTTGATCGCGGCGCCGCCGATCAGCACCGGGAACTCGAGCCCGCGCTCGTGCAGCTCCTGCACGCAGGCCGGCATCTGCTTCGAGGTCGAGACGAGCAGGGCGGAGAGCCCGATCGCGTCCGCCTCCTCCTCGACCGCCGAGCTGATGATCGTCTCGATCGGGACCTGCTTGCCGAGGTCGACCACCGTGTAGCCGTTGTTGGTGAGGATCGTGTTGACCAGCGACTTGCCGATGTCGTGCACGTCGCCGAACACGGTCGCGATCACGACCTTGCCCTTGGTGTGGCCCTCCAGCCTCTCGAGGTAGTTCTCGAGCTGGGCGACGGCGCGCTTCATCACCTCGGCCGACTGCAGCACGAAGGGCAGGATCAGCTCGCCGGCGCCGAACTTGTCGCCGACCTCCTTCATCGCCGGCAGCAGCACGGTGTTGAGGGTGGGGACGGCTCCGATCTTCTCGACGGAGCGGTCGATCCAGTCCTCGACCCCGTCCTTGCGGCGGTGCAGGATCTGCCAGTGCAGGGCCTGCTCGGGCTCCATGCCCTCCGTGGGGTCGCCCTTGGCCTCCTCGGCCTCGTCCCCCTGGGACTCGAAGTGGGCGATGAACTTCTCGAGCGCGTCGTCGGCGCGGTTGAAGACGAGGTCGTCGGTGAGCTCGCGCTCGGCCTCGTCGATCTCGAAGTAGGGGGTGATGTGGTTCGGGTTGACCATCGCCAGGTCCAGCCCCGCCTCCACGCAGTGGTGCAGGAAGACGGAGTTGAGGACCGCGCGCGCCTTCGGCGAGACGCCGAAGGACACGTTCGAGACGCCCAGGGACGTCTTCACGCCGGGGATCTCGGCCTTGATCCTCCGGATGCCCTCGATCGTCTCGACCGCCGACGGGCGCCACTCCTCGTCGCCGGTGGTCAGCGTGAAGGTGAGCGCGTCGAAGATCAGCGCCTCGGGGTCGAGGCCGTGCTCGTTGACGCAGAGGTCGCGGATCCGCTTGGCGATCTCGAGCTTGCGCTCGCCGGTCTTGGCCATCCCGACCTCGTCGATCGTGAGCGCGATCAGGGCGGCGCCGTGGGCCTTGGCCAGCGGGGCGACGCGGTTGAGCTTGTCCGGGCCCGCCTCGAGGTTGACCGAGTTGATGATCGCCCGCCCGGGGATGCGCTCGAGGGCGGCCTCGATCACGTCGGGCTCGGTCGAGTCCACCTGGATCGGCGCCGGCTGCGTCAGCGAGACCCGCTCGGCGACCCTGCTCATCTGCTCGGCCTCGTCGGAGCGCTCGGTCAGCGCGACGCAAAGGTCGAGCACGTGGGCGCCGCCCGTCACCTGGTCCTCGGCGACCTGGACCAGACCGTCGTAGTCGTCGGCCAACAGCAGCTCCTTCGCCTTGCGCGAGCCCTGCGAGTTGACGCGCTCGCCGACCAGGGTCGGGCGCGGCTCCTGCACCAAGGGGGTGGAGGTCATCATCGAGGAGACCTCCGGGGGGCCGGGCCCGGGGCGGGCATCGGGCACGCTGCCGGCGACGCGCTCGGCGATCGCCCTGATGTGGTCGGGCGTGGTTCCGCAGCAGCCGCCGACGATGCCGACGCCGTGGCGCTCGACGAACTCGCCCAGCGTTTCCGCCAGCGGCTCGGGCTGCTCGGGGAAGATCGTCTCGCCGTCGGGCCCCTGCAGCGGCAGGCCCGCGTTGGGGATGCAGTGCACGGGCAGCGGCGAGCTCTCGCCCAGATAGCGGATCGCGTCGCGCATGTCCTCGGGCCCTGTGGAGCAGTTGAGCCCGATCACCTGCACGTCCAGCGCGGCGAGGGTGGTCAGGACGGCCTGGATGTCCGTTCCGAGCAGCATCTTGCCCCCCTGGGGCAGCAGGGAGACGCTGCACTGGATCGGGAGGGCCCTCCCGGCCTCCTTGAAGGCCTCGCGGGCGCCGAAGATCGCCGCCTTGACCTCGAGGATGTCCTGCGCGGTCTCGATGATGATCAGGTCTGCGCCGCCTGCGACCAGGCCGCGGGCCTGCTCGGCGAAGGTCTCGACCAGCTTGCCGAAGCTGATCTCGCCCAGCGTGGGGTCATCGCTCGCCGGAAGGAAGCCGGTCGGGCCGATCGAGCCGGCGACGAAGCGGTCTTCGCCCGCTGCCTTGCGGGCGATCTCGGCGGCCCTGGTGTTGATCTCCAGCGTGTGCTCGCCGAGCCCCCACTCGTCGAGTTTGATGCGGCTGCCCTGGAAGCTGTCGGTCTCGACCACCTCGGCGCCGGCGTCGAGCATCGAGGCGTGGACGCCCTCGATCACGTCGGGGCGGTTCAGGACCAGGGCCTCGTGGCAGCGGCCCTCGAGGCCGCCGTAGTCGTCGGGCGTCAGGTCGAACTGCTCCAGGGTCGCGCCCATGCCGCCGTCGAAGACGACCACGCGCTCCCGGGTTGCCGCGATGAAGTCAGCCCGCCCGTCGCTCATGCTCGTACCTCGCAATCTGACATCGTCACCTCCATCGACCCCGGCAGTAGCACCTCACCGCGATCCTGGGATCTTGGCCGGTTGCTGCGGCGTCAGCGGGCCGGGACCCTCGACCGCTCTGGATGGAACGAGCACTAACTTAGCGCACGGCAGCGAGAGCGGCGCCGGGGCACGCCCGAAGCGGGGAGCGGGCCGGTGGGCCCTCAGCCGGAGCGCCCGAGCTTGCGGCGCCAGTCCTTCGCGTTGACGAGGGCGAAGACCTTGCCGAGCTGGGTGCGGCGCTTCTCGGTGTAGGGGAAGTAGAAGGGCTCGCGCTTCTGGCCCAGGCGGGTGATCACCAGCGACTCGGGCCGAGTGAACTTCTTGATCCCGTACTCACCGTGGCGGAAGCCGATGCCTGAGTCCTTCCAGCCGCCCATCGGCACGTCGCAGGCGAGGAAGTTGACGAGCACGTCGTTGACGCAGGCCGCGCCGACCTCGAGCTTGCGCGCCACGGCTTCGGCCTCGGCGGTCTTGCCGAAGACGTAGCCCGAGAGCCCGTAGCGGGTGTCGTTTGCCAGGCGCACGGCCTCGTCGGCGTCGCGCACCTTCATCACCCCGACCACCGGGCCGAAGCTCTCGTCGACCATCACCTTCATCGAGTGGTCGACGTCGGTGATCACCGTCGGCGGGTACCAGTCGCCGCCCTCGCGCTGCAGCCGCTCGCCGCCGGTGAGCACGGTGGCCCCGCGCTCACGGGCGTCCGCGACGTGGGACTCGACGATCTCCGTCTGGGGCGGAAACGTCATCGCGCCCTGGTCCATGCCGTACTCGCGTCCGTCGACGCCCTGCTTCAGGGTCTTCACCTCGTCGGTGAAGCGGCGCACGAACTCGTCGTAGACCGGCTCCTCGACGTAGAGGCGCTCGACCGACATGCAGACCTGGCCCGTGTTGGCGAACGAGCCCCAGGCGGCGGCGTTGACCGCCTTCTCCATGTCGGCGCTGCGCAGCACGATCATCGGATCCTTGCCGCCGAGCTCGGCGCTGACCGGGGTCAGCGTCTCGGCGGCGCGCGCCAGCACCTTCCTCGCGGTCCGGTCCGAGCCCGTGAACTGGACGAAATCGACCTCTTCGACGAGGGCGGCACCGGTCTCGCCGGCGCCGTTGACGATGTCGAAGACGTCGGGCCCTCCGATGTCGCGCTTCCAGGCCTCGATCACCTCGCCCAGGCCGAGCGGGGTCAACTCGGAGGGCTTGATCACGACCGCGGCGCCGGCCTGCAGCGCCGGGATCGCGTCCCCCAGCGCCAGGATCAACGGGAAGTTCCAGGGGCTGATCACCCCGGCGACGGGATAGGGGCGGTGCTGGACCCGCAGCTTCTTGGTCTTCATCAGCGGCGAGTGGGCGGGCACCTTCTGCTCCCCGATGAAGCGCTCCGCCTTCTTGCCGTAGAAGTTGATCAGGTCGACGAGGTAGGGCGCCTCGCCCATCGCCTCGGCGCGGACCTTGCCGGTCTCGGCCTGCATCGTGTCGGCGATCTCCTGCTGGTGGTCGAGCAGCCAGTCGCGAAGCCTGTACATCCACCGGGCGCGGCCCCTGTTGCCCAGCGCCTCCCAGGCGGGCTGGTTCGAGCGCACGCGCGCGACCACCTCGGCGACCCGCTCCGGGCCGTCCACGGGCAGCGTCGTCAGCACGGATCCGTCGGCGGGCTTGCGCACCTCGAAGGTCGCCCCGTTCTCGCCGCTCGCCCCGTTTGCATCCGTCCGCGTCCTGATCGCCATGCCGGCTCCTCTCGCCTCGACCGCCACTGCCTGGTTCGTGACGCTGGACTCTAGCTCCTGGCTGACTGGCCAGTCCGGGTTGCGCAACCGGGTGCGTGCCTCGCATGGCTTCCCGCCTGCGTGCTTGCAGGCGGTTTCGACCGCCGGTAGGGGGTTAGGGGGCGATCTTCCGACAGCCGTCCAAAGGCAATCGCTCGGGCCGCCCCTACCGTGGCCGCGTTCCGTATCACGCGACCGCCCGGGTGGATGCCTGGACGGGCAAGGAGGGACTCTCAGACGATGACTAAGCGGTTGGGCCTGATCGCCCTGCTGGCTCTCGCCGTATCCCTGGTGTTGCCGGGGATGGCGTTCGGCCAGGAGGAGGCGATCGATCCTGCGGCCCTCGACCTAGAGCTGGACAACCTCTGGATCATGGTCGCCTGCGCCCTGGTGTTCTTGATGCAGGCAGGCTTCCTGCTGCTCGAGATCGGTTTCTCGAGACAGAAGAACGTCGGCACCGGCGTCGCCAAGATCCTCGTCAACCTGGCCGTGATCACGATCGCCTGGTGGGCGATCGGCTATGGCATCAACTCCGCCTCGGGTAACGAGATCATCGGTACCAGCGGCTTCTTCTTCCGCTTCGATCAGACGATCGGGGAGGGGGCGGACGCCTTCAACGTGGCCGGGGCGGACGCGATGGGCATGCTCTTCGGGCTCGCCTTCGCAGCCGTTTCCCTGGCGATCGTCTGGGGAACCACCCTGGAGCGGATCAAGTTCAGCGCCTACGCGCTGTTCGCGGTCGTCTTCGGGGCGCTGATCTACCCGATCGTGGCCCACTCCGTCTGGTCGGGGATCGGTCTGCTCGACGACATCGGCGGCAAGGAGGTGCTCGACTTCGCGGGCTCCTCGGTGGTTCACCTGACGGGTGCGACCGCGGCCTTCGCGGCCCTGCTGCTTTTGGGCGCTCGACGGGGCAAGTACGGCCCCGATGGCAAGCCCAGGGCGATTCCCGGTCACTCGATGCCGCTGGTCGGCCTCGGGGTGATGATCCTCTGGATCGGCTGGTTCGGGTTCAACGCCGGCTCCGCGCTGGCCACCGACGACGTGTTCTTCGCCGAGGTGGCGCTGAACACGCAGCTCGGAGCCGCCGGTGGCGTGCTCGGTGCCTCGCTTGCGATCTGGATGATGACCCGCACGCTCGATGTCGGCATGGCCGGCAACGGCGCGATCGCGGGCCTCGTCGGGATCACGGCGGGCTGCGGCTACGTCGAGTACTGGGCGGCCCCGATCATCGGCCTGGTCGCCGGTGTCCTCGTCGTCTACGGCGTAGTCCTGTTCGAGAAGTACCTGGACGATCCCGTGGGAGCGCTCTCGGCGCACGGCCTGGCCGGCATCTGGGGCACGATCGCTGTGGGGATCTTCGGATCCGCTCGTCTGGTGGGTGAGGCCGCGAGCCCGGGGGTCTGGTACGGCATCTTCGGTGATGCCGATCTCGGGGCATCGCTGGGTCAGCTGGGCGTGCAGGCCGTCGGCGTGGCGGCGATCTTCGCGTTCGTGCTGGTCACGTCGCTGGCGGCGTTCGCCGCGATCAAGGCGACCGTGGGCCTGCGGGTCTCCGAAGAGGACGAGATGGCGGGGCTGGACATCGCCAGCCACGGCATGTACGGCTATCCGGAGGCGTTCATCCCGCAGGAGGAGTACCCGTCCGGCGACCACACCCCGGCCGTTGCCGGGACACCGGTCGCGATGCCCGCGAAGGCCGCCGGCAAGGCGTAGGAGGGTTAATCAGATGAAGAAGATCGAAGCGTTCATCCGCCACGAGGCGTTCGAGCCGATCAGGGCCGAGCTGCTCGACAAGGGCTTTCCGTCCCTGTCGATCAGCGAGGTCAAGGGCTCGGGCCGCCAGAAGGGGGTCGTGGAGCACTATCGCGGTTCGACCCTGACGGTCAACGTACGTCCGAAGATGAAGCTCGAGTGCGTCGTCGACGACAAGGACAAGGGGGTGGTCGTCGAGACCATCCTCAAGCACGCCCGCACGGGCGACGTCGGCGACGGCAAGATCTTCGTCATCCCGGTGGAGGAGGCCGTTCGCATCCGCACCGGCGAGGACGGGGAGGCCGTGCTCCAGGCCCACGAGGAGGAGGAGATTCCCGCGTAGGCCCGACCGCGGGGCCCGACGAGAGTCAGGCGGCCGTCGCACGCGGCCGGGGGCGAGAGCCCCCGGCCGCAAGCGTGGAATCACTCATCTAGCCGACCCGCTTGCGGGCCGGCTCGAGGCGGTAGATCGGGCCGCGTTGGGAGAGCATGTAGATCCGCCCGGAGCGGTCCTCGGCAAACGAGGTGAGGGCGGAGATGCGGAAGCGGAAGCTGCGCTCCCTGCCGGGGCCCTTGGGGGTGATGCGAAGGGCGAAGAGTCGGCCGGTGCAGAAGTCGCCAAAGACAAAGCGGCCGACGATCTCGCGGCCGGCGATGCGGGAGAGGTCGGGATCGCGGACCACGTAGCCCCCGGTTACCGCGCACCCGGGCCCGTGGGGATAGGCAAGGACCGGGGGGACCGTGCGGTCCCTGGGCACGATCCCGCGCTTGAGCCGGTAGTTGCCCTCCCAGCCCGACCAGCCGAAGTTGGCGCCCCGCGCCTTGCGGGCCGGCAGGAAGTTGATCTCCTCGTAGCGCGCGTCTCCGCCGTCGCCGATCGCGAGGCTGCCGGTCGCGCGGTCGAAGCTGAAGCGCCACGGGTTGCGCAGCCCGTAGGCGTAGATCTCGTCCCTGCCCGGCCTGCCGACGAAGGGGTTGTCGCGGGGCACCGTGTATTCCACCGGGCGCCCGGCGCCGCGCTTGGAGGGCCGCGCGGGGGCGACGGGCTGGGTGCGCGGGTCGATTCGCAGCAGCTTGCCCAGCAGCAGGCGCTTGTTCTGGGCGTTGTTGGCGGGATCGCCGGAGGGGCCGCCGTCGCCGGCGCCGATGTAGAGGTACTTGTCGGGGCCGAACACGATCATCCCTCCGTGGTGCTTGGTGGTCGGCTGGGGAATCCGCAGGATCTCGCGCGCGCTGCCCTTGTTCGCGCGCAGCTCGTCGCCGGGCCGGTGGGCGTACTCGACGATCCGCATCGCGTTGCGGCGGTCGGTGTAGGCGACGTAGGAGAGACCGCTGTCCTGGTAGTCGGGCGGAAAGGCGATCGAGAGCAGGCCCTGCTCGCCGCCCTTGCCGCTGTCCTTGACCGCGCGGCGCAGGTCCAGGTAGGGGAGCCTCTGGACCTTGCCGTCCTTCAGCACCAGCACCCGCCCCGGCTTCTCGACCACGAACAGCAGCTCGCTGCCGGGCGGCTGCGCCAGGTGCACCGGCTCGCGGAACCTTCCGACCTTCTCCAGGGTCAGGAACTTGGGCCCGAGCGGCTGCTCGTCGCGGTTGCCGAGGCCGATGATCGCGGCGACTGCGGCCAGCAGCCCGGCGAGCACCGTCTCGATCTGCCGGCGCGTGAAGATGGCGGGGCCTAGCGCTTGCCGACGAGCTTGACCACGCGGCCGCCGAGCGAGGTCGCGTACAGAGAGCCGCCAGGCCCCTGCCCGAACGAGCTCAGCATCGGCAGCTCCACCCCGAGGCGCCGGTCCTTGCGCGCCCCGGCGAGCTTCGGCACCAGGCTGCGGATGACGCCGTCGCAGAAGTCGCCGTAGACGAGGCGCCCGCGGATGCTCGCGAGCTTCGCAGACGAGCTGACGTAGCCGCCGATCACCGCGCAGCGCCCGCCGCCGAGCGGGTAGGCCTTGATCGGCCGGTCGTGGCGGTTCGGGGCCGGGGCGTGGGCGCCCCCGAAGGGGGAGAAGGCCTCGAAGTCGTTCCAGCCGAAGTTGGCGCCGCGGGCGCCCTCCACCCTCTCGTAGTCGATCTCCTCGAAGCTGCTCTGGCCGACGTCACCGATGGCGATGTAGGGACCACCCGCGGAACGCCTGTCGAAGGAGAACCGGTAGGGGTTGCGCAGCCCGACCGCGTAGATCTCGTCCCGTCCCGGCTCGCCGACGAACGGGTTCGAGCCCGGTGAGCTGTAGGGCTCGCCGGCGCCGGGCCGCGGGTTGATCCGCAGCATCTTCCCCAGCAGGCTGGAGGTGTTCTGGGCGTTGTCGGGAGCGTCACCGGCCCCGCCGCCGTCCCCGGTGCCGATGTAGAGCAGGTGGTGGGGCCCGAACTGAAGCTGGCCGCCGTTGTGGTTCGGCTCGCCCGGATGCGCCACCGTCAGCACGCGGCGGGCGCTGCCGGGGTCGGCGCGAGAGGCGCTCGCGCGCCGGTACTCCTCGATCGCCAGGTCGCCGCCGTTGGTGACGTAGAAGGCGTAGAGCAAGCCGCTCTGGCGGTAGTCGGGGGCGAAGGCGATCGAGAGCAGGCCCTGCTCGCCCCCGGGCAGGACGCTGCCCCGGATGTCGAGGAACGTCTTGCGCTCGCCCTTGCGCACCCTCTGGACGCGGCCGGCCTGCTCGACCACGAACACGCCCTTCTCGCCGGGGGCGCCGGTGACGTAGGTCGGCGCGTCGAAGCGCCCGATTCCCTTCAGCCCGATGCCGCCCTTGCCGCTGCCGGTCTTGGCCGCCGTGGCCGCGCGGGTCTCCGCCGCCGCGCCGCCGCCGGCGATCCCGGCGGCAAGCGCGAGGCACGCTCCCGCGAGCGCCAGCGCGAGCCGCTGAGCGGTCGTCTTGCCGTGGGTATCGTTCATACCGGGTCCAAACGGTAGACGGGACCGTCGCCGGAGATCACGTACAGACGGCGCCCTGACCCCTCGGCGAAGGAGAAGGGCGTTCCGGGCACGCTGACGCCGGTGTGCTGGTCGTCGGCGGCGCCCGCCTGGGACGGGATCAGGCTGCGGATCTGAGGGTTGCCGGCGTCGGTGTAGAGCAGGCGCCCGTACTGAGCGAGCAGTCGCTCGTCGCGGACGACGTGCCCGGCGATCACGGCGACGCCGTCGAAGGCGCTTCCGAGCAGGGGGCAGCCCGGGCCCGCGTTGGCGTTGTCGTACTCGAGGATCGGGAACACGGCCCCGGGGGCGATCCGGTCGGAATCGAACACCCTGGTGCCCTCGTATCCCGCCCAGCCGAAGTTGACGCCCCGGGCGGCGCCGGCGTTGCGGTAGTCGATCTCCTGTCGGCGAAGATCGGTCGCTCGAAGCTGGCCAGTTGCGTCAGCTCGAAGCCGCCGTCGCCCCCGCCGACGGGTGGCGCGGCCGGCGCGGGCGCGGCCATCGCGCCCAGCGCGGCGACGATCGCGATCGAAAGCGCGGCTCTCATGGCACCAGCCTGAACACGGGACCCTCGAGCGAAGTTGCGTAGATGCGGCCCCGGTTGTCCTCGCCGAAGGAGCTGAGCGCGGGCACCTCCAGCCCGAGGGCGCGATCGTCGCGCGCCCTCCCCTTGACCGGGACGAAGCTGCGCAGCGCCGGGTTGCAGAAGTCGCCGTAGAGGTAGCGGCCGCGGAGCGAGGGCAGATCGGGGTCGCGGACGACGTAGCCGCCGGTGACCGAGCAACCGCGGTCGCGGCCGTAGGTGAGCGCCGGGCGCACATGGTCGGGGGCCACCTGGTCCTCGTTGAGGCGGTTCGTGCCCTCGAACGCCGACCAGCCGAAGTTGGCGCCCGCTCCGTCGCCCGCCGCCACGTAGTCGATCTCCTCGAGCGCGTTCTGACCCACGTCCCCGATCGAGAGCGCGCCGGTGCTGCGGTCGAAGCTGAAGCGCCAGGGGTTGCGCAGGCCGTAGGCGTAGACCTCCGGCCTCGCCCCCGGGGTCCCGGTGAACGGGTTGCCGGCGGGGATCCGGTAGGGGCGGTCGCCGTCCGCCGGGTCGATCCGCAGCAGCTTCCCCAGCAGCGAGCCCAGGTCCTGGGCGGTGCGCTCAGGATCGTCGGCGATGCCACCGTCGCCCGTGCCGATGTAGAGGTTCCCGTCCGGGCCGAACAGCAGCAGCCCGCCGTTGTGGTTGGAGGCGAAGTCGTCCATCCTCAGGATCTCCCGCCTGCTTGCCGGGTCCGCCGTAGCCCCGTCCTCGCCCAGCACGTAGGAGACGACCCGCTGGTCCCCTTCGGCGTCCGTGAAGTAGGCGAAGAAGCTGCGAGACCTGCGGAAGTCCGGGTCGAAGGCGATGGAGAGCAGGCCCTGCTCGCCCTCGTCGGAGACCTCGTCGCTGATGTCGAGCACCGGCTCCTCCGCGACCTGGCCGTCGCGGATCAGCCGGATGCGCCCGGGCTTCTCGACCACGTAGAGGTCCTCCCCCCGCGGCGGCTGAGCCACGAACAGCGGCTGGTCGAAGTCCCCGAGCTTCTCGAGCCCGACACCGCCGGTGCCGTTGTCTGGCACGCCGCCCTGGGCCCGGGTCGGGCCGGTCCGCTCCACGGTCCCGTCGCCCTCGGTCTCGTCGCCCGCTCCGCAGCCGCCGAACGCGAGCGCGGCGAGCGCGAGCGCGCAGAGCGCCGCCAATCTTCCCAAGGCTCCCGGCACCCGGCTGATTCTAGGAAGCGGCCCGACCCGGCCCGGTCGGTGGCCGCCCCGCTGCTACTCGGCCGCGCCGCTTTCCACCTGGCCGCTGAGGTCGTCCGGCTTGATCGGGACGACCTCGCCCTGGGCGTTGACCCGGGTCTGTGGCGGCGCATCGGTGATCCGCACGATGAACTCGCCCTCGGGGACGCTGCCGTCCTCGTTGACCGCCACGGCGTTGCCCTGCAGGCCCGCCGCCACCCGGTAGCGGACCGTGTAGGTCCCCGCCTGCACGGGGGTGACGCGCCAGACCATGTCGATCGACTCCTCGGGCTCGAGCGGACCGAAGGCGAAGGTGTTCGTCTGCGCCGTCCTGGCGCCGCTCGCGGCGGCGATCTCGCCCGGCGGGCCCGGGGGGACGACGGCGCCGACCAGGGTCGGATAGCCCTGCTCGAGGATCCAGACCGGCCGCGAGGGCCGCTCGACACCCGCCTGTTCGGAGTTGACCGAGAAGGGCCCGTCAACGATCGGGATCTCGTCCTCGTAGACGGCGGTCTCGGTCCCCGCGTCCCCGCCCTCCTCCTCGGCCGTGGCGTCGGCCGCCTCGGCGTCGAGCTCCTCCTGGAGCTGCTGCTCGACCTCTTCCGCCAGCTGCTCGGCCTCGGCGTCGCCCTCCACCTCCACCTCGGCCTCGGCCGGGTCGGCCTCGCTCGCGTCGAGATCGGCCTCGGCGTCCGGGTCGGCCGCGGTCAAGATCGTGACCGCCAGGTTGGGAATCTGCTCGTCGCCCGTGTTCGTCACCGAGAGGACCAGGTCCTGGACCTCGGCGAGGCTCTGGTCGGCCGCGAACTCGGCGCTGGCGATCTCGACGGGGAACTCGCCCTCGGGCTCGTTCTCGTCCTGGCGCTCGCCGCCCCCGCAGGCCGCGAGGCCGACTACGCAGATGGCGGCGATCATGCCCGCCCCCAGGCGATCGCGCCTCCGCCCGAAAAAGGATCTGACGCCGCTCTGCTCCAAAGGCGCGAGCAAGATACCGCAACCCTATAGCGCGCCGCACCGGTGAAGATCATGTCAGGCCCGTGCGTACGGCTGAGGGATCAAATAACCTCCCCCGCAGGAGAGACGTTGGTCCGATCCGTAGCCGACAGAGCATTCCTGCCCGCGAAGTCGCTGTTCGAGCAGGTGGGGGACATGATGATCCTGACCGCGAAGACGATCGTCTCCGCGATCCGGCCGCCCTACCCCTACGGCGGCGAGTTCATCCGCCAGTTCCTCTTCGCCCTGCAGCTCTGCTGGTTCCCGATGATGATCTCGACCCTGGCGTTCGGCTTCGGGGCACCCGGCCTGCAGGCGGCCAACTTCCTCTCGCTGTTCGGCGCGCTCGACCGCCTCGGCGGCTTCTTCGTGCTCGCCTCGATTCGCGAGTTCGCGCCCTTCGTCACGGCCGTCGTCGTCGCGGGCGTCGCCGGCACGGCGATCACCGCGGACCTCGGCGCGCGCAAGATCCGCGAGGAGCTCGACGCGCTGCAGGTGCTGGGAGTGGACCCGATCAAGAACCTCGTCGTCCCCCGCTTCCTGGCGCTGATGCTGATCACCGGGCTGATGGACATCTACGCTCTGATCTTCGGCATCATCGGCGGGCTCGGGGCGATGGTGCTCTACAACGAGCCGTTCGGCGGCTTCTGGGCAACCCTCTTCAGCAACGCCTCGGTCACGGACCTCTGGGGGTCGGTCCTGAAGACGACCCTGTTCGGGGCGATCATCGCGATCGTCTGCTCCTACAAGGGGATGACTGCGTCCGGAGGCGCGGAGGGCGTGGGCCGCGCCGTGAACGAAGCGGTCGTGATCGCCTTCATGGGCGTGTTCGCGTTCAACTACGTCTTCACACAGACGCTCCTGGCCACCCATCCTGAGCTGCAGGTGATCAAGTGACCACCAGGCCCCCCTCCTCCGAAGTCGAAGCCTTCTGATGGGCGGCTGGACTGCGGTCCCGAAGGGCTGGCTGAACTCGATCGGCGAGATCTTCGGGTTCTCGACCCGGGTCATGGGCCTCGTCTTCAGCGGCCGGGTCTTCCAGTTCTTCGGCGAGGCACTGCGCCAGACCGGGATCATCATCCTCGGCTCGACGATCGTGATCTGGGGCCTGGTCTTCATCCTCGGCCTGCAGTGCGGGATCGAGGGCGCCTACTTCAACCGCTCGGTGGGAGCGCCCGCCTACGCCGGCGTCTTCGCCGCCTGGTGCGACCTGCGCGAGGTCATCCCCTACGCCTTCGGCTACATGCTCGCCGCCAAGGTCGGCACCGGCATCGTCGCCGAGCTCGGCGCGATGCGGATCTCCGACGAGATCGACGCGCTCGAGGTGATGGGCGTGCCGCCGGTGACCTTCCTCGCCGCCACCCGCCTGCTCGCCGCCTGGATCGCCTTCCCCTTCATGTACCTGGCCGCCGTCGGCATCGGCTTCTTCGCAAGCTGGCTGGCCGTCGTCGAGCAGATCGGCGACGTCTCCTCGGGCGGCTACTTCCTGATCTTCTGGATGTTCCAGAACCCGCCCGACCTCTTATTCAGCCTGATCAAGGGCATGACGATGGCCACGGTCATCGTCCTCGTCGGCTGCTACTACGGCTACACGGCGTCCGGCGGGCCGGTCGGGGTGGGAACCGCGACCGCGAAGTCGATGGTGCTGAACATCGTGCTCGTGCACCTGATCGGGATGATGGGCACCCTGGTCTTCTGGGGAGCGAATCCGCGAGCGCCGATAGGCGGCTGATGGCCGCCGGGAGGGACTGAGAGCCTTGGCAGAACCGAAGAAGAGCACCCGCACGAGCTCCTCGTCGAGCCGGAGCAGCACCCGCAAGAGCGCCGCCAAGCGCTCCGCCGCGAAGCGCCCGGCGGCCAAGCGCTCCGCCGCGAAGCGCCCGGCGGCCAAGCGCTCCGCCGCGA
>Ga0194132_10008240_pt1 | contig 15011 bp, 9 predicted proteins | sample TA2KigOf80mmetaG_FD_148612 | JGI IMG/M metagenome (GOLD analysis project Ga0194132, IMG submission 148612) | Freshwater microbial communities from Lake Tanganyika, Tanzania - TA2015054 Kigoma Offshore 80m | ecosystem: Environmental > Aquatic > Freshwater > Lake | place: Tanzania: Lake Tanganyika... | reverse complement strand
GGTGGCGCGCCGGCCGTAAATCGGGCGGCGCGCGCCTCTCGCGCTGTGGCGCGGGAAGCCACGGCACGTGTAGTCTGGAGCAGCGGATTCCACCACCCGAGGCAGTGCGGTAACGACGATGTCCGAAGCGGCTCCACTGGGCACCCTTCCCGAATGGGACCTGTCCGATCTCTATCCCGGTCGCGACTCGCAGGCGTTTAGCGGCGACCTGGGGGCCGCGGCCACCGCCGCCGCCGAGTTCCGTGCGGCGTATGCCGGCGAGGTGGCACGACTCGGCGGTCCTGAGCTCGGCGAGGCCGTGGCGCGATACGAGCGGCTGCAAGAGCAGCAGCTCAAGCTGACCAGCTATTCCGGACTCTGCTACTCGGGCGACATGAACGATCCCGCCATCGCCCGATTCACCCAGGATACCCGCGAGGCGGTCAACGCGATCGGCACCGAACTCGTGTTCTTCGGCCTTGAGCTCAACAAGATCGATGATGCCGACTTGGCCGACAAGCTCAGGGCGAAGGAATTAGCCCGATACCAGCCGTGGCTCCGCGATCTGCGCGCGTTCCGGCCATACGATCTAGCCGAGGATCTCGAAGCGCTGCTCTACGAGAAAGACGTCACCGGGCGCGCCTCCTGGACGCGTCTGTTCGACGAGACCATCGCTCAGATGTCGGTCGCGGTGAACGGCGAGACGCTGACCCTCGAGGCGGCGCTGCACCGTTTCTCGGACAAGGATCCGGAAGTCCGGCGCGCGGCGGCGGCGGGGCTCGACCGCACCTTCAGCGGCAACGTCCGTCTCCTCGGGCTCATCCTCAACACCGTGGTCAAGGACAAGGGGATCGAGGACAAGCTCCGCGGCTATTCCAGCCCGCAGATGCAGCGCCATCTGTTCAACCGAGTCGAGCCCGAGGTCGTGGACGCCTTGGTGTCGGCCGTGCGGGAGGCGTTCCCGCGGCTGTCGCATCGCTACTATCGGCTGAAGGCGCGTTGGCTCGGCAAGGACTTCATGGACCACTGGGACCGTAGCGCGCCGCTGCCCGACGCCGACGACCTAGTCTTTCGCTGGGATGAGGCGCGCGACCTGGTGCTCGATGCGTTTGGGCGCTTTTCGCCCGCGCTCGCCGAGGTCGGCCAGCGCTTCTTCGACCGCCCTTGGATCGACGCGCCGGTGCGCCCGGGCAAGTCGCCGGGCGCCTTCGCCCACCCCACGGTGCCGAGCGTGCACCCCTACCTTCTCGTCAACTTCCTCGGCAAGTCGCGGGACGTGATGACCCTGGCGCACGAACTCGGACACGGCGTCCACCAGGTGCTCGCTGCACCGCAGGGCGTGCTGCAGTCGGCCGCCCCGCTCACCCTGTCCGAGACCGCCTCGGTGTTCGGCGAGCAGCTCACCTTCCGCGCGTTGCTCGCCAAGACACACGAGTCGACGGCGCGCCGGGCGCTCCTGGCGGCCAAGGTCGAGGCCATGCTCAACACGGTCGTTCGCCAGATCGCGTTTTACGAGTTCGAGCGCAAGGTGCACGAAGAGCGGCGAAAGGGCGAGCTGTCGGTCGAGCGCATCGGCGAAATCTGGAGCGGCGTGCAGAGCGAGAGCCTCGGCCCAGCGTTCCGCTTCGATCCGGGCTACGCCAACTACTGGTGCTACATCTACCATTTCGTGCATAGCCCGTTCTACGTATATGCGTACGCCTTCGGTGAATGCCTCGTGAACTCGCTGTACGCCACCTACGAGCGCGACCCCGTGGGCTTCGAGGGCAAGTACCTCGCGTTGCTCAAGGCGGGCGGAACGCTGCGCCACAAGGAGCTTCTGGCGCCCTTCGGGCTGGACGCGACCGATCCCGGATTCTGGTCGCGCGGGCTCGGCATGATCGAGCAGTTCATCACCGAGCTCGAGGCGTCCTGAGTGGTGCCCGTAGACTTGGCGTGGTATCAAGGGCGAATTCCGGGCCGCTGAGGCTGCGCCCCATGGATCGCGTGTAGCTCTGGCGGCCGTCGCGGCAGGCACCGATTGATGTCCGGGTTGCTCGCTAAGTATGACCCCGACGGATTCTTCTGCGAGCTGTTTGGGACGCCCGAACGGCCGGCGGGCCACACCCTTGAGATCCGTGCGCGCCTCGATCAGATGAGGATCGCGGCTCTCCGCCGGCGCGCCGCCGCGAGCGAGCGCGAGCTCTATGGGCTCGGCATCACCTTCACGGTGTACTCGGACAAGCACACGATCGACCGCATCCTGCCGTTCGACGTGATTCCGCGGGTGATCTCGCGCGACGACTGGCGCCGTATCGAGGCCGGGTGCATCCAGCGCGTCACCGCGATCAACCTCTTTCTCGACGACATCTATCACCGTCAGAGCATCCTCAAGAATGGCGTCATTCCAGCGGAACTGGTGCTGCGCAACGTCAGCTTCCGGCCCGAGATGATTGGGCACGATCTTCCCAACAAGACCTACGTGCATGTCTGCGGCATCGACATCGTGCGCGACTGCGAGGGCACCTTCCGGGTGTTGGAGGACAACGCCCGCATACCCTCGGGCGTCTCCTACGTCATCGAGAACCGGCATCTGACGCTCCGCGCGTTCCCCGACCTCGCCGATAACATCGGCATCATGCCGGTCTCCGACTACGGCAGCCGTCTCCGCGAGGTGTTGGCCGAGATCGCGCCGACGGGTGTCGGCGATCCGGGCGTCGTTCTGCTGTCGCCGGGCGTGTTCAATTCGGCCTACTTCGAGCACGTGTTCCTGGCGCGCGAGATGGGTATGCCGTTGGTCGAGGGTCGCGACCTCTTGGTCATGGATGGCCAGGTATTCATGAAGACGACCGGCGGGCCGATCCGCGTCGATGTCATCTATCGCCGGATCGACGACGACTTCCTCGATCCTACCCGGTTCCGGCCCGAGAGCTTGCTTGGCGTGCCCGGCATCATGGAGGTCTATCGCAACGGCCGCGTGGCTTTGGCCAACGCCGTCGGTACAGGCGTGGCGGACGACAAGGCCATCTACACCTACATGCCAAAGATCATCAAATACTATCTCGACCAGGATCCGATCCTGCCCAATGTCGAAACGTGGCTGTGCCGCAACCCCAGCGACCTCGCCTTCACGCTCGCGCATCTCGACGAACTGGTCGTGAAGCCGGTCGGCGAGTCGGGAGGCTATGGCGTGGTGATCGGGCCGAAAGCCAGCGCCGAGGAGCTTGAGACCTGTCGCGCCAAGTTGAAAGCGCAGCCCGAGAACTACATCAGTCAAACGGTCGTTGATCTATCGGTGTGCCCGACGCTGGTCGATCAGACGATTGCGCCGCGCCACGTCGATTTGCGGCCATTCGTTATCACCGGCAAGAGCAGCTGGGTGCTGCCCGGCGGCCTCACCCGGGTGGCGCTGCGTGAGGGCTCCTTGATTGTCAACTCGTCGCAGGGCGGTGGCACGAAGGATACTTGGGTCCTTGAGTAGCCTCCTCGCCCGGTTCGCCGAGAACAGCTTCTGGATGGCCCGCTACCTGGAGCGGGTCGAGAACCTTGCCCGCATTCTCGACGTCAACGAGACCTTCGCACGTGACTCGCACGGCGCGCAGGACTGGTTGCCGATCCTGCGCCTCCACTCCGACGAAGAACGGTTCTTCGATCTCCACAACGAAGCCGACGCCGAGAGCGTGGTGCACTTCTACGTGCTCGATCGGCGCAACCCCAATGCGATCGTCAACGCGATCTTCCTGGCGCGCGAAAACGCCCGAACGCTCCGCCACCTCCTCAGTCTCGAGATCTGGCTACAACTGAACATCATGTGGAACTGGATCAGCGGGCTCGACAACCGCGATCTCAACCTGGCCGACTTCTCGCGGCTCTGCGCGCGCATCAAGGAGGGCTGTCAGCTTCACTCCGGCTTGGCCGAGCACACCATGTACCGCGATCAGGTATGGCTCTTCTACCAGCTCGGCTGCTTCATCGAACGCTGCGATCAGACGACGCGGCTGGTGGACATCAAGTACCATGCCTTGCTGCCGCGGCTGCAGGACGTTGGGACCCCGATCGACGTGAGCCAGTGGAACGTGTTGCTGCGCTCGGCTGCCGCGTACCACGGCTACCGTCGCGTGTTTCCGCGGCAGATGACGCCAACCACGGTGTCGGGCTTCATTCTGTTCGATCCCTACCTGCCGCGCTCGGTGGCCTTCTGCGTGCGTGAGATGAGGCGCATCATCGGCGACTTCCAGAGCCACGCCGAGCTCCGTCACGTCGTGCTCCCGACCGACACGGTTAGCCGGCTGGAGGAGCTTGCGTCGCGCCAACCGTGGCAGGTCATCGCCGGGGGGCTGCACGAGTTCCTCGATCAGGTGCAGATCGAGTTGATCGCCTTGACCAGGCAGATCGGCCTGACGTTCTTTGGCCATCCCGCCGAAGTCGGTGAGCCACTGGCGGTCCTGGTACCGGGTGGGACCGCGGCATGACACGACGCGCCCGGGGGAAGGGGGCTCCGGCCATGGATTACGCGCGGATTCTCGAGGAGATCAATCGCGAGGTGCAGCCGCAGTTCCGCAAGGGGCGCGTCGCCAGCTACATCCCGGCGCTCAAGTCGGTGCCGCCGCGCAAGTTCGGCATGGCGGTGTGCACTACCGATGGCGCCGAGCACACCTTCGGCGATTCGGACGAGCCGTTCTCGATCCAGAGCATCTCTAAGGTGTTCACCCTGGTCCTGGCGCTCGAACGCCTCGGCGCTCGGCTGTGGGAGCGGGTCGGGCGCGAGCCCTCGGGCACCGCGTTCAATTCGCTGGTCCTGCTCGAGCACGAGCACGGCATTCCGCGCAACCCGTTTATCAACGCCGGCGCGCTCGTGGTGACCGATTGCGTCGTTGACAGCGATGCCAAGGCGGTCGAGAGCATCCGGGCGCTGGCGCGGCGCCTGGCCCGCAACGATCGCGTCGACTACGATGAAGAGGTCGCTCGGTCCGAGCGCGCGACCGGCCATCTCAACACGGCCATCGCCTATTTCCTGAAGAGCCACGGCAACCTCAAGGCGGAGGTCGACGCCGTGCTCGGCACCTACTTCTACCAGTGCTCGCTGGGGATGTCGTGTCTCGACCTGGCTCGCGCCTTCTTGCCGCTGGCCAATGATGGCGCGTTCGTGGGTGAGGGCGGCCGCTTCCTCGCCAAGCGCCGGGTCAAGCGGATCAACGCGCTGATGATGACATGCGGGCTCTACGATGGGGTCGGTAACTTCGCCTTCCGCGTCGGCATGCCGGCCAAGAGTGGCGTCGGCGGCGGCATCGTCGGCGTCATCCCGCGCGTGCTGTCGATCTGCGTGTGGTCGCCGCGCCTGGACAAGACCGGCAACTCGCTGGTCGGCACCAAGGCGCTCGAGCTGTTCACGACCAAGACGCGGATGTCGGTGTTCTGATCAGCTCCACGCGACCGAGCGGACGTCGACTCCTACCACGATCTTGTGCGAGCCGCCGCCGAACATGAAGCCGTTGATCGGGCTGACATCGCCGTAGTCGCGGCCCCACGCCAGGGTGATGTGCTCGTCCTTCGGGATCACCCGGTTAGTCGGGTCGAAATCGACCCACCCTAGGTCGGGACACCAGACCGAGACCCAGGCGTGCGTGGCGTCGGAGCCGACCAGCTTCTCCTTGCCCTCCGGCGCGTGGGTGAGCAGATAGCCGCTGATGTAGCGCGCCGGGACGCCAAGGCTCCGCAGGCACGCGATCTGCAGGTGCGCGAAGTCCTGGCACACGCCCCGTCGTGTCGCCAGAACTTCGGTCACCGGAGTCGAAACGTCGGTCACACCGCCCTGGTACTTGAACTCGCGGAAGATCACCTCGGTGAGATCCATGGCCCCGTCGAGGACCGGCCGACCCGGTGGGAAGCAGCGCCGGCCGAACTCATAGGTCTCATCGCCCGTGGCGACGTAGGGTGAGTCGAAGACGTACTGACTGGCCTCGACCGCCTCGTTGCCGCGTGCTAGCGCCGCGGTCTCCGCCACTTCCTCCCACGGTCTACTCCGTGCCAGCGGGAGCGGTTCTGGCGCCAGTATTTCGGCGCGGAACTGCGCGTTCACCACCAGTGTCTGGTGCGGCACCTGCACGGCGACGTGAGTGACCGGATTGCCGAAGAAGTCGAGCCCCTCGGTTCGCACGGTCGGTGCCGGTTCGATGGCGATCGACGCCTGCGGGACGTTCTGGCGCGGGACCGGTCGCGGCGAGAGGTGGAGCAGATGGTGGGAAACAAGCACCGACTGTTCGTACTCGAAGGCCGTGCGGTGGCTGACGTTGTAGATCATGCGGCGGCTTCGGCGGCTTCGGTCCAGTGCGGGCCGAACACGCGCTGTAGCGTCGAGTGGCTGAAGTAGGTGCTGCCGATCAGGTCCGACAAGTCGAAGCAGCCCTTCTCGGTGCGGCGCAACAGGCGCTCCAGGTTGACCCTTGCCGATCCCTTCGCGCCGGGATCCGATAGCTGCATCATGTCGGCAAGCCGTACATCGGCGCGCAGCCCGATGATCGCGCGCTGGGCGGGGCTCAGCACCTCCTCGCCCTGGGCCTGGTGCAGCGTGCTGAGGTGATCCTCGATCGCGCCGAGCTGGAACATCGTTGAGCGCGGGTTGCTTTCGTCCGCGAGCAGGAGATCGAGGACCGCGGCCAGCACCGGCGCGGCGCGGTAGCGGGTGCGATAGGTCATGGAGCTATCGGCGAGCTCGAGCAGGAGGTCGAGGGCGCCGTCGCTCTCCGGGTCGCCGCGCACCGTCAGGTCGCGGGCGAGCTTGGTTGCGTGGCGAACGCGTTCGAGGCGGCGCCCCATGTCGAGGAAACGCCAGCCGTAGCCCCGCGTCATGTTCTCCATCACCATGCCGTTGAGCGCGGCAAGATGCTGGATCAGCCGGTTGAGGAGGTGCAGCGCGTCACCGACTTCCTGCCCCGGGGTCAGCTTCCAGGTGTCAGAGACCTCGCTCATCTCCTTGATGATCTGCCAAGTATCGGCGGACAGCAGCTCACGCACCAGCTCCGCTGTGCGCCGCACGTTGCTCAGGATTCGCGCCAACCCGTCGGAGATCTCGGGGTCGAACAGTATCGTCCACATCTCGCTTTCGACCGCCCGAATGCCGCCGTCGATGGCGCGCTTCGCCCGGCGCTGCGACAGATGTTCCTGCATGACCAGGAGGGAGACTAGCCGATCGAGGGTCACCGGTCGGGCGCTCGGCGTCGCCTCGCCCGCCAGCCGAGTCACCAGGCTGCGCATCAGCCGCACGGCGCCTTCGCAGCGCTCGGCATAGCGGCCGAACCAGAACAGATTGTCGGCGCTGCGACTCGGCAGGTCGCGGCCACCACGCCGCAGCCGCACCGCGTGATGCCCTTGGGTGAACATGCTGCGATGCTCGACCGGCCCATCCGACAGCACCCAGGTGTCCTTGCTCAGGTCCGTCGGCTCGTGCCAATGGCCGCGCGCATCGGTGCTCGTTGCGACTCGGGCCATCCCGCCCGGCATGACCCGATAGCCGTCAGCGGTGGCGGCGAGGTAGACTCGAATCGTCATGGCGCCGGGCCGCAGCCCATTGCCATCGCGCCATACCGGGGTCGTCGACAGCGACACGACGTCCTGGCCGATGTAGGCGTAACCTTGGCGCATGATATGCAAGGCGAGCTTCTCCCGATCGGCCTGCGCCAACAGCGGTCCGACGAAGGTGTCTTGCGCCGGGCCGGTGATGCTGCGCGGGGTGAAGGCCTTGCGGACGACCATGCGCTCGAGGCTCGCCAGGACGTGGTTGCGCGCCGCCAGCCGGCCACACCACCACGTCGGGATCCCCGGAATGCGCAGGTCTTCGCCGAGCAAGAAGCGGCACAGGTCGGGCATGAAACTCACCAGCGCCTCGTTCTCGACCAGACCGCTCCCGAGCGCGTTGGCGATCGCGACCTGGCCCTCGCGGGCGGCCTGAACGAGGCCGGGGACGCCATAGAACGAATCAGTGCGCAGCTCGAGCGGATCGCACAGCTCCGATTCGAGGCGGCGCAAGACAAGATCGACCGGTTTCAGGCCTTCCACCGTCTTGAGATAGAGCCGGTCGTCGCGCACCGTCAGATCGAACCCCTCGACCACGGGATAGCCGAGATAGCGCGCCAGGTAGGCGTGCTCGAAGTAGTTCGCCTTGGTCGGCCCGGGCGACAGCACTACCGCCAGTGGCTCGTCACGCCGCGCAAGCTGAAGGAAGTTCTCGCTGAACGCCCGGAAGAACCCTGCCAGGCGCTGGACGTTGTCGAGGCCGAACAGGTCCGGCAGGCAGCGCGAGGCGACGATGCGGTTTTCGAGCGCGTACCCGGCGCCCGAAGGCGCGTGCGTGCGATCGCCCAGGATCACCCACTGTCCGCCTTCCAGGCGGCCGAGGTCGAAGGCGAGGAAGTGAAGGTGGACGTCGTTGGGCACTGCAAGCCCGTGGCACGCCCGCAGAAACTCCGGGTTGCCGAACACGAGCGCGGGCGGAAGCGCCCCCTCTTTCAGCAGGCGTTGGGGGCCATAGAGGTCGCCTAGAATCGCGTTGAGCAAACGCGCCCGCTGGATGAGACCGACCTCGAGCGCGCGCCACTCGGCCTGGCTGATGATCAGCGGAAACAGATCGAGCTGCCATGGCCGGCTCCGCCGCTCGACATCCTCCTGAGCGACATAGGTGACGCCGTTTTCCTGGAGCAGGCGGCGCGCCGTTTCCCGGGCCTGGGTACGATCGGCGGCACTCATCGCCCCGAACGCGCCGAGCACGCGGCGCCACTGCGGCCGGATCGAGTTGTCCGGGGCGATCAGCTCGTCGTAGGTCCCCGGCGCTGCGCCGTAGCCCGCGACGAGGCTCGCGATATCGACCGGGGACTCCGGCGGCGCGGTGGCGACGGTGACGGACATGTGCTGGGTCCCCCCGAGTGCGATGTGGCGGCGATTATCTCACCGGCATCACGGGCGGTACAAGTCACGGGGCCTCACGGCCAGCGCAGGTCCAGCGTGCACGGGAACTCGTCCCGCGGCGCCGCGATCGGCTCAGGCGCAGGCCCCGGCGTGTGGCCGAATGGCTGGAATCGTGCGAGCCGGCGGCTCTCGGCCTCAAAGGCGTTGACCGGGAAGGTCTCGTAGTGACGGCCTCCGGGATGGGCGACGTTGTAGGTGCAGCCGGCCAGCGCGCGCCCCGACCAGCGGTCGTAGATATCGAACACCAGCGGCGCGTTGACGCCAATCGTCGGATGCAGCGAAGAGGCCGGACGCCAGGCGCGGTAGCGCACCCCTCCGACCGCCTCGCCGGCCCGGCCGGTGGCGAGCATCGGCACCTGTCGGCCGTTGCAGGCGATGACGTGCCGACCCTCGGTCAGCCCGATGGCCCTGACCTGCAGCCGCTCGACCGACGAATCGACGTATCGGGCGGTGCCGCCGATCACCCCCTCTTCGCCCATCACATGCCATGGCTCGAGCGCCTGCCTGATCTCCAGCTCGATGCTGCCGAAGTTGACGCTGCCGTAGGCGGGGAAGCGGAACTCATGGTGGGGGGCGAACCACGACGCTTCGAGCGCGTAGCCGGCGCGGTTCATGTCGGTGATGACGTCGACGAAATCCTGCCAGACGAAATGCGGCAGCATGAAACGGTCGTGCAGCCGCGTGCCCCAGCGCACCAGCGCGCCACGGTACGGCTGCCGCCAGAACCGGGCGATCAGCGCCAAGAGGAGCAGCTGCTGGACCAGGCTCATGCGCGCGTGCGGCGGCATTTCGAAAGCGCGGAACTCGACCAGACCGAGGCGGCCGTTCGGTCCTTCAGGCGAGTACAGCTTGTCGATGCAGATCTCGGTGCGGTGGGTGTTACCGGTGACGTCGATCAGGAGGTTGCGGAAGATCCGATCGACCAGCCACGGCGTTACCGTCATGCCCGGTTCCGGCACCTGCCGGAAAGCGAGCTCGATCTCGTAGAGGGAATCCAGTCGTGCTTCGTCGATTCGCGGCGCCTGGCTGGTCGGGCCGATGAACAACCCCGAGAACAGGTACGATAGCGCTGGATGGTGCTGCCAATAGGTGATCAAGCTGCGCAGCACGTCCGGGCGGCGCAGGAAAGGGCTGTCGCCGGCCGTCGCGCCACCGACGACGACGTGATTGCCGCCGCCGGTGCCGGCGTGGCGTCCGTCGAGCATGAATTTCTCGCTCGCCAGACGGCTTTGCCGCGCGTCCTCGTAGAGCCCAGTCGTGATGTCGACCATCTCCGACCAGCTGCCGGCGGGGTGGATGTTGACCTCGATCACACCGGGATCGGGCGTGACCCGAATGACGTTGAGCCGCGGGTCGGGCGGCGGGGGGTAGCCCTCGACGTGGATGGGGAGCGTCAGCTCGGCGGCCGTGTCCGCGACCGTGGCGAGCAGCTCGATGTAATCCTCCACCGTTTCGACGGGGGGCATGAAGACGCACAGGCGGCCATCGCGCGGCTCGACCGCCAGCGCTGCCCGCACCGCGTGGCGCGCGCCCGTCCCGAACGACTGGGCGACGACAGCAGGGGGGCGCGCCGGCTCCTGCTCGGTGCCCTCGCGCCGGCCGCGCAGATAGGGTTGCCGGCGCGCGTCCACGTCCGGAAGCTCGGACCGCACCTCGAAGGGGTCGGTGGGCACGATGTAGGGATAGATCGCCGGCGCGATGTAGGGCAGCGACGCGAGCGGCAGGCGAAACCCGATCGGCGAGTCGCCCGGCACAAGAAACAGACGGCGCACCCGCGTGGACCACACCTCGGTGACCCACTGCCGGCCGTGGTCGCGGTCGTTCCAGCGCTGCACCGGCAGGACGTAGCCGACCGGCTGCCCGAGGCCCCGCTCGAACACGCGGGCAAGGCGTGCCCGCGCCGCCGGGTCGTGGAGCCGATTGGCGCTGGGCTCGACATCCTCCGGCAGCTTCCGTTCCGCGTCGATGAATCGCCAGGGGTCCTCGTACGCGGCGGTAACGGCGGCTTCCGTGACCTCGAGGCGGTGTGCGATGCCGCGAGCGAAGGCCTCCGCCATGGCGCTCGTGGCGCGCCCATCGGGCGTGTCGCCGACATCGGCGATCATTTGGGTGGAGCGCCACAGCGGGCGCCCGTCGCGGCGCCAGTAGAGCGCCAGCGCCCACCGCGGCAGCTGCTCCCCCGGGTACCACTTGCCTTGGCCGTAGTGCAGCAGCCCGCTCGGCGCGAAGCGTGCGCGCAGGCGCCTGATCAGGTCGGCTGCCAGCCGGCGCTTGTGCGGGCCGACAGCGGAGATGTTCCACTCGTCGAGATCGGGATAATCCGAGGCGACGAAGGTCGGCTCGCCGCCGATGGTCGCCCGCACGTCCGCCGCCTTGAGCTCGCGGTCGACGCGATGGCCCAACGCGACGATCGCCTGCCACGTCTCGTCGCTGTACGGCTTGGTGACGCGGGGCGACTCGCGGATGCGGCGAACCGCCATGTGGTGGCTGAACTCGGTCTCGCATTCTTCGATCGCGCCGCTGATCGGTGCGGCGCTGGTGGGGTGCGGGGTGCAGGCCAGCGGAATGTGGCCCTCGCCCGCGAACAGGCCCGACGTCGGGTCGAGACCGACCCAGCCCGCGCCGGGCAGATAGGCCTCGGCCCAGGCGTGGAGGTCGGTGAAGTCGTGCTCGGGCCCCGAGGGGCCGTCGAGCGACTTGATGTCGGCGACGATCTGGATGAGGTAACCCGAGACGAATCGCGCAGCGATCCCAAGGTGGCGCAGGATCTGGACCAGGAGCCAGGCCGAATCGCGGCACGAGCCGCGGGCTAGCCTGAGCGTCTCCTCGGGCGTCTGCACCCCGGGCTCGAGACGGATGATATAGGCGATCTCGGCTTGTAGACGGTGATTGAGGCCGACCAGGAAATCGACCGTGCGCGGCTGGTCGGTGGGCGGGAGATCATGCAGCCAGGCCTTCAGCCGCGGCCCGGCGTGGTGCTTCGTCAGATAGGGCTTGAGGTCCTCGATCTCGTCCGTGGTGTAGTGGACGGGGTAGGTCTCGGCGGCCCGCTCGAGGAAAAAATCGAACGGATTGAACACGACCAGGTCGGCCACGAGATCGACCGTGACGCGGAACGCACCGACGGGGTCGGGATAGACGACGCGGGCGAGATAGTTGCCGAACGGGTCCTGCTGCCAGTTCAGGAAGAAGCCCTTGGGCTCGATCTGCAGGGCATAGCTCAGTACAGGCGTCCGACTGTGCGGTGCGGGCCGCAGGCGGACGACCTGCGGGCCCATGTGAATGGGGCGGTCGTATCGGTAGTGCGTGAGATGGGTGAGCGCGACGTGGAGGGCCATCGGATGACTCGCGGATCAGTCGGGTTGGCAGACCGGGCTCGGTCAGGCCAGCGCGTCACTACCGGCGCCAAGCACCACGCGGCGCGTCGCGGCCCCGCACCAAACAGCCCGCCGTCGTGAAGCCGCCCGGCGACGGCTCATCAACCAGCGCGCTCGCGCGTGCACGCCGCCGGTGGCTGGGGGACCTGGATTCGAACCAGGGCTCTCGGAGTCAGAGTCCGATGTTCTACCACTAAACTATCCCCCACCGCGCACGCAGCGGTATCGTCGCGCCACCATAGTGGAAGCGTCCCCGCCCACGCAACGGGCGCCTCGTCGCTCGCTTCGGGGCACCGGTCTTGTACAATCGACGGCGCTGGCGGCTTCGGCCGCGCGGGGAGGAGCCGGGTACGGGGTGGGCGGAGCCGAGCAAGCGGAGGGGGCACATGGTGCTGGAGGGCGCTGGCGCCACATGTTCGCGGCGCTCGACCTCGGCACCAACAGCTGCCGCCTGCTCGTTGCCCGGCCGGCTCGCGAGGGCTTCGAGGTGGTCGATGCATTCTCGCGCATCGTTCGCCTCGGCGAAGGTGTCGGCGCCAGCGGCCGCCTGCAGGAGGCTGCGATGGCACGCACGATCAAGGCGCTGCGGGTGTGCGCGGCCAAGATGCGGGAGCGCAATGTGACGCGCTGGCGCAACGTCGCCACCGAGGCCTGCCGGCGGGCCGCAAACGGCGACGACTTCCTTGCTCGGGTGCGCGCCGAGACCGGGCTCGTGCTCGATGTCATCACCGCCGAGGAGGAAGCGCAGCTGGCTCTGTCGGGCTGCGCTTCGCTCCTGGACCGGGCGCGGTCCCAGGCGCTGGTGTTCGACATCGGCGGCGGCTCCACCGAGCTCCTGTGGCTCAACCTCGCCGGCGCGGGGGCGCCGCAGGTCCTCGCTGGTGCATCGTTTCCTTGCGGCGTCGTTCTCCTCGCCGAGCACTACGGCGGGCGCGATGTCGCCGACGAGACCTATGCCGCCATGGTCGCCGACGTGATGCGCACGCTGGACCCGTTCGGTGCGGCAAGCGACATCGGAACGGCCGCCCGCGCCGGCCAGCTTCATCTCCTGGGCACCTCGGGTACGGTGACCACGCTGGCGGCGATCCATCTCGGTCTGGCCCGTTACGACCGGGCCAAGGTCGATGGCATGTGGCTGACCGCCGACCAGGTCGTCGCGGTGTCTCGCCAGCTCGTGGCGATGGACTTTGCCGAGCGCGTCCGCCATCCGTGCATCCAGCGCGGCCGCGCCGATCTGGTGATAGCCGGGTGCGCCATTCTCGACGCGATCCTGCGCCTGTGGCCGGCCGGGCACGTGCGCGTGGCCGACCGGGGTCTGCGCGATGGCGTGCTGATCTCGCTCATGCAGGCGGCCGACGCCGAGGTGCGCGGCGCGCTGGCTCGGTGATGGCGCGAGCGGCTCCGCCGGGCCGGCGCGGCGGCGAGCGGTTGAAGCGTGCGCGCCGCACGCCGTCCTCGACCCACTGGCTGAAGCGCCAGCTATCCGATCCCTACGTCGCGGCGGCGCGGCGCGCCGGCTATCGCTCGCGGTCGGCGTTCAAGCTCATCGAGCTCGACGACCGCTTCCACATCCTGCGGATCGGTCAGACCGTGGTGGACCTCGGCGCGGCGCCGGGCGGCTGGAGCCAGGTGGCGGCCGAACGGACCGGCGCGGCCGCTGGCAAGGGTCGGGTGGTCGCGGTCGATCGCGCCGCCATGGTGCCGCTCGCGGGGGTCACGATCCTGGAGCGCGACACCGACGCGCCCGAGACCGTGGATGCCGTCCGGCTCGCCGCGGGTGGGGCGGTCGATGTCGTCCTCAGCGACCTGGCCCCGGCGACCACCGGTCACCGGGCCACCGACCACCTGCGGGTGGTCGCGTTGAGCGAACGGGCGGCGGCGCTCGCGGTGGCGGTGCTGCGGCCGGGCGGCGCGTTCGTGACCAAGGTCTTCCAGGGTGGCGCGACGCCGGCCTTGCTGGCGGAGCTGCGCCGCCTGTTCCGCAGCGTGCGCCACGCGAAGCCACCGGCGAGCCGGCGCGAATCGGCCGAAACGTATCTCGTTGCGCAAGGCTTCCGCGGTGCGCCTGCCGCGGCCGCGGCTACCAATCGCGTCGCAGGCGTGGCATAGTGCCTCCCACCGCGCGAGGAGACCGAATGGAAATCCGCGAGGCGCTGACCTTCGATGACGTCACCCTTGTTCCCGCCGCCTCTGCCATTTTGCCCTCCGAAGCCAACACCCAGACCCGCCTGACGCGCACGATCGAGCTCGGCATCCCGCTCTTGTCGGCGGCAATGGATACCGTCACCGAGAGCGCGCTCGCGATTGCCATGGCGCAGGCGGGCGGGCTCGGCGTGATCCACCGTAGCCTGGACGTGGCGGTGCAGGCCGACGAGGTGCGGCGGGTCAAGAAGTTCGAGTCCGGCATGGTCGTGAACCCGGTGACGATCACACCGGAACGGCCGCTCGCCGATGCCCTTGCCCTCATGCGCCTGCATCGAATCTCGGGCATTCCGGTGGTGGCGACGGCGGGCGGACGGCTGGTCGGCATCCTGACCAACCGCGACGTGCGGTTCGCGACCCGGACCGATCAGCCGGTCTCCGAGCTGATGACCAAGGAGCGGCTGGTCACGGTGCGCGAAGGCGTCACCATGGCCGAGGCCAAGCGGCTCCTGCACCAGTACCGCATCGAGAAGCTCATCGTCGTGGACGAGGGCTTTTGCTGTATCGGTCTTG
>Ga0194132_10008239_pt1 | contig 15012 bp, 12 predicted proteins | sample TA2KigOf80mmetaG_FD_148612 | JGI IMG/M metagenome (GOLD analysis project Ga0194132, IMG submission 148612) | Freshwater microbial communities from Lake Tanganyika, Tanzania - TA2015054 Kigoma Offshore 80m | ecosystem: Environmental > Aquatic > Freshwater > Lake | place: Tanzania: Lake... | reverse complement strand
TTCGTCGCCATCATCGCGAGCTCGGCCGCGGCCAACACCGCCGTGGCTGCCAATGCGGCTCCGGACAATGCGAACCGGTATCGCCGTTCGGGCACCACGCTGTACGTGTTCAAGCTGCCGGGCTAACAAGCCCTGGTAGCGGACAGGCGCGGGTCCCACCCGCGATTGCGTAGCAAGGGGGGAAGCCTGGGGCTTCCCCCCTTTTCTTTTATTAGCCACAATCGCACGTCGCGGCCGGCGGAGAATTCCGGAACGGTCGGCCGCGTTCAATCCCGCCTGAGCCCAATCAGGCCCCTAGGGGAGGTTTGTTTAATGACGAATACCTGGAAGGTAACCACGTCCGCTTTGGCGCTCGCCGCCGCAGCGGGTGTGTCGGGCACCGCACTCGCCAACGACGACGTGCTGCGCCTGTCGCGCGATCCGGCCAACGTGGTGATGCCCAGCATCACCTACAACGGCTGGAACTACAGCGCGCTCGATCAGATCAACCTCAACAACGTCAAGAACCTGCAGGTCGCATGGACGTGGCAGGTCGGCATTCTCGACAACCATGAGGCTTCGCCCCTCGTCATCGGCGACACGATGTACATCGCCTCGCCGAAGCCGAACTACGTGTACGCCCTCGACCTGAACAAGGAAGGGGTCATCAAGTGGGAGTTCCGTCCCACCATGGATGTCGCCTTGGCCACCGCGCAGACCTGCTGCGGCTCGCAGACGCGCGGCCTCTACTACGCCGAGGGCAAGATCTTCTATTCGACCCTCGACGGCCAGAACATCGGCCTCGACGCCAAGTCGGGCGAGCAGCTGTGGCGCACCGTCGGCACCGACATCACGCGCGGCGAAGGCATGGCGGGCAACAACATCGTTGCCGGCAAGCTGTTCATCGGCGGCAACGAGGGCGGCGAGTTCGGCGTGCGCGGCAAGGTGCACGCCTACGACATCAACACCGGCCGCAACATGTGGACCATGTACAACATGGGCCCGAACAACGAGGTCGGCATCGGCGCCCGCTTCAACAAGAACTACCCCTACATGGCAGGCGCCAACCCGGCGCTCGACAGCTGGTTCGGCGACTCGTGGAAGCGCGGCGGCGGCACGTCGTGGGGCTACTTCACCTACGACCCCGACCTGAAGATGTTCTACTACTCGACCGGCAACTGCGGCCCGTGGAACCCGGACTATCGCCGCGAGTGGGGCAAGATCGACCTCGCCGCCAACGGCACGCTGACCAGCTATCACAACAACTTCTGCGCCTCGCAGATGGCTCGCGACGCGGTGACCGGCGAGCTGATCTGGGCCTACAACATCTCGCCCTCCGACATGTGGGACCTCGACGAGCCGCTGATCACGCCGCTCATCGACCTCAACATCGGCGGACAAACCGTGAAGACCGCGGTCAAGGCCGCCCGCAACGGCATGTTCTATGTGTGGGATCGCGCCACCGGCAAGCTCGTCAACGAGCCGTGGATGCACACCTACCAGGACATCATGACCGGCGTCGACATGGCCACGGGCCTGCCGAAGTACGACATCACCAAGATCATGTTCACCGACCTTGCTGACCGGCGGAGATACACCCAGTCCGATCCGATGGCGAACAACAAGCCGGCAGACTACACGGGCACCGAGGTGGTCTTCTGCCCCGGCATCGCCGCGCGCAACTGGGAGCAGGATGCCTACAGCCCGAGGACCAACCTGGTCTACACCGCTACCGACAACAGCTGCGGCGCTCTGCGCATGATCAGGGGCGACTACACCCCGAACAACGCCACCACCGGCGGCTACCGCTTGCGCGTGACGCTCTCGGGCGCACCGACGGTGGGCCTGGACGGGCGGCCCACCACGATTCAGGGCCAGCTCATCGCCTCGGATCCGGCAGGTCGCAAGATCGTCTGGAAGCGCGAGTGGCCGAGCGACGCCAACCGCAATCCGATCCTGGCGACGGCAAGTGACCTGCTATTCCAGGGCGGCACCGACCGTGGCGTCCTGCGCGCCATGAACGCCCGCACGGGTGACATCGTATGGGAGTTCCGCGCCGGCGCACGCTTCCATCAGTCGCCGATCACCTACTCGCAAGGTGGCAAGCAGTTCGTCGCCATCATCGCGAGCTCGGCCGCGGCCAACACCGCCGTGGCTGCCAATGCGGCTCCGGACAATGCGAACCGGTATCGCCGTTCGGGCACCACGCTGTACGTGTTCAAGCTGCCGGGCTAACCGGCCCGCCAGCCGTGACGCTGGGCGGTCTAGTCCGCCCAGCCCAAGGCGAACCCACCGGGGGGAGGCGTAAGCCTCCCCCCGGTCTTCTTTCAGGCTGGGTGCCTAACAAAGCCCATCCCCCGGGCGAAGGCGCCGGTGTAGACTGCCTTCCCAGCGGGTAACCCCCTCCAAGATTGGGCGCGACGGCGCGTCTGCACGAGGCGCGAATCGTGGATTTCCGTATGCATACGAGTGAACAGAACGACTTCAACCTGGCTTCCTGGCGCGCCAAGGGCGCACCCTTGGCCGCACTTCTGACCGCCCTTGCGGCAGTCGTATTCCTTCCCGCAGGCGCCGCCGCAGCGTGGGAATTGAAGGTATGCGGGGACCCCAACCGAATGCCCTTTTCGCACGCGGACGGGACCGGATTAGAAAACCGCGTCGCCAAGATCCTGGCCGACGAGATGGGCGCGACCGTCACCTACGTGTGGTTCCCCGCCTCCGAGGCCGCCGTGCAGGACTTCCTGCGCACCGGTCAGTGCGACGTGATGATGGCGATCGAGGACGGCCATCCCCTGGTGACCCCGACGCTCGCGTACTTCCGCAGTCCGTTCGTCTTCATCCAGCGCGCCGACCGACCCTACCGCATCGAGATGTTCGACGACCCGAAGCTCAAGGAGCTGAAGGTCGGCATGCAGCCCCCTGGCGGTCCGACCCAGGAAGCCTTCGAGGTGCGGGGATTGGGGCAGCGCATCAAGGAATTCTACCAGTTCGAGATCGACACCATCGTCAAGGATGTCGCCAATCAAACCATCGACGTTGGCGTCGCGTGGGGACCGGCGGCGGGGTACTTCGCGGCGCGCTCCGAGGTCCCGGTGATTGTGTTGCCGGTAACGCCCGAATTCGAGCCTCCGTTCACGCCCATGTTCCTCAACATGGTGATCGGTTTCCGGCGCGGCGAGGAGTCGATCCGCGACCTGTTCGACATTGCCATCGCCACCCGGTGGGAGGACATCCAGCAGGTTCTCACGGAGCTCGACATACCGCTGATGCCGCTCGCGGCGCCGATCCTGACGATGGAGAGACTCTGATCATGCGCCGTCCTACCCGACGCGAGGTTCTTGCGCTCACCGGCGCCGCCGCGCTGACCGGCTTCTTGCCGCCCGCCAAAGCCCAGACGCTGCAGCAGTTGCAGCAGCGCGGCATCCTGGGAGCCGGTGGCCTGCCGCCGGCCAGGAAGCTGCGCATTGCCATGATCGTGCCGGCCCGGACCGGCTTTTCCACGGTGCGCACGTCGATCAACGACTACATCGGCGAAGGCGCGCGCATGGGCGCCGTTCTCGCCGAGGCGATCCTGGGCGACTCGATCGGCGACTCGGGCTTCCAGCTCGAGCTCCTGCACGCCAACGCTCCCATTGCCGAGGCCGCGGAACGCGCCGGCACGCGCCTTGTCGAGACGGTGCCGGATGTCGCCGCCATCGTCGGCGGCGTCGGCGAGGGCCATGCCCAGGTGCTCGGCAGGATCGCCGAGCGCGCCGGCGTGCCCTTCTTCAACATTGGCGACTCGACCGATGCGCTGCGCGGCGCCGGCTGCGGCCGCTACACCTTCCACGTCGAGGCGAGCGCAGCCATGTTCCTCGACGCGTTGGTCAGCCTCGGCGCATCGCAAGGCCAACGCCGCTGGTTCGTTCTGCACGAGGATTCGGACAAGGGCCGCGCCTTGCACGCGCGCGCCCTCAAGGCTGTCGCCAAGCACAGCTCTGGCGGCCAGGTCGTCGGCGCCGCCGCCGCCGAACGCGGGCAGCCCGTCTACTACAACGAGTTCAACGCCATCGGGCGCTCCAGCGCCGACGTCGTGCTGCTGCTCGTCGAGGCAGTGGATCAGATCGCGTTTCTCGCCCAGCAGGAGAACTCGCAGGTGAATGCCCCGGCGCTGGCCTTCCCGCACGACATCTCGCAGACGCGCGATTACGTCGCCAGCATCCGCGAGCTGGCGCCGTTGTACAATCCGCGCCACCGCATCGCCGCCTGGGAGACGACGTTGACCGCCAACGGCGCCGCCAAGTTCAACGAGCCGTACATGGCGCGCTGGAGCGAGCCGGCCGACCCGACCGCATGGGCGTCGTTCCACACCATCGGCATCATTGCCCAGGCCGTTGCTGGAGCGCAGTCCACGGCCGGCCCCGACCTGGCGCGCTATCTCGAGCGTCAGGACGTGACCTTCGACGTCGGCAAGGGGCCGGGGATGAATTTCCGGCCCTGGGACCACCAGCTGCGCCAGCCGCTCTACTCGGTGAACATCAACCAGGAGAGCGAGTGGGTGCGCATCGACTTCACGACCTGGGTGGGGCTCGGCAAGGCCGACAAGGAAATCCCGTCCGCGACGCCCGCCGGCCAAGCCGCCCAGATCCTCGACCAGTTCGGCGACGGCCCGAACGACAATCCCTGCCGCATGCCGCCGGTCTGAGGGCAGCGCGCCCTGCACAAACAAGAGAGGCCTCGCGAGCGCGCAGCTCGCGAGGCCTTTGTGCTTGTGGAGCCTAGCGGCTCTTCATCATGCGGGTCATCGACCACGCGGCGACCACCGCGGCGACGGGCGGCAGCGCAAACGTGATGAGCAGGTCCCACACCAGCGGCATCTGCTCGAAGTCGAGGAGCACGTAGCGCAGCATGTCGAGCTGATAGGTGACCGGGTTCGCGAACACGATCACCTGCAGCCAGACCGGCAACTGCACGACCCAGCCGCCGCCGATGGCGAAGATGCCGATGCGGCGCAGCTCGTCGCGGATGGCCTCGGGAATTTCCATGAAGCCGACGCCGCCGATGACTCCGCGCAGCGGGAAGATCGAGCCGGACAGGAAGTAGAGCGGCTGGATGATGCCGTTGGAGATGGCGCCGAAGCCCTCATAGGTTTTCAGCCGCGCGGCGACGATCACGCCGAGCGCGGTCATGAAGATGCCCATGAAGAACATCACCACCCATGCCTGCACGATGGCGAGCGGATCGTACGCCCTCTCCACGGCCGTCCAGGCCATCGAAGGATCGAGCAGGCTGGCGTTCGGCGGCATGTAGAGGAGCGGCATGAAGAGGAGCGGAATGCTGCCCTGAATGACGGAGATGGTGGCGCCGCCCAACAGCTTGCCGAGAGTAACGGAGAGCACCGGGGCCGGCGAAACCATCACCTCGCGCAGCAGGCCCACCTCGCGGTCCCACACCAGCGCGATCGCGCACTGCAGCGAGGCAAACAGCACGTTCAGCGTGATGACGCCGGGCAGGATGTACTGGCCGTAGGTGTAGCCCTCGATCTCGCGCAACGCGGCGCCGAGGCCGAAGCCCAACACCACCAGCCACAGCACCGTGCGCGAGAGGCCGCCGTACAGCTGCGACTTGTCGCGCCGGTAGCGCACCATCTCGCGGCGCCACATGACGTAGACGACCGACGGTGCAATGCCCATCCATTGGCGCAGGCCGAGAGCCTCGGCCGCCGGGCGGGAACCGCCGGGAAGGACGCCGGCCGTGTTGGTCATCGGGTGTGCTCCCCGCCGCGCTTGCCGAAGTTGACGATGAGGTCGCGATGCGATGCCTCCTCGTCGCGGAAGGCGCGGCCGGTGAGCTTGAGGAATACGTCCTCGAGGTTCTTGGCGGCCGGCTGCTGGGCGATCATCTGCTTCGGCGCGCCGATGGCGACGAGCTTGCCCTTGTCGATGATGCCGACGCGGTCGCACGCCTCGGCCTCGGGCATGTAGTGGGTGGTCATCAGCACCGTCATGCCTTCCTCGCGCAGCGCGGCGATGCGGTCCCAGAGGTGGCGGCGGCCCTGCGGGTCGAGGCCGATGGTGGGCTCGTCGAGGAACAACACGCGCGGCCCGTGCATGATGGCGCGGGCAAGCTCCAGGCGGCGCTTCATGCCGCCCGAGAAGGCGCGCACGCGGCGCTGGCCGACCTCGTTGAGCGACGCCCAGGCGAGCGCCTGCTGCACCGCGGCGGCGCGGGATGCCCGCGGGATGCCGTAGAGCACGGCGTGGATATCGAGGTTCTCCTTGGCGGTGAGACGTTCGTCCAGCGCGGGATCCTGGAACACCATGCCGAGCTGGCGGCGCACCTGCTCGGCGTCGCGGACGACGTCGTAGCCCATGACCGAGGCGCTGCCGGAGGTCGGCGTCACCAGCGTGGTGAGCATGTGCAGGACGGTGGTCTTGCCGGCCCCGTTGGGGCCGAGCAGGGCGAAGAACTCGCCCTTGGCGACGCTGAACGAGACGCTTTCGGCCGCGACCACGCTCTCGTAGCGGCGCCCGAGCGCGATTGCCTCTATGGCGTGGGGCGACGTTGCCGCCGCCGCCGCAGGTTCAGCCGCCAATGACACGTGTCCTCCGATCGTTGCCGAAATCCTGCCAGAACCCCCGTCAAAGTGCCATCGGCCGCCATCTCGCGACAGCGGCCGATTCCCTTGGGTGGGACTGGGGCTACTCCATCATCCGCCGACCACTTTCTTGGCCTCGGCCATGACTGCCATCAAGCCGAGGCAGGCCTCCACGGCGGGCGCGTTCATGTTCACCGCGCCGGCGGGCGCCTGGTACCGCGTGACCACGAGGCGCGGAAACAGCGCTCGCGCCCGCTGATCCGCTTCCGGCGCCATCACGCTGACCGCGCCGCTGAGACCGCTGGCCTCTGAAACGAAGTGCTCGAGCACCGCATACACGCGCTCCGTCGCCAGGGCGTCGCGACCGGCCGCATAGTCCGCGCAGGCAGGGGCCAAGGTATCGGCAAGCGTCTGAGCAAGACGGATCATGTCGCGGCCGACGTATAGGCTGGCGTCGGCAAGGTTCTCCAGCACGGTCGACATGCCGTGGGCGAGCGCCTCGAGCTCCTCCTGGTCTTCCATCGGGAACGGACTCGGCGGCAGATGCTTCGTCTTGTAGAACGGCCGCATGTTGTCCATCAGCAGGGTGCCTTCGGTGGCGAGGGCCGGCGGCGCGACTGCGGCCAATTCCTTCCACAGGACCTCAACGCGTTCCCAGGCGCCCCAGCCGGCCGGATACTGCTGGCGGTTGGGGAACTTCACCGCTTCCTCGAAACCCTCGGAAACGCCATCCTCGGCGACCAATAGCGAAGCCGTCACTGCGGCCTTGAACTGCAAATTGCTGCGCAGGGCCGGGTCGATCACGGCGTCGTAGGCACGCGCCACCAGCGGCCGCGCGCGCGCGGCGAGAGCCGAGGCGGACTGGCCGTCGTTGATCGCCTTCACGACCGCGTCCACCGCGGTCTTGAGCTCGGTCGCGAGCGCCGCGTTCTTCTGCTGCAGCGTGCCGTAGAAGCGGCCAAGGTCCTTGGTCGCCATGTTGGCGAGCTGCTGCTTGAGGTCATTGTTGAGCGCCGTGGTGTAGGCCTCGGCGACGCGCAGGCGGGCGTCGAGCATCTCGATGCCGAACGCCCGGCTGATCGGCAGCATGTACTGGTAGTAGGGCTCGTGCTTGCGCTCCAGGATCTGGGCGTCGGCCGAAGTCGCCAGCCCGAGGACCAGGGTGACCGCGCCGGCACCGATCCAGTGCCGCAAACCGTTGAACAAAATGGACGCCTCCCTAGCCGCGAGCCGGTACCACGCCGACCTGCACCGAGTGGGCGCCGCGTCCGACGGAGATGTTCTTCACCACGCACATGCATTCCGGATCGATCACCGACACGCTGTCGGAAAGGCCGTTAGCCGTGTAGACCTTCTTGCCGTCCGGAGTGATGGTCACTCCCCACGGGCGGCGACCCATGCGCTCCTTGATGATGTGCGCGATCCTGTTGGTGGCGAGGTCGATCACGTAGATCGCGCTGGTGCCGCCGCCAGCCACGTACAGGTACTTGCCGGCGGGATCGACCACGAGCTCGACGGGACGCGAGTCGAGGCCCAGGTTCACGTTCGCCACCACGGTATGGTTCCTGGTGACGTCGATGATCGAGATGGTGCCGCCGATCTCGGCAGAGACGTAGGCGCGCGTGCCGTCGAGCGAGAACGCCACGCACCGCGGCCGGTTGCCGACCAGAACGTGTTTGAGGATACGTTTGTTCTCGACGTCGTAGACCGTGGTTGTGTGCGTTGCCTCGGCGGTTACGTAGACCCACTTGCCGTCGGGACTCACCGCCACGCCTTCCGCTTCGATGCCGACTCGGAATTGGACGAACTGGGTGCCCGTGGCGATGTCGTAGCCGCCGCCATGCGCGATCGCCTCGAGCGAAGCCCACACCTGCTTGCCGTCGGGGCTGATGGCAACGCGCTCCGGGTTGCCGCCGGCGCGGAACTCCTGCAGGACGGTGTTGGTGCGCGTGTCGATGGCGACGATCTTGTCTTCGGGCACCTCGAACTCGGGATGGAAGTCGCTGACCGAGACGTAGACGACGGTTCCGTCGGGCGACAGCGCCATGCCGCGCGGCCGCACGAGGCCGGGCCGGCCCGAGATCGGGATCGCGCCGATCACGGTGTCCGTGGCGGTGTCGATCACCGTGATGTCGGCGTTGTACTCGTTGGCCACGTAGATGCGGTAGGTATCGCCCGGCTTGACCGGGGTCTGCGCCAAGCCATCGGCGCCGAGCAAAAGCCCCGAGGCGAGCGCGGCCCCCACGAAACCACGCCTCACCAAGAACCCGTACGTCATTCTCTTCCTCCCAGTCCCCAATTCTCTTCCTCCCAGTCCCCACGTCTCGGCCGGCCCTTTGCTGGGTCCTGTCGACCCAGAAGGCCCCCGCGTTCACCGCGGCGATCAGCCATTGGGAATTCCAATACCTGCCATAAGGCAAGCGCCATGCCAGCGCCGGAACGCCGCCGCACGGCCAAGAAATCGCAGTTTTGCAAAGCCGTTACCCGGTCCCACGACCCATTCTTCGGCGGGGGTGGTTGATTTCAACCACCACTAGCGGAGCGGGGTAGGTTTGCGGCAGCGGCTCCGGTTGGCGAGGTCGCCAATCTGGTCGAGGCGCTCGACCAGGTTCGTGCCGGGCATGTAGATCGCCGGCAGCTCACCGACCAGCAGCGCCTCGTTGAGGAGATTGGTGGCGCGCGCCGGCGTGTTGACCTTGATCAGGTACAGGGACTGGCGCTCCTGGCGGTCCCAGGGACGGAACGACGTGCCGACTCCCTTGTGGAGGTCGAACACCGAGCCCGGATCCATGATGTAGCGCATCACCGATTTCGGATCGGTCTTGCCGCCGGTGAAGAACGCCGCCTCGTAGAGGATGCGCATGCCGTGGTAGATGGCCCACGCGGGCGTCTCCATCGGCACACCCCAGCGCTCGCGGTAGCGCGCGTTGTACTCGCGCGCGCCATAGGCGTCGATACTGGCTTCCCACGCCGCGGCGCGATGGCCGGTGCCGAGGTTGGGCGCCGCGGCGCGCGACTGGCGATAGAACTGGCGCAACTGCGCCTCGAGGTGTGGGAACCCGGTGACCTGCACCGTCGCCGGCACTCCGCCGGCCTCGAGGTCCTTCAGAGCCGTGAGCTGATCGGTGGCACCTTGCAGCAGGACGACAACGTCGGCGTTGGCGCGCCGCACCGCGTTGGCCAGGTTGGCGCCGCCGGCGCGTCCGGGCGCGAGGTTCATGCGGCCGACCTCGCGGGCGCCGAAGTGGCGCTCCTGCATCGACCAGCGCATGCGCTCGTACTGGGCGCGGCCTTCCTCGCTGTCCTCGACGACGAAGTACCACTGCCGCAGCCCGGAGCGGACGTACCAGCCGACGATGGAGTCGATGTACATCGCCGCGCTCGGCGAGAGGTGGAACGTCGTCGCGGAACATTGATCGTTCCGCAGCGAGTCGGCGGTGGCGCCCAAGTTGACGAAGGGGATTCCCTTCTGCTCGGCCCATACGCCGAGCGTGCGCGCCTCGACGTTAGTGTAGCCGCCCATGATGGCGAAGGCGCCCTGGTCCAGGAGTTTCTGCGCCGCGGCGATGAGATCGCCGCCCACCGGGGATTCGGCGATCGCCTTGAAGTCCATACCCACCAGCTCGGCGTTGAAGACGAAGTCCTCCTCTGTTGCCACGAGGCCTTCGCGCGCCGACTTGACGATCTCGGCCCACAACGGGCCGGCGGCCGGTTTCTCCTCGGGCAGCAGCACGCCGATGCGGACCGGGTGCCCGAACATCGGGATTTCCTGCGCGGCGGCCGGCATCAGCATGGCGCCGAGCACGACCGCCAATGCGGCAAAGGACAGGCGCATGCGCCCTGGCGTTCGAACCACGATTGCCTCCCTGAGGCCTAGCCCCGCGTTCACCGGCGGTGGCCGTCAATTTGGCGGCCATAATGACCAACGGGACCAGGGGGACAAGGACGCGAACCACCACCCTGCAGCCACCAGCCCAGAGATTCCACACCTTTGCGAACTAAAGTCAAACCCGCCCTGAACTTGCTATTCTCCGCCCGCCGCGGGGTGGCGTCGCGTCTTGGCGCGCATTCGCACGACGAGCGGCGGGGAGGTAGACCAGTGGCGGTGTTGGTGAATGCGTTGCGGCGCGCCGCGGGGGCGTGCGCGCTGCTGTTGAGCGTGCTCGTTCTCGCTTGGTCTTCGCAGGCAGTGGCGCAGGCGCGGCCGCCGGCGAACACTAGCAACGACCTCATCTTCCGCATCAAGCCCGAGACGGTGCGCGAGCTATTCCCCGGCGAGGTGACGCTCACCGCCACCGAAGGCCGGCCTCCCGCGCTTGAAGTGCGCGAGAAGGGTGAACTCAAGGGCTATATCTTCTCGACCATGGATGTCGTGAACGCCACCGGCTACGCCGGCAAGCCGTTCGACTTCTTCGGCGGCCTGACCATGGACGGCAAGCTCACCGGCGTCGTGCTGCAACAGCACTCCGAGACGATCATCGGCCGCGGCGTGCCGCAGGCGCGCCTCGACCAGTTCATCGCCGGCTTCGCCACCGCGACCATCCAGCGCTGGGGTCGCGTGGATCCGGACCTCATCGCGGGCGCAACCATCTCGGGCCGCGCGTTGAAGGCCGGCATGCAGAGCGCGGCGACGCGGGTCTACGCCGCGCACATTGTCGGCGAGGTCGAGCAGGTCGTCACCGAGCCCCAGATCGATCGCAAAGGCTTCGCCCCCTACAACGCACGGGAGCTGATCGAGAAGGGATCGATCGTCGGCATCAGCGTGACGGTGCGCGACGCCATCAAGCTCTTTGAGCAAAAAGGCGGCGACGGCGCCAGACCCGACATCAGCCCGCAGCAAATGGGGCGGCTGGACGACCTGTTCATCCAGTTCAACATGGCGCTGGTGTCGCCGACGTCGATCGGCAACAACATGTTCGGCGACACGCGCTATCGCGAGCTGATGGCGCGCGAGCCGAACGGCGAGCTGAGCATCTGGATGGCCGACAAGGGCTATTCGTCGTTCGTCAGCAACAGCCACCTGCGCAACGCCACCGGCAACATGTTCGACCAGGTCCGCATCGAGCAGGGCGGGACATCGTTCCTGTTCCATCGCGACGAGGCCGTGCGCATGCTGGTTGCCGCGGCGTTCGCCGGCGAGCTCCTGCCGTCGCGCGAAAGCATGGTGTTCGCCGTTCCGGCCAGCGCCGGCCTCGACCCGCTCAAGCCGTTCCGCGTGGTGCTCATGCAGCCGGGCTTCACCAAGGCCGGCGCGCCCATGACGGTCGAGATCCCGATCACCTACGACCTGCCCGACGTCCACAAGCTGCTGCCGGTGCCGGTGGTGCGGCCCGCCTGGATCGAGATCTGGGAAAGCAAGGTCGTCGACATTTCCATCCTCGGGGCGCTGCTGGCGGCGGTGACGCTGGTGTTCCTGTTCCAGGACACCCTGGTGCGCAGCCGCATGGCCTACAACGTCGTGCGCATCGGCCTCCTCTCCTTTACCCTCGGCTGGCTCGGCTGGTGGGTGGGCGCGCAGTTCTCGATCATCAACATCCTCACCTACATGACGGCGCCGTTCACCGGCGCGGGGCTGGAGACCCTCCTGCTCGATCCGCTGTTCTTCGTCCTCGGCATCTACATCGCCGTCACCTTGTTCCTGCTCGGCCGCGGCGTGTTCTGCGGCTGGCTGTGCCCGTTCGGCGCGTTGCAGGAGCTCACCAACAAGCTGGCGATCCTGTTGCGCGTGCCACAGATCAAGGTAGCGAGCGGGCTGCAGGAGCGCCTGTGGGCGGTGAAGTACATCCTCGCCATCGGCATCCTCGCCATCGGCTTCTATTCGGTGGACATGGCCAACCAGCTCGAAGAGGTCGAGCCGTTCAAGACCGCCATCAACGTCTACTTCGTGCGCGAGCTGCCGTTCGTGCTCTACGCGGTCGCGCTGCTGGCCGCCGGCCTGTTCATCGAGCGCTTCTACTGCCGCTTCCTGTGCCCGCTCGGCGGCGCGCTTGGCGTGTTCGGCCGCTTGCGCATGTTTAAGTGGCTGAAGCGCAAGCCACAATGCGGCACTCAGTGCCGCATCTGTGAGGCGGACTGCCCGGTCGGCGCCATCGAGCCGTCGGGCCAGATCAACATGAACGAGTGCCTGCAGTGCCTCGACTGCCAGGTCGACTACTACGACGACGAGAAGTGCCCGCCACTCATCGCCCGCAAAAAGCGCAAGGACGCACGCGCCGATGCAGGTATGGGAGTCGGCGCACCGGCGCCTGCACCGGCCGAGTGACGAGCGCCCCACGCTTCGTTAAGTGCGGCGTGAAGTGTCGTGCGCTCAGGGAAACGGGTCGCAGACGATCGACCGTCCCACGCCGAAGTAGCGCAGGCACTTGGCCTTCGTCATCGGCTTGCCCTGGTAAAAGGCCTGCACGAACGCGGTGACCGTCTGCAGCTGTCCCTCGGTGAGCGTCACCTGAATGTCGGGCAGCGTTTCGTCCGGACCCAGGTCGGCGCGCGTCTTGCCGTAGCACGGCCGCCGCGGCGTCCACGCCTCGCGCGAATACACCGGGTGGACGCTGCCGGGTTTGCCGCAGGTGATCGCCTCGAGCATGGCGGCGCGATCAAGCTTGCTGGCGACAAGGGCCGGGCCCGGGTTCATGCCCGCAAGGTCGCCGACCACCACGGGCAGCCCGCCGAGGCCGTTCCAGCCGTGGCACTCCCAGCAGTTGGCGGCGGTCTTGAAGATTTGGATGCCCGCGCCGATGGTCGCGTCATCGACTTCCTGTGCCGAGGAGGAACGCGGCAAGGGCGCCACGCACAACAGTGCGGCGGCGACGGCCGCAAGGACGAGAGCGCGCATCAGCGGAAAATCCCGCAGGCTGGGGAGCGGTCCCCCCAGTAGCGGGCGCACTTTTCGAGGTTCATAGGGCTGCCCTGATAGAACGCCTGCACGAAGGCGACGACAGCCGCGATCTGCGCTTCGGTCAAGGGTTGTTTCGCCAGAAAGGGCCGCTCGCTCTCCGCCACGGTTGCCAGCGTCTTACCTCCGTAGCATGGCCGCTCCGGCGTCCAAGCCTTCTGCAGGTACTGTGGCATGGTCAGCCAGTCGTTGCGGATGCCGCAGGCGACGACCTCGATCATCTCCTCGCGCGTCATCCTCGAGGTCACGAGGCTGGGGGCAAACGCCGTGCCCTTTCCGCCGTACTCATCGAGCGCCAACGCACCGACACCGCCATAGCCGTGACAAGGTTCACAATTCGCCATTGCGGGCTTGTAGACCCCCATCCCGGCGTCTACCTGCACCGCATCGAAGGCCTGGGCCAACGCGGCCGGCGGTGGCGCCATCGCGAGCAGGACTCCAACGGCGAGCGCCCGCCTCATTGTCGCACCTACTTGCGCAGGGTGTCGCAGCCGCGCGATTCCGGCCCGAAATAGAGCAAGCAGTGTTCCAGGGACATCTGCTTGCCCTGGTAGGCCGTCTGGATCCACAGCACGACGGCCTCGATCTCGTCCAAGTAGAGGGGTGCGCCCCACAAGCCGGCACGCTCGCCATCGGGCACTTCCGCGGCGGTCTTGCCCCAGCAGGGGTGCTCGGGCTTCCACGCGTTTTCCAAGTACTGCGGCATGATGCTGGTGCCGAGTTTGCCGCACGCGATGATCTCGATCATCTCCTCGCGTGTCATGGTCGATTCGGTGAGCGGCGGGCCTGGGTCGTAGGTGCGCCCGGCGAGATCCTCGAACTGCCGGCCGCCGTTGCCGTTCCAGCCGTGGCACAGCTGGCAGTTGCCAAGCTCAGGCCGGTAGACCTGCACGCCCAGCTCGATGCCGGTGAGCTTTGGCGGGGCGGGCTTGTCGAAATCGAAGTCGAACTCCTGTGCCGCGGTGACGCGCATCGCGGACGGCGCCGCCAGCAGCAGGGCGGCCAGCGCGCCTGCCGTACAAAGTGCAGTGCAGCGGATCACGGACCGGAACGCCCCTGACCGATCATGCCGGTTTCGAGCAGGTACTGGTTGATGTTCTTGCCGCTCTCCCAGACGCGATTCTGGGCGAAGTCGAACGCGACCAGCAGAATGCCCGCGCCCGCGAGGCCCGGGATGCGCAACACCTCCCGCCCGCCCTCGATGCGGAACTCGATCGCCGGCGTGCCGAGCACGCGGTGGCGGCGGGCGATGTCATCCTCGCGCGCCGAGACGCCGTCGAAGTCCTTCAGCATCTTTCCGCTGCGCGCATAGAAGTCGTAGCGCACCACATAGAACGTGTTGGCGAGATAGTCGTGCAGCTTGGGTTCGATGAGGATTGTCTCATGCAGCTGCTGGCAGTACTCGCAGAACTCGCGCTCCCACATGACCACCAGCATCTTGCCTTCGGCGGTGGCGGCGGCGAGGTCCGCCTGCAGGTCGTAGGTCTGCGGCTTGTAAAAGTCCTCGATGAAGAAGCCGCGCTCATCCATCTTGGCGGCCGGGCGCACCGGCGCCAGCGCGGCG
>Ga0194132_10008237_pt1 | contig 15017 bp, 11 predicted proteins | sample TA2KigOf80mmetaG_FD_148612 | JGI IMG/M metagenome (GOLD analysis project Ga0194132, IMG submission 148612) | Freshwater microbial communities from Lake Tanganyika, Tanzania - TA2015054 Kigoma Offshore 80m | ecosystem: Environmental > Aquatic > Freshwater > Lake | place: Tanzania: Lake... | reverse complement strand
TAACCAACGGATGAAGCTGACCGGGGCCGCCATCCTGGTTTCGCGCGGCATGAAGGTCTTGCAGGCGGCCCCGGCAGCTTATCCTTTTCGTTCGACGTCCTCCGATTCGGCAAGAAGGACACGTCGAAAAAAAAAGGCCAGCGGGTGCTTGATAAGTGCGTGTCCCGCGGTCACGCTGGCCGCATAGCGAGCTGATGCGGACCGTCAGACTTTGCCGCGCCGGCGACGTATCCGTGTTTTTATCTAGGCGACGATCGTAATCCTTTTCGATCCGTTCCGGCTGACGCAACAGCAGACACACATCGCGCCAGATCGCCTCGTCGCCTTCGAGTACGCCAAGGTCCGCCGCTTTTACCCACAGTTCGGAATCGCCGACCGCACCGAGATCGAGTTCTTCAGCGGCGGCCACGTCATCCACGGCCAGGGCACCTTCGCCTTCCCGCACTGCCGCCTGAACCGGCCGGCGGCGAAGTAATTCGGCAGCAAAGTTCGCTTGCATCCGCGAATGACGAGAGGAGCCCGAATGAACGAATCGGGTACCGGCGCTTGGCGCGAAGCTCCGGGCCCCGGCGACGGACTTGACCGACGGTCACCACTCGCTCAGGATCGCAACGTCACCTCGGGATTCAGGAGGCCGAGCGTCGGACACTGTAGCCCGGACAGGAGGCCAACGCCGACCGATGCTTCCGGCCAACCCACATCTGTCACCGAAGAGGGCGCAGAGAGCAGGCAGGGAAAGACAATGAACAGTCCGTGGCGAAACACGACCTAGACACTCATCACTCATCGTTTGGCGCTGCCAACACTCCAGATCTTTCGCCGTCTCGCGCTATTCTCTGCGTGTTCTGCAGTGAGAAATCGCGGCGCATTGGCGAGCCCAACCCGCGGGGCGAATCAATCTAACGGTAGCCGATTCGCCTCGGCCTCCGTTGCAGGCAGCGGTCGCTTTTGACGCGATTCCGTCTCGCGCGGCAAGGTGCGGTACCAGGCGTCGGCCAGGCGTTCGAGGCGATCGGCAACGTCCTTGTGGTCTGTGGCGACATCCTTGCTTTCGCCGATGTCATTGCCGAGGTGGTACAGAGCGCGTTTGTTTTCTTTTTGCCAGATGTGTAGCTTCCAGTCGCCGTCACGGATGACGAGCGTGCCGGAGGGGGGGCCGCCGCGCTGGCCGATGTGGCTCTCCCAGTACAGCGTGCGTGATTGAATCGTCTTCTTACCGTTCAGAAATGGTACCAGGCTGATGCCTTCGTCAAGCTGATCCTTCAGCGGCAAGCGAGCGCCGGTCAACTCGCCGATTGTCGGCAGGAAGTCGAGCGCCGATGCGACCTGGTGGCATGTTCGGCCTGCGGGAATCGTCCCGGGCAGAGCGGCGATGAACGGCACACGTACGCCTCCCTCCCAGAGCTGCGTCTTGCGGCCTCGCAACACCCCCGCCGTCCCCGCGCTGAACGCCGCGATGAGCACCTCGGGCCCGTTATCGCTGCTGAAGATGATCAGCGTATTGTCCTCGATGCCGAGTTCGGCCAATTTCGCGAGCACTCGGCCAATGTTGTAATCGAGATTTGACACGGAGCCGTAGTAAACCTGCTCCTTGAGCGGGAAGTTTTGGTACATCTCGGCCTGCTTGACTTTCGGGCTCAACGGCTCGTGCGGCGAGTGATACCAGAGGTTCATGTAGAACGGTTGGTCTTGCTTGCCGATGTCGTCGAGGTATTTGAGAACGTGATCCGTCGTGACGTCGGTGGCGTAGCCGGGATAGGTTTTGGCGGGCTGTTCGTTGAGGATGAACTGGGCGTCGTCGTAACGGGCGAATTTGTTCCAGGGGGAGCTGGGTCGGCCCCCCATGCTGCCGAAGAAGTGGTCGATGCCGTGCATGCGCGGCATGCCGGTGTGGGGCGGTTCGCCGAGATGCCATTTGCCGAAGTGGGCAGTGCGATAGCCGACACGCTGCAGCAAGCGCATGAGCGTGACGGCGTCGAGGGGCAGGGGATAGCGTGGCGTCGTCTCCGGCAAGTCGGCGTGATGGATGTTGAACCGCTGCGGATGCTTGCCCGTCATGAACGACGCCCGCGACGGCGTGCACACCGGCGACGTCGTGTAGAACTGGCTGAAGCGCATTCCCTTCTTGGCGAGCTTGTCGAGGTTCGGCGTCTTGATATGCGGATGCCCGTAACAACCGAGATCGCCCCAGCCGAGATCGTCGGCGAGGATGAAGATGATGTTGAGCTTCTTCTTGGCCGGCGCCTGGGCTGGAAGCGACGCAGGAAAACCGAGCATCATAAGTATGCCAACGAGCATGAAACGCAGCATGTCTTGCCTCCACAATCATCGAGGAGAATCCATGATTTTGTGATACATGAAATTGCGTTCGAATTCTCACAAAATCATGAGCACAAACTCATGGGGGAAAAAGAGAAGAGTGAGGTAGACAGAGCGGGCCCGTTCGTCGTCTAATAGATGGGAACAAGTCAGGAGCGAAAACCCATGAGACATATGTGGTTGATTGCCACGTCGGTGGCTGTGGTCTACTTCAGCGTGGCTTTCGGGCAGGAGAATCGTGGTCCATTCAAGGTGACGATCAAGGACGGCCGCGCCGTCATCGGCGAAGCGACGTTGCCCATTGATCCGACGATTCGCATTCAGCCGCAGTACTCAGGACAAAACAGTTTCGGCCTCTCCGTCGAAGGCAAGCGCATCACCTGCTCGCCGCAAGGGAGCATCTGGGGCTCAGTCATGGTGGATGGCGCCATTAGCGATCCGTTCGTAGAGTTCAACTTGGGCGGCCGCATACCGCTACCCAAGCCGTTAGGCCCGACGGCCTCCGGCAAAAAACGCATCGGAACGGAATCGTCGTGGAAACATCATGACATCCACATCACTCAGATAATCGAAGTAGTGCCCAGCAAGCCGTCCGGCAAGAAAACCACTCCCGGGCAAAAACGATTGCTCGATACCTGCCGCATGACGTACATCCTCGAGAACAAGGGGAAAGCCGCCCATAGGGTCGCGTTTAAGGCGAGCATCGACATTCTCATCGTCAATAACGACGGCGCCCTTTACGCGTCGCCAACCACCCATCCGGGGCAGATCCTCAACGGCATCGTGCTGCAGGGCAAGGCATTGCCCGACTGGCTCTGGGTCTTGGAACAGCCGAGCCTCGCCAATCCCGGCTTTGTCGCGACGATGACGCTCAAGCACAGCCGCGGCGAGAACCCGTACAAGATCACGCTGTCGAACCTCGGCATCGTCGCCAACTTCCAGATATGGGATCCACCGGCCGCGGCTGCAGGCGATTCGGCATGCTCTCTTTTCTGGGAGGAGAAGGAACTCAAGCCGGGTCAGAAGCGCGAGTTGGTGTGGGGCTACGGCGGCGGCATCTCGACCAGCCCGGAAGCCGAGGGGCGCGTAAACGTCGGCCTGGCTGGTTCATTCGAACCGGGCAAACTCTTCACGATCGCCGCTCAGGTCGAGGATCCGCTGCCCGATCAAGTGCTGTCGCTTCAGTTGCCCGACGGCATTGAGCGCGTCGAGGGACGGGCGATCCAGCCCGTCGCCCATTCGTCGGAATCTGGCATGGGCATGGTGCTCTGGAAAGCCCGTGTCGTGCGCCCCGGCGATTACGAGATTCGCGTCCAATCCAGCAACGGCAGCGTGCACAGCAAACATGTCCGCATCGAGGCGACGAGATAACCGCTCGCGGCGAAGCACACCTTGCTACGCCGCAAGCGGCGAGAATAGGAGCGCACTCATGGTCCGCGCGATGGCGTTTTTTTCTGTGTTCACGTTCGCAATTGTCGCATCCGCGCAGAATCCGCCGGTCAAGGTCAAATTTCATGAGCCGAAGATCGATATCCGCGAAGGCGGCGACGAGCCGACGGGGCCGATCGACCCGACGGTGCGCGTGCAAATCCAAAACTCCGGCGGCATGGCGTTCGGGCTCAGCGCCGACGGCATTCGCTTGACCTTCGGCACCGAGTCGATCCGCACGATGTTCAAGATCGACGGCAACATGGTCTATCCCAGCGCGCCATTGCCGACGCCACTCCCCGCCAAGACGCCGCAAGGCAAAGCGCGGCACGGATTTTACTCGGCGTACAGTCACGGGTCGCTGCAGATCACGCACGTCGTCGAAGCGGTGCCGACCAAGCCCGCCAAGGCCGGCGAGCCGCGCCGTCTCGACGCCGTGCTCGTTCGCTACATCATCGAGAACAAGGACAACAAGCCGCACATGATCGCCACGCGGGTGCGCATCGATACGCACTGCAACAACGACGGCGCTTTGTTCGCCGCCCCGACGCGTCCCGGCAAGATTCTCGACGGCGTGGAGCTCAAAGGCAAGTCGCTGCCGACGTATGTGCAAATCCTGCAAAATCCCGATCTGAAGAACCCGATCAACATGGGGCATTTCGGCCTGAAGTTCGGCTCCAGCATGGTGGGCCCGGAGCGGTTCGTCTGCACCTACCACGGCGCTGGCGAAAATGGCTGGGAAGTCGACATTCAGAACGCCATGGGCGACTCCGATTGCGTCATGTATTGGAAAGAGCAAACCGTGCAGCCCGGCGGCAAGATCACCATGGCGTATAGCTATGGCAAGGGCCTTGCCTCCACTTCGCAGGGCGACGGCAGAGTCACCCTCGCGTTCGGCGGTTCGTTCGAGCTGGGCAAATTGTTCACCGTCACGGCAAGCATCGACGATCCCGTCAGCAACCAAACGCTGGAACTCGATCTGCCCGCCGGCATTGAGCTGGTCGAAGGCAAACGCGTGCAGCCGGTCGCGTCGCCGGGCCCCGACTTTGGCGCGAGCATGGTCTTATGGAAATGCCGGGTCAAGGAGTTGGGCGAGCACACCCTCCGCATCCGCTCGTCCAATGGCATCACACAGACTCGCACTGTTACCGCGTCGCGACCGTAGGCGCCACGTGCGACCGGCACGCCCCCGGGAGCAGGAGCCACTCGCTCAGATAACTTCTTTGGCAACTCCCTAAACCTGAACCGGCCTGTGGGCCTCGCGCTTTTCGATGAACTTCTTGGCCCGATCGAAATCGCCGACGCGGACCTGGATGCGGATCGGTATCCCCAATAGGCCGACCATGCCGGCTTGCTGCGATCCTTCGATGAACGAGGCGATTCCTTCTTGCTTCAGGGCGTTGCGGATAATCTCGGCCTCCATCGGCGTGGCCACGGAGCAAACCGTGGCGAGATCGTTGGCATCCAACGTTGGCTCGGGTTCTTCCGCGTCTTCCGATTTCGCTTCGGCCGGCGCCTTCGGCCTGATCGTCAGCACCGGGCAGCTCGCGCCGCGCAGAACGGCGTCGGCGACGCTGCCGACGAGCAGGCGGTTCAGGCCCGTCCGCCCGTGAGTCCCGATAACAACCAGATCGCAGGAGCGTTCTCTGGCGCAGGCCAAGATTTTCTCGGCGGCGTTGCCATCGAGGATCTCAAAGGCAATCGCACCTTGAGAATCCGCGGGCACATTTGCGCGCATCTTCGCGATGAGCGCGTCGTCCGGTTCACGCGGCGGCGGTGGGATGGATCCGAACTCGCCCATGACGGCGGGAACCGGCTCGCGCACATACAACAGCGTCAAGGCAGCGCCGTAGTCGCGCGCCAGCGAACAGGCGACGCTGATTGCCGCCTGCGCGCTCGGCGAAAAATCGGTCGGACACAGGATATTCGCGATTCGCAACATGGGGATCCCCCTTTCGTGCTGTGGACAGACAGCCTGGCGAACCGAATACTAGCAATTCACGTGCCTGCTTGCTGCATGGAGTGCGGTGGCTCGACACCGCTTTCTTTTTTTCCTTTGCACGATCCATCTCCGTCAGGTCTTCGGTTTGCTCCACAAAGAAGGAAAGCAGTGTCGAGCGCACCGCACTCCAAAAATGCGCGGATCGGGAACGCGGCATGTGCGGAATTGGTCACTGCCATCCATTTCGCGACAATGATCGGTATTCAGAAAGGGCCAATCGCCATGATGCAATCGCTCTTCCCCGACGACAACCACCTCGGCTTGCTCACCGATCTTTACGAGCTGACAATGGCCGCGGGCTACCACGTCCACGGCATGGCCCAACAGCGTGCGACATTCGAGCTGTGGGTGCGGCATCTGCCGGGCTGTCGGAACTATCTCGTCGCGGCCGGTCTGGAGCAAGCCATCGCGTATCTAACGCACCTGTCGTTTGCTTCTGAGCAGATTGAGTACCTGAGAGACCATCCGGTGTTCCGCGATGTGCCGGGCGATTGGTTCGAGCATCTGGCCGACCTTCGATTCACCGGCGATGCCTGGGCGATACCCGAAGGAACCGTGGTGTTTGCCGGCGAACCGCTCATGCGAATCACGGCGCCGATCGAACAAGCCCAGATCGTTGAGACTTTTCTCATCACGACGTTGACGGTTCAAACGATGATCGCGACGAAGGCCGCTCGCATCTGCTCGGCGGGGCAGGGTCGGCTGGTCTTCGACTTCGGCTCGCGGCGCGCCCACGGACCTCAGGCCGGCTTGCTGGCGGCGCGAGCGGCATTCATCGGCGGGTGTTGCGGCACAAGCAACACGGAGGCTGCTCGACAGCTCGGCATCCCCTCGCTCGGCACGCAGGCCCACGCATGGATCATGGCCTGGGGCGATGAAGCCGAGGCGTTTCGCCGATTCTCCACGCTCTTTCCGCACGCCGCCACACTGCTCATCGACACCTACGACACGGTGCAGGGCGTGCGCAATGCCCTCGCCAGCGGCTCTGCCATGCAAGCGGTTCGGCTCGACAGCGGCGATCTCTTGACGCTCAGCAAAGAAGTGCGGCAGATTCTCGACGCCGCGGGACGATCCGACGTCCGCATCGTCGCGAGTGGCGATCTCAACGAGTACAAGATTCGCGACCTTCTGGCGGCGCAGGCGCCGATCGACAGCTTCGGCGTCGGCACGGAGCTCGTGACGAGCCGCGATGAGCCGACGTTGGGCATGGTGTACAAACTGGTCGAACAGGAAACGCCCGCTGGAAAGGTCGGTTGCTTCAAATCGGCGACGGCGAAGAAGACGTATCCGTTCGCCAAGCAAGTGTTTCGCGAAACCAATAGCGACGGTTTCTTCAGCCGTGACGTGATCGCGCTTGGCGACGAAACATTGCCCGGCGACCCGCTGTTGATTCCGATGATGCAGTCGGGGCGGCTGCTGCGGCCGCTGCCGACGTTGGCGGAAATCCAGACCCGATGCCGCGTGCAGCTTGGCAGGCTTCCGGCGCCGCTGCACTCCTTGGAGCCTGTAGCCGACCCCTATCCGATGGTCCTCTCCGAACGCCTGGAAGGCGAGGCACAACGATTGGTGGCGATGAACACAAGATGACGGCATTTGATTTGCACACGAGGAACGTGGCAGCCGTTCCACGTCGCCCCTGCAATCCGGGAGAAACGACCATGGCATTCACGATTACCAGCCCGGCGTTCGCCGACGGCGCATTGATCCCAAAAGCATACACCGGCGATGGCGCCGATCGCTCGCCGGCCTTGCACTGGTCGGATCCCCCCGCGAACACGAAATGCTTCGCCTTGATCTGCGACGATCCCGATGCGCCGCGCGGCACCTGGGTGCACTGGGTGCTGTTCAATCTCCCAACCGACACGCGCGAACTCCCGGAAGGCGTGCCGACCGACGCCGTTCTCGCGAGTGGCGCCAAGCAGGGCACCAACGATTTCGGCAACATCGGCTACGGAGGGCCCGCACCGCCGAAGGGAAAACCGCATCGCTACTACTTCAAGCTGTATGCGCTCGTTGATCTGCCCGCGGGCGCGAAGAAGCAAGACTTGGTCGCCGCCATGAAGGGGCACATCGTCGCCGAGGCGCAATGGATGGGGAGTTATCAGCGGTGACAGGCGGGCGCCGCGAGCGCGAAACCGTAAGCGCATCTCAGTGATTAAAGCGAAATTCCGCTGACGTCAACAGGGCCCAGGCCAGGTCTTGCAGGGCCGAGAGGCGCTCGGTGCGCCGCGCCAAGAAGCCGGCGACGTCCTTGCGTTCGTCGGCGCTGGGTAAACGTGCGAAGACGCTTAGGTACAATTGGTCGGCGAGCAAGCCCACGTCCTTTTCTTGATTGAGCCGATCGATCAAGCTGCCTGGTCTCGCCGCAAGCCAGTCGCGCAGGATGCCGCCGTTGGTCAGAAAGAGCGTCTGGTCAAGGGAGGCTTCGAAATCTTGATTGAACGCTGGGTCGCCCGGTGCTGAACCGAACATAGCGACGAACGCGGGGACTTGGGCTGACAGCTTGGCATAGATCGCCGCCTCGTTCGGCTTGGCGCCTTGAGCCTTGCGCTCGGCGGCAATCAACCCGGTTGCTTGCATGAGGCTCCAGGCAAACTGCTCGGGCGTCATCGGTTTGAGCGACGCCACGCCAAACGTCTTCGGCTCCGGCTCCTTGCCCTTGGGTAATTCGCTTGATCGTTGATAGGTGTCGCTGAGCACGATGCCGCGAATCAAGGCCTTGGTGTCGTATTTGTTTGCCACCAGGTCGTTGCTGAGCATCTGCAGCAGTTCCGGATGCGAGGGCGGGTTGGCGGGATGATCGTACTCGACCGGTTCCACGATGCCTCGGCCCATCATGAAGGACCAGATGCGATTGGCGGTCGCCCGCGGAAAACGTGCGTTGTCTCTGCCGACGATTTGCTCTGCGAGTTGAGCGCGGCGACTGAACTTCGGGATGCCGCGTTCCCCCTTCGCGACCGGCTTGACGTATTCCTGCCCCTTGTCGAACTTTGGCTCGACGATTGGTTTGCCGTCGGGTATCCGCAGCACCGCAGTGTTCGTGATTTTTGGCACAAACACCGATTGAAACGTCACATCCCCATCCCCCTTCTCGGCCAGGATGGACACTTTGGTGGCCTTGTCCGTGTAGATGTAGCTTCGGCTGAGAAACGCTTGCAGCCCGTAGTAGTAATCTTGCTTGTAGGCGTCGACCAGCGGATGATCGTGGCACTGAGCGCAGTGCAGGTTCATGCCAAGGAAGAGCCGGCTCACGTCCTTGGTGAGCACGTTCGGCTCACCGTCGCGGTCGAGGTAGAACTTGGCGGCTGGGCGGGTCTTCGGATCGCTGCCGTCGGCCGAGAGAATTTCGCGAACGAAATGATCATACGGCTTGTTGGCGGCGAACGACTTGTGCAGAAAGTCGCGCCATTCCGGACGCTTGACGTGCTTGTCGGGCCTGCGGTCCATGAGCAGAACGTCGAATAGGTTCGTCATGTGCCGAGCGAAGCCTTCGCTTGCCAGCAGCTGATCGACTAACTTGACGCGTTTGTCGGGTGACTTGTCGGCCAAAAAGACGCGGGCTTCGTCAACTGAGGGGATCACGCCTGTTAGGTTGAGGTACACACGCCGCAAGAACTCGGCATCGTCGGCTTTCGGCGCGGCGGCCGTCAAACCTTTTTGAATGTGCTCGTCGATTCGCTGGTGAAGCGGGGCTTGTGCCGGCGCGACGCCCGTCAAATTCATGCTGAAACAAACCATCAACGCGATGCGAGAGGGAGACATCGGATACTCCCGGTAGGCAGGAGGGAGGTCAGGAAAAGCAATGAGAAGGGCTACTAGAAGGGTACACGCCGGAAGTCGTCTGTCAAGTGCGGCTGTAGGGTGCGTGAAACGCACCGTCCTGTTGATCGGTGCGTTTCACGCACCCTACCAGCTAGCTTTTTGTCGCGACCGTTAGTTCCTTGAGCCACGACGGCGGGATGTCGCGGTCGACGTCTTCGTCGGCAAAGCGCCAATGATGCAGACCGTCTTCGCCCAAGTGCCAGGAGAAGTACGCTCGGCGATTGTTGACGAGGGTCGGAAAACCGATGCGTCCCTCAAAGTCTACCAGAACCACCAGGCCGAGCTCGCGAAGCTCGGCGCGAGCCCCTTCCAGGCTTTTCTCGAACTTCGCCAGCTCTTCCTTAAGCTCGTAGCGGCGCTGGCGTTGCGGCCAGGTGAGGGAATGCCGTTCGCGATCGAGCTGGTCCGCTTCAGGATTGAGGCGTCCGATCTCACGATGGGACGTCACAATGTCCTGGGCGATGCGTTGCACCAAGGGCAGCATCTTGGCCACGGTCTTTAGGCTCAAAACGACTTCATTTCCTTCGGAGGATTCGGAGGCGTCGTAGGTGGGTTGGCTTCTTGATTCGCTCATGGCAGGCCTCTTGGTTCGCGACCGCCGCTCTTTTCTCGCTCTATGTATATCATACGTCGGAAATCCGTCAGGCGAGCCTGAAATAAACAAGTTTTTCGCGCCGACTTTTCGCCGCGACGCGTGACAAGTTTCACGAACGTCCAGGTTTACCACTGCAACTTACTGCGCGCGAGGCTCTTCGGCCTCCGGCGGGAATTTGCGAACGAGGATGCGGTCGCCGATAAATCGCCCCAGCATGTCGTCGAGGACTAAAAGCGGCCCGACATACCACGGCAAGATCACTTCGCGCTTTCGATTCACAATCAAGTGAACGATGGAATCGACCGCCTGTTCCACGGGCCGAACATAAAACGGTGGCGGCGGCGGAACGGCCCACGGCTTGCCGTCCGGACCCAGGACGTTGTCGCGCAACGGCGTATCGACAAACGCCGGCGAAACCACGCCGACATGCACGCCATCGCGCTCCAATTCCAACGCCATTGCCTCGTAGAGCCCTTGAATGGCAAACTTGCTCGCCCCGTAAATCGAATACGATGGAATCCCCCGTTTGCCGGTTAAACTGCTGACGGCGACGAGAGATCCCTTGGTCTTCTTCACGTGTGGCAGCGCATAATGGGTGGCATAGAGTGTGCCAAAAAAGTTAACGCGCATCACCCGTTCCATGGCGTCGAGGTGCGAACCTTCGAAGTAGGCACGCATCGATAGCCCGGCCGACGCGATCATGATGTCGAGCTTGCCAAAATGGGCGGCCGCCGCGTCAATGGCGGATCGCACCTGATCGGCCTCGGTGACGTCGGCGGGCGTGACGATCGCCGAACCGCCAGCCTGCTCGATTTCGCCGCGGAGAGATTCCAGGGCATCGCAGTTGCGCGATGCAAGGGCAAGCTGAGCGCCGTGCCCCGCTAGGCGCAGCGCCGTCGCCCGCCCGATGCCGGACGACGCGCCGGTGATGAATACGGTCTTGTTTCGCAGCGAATCCATTCAGAAATGATAGGAAGGGTCGCTCGTTTAGCCTCGCCTCGTAGAGGCGGGCGAAGGCGGCGCCATGTCCGCCTGCCTCTACGAGGCTGGGCCAAACGCGGTCGGCCCCGAGTCAAATCCGTATCCTACCTCCCATGCTACTCGAACGCTTTTGCCGATATGTCCGCATCGCCACGCAGGCCGACGAGACCTCGACGACCTATCCAAGCACGCCGGGGCAGCTCGAATTGGGCCGACTGCTTGCCGACGAGCTTCGTGCCATGGGCGTGCGCGACGTCGAGCAGGACAAGCACGGAATCGTCATGGCGACGATCCCCGCGACCCAATCCACGCCGGCGCCGGTCATCGCCTGGATCGCTCATGTCGACACCTCTCCGGAAACCACCGGTCTGGGCGTCAAGCCGCAGGTCCATCGCAACTACGACGGCAACGACATCGTGCTGCCCGGCGATCCGTCCAAAGTTCTCCGCGTTGCCGACAGCCCCGAATTGACGGCGCTCATCGGCAAGACGATCGTCACGACCGACGGCACGACGCTTTTGGGCGCCGACGATAAGGCGGGCATTGCCGTCATCATGACCGCCGCCGCCCACCTGCTGGCCCATCCCGAAGTACCGCATGGCCCTGTCCGCATCTGCTTCACCTGTGATGAAGAGATCGGGCACGGCGTCGATCATCTCGATCTCAACAAGCTCGGCGCCCAGGTCGGCTACACCCTCGACGGCGGCGGCACGGGCGAAATCGACGTCGAAACTTTTTCCGCCGACCTCGCCGTAGTCACCATTACCGGCGTCAACATCCATCCCGCTTTCGCCAAGGGACGCATGATCAATGCCTTGCGCATCGCCGGCGCGTTTCTCGACCGCATGCCCTGGCAAGCTCTGTCTCCCGAAACGACCGAGAATCGCGCAGGTTTCCTGCATCCCTACCGCATCGAAGGCGGCGTCGGCTCGGTCACGTTTAGAATCCTCCTGCGCGACTTTGACACGGGCAAGCTTGCCGAGAAAGCCAAGCTTCTACACAACATCGGCTTTCTGCTCATGGTCGAGCATCCCGGCTCGCAGATCGATGTCACCGTGACGCCACAGTATCGCAATATGGCGGAAGGGTTGGTCAAGGAGCCGCGCGCTGTCGATTTCGCCGAACTCGCGATGCAGCGCGTCGGATTAGAGCCGAAACGCACCATCGTCCGCGGCGGCACCGACGGGTCGCGTCTCACCGAGCTTGGTCTTCCCACGCCGAACCTGTCGTGCGGCGAACACAATCTCCACTCACCCTTGGAATGGACCTGCCTGGAAGAAATGCAAACGGCCGTCGATGTGCTGGTTGAACTGGCGCGGATCTGGGGTAACGCGGACACGGCGCCGCGCACGCAGTAAGCGGCCGATCCCGCTTACTACGTGGGTGGCTCTTTCGTTACGATCCCGATGGATGGCTGTCGGAGAGTTGGTCGCGCATGCCGCGCAAGCGATCGTTGAGCGGCTTGCTCGGCTTGGCGGGAGGCTGCTTGCCGTTGAGTTCGTCGCGCAGTTTCTGCACCGGCGCCATCGAGTCGCGCACCGACTGCTCGCGCTGGAGCCGTTCGCTGTCGGCCTTGACCTCCTCGCGGATGCGCTCGAGGCGCATGCGCTCGCGAGCCAACTCGGCGCGTTCTTTGGACATTTCTATCTCCATCTCGCGAATCGCTTCGTCGAGTTCCTTGTTGCGCTCGCGCAGCGTGGTGACTTCCTTGTTGAGCTTTTCGCGGTCGTCTTCGAGTTGGCGGCGATACTCGTTCAACTCCGCTTCGTAGCGTTCCAGGTCGTCGTTCGACTTCGGCTTGCTGTTGGCCAATGCCTCGTTGTCGCGATCTTTTTCTTCCAGGAGTTTCTTGAGCAACTCGTTCTCCGCTTTCAACGCGGATTCGTCGCCTTGGTGGGATTTATCGCAGAGCAGCTTGTCCTTGATCTCGACTTCTTCGTGCAGCAAGTCAATTTCCGCCCGCAACTCATCCAGCTGACGACCGATGTCGTCGGTGACCGGAGACGCCTGCGCGGACAGGTCGTCAATGTGCGCACGCAGCTCGGCGTTTTCGCTTTCCAGACGTTCGACGTCCTCTTGAAGCGCACGCACGTCCGGATTGGCTTTCCTGCGGAGATCGTCCTGCATTTTCTTCAGGTCGTTCATCATCCGAACCAGCTCGGCCTTCTTCTTGGCCAAGGTTTGCTGTTGTTCTTCGAAAAGAGCGGCGGTTTTGCTTTGCTCGTCGGCCCATTGTTGCTTCATGGTCAAAAACTCCTGTTGCTCGCGCTGCAATTGTTCGAGTCGGCGGGTGTATTCTTGTTGTAAATCACGCACTTGCTCGGCCCCGGGAATCCCGGCATTGATCAGACGATCCGGCGCTTGCGCCGACGTCGCCTCGGCTTGGCAACGTCTCTGAAAGTCCTGCCAACGCTGGTGAATCTCCTCGTCGGCGTCGGCCAGCCGTTTGGCGACTTGATGCTCCATCTTCTGCACGTGCTGCTTGTGGCGCTCGATCTCATCCGCAAGCTGGCGCCGCTCGTCGGCCAGTTCCTCCTCGGCGCCCTCCAGCTCGCGCAAGCGTTGATCGTAAACGCGAATCTTTTCCTTGAGCACGTGCGCCTTGTGGACCCAATCCTGCTCGCCGGGCGATCCGCTCTGAAGACGCTTGCGCAGTCCTAACGCGCGCTCAGCCAGCCGGCGCCGCGATCGCTTCAGTTTCTCGACCTGGATCGGATCGACGCGCTCGCCGCCCGGCGTGAACAAACGCGGCGGCAAGCGAAACTCGAACGCGAACGGGCCGAGATTGACGATGTCGCCGTCGTGCAGCGTGCCGGTCTTCACGGCGTGACCGTTGATCCGCGTGCCCCATCGGCTATTGCAATCGCGGATACGGAAGCCGTCCGCCGAACGGTAGATGATGCAGTGCAGCGTGGAAATCTCGTTCGCTTCCAGGCACAAATCGCTACCCCGCGCTCGGCCGATGGTGGTCACTTCTCGATCGAGGAAGCGCGGCTTGCGATCGCAATGTCCAGCGATGGGGATCAGCGCCGGGTGCTCCAGAAGGGTATCGCGTCGGGAGTGCATGGGGTCCACCGAAGAAACATCAACGTCGATATGGCGAGGGCCCGCGTGGCGCAGGCCGGTTGTAACAACCATAGCTCGCAAAACGGTTGTGAGGGAAATGCCGACGGAAAAAATGTTGCCCGATCAGTGCCTGAAGGGTGAGCGAAGAGGGTTCTGGAACTGCATGCAAATGTTCCACGTGGAACATTGTTCACGTAGCGTATGAAGTTGCTGGGCCGTTGTGTGCCCATCGCTTATCCCCCCGCCATGCGATCCTATCAAAGGAAGGCATCGCGTTTCGGCCCCCGCGGGGCTGCGGACTGTAGCCACGGGTGGAGCGCAGCGAAACCCGTGCGAGCCTCGCAGTCACCGATTTCGGCCCCAGCGGGGCCGCGGATTGTAGCCACGGGTGGAGCGCAGCGAAACCCGTGGAAGCGTTGTTATTCTCCCGAATCTGCCCCGGCAGGGGCAGAGGAACTGTCCTCGCTTACGTTCACTCAATCAAACACGTACTTCTCGTTGAAGTCAACGCCGTGGGCGCGGAGAATGCGCAGGAACTCCGACTTGAAATCTTCCTTCCTGTGATGCTCGGCCTGCCCGGCGATATATTTCTTCACGGCGTCCTCTTGCGACTTGCTGACCGTGAACACGCCGTATCCCTCCTGCCAGGCGAACGCGGCAAGGTTGACGAATGTGTCGTGCACCCATTTGCTGGAGCGCGCCTTGACAGTACGCATGAGGTCCGACACGGATCCGTCGGGACGCCAGCGTAGGTAGAGATGCACATGGTCCTCGACGCCGCCGATGTCGTACAGCACGCCTTTT
>Ga0194132_10008235_pt1 | contig 15019 bp, 14 predicted proteins | sample TA2KigOf80mmetaG_FD_148612 | JGI IMG/M metagenome (GOLD analysis project Ga0194132, IMG submission 148612) | Freshwater microbial communities from Lake Tanganyika, Tanzania - TA2015054 Kigoma Offshore 80m | ecosystem: Environmental > Aquatic > Freshwater > Lake | place: Tanzania: Lake... | reverse complement strand
AATGGCCGGAACGGTATATTCAGCCAGAAAAATTAACCTTGAACTTCTGGTAGCGACGCATCCTCTCGCCCTAGTTGCTTTCTGTAACGCTCAACAAGATCCTGCTGGAACTGGGTTGTTGAGTCCTTACCACAAATCAGCCACGCAGCTAGATCTCCTGCGAGTTGAAGATCCACTTGTTTATTGGTGATATTGCCTTTGTTGTTCACCATAATTCCCCTCCAAAATGTCGAGGAGTGACTCCAATCAAGCTTCAGCAAATCCACTATTACTTCGGACAGATCCTGCCTTTGACCGCGATGCTTATCGAGAGCTGATTGCACCGCAAGAAAGAACGCAACAAGACCAACTGGGCGAAGAATCAGAGAATACTGAGACTCCTTACGGGATTCGGGAATACGGCTGGTATCTTCTCGAAGCTTGCGGAAAAACTCAGACTCGTTGAAAAGTGTGCTCAACCAAAGACGAGTTTCTTCTTTTACAGAAGCTAGTGAGCTGCTTTCGAGACTTTCCGAACTTTCTTCTTCCACAATTATGTCATTTCCGAGGTGTCGTGCAACTATCTGAACAACTTCATAAATGGCATTGAGGGTGGTCAGAAATTGATCCCTCATGGCCATGGTGTTCACTTCCCACTTAATAAGAGGACCTTGATCTTCGGCAAGCCCATGTGGAGCAAGCAATTTAGAAGAGGTGAGCTCGCGAGCAATGATTGCTGCGCCATCACTTTCACTCATGATTAACACATCAGATTTTGATACACGCCTTGCTGAACGATTTAAGACGGTAAATAACTCTCGTGCATCCTTTACGTTCTTATCCCGCACGAAAATAACTCCAACCTCGTCCTCGCGAACCTGCCTATTGAACCGACCTTCGACTTTCCCTTGCACGACTTCTCGGAACGCAGCAAGTCGATGCTGACCGTCAAGCGCAACCAATCCAGATTCCCGGCTCGACGAGTTGCTAAGTATCAGGAATCCGATTGATTTTGCCGCTTCACGGTAAGCAGCACTAACGTCAATCTGATCACTTACCGGAATAAAGTCAACCGAATCCTCTCCAGTAATCCAGACAATGATCGAACCGAAGAATCGATCTGGAGAATTTGCCAAATAGGGTGCAATCTCTTGTTTCACTCGCCTCTCATTGAGTTTTCTTTGGTACATCTCATTAAGAGTCAACTCTTTCCACTCAGAGAGCTCTGACGCAACAGCAACTTGCATCGCTAATTCTGACGCACGCATTTTCGAAATGTAGTAGGTGCGAGATCCCATAGTGGCAGTGATAGCGGGAATGGTTGTGGACATAAATGCTCCTTTTTGCTCTCAGTAGTAATTGACATAAATTGGTACTAAAGCTTTACTGCTATAACATCACGCGGGAGTGGATCAGGCAAATCTCTTGGCTCGTTTGCATGAGCGATCGCCCATCGCTTTTCAATCAATTCTTGCAAATTCGGCGGAAGGATCGAAAGGCTGCCATAGATCTGCCATAGAAGCATTAATGCGGCATCTTCATAGCCAGAATTCTTTGCCATAATGCGATAGCCACCCATTACGAGAAGATTGTCCCAATTCTTACTCACCACTCGCCAATCACAGTAGCTCGCACGCAGAAAGTACTCCGAAAGACTAAATCGTTGTTGAAATGTCTCCTTCGCTTTACGAGCGGCTCGGAATAGAGATATTTGCCCCGCTGGCTTTAGGAGAAGAGAGAACGGCTTGTCAAATTCCCGATTCGCCGAAAGTATTCCAGCATTCCTTCGGGCTTCATCCAGAATCTCAAATTTTTCGAAAGCAGTTTCAATCCAAAGCTCACAAATCTCTTTCCCTTTGGAAATTAGCTGCGGACTCGGAACTACACCGCCGCTTGACTTCTCATCGAGATAGATACCATGAGCCTCGCAAATATCACGAACAATTAGAGATAATGCACTGATCGTTGTCAGTTGCAGACTGCGATTTGAGAGAGTGTTGTTCTTCCAATTCACAATCTGCTCAACCCGCGGATCGCGCGAACTTAGCACGCCGGACTTTTCGGTGAATAGCTTGCGAGAAATAATTGCATAACCGTCGTCTTCACTTAGTATCAAGTTGTCTGCACGTGAGGTAGCGCGCGCATATCTGTTTACCTTGTTGAAAATACGACGGGTCTTCTGAATACTTTCATTTTCTATAAAAATCACGCTCACGTCGTCGTTTGGAAGTCCGGTCTGAATCTCGCCATCAAACCTCCCAAGGAAAATCTCCCGCAATGCAACTAGCCGGTGCTGGCCGTCTAAAGCAATCCACTCCCCTCCCGTTATTGTCAAGAATCCAAATTTTTCGAGCGAACCCTCATAAGCCTTGGGTGCTTGAACCCCTAACTCCGTGAGCCTTTCAAAATCAACTCTCCCGGTAACAAGGACAATTACTGCACCAAAAAATCTGTCAGGATGGCGAGCAAGATAGGGAATAACTTCGTCGTGAAGACGTTTCAGATTGATTTCGCGTTGGATACGGTCCTCAATTGACATCTCATTCCACTCGGGAAGAGCTTCGGAGGCCGGTCGAACTACCATTACCAGTTCTCGCGCTGGCATGGAGGACAGAAAATAACGAGTGGAGCCCATTTGAAGCTGCTGGGATGGGAGAGTGGTCACGTGCTGAGCCTTTCTGGATGAACCAACCCTAGCCCGAAGAGGGCAAACAATCAACTTGTCTTGACAGATTATTTTATGTCTTGACAAACATAAGCTATTCCGATATGCTGTCTTTACAGCCAAAAGGAAGGCCAAAATGTACCAAAGAACCGCATATTTCTTAGATCTTGACAATCTGGCAGGAACAGGACAACCTTCCGCCGACGAAATCCACCGCGTGCTTGATCAATTTGAGCACGTTTACAAGCCCTGCCAAAGCGACCAGGTGTACTGCGCGGGTACAGCCGTATCCGCCTATCACTGCGCTGACTATCGACCGAACTACCGAGTCGCCGTTGGTCGAGGCAAAGACGGCGCTGACCAATGCTTACTCGAACTCGGTGATCCCGACCATGTGTCGCGTCGGTTCCAACGAGTCGTAATTGGCAGCGGCGATGGGATCTTCGCGAGTATCGCCCGGGAGTACACAATTCGAGGCATGCGGGTTGAGCTGTTAGTCGGCAAAGGCGCACTTGCGAACAACCTTTATCAAGCTATCAAGCCGAATAATCGGCGTAAAGGGTCGAGCGTTCGACGAATTCCGATTGCGGCCTAACTGCGACGATCACTCAATTCGTATATACAACTGACAACACAACAATAAAAGGAGAGACCAATGATCACGATCCATGAGTGCGAGGTTATACAAGAATTCGGCACGCGGCTTTGCCCGCATTGCCATAGCTACAAGCCAACGTTTGAGGTCTTAGTACCAATTTTTGATCGCCCGGACGAAATTGTCGAAGGGTGTCGCAGGTGTGTAGAGGATATCTGTGAACAGTTCTCAAATCCGAATATCCCCTTCTATCGTACTGCAGCTCTGATTTAAGGCGCTATTGCCCTAAACACTCCGATGGCACTGTTACAAAGATCCGAGGTGCGTTGGTCAACTTTCTCCTCATTCCAGTCTAAATTGTGTTCGAATAGATCCCTACTGGACGTTACAAGGAGTCTCTTAGGCGGCGACAGTTTGCCGCGATCTTGAATAACTTTCTGTTTTTCCGGGTAAGACTTGTTGCTGAGTTGATCATGTTCCTCGGATGTGAGCATGCAGAGGTTCCCAAGTCTGTGAACATTGCTAATTGGTTTACCTGTTGGTGGGGTTTGTGGGCTGACATGTTCAATCTCAAACTTATCTAGAGCGACAACAACTCCCCCGCCTTTGGTCAACGAGCGCTCGAGATTCCACAGAAAATACTTAATGAGCCTTGCTTTGTCGCCAGGCTTGTATTGAAGTTGTTCAACCAGCCTTGACTCAAAAATCTTGTCGGAAGCATGCGCATCTAAAAGTGCCTGGAGTTTGATTCTGGCTGATACAACGGGCTTTAGATCACCATCTTCAACTTCTTTGGCAATTTCAAGCAACACTTTTTCGAATGATCCAGCATGTTGACCGCAAATCGTCTTGTAACGAAAAAAGCTGATTTCAATACATCTGACGAGGTCTCGAAACTCGGCAGGCTCAATTCGATTTGCAGACTGAAGCAATACAGGAGCAGCAATTTGGCATTTGAGCGTTGTTACAAGATTCAACAGAGAGAATCGACCCTCAAGATCGTCACTTTTCTTTTCTAGATACGGCCATAATCCCTTGCGAATTCGAATAAAGGACTCAAGCCACTTATTCATCGACTTTGAGTGCAAGACAATATTTTTTATTATTTCAGTCTCAATAGTTTCCGAAATATCAGAATTGATGGGTGACCCAGCGAATGGATCTTGAAATATGTCTCTTCGAAACGTTCTTGCGTTATTCTTTGGATTCTCTTTCCCAAAGCTCTGATAAATCTTTGCTTTGTAGTAACACGCCAGATAGGCCTGCTGGATTCCCTTCTCGAGCTCTGTCAATGGCTGAAAATCATCATAAACTTTTGATTGAATTTCGTGTCCGTGCGTCTTTGCCAAAATCCAGGTCTTCAGATGATCCATTGAGTTCAGAGGTTCTCCGCGGGAATTCAGAACCTCAAAGAGTTCATAGCCGGCGTCTTGCGACGGCGTTGAAATATTGATGAACTTTAAGAAGTCGAGGACTGAGAGCTTAAGCAATTTCAAGCGTTTAATTTGCGTTCGGAGATCTGAAGGTTCCTCCTCGGATCGAGCAATCAACTCTTGATCAATAATCCCAGCCACAGTTAGTAAACGAACTATTGGATCAGCTTTTCCGATTTTCGACATGTCTTTTGGCGATGTCCCCTTGAGTATCTCCTCGTACGATCTTTGAGTCACACTTGGCGAAATGAGTCGTGGTTGCTCTGGCTTGTCAAAATCCACCGGTTTGAACCACAGAGCACTGTGAATAGATCTTGCAAGATCATCAAGCTCTTCCTTCGCCTTCACTGAATCTGGCGAACCGTCGTCCTTGAGGTTGGCGAGCAACCGTCTTGCTTCTGCTTCAACAAGGCCAAGAGTTACCGTCACGGTAGTAAGCCGCTGTTGTCCGTCAATCACCATGTACGGGCCACCTATACCCTTGCTATCAACAAGAACAATTGTTCCAAATAGATGAGGCCACGGCTCGGGATTCGGTGCTCCTCCACTAATTTGCTCTTGGCGAGCAATCAGACGGCGGATGTCAGCTACAAAATCAAGTGCCTGCTCTTTATTCCAAGCAAATGGCCTTTGCAGCTTCGGAATCTCAACCCTAAAAAACCCTTCCAATAAGCGACCAAAGGTCATTTTTTCTGGATGAAAGTCGTAGTTTCCCATGAAGCGACTTTAGTCAGATTGATGAAATAGTCCTTCAGTCGCCACTAACTCGACCTATTGCATGGTTTCTGTTCGGCGTGCGTGCGCTTTCGCAACTTCCTGGTTCCAGCCACCCCGAGTTCCAATAAGTTGGGGTGAGGAAAAAAGACCTAACCGCTCCTCCGATTGAGTTATTGCCGCGAAACTTGCGGTCCTTGGGTCTGATTTGTGAAGAAAGAGTTCCTTTCGATGAAGTACCGGTTGGGTATCCCCTAATCGATACTTGAATACGCGATAGGAGATACTCGCGAGATCTACAACATCTGAGCTGATCAGCCCGGGGTGATCTTCGGTATCAAAAGTGGGATAGCAAAGATAGGAAACCTTTTTCTCACTTCGCCCCAACTTGATGATCGTCGTTTGAGGAACGTCGCCAAGAAGTCGTCTTGCACATCCTTCGTAGACCTTGAGTATTGCCGGAAGATGCTCGTAGGCATCGACATGAACATACAAAGCATTCGGCGTTAATTTTCCAACAATAGCGCTGCGACATGCGAGATCAATATTGCTGAGGTTCCCAACCCCAAAAAGGAGTCGCTGGGCGTACGTCATAGCGCTCTTCAGAGACCCGAAGTGAGAGCGAACATCGAGCTGGCTGGTCGGAGAGAGATCGCCCATGCGGAAAGGTCCGTCGAGAAGCTTGAGCGCCAAATACACCAGCAAATCGACCCGCCTTCTACCGGACAGCGCTACCCATTCATCCCCATCAGTTACAACTTCGATTACTCGAAATGCTCGAGCAATTGATCCGAATTTTTGGACAACCTCCGAAAATTGGGCCATTTCCTCTCTTCGGGGCAGTCTTCCGTGACGTGCGAAGAACTCAATAAGCTCATCAAGTAGCTCTCTATTCTCAATAAATGACTGATCGCTCTTTCTTTGATACGGAGCTGGTGCTCGTAGGGCATACCGACGAGAGACGAACGCCTCTTTTTCAAAAGGTTCGCGAAAAACGTAATACACACCAGGTGCAGCCGGCACTGGCTCAATCCCAGTCACATTCTGAATAAATCCACCTAGCTCGAGATGATCAAAAAACTTCTGGAAGGTTCCTCGACTCGTCACCCAACCATCACTTCTCGGACGGCTATGCGCATGATCTCTTTCGTCCGTGAGCCGAGCACTCACGATGAGAACTTTCTCTGTCAGCGCCCACGCAGATTCAAGCGTTTTGCGCCGTTCACTCACATTCTCAATGACATTCAATACATAGGTGATTGCAACCGTTGCGGCCTTACTTCGTCTAGCTCGAGGTAGATGGACTGGATCCCAACCGCGCGCACGCCAGCCCGATGCCTTGAGCCATTTTATATCTGCTCCTCTACCGCACCCATAATCAAAGAAGTCGCATCCCGGATGAAGAACGCCATGCTCAACTGCAATCTTGATTGGACGCGATGCATCCGTCCTGCACATCGCAGTAAGACCTTGCGTGCGCTGAGCCATGCGCGTGACTCTAGCCAACTAGTGAAATCACGCTCCGAATTGTTGGCTTTTGGTTCAGATTTGCAAGAAGCCCGATACCCCGATGCAAATGGCGGTTGAACTCACGATCAAGAGTCGACTCTTCGTTGGGATAGCCATCCTCGTGTACTCGCTGAACCAGAAGCGCCCAGTAAATGTCGGCGTGTGGGCCCCCAAAGACTTTCCATGTCATCTCAACATTTGACCAATTTCCGATCGGGTCGACGCTTGTTTGATTGACGTCAGCGAGTGACAGCACAAACGCCCAGCGGCAGAGAATATTCCAATTCTTGATTCCTGTCGAGCGCTTTAGTCGAGCGAGGAGATCACGATCAGTTTCCACGACACGAATTGTTTCGATCACTTAATGCCTGCCATGAAATAACCAACCGTCACATGCGAGGACTTCTCAGCATCACTGAACTCAATGAGAAAGTCACGCGAGATATTTGCCTCAATCTTCTCCCGCAACTCCATATCAAATTCTTCGTCAGTCGAGAGAATAATGACCTGCTTCGCAACATTCGGAAAGTAGTTCATGGCGAGCTTTTCTCGATGAAAGCTATCCAGCCGACCTAGGGGTGTGTCGACAACTAGTGGAATCTCACGATGGGCAACTCGAGACAGCCCCCAAAGAATTGCAACTGCAAGTAGTTGGCGCTCACCCGCGCTCAGACGCTCAACGGGCTGACTCTGGCCGTCGGAGGTATCCACGGACATCTCGAGCGTGTCGGGCTGAAGCCGAACCATCGTGACCAAATCCGTCTTTCCGACTAACTGATTGAAGGATTCCAGTATCGACACCTCGATTGCTGCAATATTTCGTGCGACGGTTGCCTTCTCCAGCTTGGTCAATGTCTCGAGCGCTTTCACCGCGTATTCACGGGCACGACGCTCTTGCATTGACTCACTATCGCGATCTGCTTCAGCTTCTAGCAATGCAGAGATTCGTCCTTCGAGGCGCTCAATCGCCGAACCTAGATGACGCATCTCTTCTTCTCCACCGTCGAGAGCTCGTTGAGAAACATCCGCTTGCTCCTTCAATCTACCCAGCTCTTCTAGAACCGGTATCAATTGAGCATCAGTCGGAACACTCATCAACTTCCTTTCCGCATCTGCAGTACGGCTCTCTGCGAGATCCATACGAGACGTCAATGCACCTAGTTCGCTGAGAGAATCAATCTCCGCTCTTGCCGAACGAATTTGATCACTAATCTGACCCGGCTGTCGGTGAATGACAACTCGAGATAGCCGCTGCAAACGTTGCTCCCGATCGGCAGCGAGAAGATTTAGGACTTCAGCTTTCGCGTTAGCCGACAGTGAGTTGACGACTGAGTTGTCACGCTGCTCTAGTACACCAAGCACTAGACGTTCCTTCTGGACATCTTGATCGGCATCCACCTGTGATTCGGTACGAGCAAGCAGACCCTCCAAAATCGCAAGCGGAGCAACGCCAGCTGCAAGAATCTGCATTTGCTGTTCGACTTCTAAGCGCTCGATTTGTAGTGAACTGAGCTCAGACTCAATCTCAGCGCGCTGTTCCCAGCGCTCAACGCCTACTTCGCGAGCTAAAGCCTCTTTCTTCTTCACTTGAACGAGAGCACGTTCTAGCAACGTCCGTGATTCTGCCATCTCCATCACAAGAGCCGATCGTCGCCCCAAAAGCACTGCCAACTCGGACTCTGCAACCTGCAAGGTTTCAGATGCAGAGTCACCAATCACGACATCCTGCTTTCTCCGAATAAGAACCTTGAGATCAGCTTCGAGTCTTTCGAGGACACCTAGTCCCAAGAGTCCGCGTATCGCTGACCGAATAACTTCCTTCGAACGTTCAGGGGTTGCCAGTTCATCAGTTTTCTCACCATCAAAAAAGTTAAGGCTTGCAATCTCGAGTGGCAGTAAACCCTCGAGATGATCTCCCCAGTCTTCAGCAAGTACATCATCACGCTGACCATTAAGTGTCACCGAAAATGATTCATTCACCCCGCGCAGGGCCGTCTCCCACGCTCGGGTTATTGAATATTGTCTTACGCCAAAATCATCCAGGACGGAGAAATCCAGACCAACCAATGCTGAAGTCGCGCCAGGTTGATGAATACAAGATCGCAGGTACTCATCCCAGCTTTGTCGCGGCAAGCGATTGCTGAGATTCGCGCGCGAGCCGTATAAGACGAGATTAATTGCATCAAGAATCGTGGTCTTTCCTCGACCATTGCGCGCACCGATAAGGATGATTGGTCGATCTGGAGAAATTGGGGTGAGATCAAGTTCGTGGCGTCCTCGGTAGATGCCGAAGTCGTGCAGAACTAGTCGATCGAGAATCATTCCGCAATCCGCAGCTGAACTTGCACAGGAGGTAGATCAGTCTCATGGCTTTCCACATCAATGCTTTCTTCATCGTCGTAAAGAGCTGCCTTATCACGCGCGAACTCAATCGCGTCATCTCGATCACGATAAAAGGATCGTTTAATTGCCTTATCAAGTTCTTCCAGTAGGCCCTTACGGCGAGACATCGTTGCGAATTTCTGTTCAGTTGCGATGAGATCCCTCATCATCTCGTAATGGAGCACGTCATCGCCACACAACTCACTGAGTGAGGCCAGCATTTCGGTACTAAGGGAAAGAGATCCCTTGGCCCCGGGAAAATTATCCCCAGTCGCAAGCTTGAATAGCGCAGGAAGAGAATCTTCGATCTCTTTTTTCTCTACCAACCAGATCCGCCGAATCTCGTGAAGTTCTTCCATGGTGATTAACTCAATCTTTTGCACTTGATCAGGGCCATTTTTTCGAACCCACGTCTGAGCTGAAAGGAGCTTGAGCAACCAATTCTCGCGAGACGATTTTGTGTACGGACCGGGAATTGTTCCGTCATGGAAGAGTTGTACTCGCCCATCCATCCGACGAAAGTCACGAAGATGCCGATCATCAGCAACATCGAGCTCGTTTCGTAACTCCAACAAAGGCTTCATCCATTCTTTTTCCTGATCATTCTGAATCATCGCTGACATTGACTTATCTTTTTCTACAAGCGTGCAAACCCAGCATCCGAATCTGCTATCTCCACAGCTTGGTGTTGTGGTATCTACGACTAATGGGCACTCGTTGTCGGCGCTCGCTCCCCTATACATATTGAGCAGCATTCGATTGTCATAACCCCAAGGATTCTCTACTTGCATGAGATACAGCCAGACGTCGTCATTAGTCCAGTCCTCGATTGGGCTATACACCAGTGAATTTGGGAGGTTTACGTTCGGTGATAGCAGATCTCGCACACGCTGCTTAGAGAGCCGCTCCATGCGGGCTCCCCGTGAAGCACTCTCGGAGCGTCGCGTGCCGAGTACGACAATTGTTTCGCCACTAGCTTTCACCATGTTTCTAATAAAGGTATTTGATGGTCGAATCTTTAGCCGTTCTGTACACCAGCGAAACTTGTGACGTGGTGCCGGGTAGCCGCGACCAATCAGATTCACCCAAAACGTATCCTTCACATCGGGCACGAGGCGATGTGGCGTCACTGGTAAACCTTGGGTGATTGCGGCCTCGCGCATAGTCTCAAGAGAATTTGTTACCCAAGCGGCAACGACGGGATTTTCGACCAAAGTATCAGTTGAAATCACGTGTACTACTTTGTGCCGCTCCTCAGCGTCGAGCTTTTGCAGAGCTAGCCACACGAGTGATAGCACCGACGTCGAGTCTTTACCACCGCTATAGCCCACAATCCACGGAATGTCATCTGCGCAATAGAGATCTTGGATCTGCTTTATGAGTTCCGTCACCGCCGTCTTTAAGCCACGATCGGTAAACGCAGAGTCAGTGTTATTGCTCAATCTTTTCTTCTTCCTTGAATCGCTTCTTCGTAACGAGACTCTTCAGCCGACAATGGCAAGCCGAGCTGCCGTTTCACAACAGCAGAGGTCAGTGCAACACTCTGATTACTCTTGGACACATGTCCAGCTTGGAGTGCACGACCTTCCCAAAGAGCTCGATTGCGTCTCGACCAATCAATCTCACGAATCGCTTCAGCAAATCGCTTCCAAGAGGCAGATTTTGAAGAACGAAGATGCGCATTTGCAGAGCGGCCCAGTGCGTGCAATACCGTGCCATACGCACTGATGTACTCCTGGCGGTTCTCCGACGAGGAATACTGTCTCCACTCAGGAAAGGCTTCGAGAAGGGCATCCCAAAACTCTCGAATCATCTTCTTCTCATCGACTCCATCAAGTCCCATTAGTAAAGCCTGGTTCGCCTGATGGACTGCACTTAGCGTAAATAGCTTTCGACTCTTTGGGGCCAAGGTCGACTTCTCTGGTTCAATCATTTCTTGAAGAATCTTGTTCTGCCTTACGAGACTTCGCGTGAGCTCGGCGAGCGGCTCACGATGGTCATACAAAACCCCAATTGATGCAGAGGGCTTCACACTGTGGCGATTAAGATCTGCGAACATCTGCTGCGAACGCTCTAGTCCGATGTCGACGAAAAAAACAACTGCAATCGTTTCATCGCCCAAAGTTGGGTCTGCTTCAAGCGCGTCCTTTAGGGCTGCATGACGGTGTTGACCATCGTTGATGATGAACCGCGCGTCCATCGCCACGTGGAGCCGACCTAATTGCTGATCGGTCGCCGCTGCAGGTTCAAAACTGACATCTCCATCAATCGATGCCGTTAGCGCAGAGAAGGTGTAGTCCGAGCGGTTGGTAATGACATACCGCGCGATATCTGGTACTCGCTTGGTATTGAGGGTTCGTTGTGAACGCAACTCGACTGGCAACTCCGCATCGGTAAATGAGAAAATTTTGGGAAGCAATCGAATCGGGCATTGAGAGACAAAGAATTGCCTGCCCGCTTGAACCCCTCTTACAGAGGGAAACGTGTAGACAAAGCTGATGCCAGACATACCGATAACATACCACAGACATACCTCACCTATATGCCATGATTTAACTCGTGCCCTCCTATTTTGACTTTGCCGCGACCACGAAGGTTGATTCCCGAGTAGCGGAGATCGTCCTGCACTACATGTGCAAGGAGTTTGGGAACTCCGGTAGCAGAACTCACACTTTTGGCATTAACGCACGAAATGCTGTTGAAAGATCGCGGCAACAGATTGCTGATGTTGTTCAGTGCGAAGCAGCAGATGTCCTATTCACTAGTGGAGCAACTGAAGCAAATAACTTAGCGATTCTCGGACTTCGCCAGTTTGGGGAGTCACAAGGAAAGCGACATCTCATCACGAGTGGGTTAGAGCATAAAGCTGTGCTCGAACCGATTGAACATCTTGAAAAAAATGGATTTTCAGTCACACTCATTCCTCCGCAACCAGATGGCTTCGTTTCGCCATTCGATATCTCAAATGCCCTGACCGATAAGACGTTGATGGTCAGTGTGATGCATGTCAATAATGAGACAGGAGTGATCCAACCTCTTGTTCAAATTGCCGAGGCAATGTCTGGACACAATGCATTTCTCCATGTTGATGCGGCACAAGGATTTGGAAAAGAACTTCAACTACTTACGCATCCGCGGATCGACCTCATCAGCATAAGCGGCCACAAGATTTATGCACCAAAGGGAGTGGGGGCCCTAATTTCAAAGAGGCGACCAAATGGTGAGCGACCACCTCTCTCGCCGTTAATGTACGGCGGTGGACAAGAACGGGGTTTGCGTCCCGGAACGCTGCCCGTTGCACTCATTGCCGGACTCGGAGAAGCTGCTCGATTGGCTCTTGCGGAGAACAAAACCCGCCTAACACGTGCCCGAACTGTGGAGCGATCAATTCTTGACTTCGTTGAGCGATCGAACGGGGTAGTAAACGGAGCTCGTGAGTCGGCCATCCCTCATATTGTCAACGCATCATTTAAGGGTCTCGATTCTGAGGCCTTCATTGTCGCGACGAAAAATCTAATTGCCATTTCCAACGGAGCAGCATGCTCGTCTCACTCGTACGAACTAAGCCATGTGCTGAAAACGATGGGATTAGAAGAATGGAGAGTTCGTGGCGCGATTCGATTCTCATTCAGTCATGACAGCACACCAGTCGATATTGAGTCCTTAACGCGCGAAATCGAGAGAGTCCGCTTTTGATGGAGCACCTACCGAGTCTGCTAGTGAATAATGACAATTGTCTAAATTATTTTTACGAAATTTAACCACTGACCTCTATTCTCTCTTCACTCAAAGCCAGACACACCTACGAACCGATTTGTCAAAGGGGCTTGAGATCTACTCACCCTGCAACACCCCCCTATAATGATTTTTGTATTCATCCAGACGATCTGAGGGGCTTGGCCCGTTGAAGATCACCAACCGATCTCAAGTCGGTGGTAACGCCAAGTTCGATGAAAGGAAGAATCATGAGTGAGAGTAACCGTGAGAAGCGTGTCTATTTGAAGCCGAATAAACCGGCGACTGAAATGACCGAAGAAGAGATTCGTGCGTTTGCCGAAGAAGTGTATGACCGTCTGATGGGCACTTTGCCTGAGCGCGAAGAGAGCGACAAAAAGTAATTTTTCCACCCCAAAAGTGTCGATAAAAAATATTTTTAGTACCTACGTAGTAGGTACTAACCCGAATGCGATGTTGCAAACCGTGCAAGAGAGGTGCTTATAGTGCTGACCCTCATTCACCAATCACGAGGATCAATCTTGCTCGACGAACCAACACCGAAACGAAACGACATCTGGCGATGCCCGCAATGCGACAACGAGATCATCTTGCATGTTCGCGTCAGTGAGCCGCCGGTGTGTCGCAACAAGAATGCCCACAGCAGCAAGGGCCATGTAATGGTCAATTTCAACCCCAACAGAAAGCAGGTCAAGTAATGCATAGTTCGATAACGCTCGATGAGTTTCTTGAGATTCTCGACAGTCTGGATTGCGAGTATGAGGTCTACGAGAACGAGGAAAAAAACTTCAGGTGGATCGACTGCGACCTATTCGGCGCCGAGTTCATTGTGTTTCCGATTGGCCCTGGGCCATTTTTCGAGGTCTTTTCATTGGAGGCTATTCGCTCAGCCGAATTTGATCCAGAGACAATGTGCACGCAATTCAACAAAATTCAGGATTTTGCCAAAGCCATCCCGTTCGACCTGAACGAAACTGGCGAATACAACGAAGGTGACCTAGATGACGAGAGCAATGTCGTGATCGCAATCAGAAGACAGGTTTCGCTCGAAGGTGGCGTGAGCAAAGACTTCCTGCGGTCAACAATCAGATTCTGGGGCGGCATGCTGCTTAGCACCGAGGGCTTTTTTGAAGGCCCGCCTGTCGAAGCCACCGACGGTGACGACGAGGAATGAAGGCCCTGTTTTTGGGGCCATTCAAGCATCCTTGCAACACCCCCTCCTTATCATTCAGTTGAAAAGATGAAGCAACCTTTCAACACGCTGAAAACAATGGCGGTGGCGTTGCATGAGTGCTACTTAAGCTTCATCGAGGCCGGTTTCAGTGAAGCCGACGCGCTTCAGTTGACCAAAGAGTTCCTTCACCTAGCCCACAAAGAGAAAGAGGTCGAATGACCGAGAAACAAGCCCCGAGATGGCAGCCCACAGAACTTTTGGAAGAGGCGATGACCGTGGCTTTTTTCGAACACAAAGATAAATCTCGAAAAGGCACGGATATCCCCTATATCAGTCATTTGTTGGCGGTCTGTGCCCTGGTCATCGAAAACGGTGGCACCGAAGTTCAAGCCGCCGCGGCGTTGTTGCACGACGTGTTCGAAGATGGTCAACAAGACGAAATGTCATTGGGTTGCTTTGTTGAAAGCGATGTCGTAAAAATCGTTCGTGACTGCACCGACACGATGAAAAAACCGAAACCTGATTGGCGTCTGCGAAAAGAAAGATATCTGACGCACCTGCAAGAGATGATTCTTGAAAAAGAGATCAACCCTGCGATTTTGGTTGCCCTTGCCGACAAAGTGCACAACGCTGAAACAACCGTCGAATCAGTGACGCGCCCAGATATAACCGCCGAGAAGTTCTTTAACTCCGGTGTGCTCAAGGCAGATTACAAAGGTCAGCGATGGTGGTACGAGAGCCTGGTTGAGGCGTTCAAGAAATCGACGGTCGCCCCGGTGCTGGTTGACCGGCTCGAAAAGGCGGTCAAAACAATTTTCGCCTAGTCAAGAGAG
>Ga0194132_10008234_pt1 | contig 15019 bp, 14 predicted proteins | sample TA2KigOf80mmetaG_FD_148612 | JGI IMG/M metagenome (GOLD analysis project Ga0194132, IMG submission 148612) | Freshwater microbial communities from Lake Tanganyika, Tanzania - TA2015054 Kigoma Offshore 80m | ecosystem: Environmental > Aquatic > Freshwater > Lake | place: Tanzania: Lake... | reverse complement strand
TGAGGAAATATTCCTTGATCACTTCGGCCTTATACCCCAACGCCACATAGAAATCCTTGTGGCCAAATCGGGCGTAGCGCTGCATGATGTGCCACAACATCGGCCGTCCGCCAATCGGCACCATGGGTTTGGGAATGACATCTGTATATTCGGCTAAGCGTGTCCCGAACCCGCCGGCGAGCAGAATGACTTTCATGATCTAGTTCCATCCATAAGAAATATCCGCGAGTGACCGCCGCTCGACCTCGTGGGGATCATGGGGAATGCTGGCGAGATTGAGCACCAGACTGCGTGGCGCGGCGAGTCCCTGAAAACCGAACCAGATACCGGCCGGCACCGTGATCCGAGCATACCGGTCTGTTCCGATCTCTTCGACGCGGAACTCCCGGCCGCCATCAAGACAAAAGACGAACCGGACCTGTCCGATCGGAACGACCAAGTTCATCGTCATGCGGGCATGCCGTTTCCACGCTTTCACCGCCCCCGCGTCCACCCAGGAAAAGTATGCTTCCCCGAACCCCGCATAGCTGGTATCGGTCTGTTTCATGGCATGAAGCACATCGCCGCCGGCCGTTTCGATCCACGCCAGGGGCGTCACCATCACGTCGGCGAGCGTCATCGCGCCCATGCCAGCCCCCGCTCTCGAGCCCGCGCGGTGTAGGCAGCAATCTGCGCCGTCGTCGTCGCGGCCGTCTGAGCGGGATCTTGGTAGTACGCCCGATACCACTCGGTCGTCATGCGCACGGTTTCCTCGAATCCCATGACGGCATGCCAACGCAAATGATGCAACGCTTTGTCGCAATTCAATTTGAGCAAGCCCGATTCATACGGACCTGGAACCCCCTGCGACACATCCCGCCACCGGACTCGATCCCAATGCCGCGCCATCTGCTGCACCAACTCCAACACACTGTGGTTCTGCTCAGCCGGAGGCCCGAAGTTGAACGGCTCGCCATGCAATTCAGGCCGCTGGGCCAGCGCCACAGCCAAATTCAGATACCCGTTCAACGGTTCAAGCACATGCTGCCATGGCCTAGTGGCCTTAGGGTTTCGCAGCTCAACTTCCTGATTGACGGACCAGGCCCGCACGCAATCCGGCACGATCCGGTCGGCAGCCCAGTCTCCTCCGCCGATCACGTTCCCCGCTCGCGCCGATGCGATACGAACACGGCTTGAGGCCTTCGGGAAATAGGACTTGATGTACGAACGAATGGCCAGTTCAGCGGCACCCTTCGAGGCGCTGTACGGATCAGGCCCACCCAATGCATCGGTTTCGCGGTAGCCCCACACCCACTCGACGTTGTCATAACACTTGTCACTGGTGATGAGTACCGCCGCGCAGGGCTTCTGGACCGCCCGAATGGCTTCCAGGAGATGCACGGTACCCATGACGTTCGTCTGCCAGGTTTCGACCGGGTCCGCATACGAGCGCCGCACGAGCGCCTGCGCCGCCAGGTGGAACACAAAGTCCGGCTGCACCGACCCGATCGCCTTCTGCAAGGCATCTCGGTCACGAATATCGATTCGCAGATCCGTCATTCCCTCAGACAGCCGCGCAGCGGAGAAATGCGAGGGATCGGTTGGCGGATCGAGAGCGATACCCGTGACCTGCGCACCAAGCTGCTTGAGCCAGGCAATCAGCCACGATCCCTTGAATCCGGTGTGGCCGGTGACAAGCACCTTTGATCCGCAAAATATGTCGAGACCGGAAAGTTCTGCTGAGAGTGCCACGCTACTCCTCCACACTCGACCAATAAACGGTAGCCAGACTCCTTATTTCAGCGTTCCGATCCAATACGTACAGCGCACCCTCGTCAATTTCCCCGGCAGACCATTGGAAACTCACGGACGGAGCTATTCCCGTCCAACAATGCGACATACTCGCTGGACATTCGACTCGCGAGAAAGCATTTCTCAAACCGTTTGAACCCCATCTGTCCCATATGCTGTCTGAGTACGTCGTCTCCGAGTAGTCGGACGATCTTCTCCGCAAACCCCTTCACGTCCTCCCGCGGCACGACAAAACCCGTCACGCCATCCTCCACGACTTCCGGCAGGCCACCGACATCCGTTACCACCACAGGCAAGGAACAGGCCATCGCCTCCACAACCGTGTATCCGAATGACTCATGGCTCTGAGACGGCATGACCAGCATTCGAACCTGCTTCATCAAATTGCCGATATCCTGCTGGTGGTCTTGCAAAAGAATATGTGATCCGACAAAAGATGCACTTCGCAAGCTTTTTACGGCCTGCATTTCCTCGTCCGTTCCATCTCCGCAAATTAACAGGTACGCATCCGGAATACTCGCAACAACCTCCTGCATGACCCGAATGATGAACTCGTGCCCCTTGCGTGGTTCATACACAGCAAGCATCAAGATGATCTGCGCGCCATCAGGCAATGACAATTCCTCTATTAAGGAGGAGATTTCGATGGGGTTGAACGGTTCAATCCCATTGTAGACAAAAGTTTTACAGCAAGATCTCAAACCTGGCCGAATGGAAAGACTATTCATGCAGACTGAAGACACCGCAACAAAACCTGCAACTGACCTTGCCAGAATGCTATCGACGACGCGCTCTTTGAGCTTGCACAACAAAGATTGTGAAAGTGGAAGTGCCAGATTGTGAACATTATGCCAGGCTAACTGCCGTGGTTGAAATTTTGCCCATGCGATGGTGGCCGCTAAACAGGCATCCCCCCCCGGATAGCCTCCATTGATCACCATCAGCCTGTCCGGGCACCACTCCCGATACAGCTTTCCAATCATGAGTGCCATATAGGGAATTCCCCAGAGCGCAAAGAATACCCTGACGATACGCCGCACAGTCGGAAGAAGATACGCAAACCTGCCATCAATATCTTGCGCGATCAGAAAATCATAGGGCACAACTTCGACGCGCGCAGGCACACGGGCGCGAATATCAGGCAGGCCAGGGTGGGAACGGTTGCAAAACACCGTGATGTGATCTGTCTGCGGCCAGTGCCGGATTAGATTGACGAGAAACGTGTCCAGCCCGCCCCGCTTGATATTCTGAGTAAAAAACGCGGTCTTCACGGGAAGATCACGTCGAGAAGCAGGTGATGGTAGACACCCGCCCGCTCGGAGGGAGGCGCCGCCAGTATCGGTCGCAGGATCGGAAGCGCCACAATCGCGAACTTATTTATCACACGCCCCACCACTCCTAACTCGCTACGCTCCCCGTTGACGATCGCCCGTTCAAGAAACAGCGTGTACAGAGTATACAGAGCATTGCCGACTTTCTTCATTTTCAGGATTGTCCCGCCGTTGCGCGCCATAAGTTCCTGCGCGCCAAATGCTGTCAGGCGTGTGTAATCGTTGGGGGTTTCATGCTCGCGGTACAGAAAGGGCAGACTGACGATCACCCGGCCATTCTTCCGCAAGAGGCGGCGCACCTCGCCGACGACGAATCCGGGATCGCGCACATGCTCCAGGACATCCAGCAACAGCACAAGATCGAACGACGCGTCCGAAAGATCGAGCCGCTCACCAGACATGATGTGGTCGATGTCCCGGCGTACATTCTGCGTGACGTCCACTGTGACATAGGCATCGCAAGAAATCCGATGTCTGTACGGCGAATTGCCCGCCCCGTAGTCCAACACACGCGAGACATGACTGGTCGGGAGAAAGCGAGCAATCTCCCGGTGCAGCACAAAATCAGGATTCCACCAGCCCTCGTCGACACCCGTGAGCCGGTTGGTTTCATACATAAGGTATTATATCTGCTGCAGACCTGAGATTATGCCGCAATCATTCGGAACGCATCCGCGCAGATCCGCCGATACTCCTCACGCACTGCTGGCTCCCTAAAATACTTAGCCTCGACCGTTTCATAAAATGCGAGGTTCCTTACCAGCGCCTTCTCGATCAGTATCTTATTGATCTTGGTATTCAGCACAGGTTGCTGGCGGAACCGGCTCACAACGTCCCTGAAAAACTTTCTTCGCCAAGCTGAAAACGAAATGTCATCGACGAGGACCACTGGCTTTCGAGAAATGACAGCCTGATCAAGCGCCAGAGAGAGATGACCAAACGCCATCTCACATCCCTGAATCAGTCGAAATGTTTCCCCATAGACAATATCCCTGTGCCCAAAAGACCCTTCAGGGTCTGGATACCGATACTTTTCAGAACATGCCACTTTGACGGGAACCTGGAGACTATCCTCAACCACACAAAACAAGTCTCGCATTCGTTTATAGTAGCCATTCACATCTGTGCAACTCACATTCCCAAGGATTTGCAGATCTGGTTCAAATCCAACACTTTCATCCACAAACACAGCATAATCCCCTCCGGACGCGAGACCCTTTTCAGCCCACAATACCTTCACAGATGGCACACTAATGACTTGCGCCTTCGGATACCGAGCCTTGACCTGGCTCCGACCAAGAGTTCCGGAAGTCACTACTGCACGAGGATTGCATCGCCGACTAAACCACCATTCTCTCATCTCTCGATATGGCCACTTCACATAATCCGACCAGGACCCGCAAGAGTCATGTGGGTCAAAATGCTGAAATATATAGGCGATTCCATGCTGATTGAACAATGCGATCACTGCATCATCCTGAATCATTCGGTCAAATCTTGACAGATACCAAACTAGCGCCCCGGAGTTTGCCCGCGCCACATCAAGAAGCTCATCATATGACGAAACAACCCTGTGTGCAGGGCCAAAATAGCAGTAATTTGGATCTCCGGAATAGAACCCTTTCAGCTTTTCCACCGGATAAAACAGTGGCGCCAAATCCCAAAACTCTACATCGAAACCATTGTTCCCAAACCACCAGGCATCAATTTTCTCACCGAATAGGCGGGAGATGGGCAACCCACTACACACAATCAGTTTCACTGCCAGTGGTCCTTCAAGTACCCGGCACAAATACTTCCTTTCACGGCAGACATCCTGGCTATCCACCGTATTTTCTGGCTTTCCAGGGACTCCTGGATGCGCACAGTGTGGAAGTATTCTCTGAGTTTATTGGCCAGATAGGCATTAAATGCCACCTGCCCTTCCGTAAGATTTGGGGACGACAGAAACTCTAGAACAGCCGCGCGTACTTCCTCGGCTGTATTTTCACGATATTCCACCCCTTCGACCATTCGCCCGGTCCCACTAAGCTCAAACAAGTACTGATCAATTTGTTCCTTCAGGGTCAAGACTCGGCCCTCGCGAACCGCCTTCCTCGGAATAAACAAGGCGCCCTGGCGATACCACTCGTAGTGAGAGAGCGACAGGCAATTTATGGTCAGAATTCTCTTTTCAAATAGACTGGCCACATCAATTGGGCCCGTCTGGGACCCAATATAAAGATCGCAATGCCCGACCAGCAGGATGTCGTTCTTTTCACTTCTCGCCTTGCTGTGGGCATAATCCACGACATTGTCCAGATGCAGTGGGGGCATGGCTGGATCCCCAAGCCTGACCACGACATATCCCCGATCGGTCAGTTCTCTTATCGCAGGAATGTAATTCTCAATGTTGGCGTTTCGTGGAGCCGAATATTCATGATCGTTTGCATATCCGCCAGTGCGGACATGCAAACAGACATATCTCTTATCTTTCAAAAGAGGGAATTGCCGTTCGAGATCTCCTCGATTGCCATACGTCACGCCAAGCACATTCGAATAACATTCTTCCCAATCGATGCCATTCTCAGACGCTTGAAACGGCACTTCCATAGTTCCCCATAACTCATCCCGGCCAATTAGGAACTCGCTGGCTCTCACAAAAATATTATCGAATGAATCGCCCAGAAGCACCGTCCGCAACTTTCTCAATGGCACCCCAATCAGCCTTGCCGATACAAGCACCACGCTCATCCCATAATTCACCAATTCCAGCAGCACACTATGAACAACGAGCGGATGCCGTATATTGAGCAATTCGCGATTTCCACTCCTAAACTTAACCCTCCAAAATAAATTCCACTTCCTCTTGAGAACAATTAACCGCAAGCCTTCGCGACGGCACTTCAAGAGTGCAAAATATAAATCCTCTGCACGATTGCCAAAGGCCTCATAAGGCTTCATTATCCAATACCGCCCGATCTTCACGCCAGCCCCCAACCAACTCGCCTACGCAAGCAACCACTTTCCGCCAAGACAAAATTCCATTTTCACCTTATTGAATGGGCCGAGAGGATTTTCCTGCAACTCGAAGAAATGCACATCTCCCTCCACGTCATGGCGATATACCCAGTTTCTTCTCAAATAGGTTTTCAAGAAGCGCGCATTTGCCGTTCTGCCGTCCACCAGAATAAGCGTCCCCGGCTCAAGAAAATACTCCACTCTCAGAATATCAGCTGACATTGGCATTCTTGATTTACTGCAGAACGAAAACCCATTAAGTTCCTGCGTCGTGGCAAATTGGGATGGACCATCGAGGTAGATAAAATCCGGGGAAATATTGGGCAACTTTGAATAGACGCTCGCAATTCTACTGTCATGAGTCACCATATCAACGCTACTGCAAGACACAGTTGCGAACTTACGAAGACCATTGCCAAGCCTTGCATTGGTAATTCCCAAGAAACGCTGATCCTCTTCAACTGAATAGACATGAAACGGCCGTTCGCTGCGAACAGACCTTTGTGCCCACCCACCAAAATACTCGTACAACCTGCGCATCGCATCAGCAAGCACAACGGTGCTATACCCGCTGCCAAACTCAAGCACATTAAGCACCTTGCGGCTTAAGGCAATCCAGTGCAGGCGGCATAAATCGCGATATTCAGGCTCACAAGGTGTCTTCTGTGTTGGAGACACAGTCCTCTCAATCGCAGCAACGTTCCCTCTTGCCTTATCAGCATCGACGGGCCGACATATTGCCCTTAAAGAAAACAGGCTGACGTACTCCTCGGCCTTCTTTGCATCATTAAATGAATCCAGCGAAAACATTTTAAGTGATTCTTGAATGTCACAAAATTCTGGCGGCACAACAATCGCTGGCGAGTGAGACGGATTACCTGTCATAAGTTCCCCCTTGCCTCATAGAACCCCTGCAATGATTTTGGGTTCAATCGGACCAAGCCCTTTACCACACACCCCACCCACCATCGACGGCAAGAATCTGACCCGTTACATACGCTGATAGATCAGTGGCAAGATAAGCGACCGCCCCGCGAAAATCGTCCTCTCTCGCCATTCTAGCCAATGGAGTCCTTGCTTCATACCGCTTCACAAATACCTCCGGCTGACCTCTCAAAATTCCGCCAGGGGAAATTGCATTGACACGAACGCTTGGAGCAAGCGTCGTCGAGAGCCACCGAGTCAACTGAACCAGTCCCCCTTTTGATGCGGCGTAAGCAGCCACATTCGCCATCGACGTCCCCTCATACAACTGCCAATCAGGACCGAACATCCCGTAGATTGACCCAATATTAATAATTGTGGCTCCTTCCGCTTGTTTGAGCAATGGCATAAGCCCCTGGCAGAGATGAAATGGTGCCGTAAGATTCACTTCCAGAGCTCTCCGCCATGTCTCTACGGTTTGCGACTCAAAAGGCACTGCCCATCCGCTCAATTCTGATGTACTGACAAAAGCAGCGTTGTTAATTATCACGCTCAGACTCATTCTGTCCCCTCGCAACTTTTTTAATAGATCACTCCTCTGACTTGGGCACTCCAAATCACAAGACTCACTTTGGATTGAAACCGCCCATCGCTCAGACAACTCCCTCACAAAAGGCTCAAATTGTGAACCTGGCCTATCCACCAAGATTAGCTCTGCACCTAATTCAGCCAATGTGTCAGCAATTGTTCGCCCTAACCAACCGGTCGCACCCGTAATCAACGCGCAGCGTCCGGTCAGACGCATTAATCTATCGACGGTCGTCATTCGCTACAGCCCCCATCCCCATCAAATATTCAGCAATTTGGAAGTCTAATACCGTATCTATGTCTAACGCCCTCGCTACCGGCACATGGACGGCGCGGACTTTTCCTTCAAATACACCATGATGGCTCAGGACAAAACTTGGACTCGTAACGTACGCAACCGTGGTCACGTCATAGACCTTAGGGGCATCTTGACGACGGTTCACTCTGGACTCTGGCGCTATCACTAACCCTACCGTCCCGTCCTGATTATAGGCCACCATATTAAAGTAGGGGTTACGATGCGCGTCCGTCATAGTGATTATGATGTCGGCATCGCCATTCTCATATTCGTCAAGGCACCGTTCGATATCGCCAGAATGACGACAAGGCGCCGTGGCTGGGATTGACACCATGATTCTTGGCATAGCTCCCTCATGCCCCAAGAGATATTCCAAGGCATGTCTCCACGCCTGCCACTCTGAAGTATTATCCTGGGCAAGGTGGGCAGGCCGCATAAATGGCACCTCAGCGCCATATTGACGGGCCACATCAGCAATTTCTTCGGAATCTGTGGAGACAATCACCCGCTCAATTCGCTTCACAGCCTTAGCATGTTCGATCGACCATGCGATGAGAGGCTTCCCACCCAACAATCGAATGTTTTTCCCAGGCAGCCCCTTGGAACCGCCTCTAGCAAAGATAAAGCCGGCTACACTCATGAGCACAAGCCCCCAGCTATAGCTACCTGTAACCCTTCGGTCTTTGCTGACTGCCTGGCAGCCTCAATGATACGCAACACAACCAGACCATCCTCACCAGAAACGACAGGTGCAGTCCCTGATTCTATGCAATCTAGGCAATGTCTCCACTCCCCCCTAAAGCTGTCATCCCGCTGATGAGGTTGATAAAACACCTCAGTCCATGCACTTCCCCTGGCTGAAAAATGCTCCACAACCCCAGTGATCCCATTCCAGCGCAGACTCCCAGACGCGCCAATCACCGTGCACGTTCGCGTCGAGTCATGACGGATGCAATCAAGATTAACCATGGCAATGGGTTGCCCCAAAGCCACATTGTGAAGAAACCCAAGCAGTAGATGCGCCGTATCTTCAACGTCCACCTCCAACGCACTCTGCTTACAAAGAAGTCCTCTTACCCACTGCACATCACCAAAAATCCATCTCAAGTAGTCAAGTTCGTGGCTCAATTCCAGTAGGACCCCCCCACCCAATTCACGACGGGCAGACACCCCGATGCGGTAATCGGAGTCCGGCCTCCAGTCTGGCAAATATTGGCCGACCTCACAGCGAATCGATAAAACCTTACCCACGATGCCCTCGTGCAGCAGGTGACGGAATCGCTGTAACGAAGGCAGGAAACGGAGGTTGTAGCCTGCGAGTAAAACCAAACTCTTCTGTTTGACAATGCCAAGCAATTGTGGAACGTCACTCAGCGATGCGGCAAGCGGCTTTTCAATCAACAGGTGAGAGCCTGATTTGGCCAATGCAATGGCCACCGGCGTATGAAACGATGCGGGGTTGGCAATGACCGACAACTGCGGGGAAAAATCGACTGCTTGCTCAAGGCTTGAGAAACATCCATCCGCAAATTCAGGGGTGCGATCACAAGCCTGATGGCGAAGTACCCTGATGTCGGCAACAGGATTCAGCTCCCTTGCCAAGCGAAGATGGCGCTTCCCTATACTGCCAAGACCAACTATAAGAATGCGGCCAATCAACTTTAGGCTTCCGATTGAGACCGGTCATCACTCTGCCTTACTTTTTCGCCTTGCTCACTAGCCAGATTCAAATCTTCAGGCCTTCCGATATCCAGCCAAGGCTCGTGCATGGGATAGGCTACGGTGCACATTCCCTGGGTCCGCAATCTCTCAAAAAGCGAAGGCATATCACAATGCCTTCCAACCTCCAAAGCAGTAAGCGCCTTCGGGTCAAGTGCGTACACGCCTGCATTAATATGGCTCCGCGCAATGGGTTTTTCCTCAAAACCAACAATATCTACACCCTGGGTCTGAACAACTCCAAATGGGTGTTGCCACTCATGCAACCGCACAGCCATGGTTGCGGCAGCGTTATGCCGAACGTGAAAATCCAGCAGCTCTCCATACCTGATATGGGTTAATACATCACCGTTCGTTACCACAAACGGAGCATCTGGAAGCGAGCTAAGCAAACTGAGCCCACCAGCCGTACCTAATGGAGATTGCTCGCGTAAGTACTCAATCTGCACCCCCAGACGATCACCACCGCCAAAGTAATCTTCGATCATGTGCCCCAGGTAATGAATCGCTATTACAAAATGGCTAAACCCCTCCGACTTGGCTCTCTCAATAATGCTCTCCAGGATTGGCTTGCCTGCCACCATTACCAACGGCTTGGGGCAATTCTGAGTGTAAGAAAGGAGCCGGGTACCCTTTCCACCCGCCATAATCACCAATAGATTAGAGCGAAGAGAGGGCGCAACAATTTCATTCCATAAATGCAATCCAACAACCCGCTGGCACTCATCAACCACTGGGATCTGCAAAATTTTGTTGGCTACCATCAACTGAATTACCATTTCGCGCTCAAGAGCTGGAGGCACCACCAATGGATTGCGATGGATAATGCTATCAATGGAGCTATTCAGATCCACATCCCGAAGCAATCCGCGCCTGACATCGCCATCGGAAATCGTCCCCTGTAGCTTGCCTTGCTCGTCTACAACCATGACAATTTTGATGGAGACTTGGTCAAGATTGAGGATCACGTCCTTGATGGAGCTATGAGTTGGCAAAATAGCCCTGCGCCAGATTTCCGGCTGAGACGTAGCAATATGATTTTTCTCTTCAGACATTTCTTGCAAGCGGCACGTTGAATAGCCTTAACAATACCAACCGTCTCTAGCTTCACCTTTGAGCATCATCGCTTTTCGCAAAAGCTTTTGATTAAGCGGGACAGACGCCAAAACTGATGCAATCTTTCTCCCGGCATCTCCCAGATAATATGGGTTATGTGTCAACTGACATGTGGTGCGAAATTTGGCATCGTGCAAACACTGGGTACTAGCAGCAACAATACCAACCGCATCGTACCCTACATCTATTACATTCTCCCCGCGCAATCGGCCTTCCTGTCGAGATCCGATGTTGACTGTTGGACAGCCAAAAATGGGAGTTTCCTTTATTCCAGAAGAAGAGTTTCCAACGCAGGCGACTTTAATGGATTGGTTACGTCCCAACGCAAGCACGCCATGATAGAGGTGCCGTCCCAAAGATCGATGTACTTGAATCCCTGGAATCGACCTGGCTTGCAAGGCGATTAATTCGGCAATAATCGTGCGCCCCCCCGCATCATTATTGGGGTAGGTCATAATTACTTGCACGCCCATCCCAGCAAGCTCACACATTGCCCGTATGGATGGCTGCACCTGCGCAAATGCCTGTTCAAACTCCGTTGTGACAGAATGTTGAGTAAAGAGCACGATCGGCTTCGCCAAATCCAGCCCCAACTTACCGGCTACTTCCCCTGGATCTGCATAGCGTCCCTCAGAGATCAGATCATTTGCTGGAAAGCCTACTGTATGTACCCTCCAAGGCTCCTCACCCATCGCAAGAATTCTGTTAGTAGCCTGCTGATTGGTAGTAAAGTGCAGATGGGCTAACTTGGTCATTGCATGTCGTACGGAATCATCCAGAGCTCCACCCTCGGTTAAATCGCCCCCTTCAATATGGGCGGTAGGAAGATTCATTTGAGTGGCAGCTATTACCGCTGCGAATCCTTCAAAGCGATCCGCATAAACAACAAATATGTCCGGCCTTAACCTTTCCAGCGCATTACTAACAGCTATTACACCCGAACCTATCGCATGCGCAGTGGAAACTCTTGAATCTGTCCCCATCTCAATTTTGACCTCGGCATCAATCCTGAATCCGTCGGCGCTTATATCATCCAGGGTACGCCCAAAATTCGCATCCAGATGCGCCCCAGACACAAGCAATTGATACTCTAATTGCGGATGGCCTGCCACTGCCTTCAATATTGGATACTGAAGCCCATATTCAGCACGATTTCCCGTAAAGATAGCAATTCTTCGTTTAACCATGAGGCTTTTGCATTCTTTCATTCACAAGACATTTCAAGTACTCACGCAATGAAATAGCAGGAAACCATTCCAGCTTTTCCGTCGTTGCAGAAATGTCCAATATATTTACCGAGCATCTTTGAGATGGAGCTGTCGCCACAATTTCTCGTGAGGACTGTCCCGCCAATGCCAATACAATTTCGGCAAGCGCCCGCACAGAGGTTCCGACTCCAGAGCCCACATTTACTATTCCCCGGCAATGGCTTTCGACCATCAATCCAAAGGCTGCTGCCGCATCAGCGACTGCTAGAAAATCCCGCACCGGCCTATCATCACGAACTCTCAAAGGCTCCCTACTTGGAACCTGACAAACAATATCAGAGATGATGTTATTATTCGCCATGCCATTGCCGTAGAGATTGGAAAGGCGCGCCACCCCCCCCCCCTTCTCCAGCACCGTTTGCTCATTGATTATTTTACATTCGCTGTATGTGTCAGCAGGACATACTGGCATTACTACCCCATAAGGCGTGCAGTTTTCATCACCGTACACCACACCAGAAGATGCATAGATAATCTTCTGATAAGAACGACGAACCAGTTTCCTCACCACATCAGACGCATATTTAACATAGGACGGCCCAAGCCGATTCACCTTCTCTCGATCTGACTCTTCAGCCAAATGAATCAACACATCACCACTTGGGCTATTACTATATTCCTGCACTTGATGCATGCCCAAAACTGGGCGCCTCGAAACCGGAACAACATCATGCCCGTTCTTCTCCAGACATAACATCAAAACCCGCCCTAAAAATCCGGCCGCACCGGTTACTACGACCCTAGCCATACAAACAATGCCCTTAAGAAATGTCGTCCCACTTCAAATGGTGATCAGAAGGCACGTCTCGAGACGCGCGCCTTCCCAAGACATTCTCGAACTGCTCGGCTGCTATCTCCCCAGTTCCAGGGCGTTTCACCCAAACATTGCTGCTCGTAAATAATTCCCCCGCATGAACCGGCACAATAGTCACCACCGTTGCAAAAGCAAAATTCATCGTGACCCGTTCTTCGACTGCTGGTCCCTTCTTCCCTCCAAGCCCCAGATGCAAGACACGACTATCTTGAATCAATTCGTGGCAAGCATCGGGGTCCATTGAGCAAACAATGTCGGGCCCCGGTCGTGTCATACTGTCCGTGAAGTGCCGCTCCAGTATAGAGGCGCCAAGCGCCACCGCTCCCATACATGCAATATTGTTAGTCGTGTGATCGGATAAACCAACCACTGCACGAGGGAAGGCGCTGGAAAGCTCCACCATGGCACCCAATCTAACGAGATGCGGAGGCGTAGGATACAAGTTCGTCGTATGCAGCAATGCATAAGAAACCCCAGCTTCCTCAAAAATCCTGACGGCTTTCCCCACGCTCTCAATTGTATTCATGCCAGTACTAAGAATAATCGGCTTGCCAAATCTCGCGATATGTTTCACTAAAGGATAATTGTTGCATTCTCCTGAGCCAATTTTATAGCCAACGACCCCTAATCGCTCAAGACGCTCAGCGGCTGCCCGAGAAAACGGGGTACTGATAAAAACCATCCCTCTTGATTCGACATGCTGTTTGAGCCGACGCTCTTCATCCTCTGACAAGGCACACCGAGCCATGATGTCATAAATAGATTCCGCCGCATTTCCTGGCATCACGCTACGTGCCGCACCACTCATTTCGTCATCAATGACATGCGTCTGATGCTTTACGATCTCAACGCCCACACGAGCAGCGGCATCTACCATTTCAATTGCCACATCCAAAGATCCCTCATGATTAATGCCGATTTCGGCTATAACCAATGGGGGATGGTCTGGCCCGATTAGCCGTCCACCCACATTCATTTCAGGCATAATATTGCAAACCCTTACTACGCACCATTCGGCTCTATCGCATGGTTTTATATATTGTAGATATCCGTCTTATAACCACGCAGATTCTCGGACCTCGAAAACCATTCAACTGTTTCGGCCAACCCGCGCTTGAGCCCATCACGCTCGCCGTAGCGCGGACGCCAACCCAACAATTGCTTGGCCTTGGCGTTGTCGGCCCATAATCGTTCAACCTCGGATTTCCCGGGACGCAGACGCGCTTCGTCAGTGACAATTTCAATGTCGGCGTGCATAACTTCAGCAATCAATCTGGCCGTATCACCTATGGATATTTCGAAATTACTGCCGAAATTGACCACTTCTCCGTGGCCCTGGTCAGAGCACAACGCGGCAATGAAACCGGCCACCGTATCTTGCACATAGTTAAAATCACGCGTAGGGGTAACCGCACCGAGCTTAATCTTTCGTTCCCCACTGGCGATCTGCGTAATGATGGTCGGAATGACCGCGCGCACCGATTGACGCGGCCCGTAGGTGTTGAACGGGCGGGCGATCATCACCGGCAACCCGAAAGAAGCGTAAAAAGAATAGGCTAGCTGATCGGCGGCGATTTTGGTGGCCGAATAGGGCGACTGGCCTTGTAAGGGATGCTCTTCCGAGATCGGCACAACTCGCGCCGTTCCATAAACTTCGCTCGTCGACGTATGGATCACCCGCGTCACGCCAGAATCGCGGGCCGCCTGCAGGACGTTCAGCGTCCCCTTCACGTTCGTATCAACGTAGGTGTCGGGCGAGTGATACGAATACGGAATGGCGATCAGGGCGGCGAGATGCAGAACAGCCTCACATCCCTGCATGGCGGCCTTCACCCCGTGGGGATCGCGGATATCGCCGGCAAACACCTCGAACTGCCCCTTGACGTCCAGCGCACAATGGTCCAACCAGCCCCACGAGTTGAAGGAATTATAATATACGAACGCTTTAACGCTGTACCCCTGTCGAACCAGCGCTTCGGTCAAATGTGATCCAATGAACCCGTCGGCGCCCGTAACCAGCACTTTATGAGAACGCGTCATGCGTATGGCACCATCACGGACGCACCGGTTGGCTCGAAGGGCTTTGGATACGACCCGGTATTTTTCGTGACCGAATTTGGCAAGACACTGGCAGAATTGTCCTCCGAAGAAAAAAACCGGATCAGCCATC
>Ga0194132_10008232_pt1 | contig 15023 bp, 15 predicted proteins | sample TA2KigOf80mmetaG_FD_148612 | JGI IMG/M metagenome (GOLD analysis project Ga0194132, IMG submission 148612) | Freshwater microbial communities from Lake Tanganyika, Tanzania - TA2015054 Kigoma Offshore 80m | ecosystem: Environmental > Aquatic > Freshwater > Lake | place: Tanzania: Lake... | reverse complement strand
CGGTTCGTCTTCCAGGGCGTGCACATGCTGTTCGACGGCCGCCCCGACCGGCCGTGGGGAGATCAGCCGCGCCGCAACCAACTCGTCTTCATCGGCCGCAAGCTCGACCGGCACGAGTTGGAGGCCGGGATGCGCGCCTGCTTGGTCCGATGAAATCCGGTCCGGCCCGCTCCACGAAGACGCCCCGTCTGAAGCCATACTGGCGCACCGACCTCGGAGAGTACGTCACCGACATGGCGTGGTCTCCGACCGGTCATCACCTCGCGGTGACGACCGCGGCCGGTGAGGTCCTCGCGCTCGATGCCAAGACCGGAGAGCCGGCTTTTCGCGCCGACGGCCACACCTTCGGAGGGCTGGCCATTGCTTGGTCGCCGGATGGCGCGATGCTGGCGACCGGCGGGCAGGACGGTTATGTGCGCATCTGGAGCGCGAGCGGCGCGCGCCTCGCGGCGGCGAAAGGCGGCGCCGCGTGGGTCGAACAGGTCACCTGGAGCACGGACGGCCGCTGGCTCGCGTCGGGTTCCGGCAAGTTCGTTCGCGTCTGGAATCCCGCCGGCGCGCTCGTGCACGAGCTGCCGGCACACGGACACACCGTCACCGGGCTGCAATGGAGTCCCTCGTCCGACGCTCTCGCCACGAGCACCTATGGAGCCGTCCGGGTCTGGCGGCCGGGGGAGCCCGAGCCGAAACGGACCTTCTCTTACGCCGGCGCATTGCTGACGATGCGTTGGAGCCCGGATCGCCGCGTCGTCGCCTGCGGATGCCAGGACGGGTCCGTCCACATCTGGATGACGGCTGACGGCAACGATCTCGAGATGTCCGGATATCCCACCAAAGTGCGGGCGTTGGCCTGGGCTCCATCCACCCGTTGGCTCGCGACCGCTGGGTCGCCCGATGTCATCGTGTGGGACTTCTCGGGCGCCGGCCCAGCCGGCACCCGCCCCGTGACGCTGGCTCGCCACCGGCAGCTCGTCACCGACGTCGCCTTCCGCGACGACGCAGTGCTGGCGAGCGGCGGTACCGACGGGCTCGTTGTGTTCTGGTCCGTCCGGCGGACGGGCGGAAGCACCTTGGGGACGGCCGAGGAAGCGAGCGGCGTCAGCCGGGTGGCCTGGCAACCAAGGGACCGGTTCCTCGCGGCCGGGTACGAATCGGGGGTCGTCGCGCTCTGGCCCTCTCCAAAGGCGGGGTCGGGATGAATCCTCGTAACCGTCTCGTTCGTAGGAGACGTGTACGGGATTGCGGTGAGGAGTGCGATGTCGTTATTCATCGAACGTGAGCGGCCGGATGGCGGGCGCGTAGCCGCGATCAAAGCGTGGGTAACGGCCGCGTTTGAAATTCCTGACGGAAGTTTCGTCACCGTATCGGAAGTGGCGTGCGGTCTACCGGACTGCCCGCCCCTGGAGACCGTGATAGCGATCTTCGAAGAAGGACGGGAACCGCGGCGGTTCAAGCTGTACAAGCGGGTATCGGAAGTTGTGGAAGACGATGCCCTCATCTTGGCCAATCTTTCTTCCGCGATCTGCGATTGCTGCCTTCCTGGATCATTGGACGGAAGGAGTTTTCGCGGACAGTCTCAGAACTATTGAAATGGGACATCGGCGGGAGAAGAATTTGGGTCATGCGCAAGTGGGGAGTGTGACAGATGCGGTTCGGTGATATTCTGGAGCGCTTGCGTGACAATGGTTTGAAGCTGACGCCCCAGCGCGTGGCGATCGTGCGCACGCTGCTTGAGTCCAAAGCCCCGATGAGCGCGCAAGAGGTCCTCAAGAAAGTTCGCACGGAGCACCCGAGCGTCAGCCTCGACACGGTGTATCGCAACTTGTCGCTGCTCACGGAGGTCGGTCTCGCGAACCAAGTGAACTTGCAGAATCGCGAGATCTCGCGATTCGAATTTCAGGGCGATGAGCACCATCATCACCACGTCGTGTGCTTGAAGTGCAGCCGGGCGTTCTGCGTCGACATCTGTCCCTCGAAGATCGTCCAGCCGCCGAGCGAGGATCCGGAGTTCAAGGTCGTCGGGCACGCGTTCGAGGTCTACGGATACTGCAGTCGGTGTCAAGCGGAGGTTCGCGTCCAAGCGTAGCGTGCAGGAGCGTTGGAAAGTTCGGGCATGGAACGCGGGACAAGGAAGAGAAGGGCGGCGACTCGCCGCCCTTCTGCGTTTCTATCGGTTTCGGATTCACCCTGGAGCGGGCGACGGGATTTGAACCCGCGACCCTCGGCTTGGGAAGCCGATGCTCTACCGCTGAGCTACACCCGCCCGGTATCCGCATCCTATCAGAAGTGGAAACGCGAACTCAAACGCCGCGCGCTCGCCGCGAGCAGGGGTCTCTCGCACGACGACGGAATCAGTCGACCAGCATGACCCAAGGCGACTCTCCTCCGATGGCCAGCGTCGACGTCTTCGTCGTCGCCAGCGGCAGCCAAGCGAACGCGTTGTGGCTTCGCGCCGGCGAAACCGCGATCCTCATCGACGCCGGCTTGGCCGCGGAGACGTCGGTGCGGCGCCTGCGCGCCGCAGCCCTTCCGACGACCCAGATCGCGGCCGTGTTGCTGACCCATGAGCACGACGATCACGCCCGCGGCGCTGGCGCGCTGGCGCGAATGCTCGACGTCTCGGTCGTGGCGAACGAAGCGACGCTCGCCGCCTGCTCCGGCCTCGACGGCGCCGTCACCGACCGGATCGTCGAAGAGGGACACTATTCGATCGGTCCGTTCCGCATCGAAGCGGTGCCCGTGTCGCACGATGCGGCCTCGCCCGTGGCATTCGTGGTGGACGCCGGCGGACTCCGCGTCGCCGTCGCGACCGACCTCGGCAGCGTGAGCGAAGCGTTCGTCGAGCGCGGGCGCGGCGCTGACCTCGTCGTCATCGAAGCGAACTATGACCTGCGCTTGTTGGACGTCAGCCCGTATCCGTGGTTTCTCAAGAATCGCATCCTCGGCGATCGCGGCCACCTCAGCAATGAAGGCGCGGCCAAAGCGGTCATCGCCATGCACGCGGGCAGTCGCCAGGACGTGTTGCTGGCGCACCTCAGCGATGTCAACAACCTCGTGCCGCTCGCGCGGGACACCGTCGCGAGCGCGTTGGCCGAAGAGTCGATTTCGGACGTCGCCGTCGAGGCGCTGCGGCCGAATCGTGGCGGCGTCCGCAGAGTTCTGACGGTGTCACGGGAGGCTTCGAGCGCACGTGGGGCGTGAGGGAGGCGGACGACACGGTTCGTACGATCGCTCGCTGTGGATCGATGCGCGCTGGTTGAACAAGGGCGACACGCGCGTACGCGCCGACGCGGCGTCGATCCTCGAGCACGCGCTGCGCGCGGCGGATCCTCGGGAAGCCGTTCGCCGCCGACTCTCTCTCGACGGACAGACCCTGCGCGTCGACGATCGCCACTTCGACCTGGATCGGTTCGATCGCGTTCGCGTATACGGCTGCGGCAAAGCCGCTCACGCTATGACGCTGGCGCTCGAAGATCTTCTCAGCGATCGCATCGACAGCGGGCTCGTCGTCGTCAAGCACGGTCACGGTGGAGCGACGAGGCGCGTGCGCATCGTCGAGGCGGGTCATCCGTTGCCCGACGAGGCCGGCGCCCGTGCCGCGACGGAAATGCTCGCCGACGTGAGCGCCAGCAGCGACCGGGATCTCATTCTGTTCGTCATCTCCGGCGGCGGATCGGCGTTGCTCCCGGCGCCGGCGAGCGGCGTGACGCTCGACGACAAGATCGAGATCACGAATCTGTTGTTGCGCAGCGGAGCACCGATCCAGGACGTCAATTGCGTGCGGAAGCACTTGTCGGCGGTCAAGGGCGGTCGGTTGGCCCGCTCCGCCGCGCCCGCGACGGTGATCGGGCTCGTGTTGTCGGACGTCCTCGGCGATCCGCTGCACGCCATCGCGTCGGGCCCGCTGTCGCCGGATCCGACGAACACAAGCGATGCGGTCGCGGTCGTCGATCGATACTTGTCGGGGACGGATGTCGTCGCCCGCGTACGACGATACTTGGAGCGCGGCGTCGGAGATCCTGGCGTCGAGACCCCGAAGCCCGGCGATCCCGTCTTCGAGCGGGTCTACGTCTCCGTCGTCGGAAGTAATCGAGTCGCCGTCGACGCCGCGGCGTCGCGGGCGCGCGAGCTCGGCTACAACGCCGTCGTTCTGACGACGCTCCTCGAAGGGGAAGCGCGGGAAGTCGGTCGCGTCATGGCGGCCATCGCCAAGGAGGTCGTGGCCCGAGAGCGCCCCGCCAGCAGACCCGCGTGCCTGATCGCCGGCGGCGAAACGACGGTGACGGTCAGAGGTGCAGGGCGTGGCGGACGCAATCAAGAGCTCGCGCTGGCGGCCGGTTTGGCGCTCGCCGGGACGTCCGCGGCGACGATCGTCAGCTTCGCGACGGATGGGACGGATGGACCGACAGACGCGGCCGGCGGCGTCGCCGATGGTGGAACCGCCGAGCGTGCTCGCCTGGCAGGAATCGACCTCCGCGCCGCCCTCGCCGCCAACGACGCCTATACCGCCCTCGTTCAAATGGACGACCTCATGCGAACGATACCAACAGGTACGAATGTGAACGATCTTGCGTTGATAATGGTGGGGGGAGAAAAAGGTAAATAAGCATAATTAGAAATAGACGTCCGATATGTGATTATTGGGATCGGGCGTGAAGCCGCCCTGATTTCGTGGACGGGTAACGGTTAGGCGATTTCGACTTGGCGGAGCCACCTCTTCATCAACAACGCGATCGCGCCGTTCAACAACGTGCGCGTGCGGCAAGCCATGGCCTGGGATGTCAACCGCATGGAGATCGTCGACACGGCGCTGTTCGGCGTCGGCTGCATCTTCGCGACCGGATGGCCATTCCGCCGAGTCACTCGCGCCTACGCGCAACGTCTATGACAAGGTCGACGTCGAGCGCGCGCGGCGGCTGCCCGCCGAAGCCGGGCACCCGAACGGCATCGAAGCGGAGCTGTACGTGACGAGCACGTACGAATTCCTGCGCACGCCGGCCGAGGTGTTGCGGGCGCAGCTGGGACGCGCCGGCATCCTCCTGCGGATCGTCGCCGCCGACTGGAGCGTGTCCCTGCCGACGGTGTTCCAGAAGCGCTACACGCTGACCCTGCTCGGCACGCCCGGGCAGACCGACCCGGACGACTACCTTTACAACAACTTCAAGACCGGCGACAACCGGAACTCCCTGAACTACTCGGACGCGCAATTCGACAAGTTGGCGGAGGAAGGCCGGCTGTTCGCTGGCGCCGCGCGGCGCAAGCGCATCTACGATCAGTCTCAGATGCGGCTGCAAGAGACCGTGCCGATGGTGTTCCTGTTCTACTCGACGCAGTTCGAAGCGCAGCGGCGCGTCGTTCGCGGATTCGAGCACTGGCGGAATACGTCGTTGCTCGGCCTGCGAACGACGTGAATCCCGAGGTAGACGCATCGCGGATCTCGTCGCGGTCCTGTGCACGCTTGGGTTCGCCAACGTCGCTTACTTCACGCTGGTGACGATCGGGAGGGTCCACGCGGACGCGCCGTGGATTCCGAGGATCTGCCGCATGGACGGTGCGACCTGCGCCGTGATCGTCCGCACGCCGCAGGCGCGACTGCTCGGCGTCCCGAATAGCGTCTTGGGCTTGGGATTCTATCCGTTCGCCGCGTGGGGGTACTTCGCGGGAGTGCAAACGGCGCTGGGGATGGCGGTCGCGGCGACGGGCGTCGCGACGGCCGCCAGCGCGTATTTGTTCTACTCCTTGCGCGTTCGCCTTCGTGTGAACTGCCCGCTGTGTTTCGTCGCGCACGGCATCAACGTGGCGCTGTTCGCGTTGTGCGCGGCGATGTGGCTCGGATCATCGACGCCGTGAAAACGACGATCGATGCCACCTCGACGGCCTGGAGGAAGATCGAATGACGATCGGCGATCTGCGTACGAGTGACCGCCTGCTGTTGGGCCCCGGCCCGGCCAACGTCGACCCGCGCGTGATGCGCGCGCTGCAGACGCCCGTGTTGGGACACCTCGACCCGGAGTTCATGGCGGTGCTCGCGGAGTTGATGGGCATGCTGCGCGGCGTCTTCGAAACGAAGAACGAGCTGACGCTCGCAGTCTCGGGGACGGGCAGCGCCGGCATGGAAGCGGCCTGCGTGACCGCGGTCGAGCCGGGGGACTCCGCGCTCGTCTGCACCGCCGGATACTTCGGCGCGCGGCTGCAGGAAGTGCTCAAGCGCTGTGGCGCGTTGGTCACGACGGTCGAGGCTCCTTGGGGGCAGCCGATCGACCCGGAGGATGTCCGCAAGGCGGCGGCCGCGAAGAAGCCGAAGTTGATCGCGATCGTGCACGCCGAGACATCGACCGGCGTCCGCCACCCGATCGAGGACGTTGCCGCGATCGCGAAGTCGCATGACGCTCTGCTGCTCGTCGACGCGGTCACGGCGCTCGGCGGTATCCCGTTGCGCGCTGACGAGATGGGGATCGACCTCGTTTACTCGTGCACGCAGAAGTGTCTGGGCGCGCCGCCGGGAATGAGCCCGGTGACGGTGAGCGAGGCGGCGCGGAATCGGATCCGGGCGCGATCGCGCGGCAACCAATCCTTCTATTTGGATCTGGAGGCGCTGCTCTCGTACTGGTCCGGCGGCACCTATCACCACACGATGTCGGCGACGATGATCTACGCGCTCCGAGAAGCGGCGCGGATGTGCCTCGAGGAAGGCATGGGAAGCCGCTGGGCGCGGCACGAAAAAGCCGGGAAGGCGCTGCAAGCGGGCCTCGAGGCGATCGGCTTGAAATTGTTCGCGCCAACGCAGTGCCGGCTGCCGCAGCTGACGACCGTCGAGACGCCGGCCGGCGTCGACGAGGCGCGCGTGCGCTGCCGGTTGCTCCAGGAATTCAACATCGAGATCGGCGCCGGGCTCGGTCCGCTGCGCGGCAAGATCTGGCGGATCGGCGTCATGGGCGCGAACGCGTACGCGCAGCCAGTGCTGACTTTGATCGCGGCGCTCGAGGGGATCCTCGCCGGCGAAGGGTTCGGGTTCCCCGGCGGCGCCGGCGTCGCCGCCGCCACGCGCGCCTTCGCGCCATAGCCAAACGAACGATCCTTGTCGTCGCGGTGACCGCGCGTGATTGCTTCGGTGTCGGCTTCGTCCTCGTCGGCGTGGCTTCGCTGCTCGCCGGCCCACGGAGCGCCGCAGCCTACTATGCGCTCGCGGAGGACTACGTGCGGCGGTGGCCGTTCCAAATCTTGCCGCGCTGGTTCATCGTCGGGCAGTGGCTCGTGATTGGCGTCCTGTTCGTCGTGTTCGGGGTGCTGTTGCTGACCGTATGGCGAACGACGCCGTGAATCGCGATCGGGCGCTGGCGGAGATCGCCCGCCGCGTGCCCGCGCAACGTGTCCTCACGTCTCCGGCGGCGCTCTCCGCCTACGCTTCGGACGCTCTGACCGCCTTCCGTACCGTCCCCGAAGCCGTCATCGTCGTGGAATCCACCGACGAGGTTACGCGCGTCGTGCGCACCTGCGCCGAACACGGGGTGCCGTTCGTCGCGCGCGGCAGCGGCACGAGCCTGTCCGGCGGATCGCTGCCGGTTGCCGGCGGCATCGTCATCGCGCTGAACCGCATGAACCGTATCTTGCGGATCGATGCCGAAGAACGCGTCGCGGTCTGTGAGCCTGGCGTGATCAACGCCGATATCTCGCGAGCGGCGGCCGCCCACGGGCTCTACTACGCGCCGGATCCGTCGAGCCAGCCGGTGTGCACGATCGGCGGCAACGTCGCGTTCAACTCGGGCGGGGCCCACTGCTTGAAGTACGGCATGACCTCGAATCACGTGTTGGGATTGACGGTCGTTCTTCCCGACGGCGCCGTCGCGCGTCTCGGCGGCGAGAGCCTCGATGGCGTCGGCCCGGATCTGACGGGGTTCTTCGTTGGCTCGGAGGGGCTCTTCGGCATCGCGGTCGAGGTGGTGGTTCGACTGCTGCCGCGCCCGGAATCGGTGCGCACGGTGCTCGCGGCCTACGACAGCCTCGCCGCCGCGGGCGACGCGGTCGCGCGCGTCGTCGCGTCCGGATTGCTGCCGGCCGCGATGGAGATCATGGACGCGCTCGCGATCGAGGCGGCGGAGGCGGCGGCGCACCCCGGGTATCCCGCCGGCGCGTCGGCGGTTTTGATCGTCGAGCTCGACGGGGAAGCGGGTCATGTCGACGCCGAGTTCCGCCGCCTCCTGGCGCTGCTCGGCGACTCCGGCGCCCGATCGGTGCGTCCGGCCGCCGATGAAGCGGAACGAGCGCGGATCTGGAAAGGCCGCAAGAGCGCGTTCTCGGCCGTTGGACGATTGAGTCCCGATTACATCGTGCAGGACGGCGTCGTGCCGCGGTCGCGGCTGGGGGCCGCGCTGGCGGAGATCGATCTGTTGAGTCAGGCGTACGGCATTCGCGTCGCCAACGTCTTCCATGCCGGCGACGGGAATTTGCATCCGCTCATCCTCTATGACGGCCGCGAGGGCGGCGCGCTGGAGCGCGCCGAGCGGCTCGCCGGCGAGATCCTCGAGCTCTGCATCCGAATGGGCGGTTCCGTGACCGGCGAGCACGGCGTCGGCGTCGAGAAGCTGGCCTATCTGCCCCGCATGTTCTCGTCCGACGATATGTCCTTGATGCGAGCGGTGCGCGATGCCGTCGATCCGGCCGGCCTCGCCAATCCGGGCAAGATGCTGTCTCCGACGTGACGAGCCATCTGCAACCGATGACCGTAGAGGCGCTGGCACAGGCCGTACGCGACCATGCGCGCGTCCTGCCGATCGGAAACCGAACGAAGCCGGCGCTGACAAGAGTCTCGTCGGACGTGGCGCTGATCGAGACCACCGCGCTGACCGGCATCGTCGAATACGAGCCCGCCGAATACACGTTCACGGCACTGGCGGGAACGCGATTGTCGGACGTGTCGTCCCTCCTCGCGGCGCACGGTCAGGTCTTGCCGTTCGATCCCACGTTCCGCGACGCCGGCGCGACCCTCGGCGGCACCGTCGCCGCGGGCCTTAGCGGCTCCGGGCGTTGGCGGCACGGGGGCGTGCGCGACTTCGTCATCGGCATCCGGTTCGTCGACGGCGCCGGGCGCGTGATCCGCGGCGGCGGTAAGGTCGTCAAGAACGCGGCCGGATTCGACTTTCCGAAGCTGTTCGTCGGCAGCATGGGACGACTGGGCGCGATCGCGGAGCTGTCCCTCAAGGTGTTTCCTTGGCCGGGACCGTCCGTGACGGTGATCGCGCACATGCGCGACATGGCGGCGGCGCTCGCGACGTTGCCGCGAATCGCCCGGCTCCCGGTCGTCTGCGACTGCATCGACCTTGTGCCGCCAGCGAACCTGCTGATGCGGATCTCCGGCGAGGAATCGGCGCTCGCGACGAGCGTCGATCGCCTGCGGGGCGCGCTCGGCGGCGAAGCGATCACTCTCGACGTCGTGCGCGGCGCCGAGGAGGAAAGAATTTGGGAGGCGGCCCGAGAATTCACTTGGGCGACCGACCATCTGCTCGTGAAAGTGCCGACGACGCTCACGCGCGCGCGAGTTCTCGAGACGAGCTTGGCGATGACGCGCGCCGTCCGGCGATACGCCGCGGCGGCGAACGTCGCGTGGATCGCCTGGCCCTTCGATGAGGACGTCGCGATCTTGGACAGCGTGCTCACGGCCGCGAACCTGAGCGGCGTCGTGCTCCGCGGCGACGAGCCTCGTGCGCGGTTGGGAGTCGACGCCGCGAACGAGTTCGGCGCGCGCGTTCGGCGCGCCATCGATCCAACCGGCCGTTTCGACGTCTGATCCGATGCGACACGAGATTCCACTCACGGAAAGAGGACCGGCCGGCCCGGCGATGGCCGCCGCGGTCGCACGCTGCGTGCATTGCGGCTTCTGCCTGCCGGCGTGCCCGACGTACCAAGTCCTCGGCGAGGAGATGGACTCGCCGCGGGGGCGCATCGTCCTCATGAAGGAAGTGCTGGAGGACCGGCTGCCGCTCGATCACGCACTGCCGCACATCGATCGCTGCCTCGGCTGTCTCGGCTGCGTCACGGCGTGCCCGTCCGGCGTCGCCTACGGTGATCTGCTGACTCCCTTCCGCGAGATGGCGAACGCGAAGCGCGAGCCGGCTGCGGCGTTCCGCCGGCGGTTGGCCCTGCTCACGCTGCCGTACCCGGCGCGGTTGCGTCTGGCGGCGATGATCGCGCCGATTGCGCGGGCGTTGCGGCGCCTCACGCCGGATTGGATGGGCGATCTCTTGGCGCTTCTGCCGCCGACGCTCCCCGCCTCCGTTCCCGTACCGGGGTTCGCGCCAGCGATCGGCGCGCGCCGCGCCCGGGTCGGGCTGCTGCTCGGGTGCGCCCAGCGCGTTCTCGCGCCCGAGATCAACGCGGCGACGATCCGCGTTCTGCGGCGCAACGGCGTGGACGTCGTCGTGCCGCGCGAGCAAGGGTGCTGCGGGGCGCTGTCGATGCATGCCGGCGACCCTACGGCGCGGCGGTTCGCGCGGCGGACCATGGCGGCGTTTCCCGCCGACGTCGACGCGGTCGTCACGAACGCCGCCGGTTGTGGCTCGGGCATGCGAGAGTATCCGCTCCTGTTCGCCGGGGCGCCGGAAAGCGATGCCGCGTCGGCGTTCGCGCAGCGCGTCGTCGACGTCAGCGTCTTTCTCGATCGGCTCGGCGTCGTGGCGCCACCGTCGCTGCGCGCGCCGTTGCGCGTCGTTTACCACGACGCGTGTCACCTCTCCCACGCGCAAGGCATCCGCGAAGAGCCGCGGCGGTTGCTCGCGGCCATCCCCGGCGTCTCGCTGCGATCGCTGGACGACGGCGAGCTGTGTTGCGGTTCGGCGGGACTGTACAACGTCGAGCAGCCGGCGATCGCGGCGGCTCTGGGCGCTCGCAAGGCGGCGGCCCTGCTGGCGACGCGAGCGGACTTAGTCGCGACGGGCAACATCGGATGCCTGAATCAACTGCGCCTGCACCTGGCGCGCGCCGGGGCGGGCGGCCGTCCCATGCCGGTGCTTCATACGGTCGAGATCTTGGATCACGCCTACGAGGGGACGATGGCGGTTGGCACTACGCTTGCTTCGTAGCGTGGGGATGCGGATTCGCGGGACGTGGATGCTCTGGCTGTGCGTGCTGGCGGCGCAGCGGGCCGCCAGCACCGCCGCGGGCGCGCCGCAGCCCGCCGATCCCGCCAGCGCTGTCTTTCAGCTCCTGACGTTCACGCGTGACGGAACCCAGCACCGCAGCGTCTATGCGGGCACCGAGTTCTTCAGCCATCCCGACGGGACCGCGCTGACGAACGCGCACGTGGTAAGGCTCGCGTTGGAGGAGCCGAATCGGTACTATCTGCTCGCGTTCGTCGAGCGGTACTTCTTCGGCGCGGCGATCACGTGCGCGGCGCGGTTGCCGGCCGGAACGGCGGCTGGCGGCGTCGAGGCGGCGCGGGACCTGGCCGTTGTCCGCGTGATCCCGCCGAACGCGCCGTTCCGCAGCTTGACGGCCCCTGGCGCGAACGGCGAGCGCGCCCCGTTCGCCACCGCGTGGAACGCGCCGATGCCGGACTTCGCCAGCCTGTCGATGGGTCCGGCGCCGCGGGCCGGAGACCCGATCCGCATCATCGGGTTCGGCGGCTCGCGGACGGTTCCGCAGCGGCGCGTCGCCATAGGCGCGGTTCGCGACGTCTGGAACGCACGCGACGGAACGCCCGTCTTCAGCATGAACTTCATCGACCCCGTTCTCGAGGGCGACAGCGGCGCGCCGATCCTCAACGTCGCCGGACAGGTGCAAGGGCTGTTCGGTTGGCGCTTGGTGAATCAGCCGACGGTCGGCGTCGGGATCACAAGCCCGGCGCTGCAGTCGCCGTGCCGGACGAACCCTTAGCGCCGCTCCCGATTGAGCGCCGCTTGCGCCATCCGCACCGACGCCATGTCGATCATCGTGCCGTCGAGTGTGACCACGCCGCGACCCTCGCGGACCGCCGCTTCGTACGCGTCGACGACGCGGCGGGCCCACACTAGCTCGTGCGGCGTCGGCGAGAACACCTCGTTGACGACGGCGATCTGCGCCGGATGGATGCACCACTTGCCGTCGAACCCGATCGCGCGCGCGATCCGGGCGACGCGGCGCAATCCGTCCAAGTCCTTGTAGTCGGCGAGCGGCCCGTCCTGCGCGCGCAGGCCGGCGGCGCGGGCGGCGGCGACGATGCGCTGCATCGCGTAGTGCCAGCGGTGGCCCGGATAGGCCTCGTCCCACTCGTCGAGCGCGCCGATCGCGTCCAGCGGCATGCGCATCGAAGCCGCATAGTCGCCGGGTCCGAAGACGAGCGCTTCCAGTCGCGGCGAGGCGAACGCGATTCGCTCCGCGTTCAGCAGCCCGCTCGCGGATTCGATCTGTGCCTCGATGCCGATGCGGCGATTCAGGCCGAGTGCGCCTTCGATCTGCGTCAACAGGATGTCGACGAACGCGATGTCCTCGGGCCGGCCGACCTTGGGCACCATGATCGCGTCGATGGAGGGGCCGGCGGCCTCGACGACCTCGATGAGGTCGCGATACGCCCAGACCGTGTCCAGCGCGTTGATGCGGAACAGGCGGATCTTTCCGCCCCAGTCCAACGAACGCAGGGCGTGCGCCACGATCGGCCGCGCCGCCGGTTTGCCGGCCGCGGGAACGGCGTCCTCTAAATCGAGCATGACCGCGTCGGCGGCGCTCGCCACGGCCTTCTCGATCATCTTGGCGCTCGCGCCGGGAACGGACAGCATGGACCGTTCTAATCGGGCGGGCGCGTTCGGACCGGACATTTCGTGCACCTCCGGGTTGGCTTTCACGGTGGGGTTTGCGAGAATTAACGGTACGTGTTCCACGAGCTGATGAGGGCTCCTCTGCTGCGATTCCAGGTGCCGTCTCGATGAACAAAGCTTCTCTCGTCTCCCGCCTGTCGAAGGCGATCGGGGCAGCTTACGTCGTCCATCGTCCCGAGGACCTGGTCGTCTACGAGCGCGACGCGTTCCTCGTCGGGCGGGCCCTGCCCGACGTCGTCGTGTTGCCGCGCACGACGGAGGAGGTCGCCGCCTGTGTGAGACTCGCCCGTGCCGCCGGCATGCCGATCGTCGCGCGCGGCGCCGGCACCGGCCTCAACGGTGGGTCCATTCCGATCCGCGGCGGCATGATCGTCGCGCTGACACGCATGGACCGCATCGTCGAAGTCGACGCGGTCGACCGCACCGCGCTCGTCGAAGCGGGCGTGGCGAACGCCGAGTTGACGAGCCACGTTGCGCACCTTGGCTTGTTCTTCGCGCCCGACCCCGGAAGCCAGGTCGCCTCGACGATCGGCGGCAACATCGGTAACAACGCCGGCGGCATGCACTGTCTGTCGTACGGCGTTACGACCAACCACGTGCTTGCCTGCGAAGTCGTCGACGCCGACGGCAACGTCTTCTGGGCCGGATCGGCGGCGACCGACGCGCCCGGATTGGACCTGCCCGGACTGCTGTGCGGGTCGGAGGGAACGATCGGCATCGTCACGCGCGCGATCGTGCGGCTCATGCGGCGTCGCGAAGCCGTCCGCACCGTGCTGGCGATCTACCGGTCGTTCGACGAGGCGTCGCGCACGGTGTCGCAGATCGTCGCCACGGGGATCCTGCCGCAAGCCATGGAGATGATGGACGAGGAAGGCGTGCGCGCCGTCGAGTCACAGTACAGCCTCGGCCTCCCGGCGGACGGCGCGGCCGTGCTGCTGCTCGAAGTCGAATCGACCGCGAGCGCCGCCGATCGCGCGATGAACGAGCTGCGCGCGATCTGCGCGGCCCACGGTGCCGCTGAGCTGCGCATTGCATCCAATGAAAAGGAACGCCATGACTTGTGGAAGGCGCGCAAGCACTTCGGCGGCGCGCTTGGCCACCTCGCGCCGAGCAACTACGTGCAGGACGGCGTCGTGCCGCGGCACCAGCTGCCGGCGATCCTGGCGCGGATCCGTGAGATCGGCCGCCGGCATCAGCTGCGCATCGCCAACGTCTTCCACGCCGGCGACGGAAATCTGCACCCGGTGATCCTGTTCGATCCGCGCGAGCCGGGCATGACCGAGAAGGTCGTGCGCGCCGGCGAGGAGATCCTCAAGGCCTGCGTCGACGCGGGTGGCACAGTGACCGGCGAGCACGGCGTCGGCATCGAGAAACGCGAGTACCTCGGTTGGATGTTCGACGATGCGACGCTGAACGTCATGCGCCGCTTGCGTGATCGCCTGGCCTCGCGCGGCACGATGAACCCCGACAAGAAGCTGCCGATCGGATCGCACGAGCCGTTCTCGTACGCGACCGCCGCGATGCTGGGAGAGACGAGCACCTAGATGGCGACGACGATCCCGCAACTTCATCTGCCCGAGTTGTACGATTGCGTGCACTGCGGGCTTTGTCTGAACGCCTGCCCGACGTATCGCGAGACGCGCATGGAAGCGGAATCGCCGCGCGGACGCATCACGCTCGTCCACGCCGCAGCCGAGGGACGCGCCCAGGTCACCCCGCAGTGGGCCGATCACTTGTACCTCTGCCTGATGTGCCGCGCCTGCGAAACGGCCTGCCCGTCCGGCGTGCAGTACGGGCGCATCGCCGAGCGGGCGCGCGCGATGCTGGGCCCGCACGGGTCTTGGATGTCGCGCGTCGCGCAACGCTTCGCGTTCACGCAGCTGCTGCCGCATCCGCGCCGTCTCCGCCTGCTGGCGCGCCTGCTGCGGTTCGCGCAACGCACGTCGCTGCTCGACGACGTCGGCGCGTTCTTACCGGCGCGCCTGCGCGATTCGCAATCGCTGCTGCCGCGCGTGCCGGATCACTTCTTCCCGGACGGCGCCAGCGTGTTCCCGGCGCGAGGCGCGCGTCGGGCTCGCGTCGGGCTCCTCGCCGGGTGCGCGATGGGAACCTTGTTCGCCGGCGTGCAGGACGCCGTCGTGCGCGTGCTGCAACGCAACGGCATCGAGGTCGTCGTGACGCCGGCGCAGACGTGCTGCGGCGCGCTCAACTTCCACAACGGCGAGTCGCGCGCGGCGT
>Ga0194132_10008231_pt1 | contig 15025 bp, 11 predicted proteins | sample TA2KigOf80mmetaG_FD_148612 | JGI IMG/M metagenome (GOLD analysis project Ga0194132, IMG submission 148612) | Freshwater microbial communities from Lake Tanganyika, Tanzania - TA2015054 Kigoma Offshore 80m | ecosystem: Environmental > Aquatic > Freshwater > Lake | place: Tanzania: Lake... | reverse complement strand
CCTCAACGGCGAGATCAAACGCCGCACCGAGGTCGTCGGCATCTTCCCCAACGAAGAGGCCATCATCCGCCTCGTCGGCGCCATCCTGCTCGAGCAGAACGACGAGTGGCCCGTCCAGCGCGCCCGGTACATGACCCTGGAAACAATCGCCCCGTTGAGCGACGATCCCATCGTCAGCCTGCCCGCCGTGGCCGCCTGACAATCCCGGCCAAACCCGCCGGAGACAACGAGCGACACCGCGCTCTTACACCACGCCTCGGGGCACGATCGTCACCGGCCTCGGCCTCGCCGACAACCCGTTTTTCGTCGCAGGCGATTCGCTCGCGGCGAACCAGTCGAAGGTCTGGCAGGTCGGCTTGCGCAACCCGTTCTCGATGGGCTTCAGCGAGGACGGCCGGCTGTTCATCACCTCGACCGGGTGGAACGCGTGGGAGGAGATCGAGAGCGGACCGGCCGGGGCCAATTTCGGCTGGCCCTATTACGAGGGCGGCGACAACGGCGTCAATCTCAGGACCGCGGGCTACCAGAACCTCGCGAGCGCGGTGCCGTTCTATGCCGCGGTCGATGCCGGCACGCTCACGATCACGCCGGCTTTTCGCGCCTTCAGCCACGCGAGCAGCGCGCCCGAATACCAGGTCCAGGCGATCACCGGCGGCGACGTGGTCTACTCGGGGTCGAAATACCCGGTCGAGTTCCGCAACGACTTCTTCTTCACCGACATCGTCCACGGCGAGGTGTTCGTCGTCGACGTCAACGACCGGCGCGGCCTCAAATATCTGTTCACGACCAGCGACGGGCCGGTGCACTTCACGCAAGGCCCCGACGGCTACGTCTACTACGCCAACCTCTATACCGGCGTGATCGGCCGGCTCCTGATCGAGCGCGCACCCGTCGGCACGCTCGCGCTACACGGCAGCGCGACCTACGACATCGCGACCGACGTCTAGCCGCTGACGACCGGCGCCAGCCAGGCCGGCACCGTCGCCTCCTCGGCGCGGGTCGATCTCCGGCAGAACTTCTCGATCGCCTACAACGCCTATTTCGGCAGCGAAGATTTCGGCGCCGACGGCATGGCCTTCGTGTTCCACAACGCGCCGCAAGGGGCGGCCGCGATCGGGCTCGGCGGATCGTTCCTCGGCGTCGGCGGCATCGTGAACGGGCTCGCGGTCGAGTTCGACACCTACCAGGGCGCGCCGGGCAGCATCCCCTACGGCGTCGACGACATCGCGAACGACCATGCCGGCATCTTCGATCCCGACGGCGGCTTCGGCACCACGCCGATCAGCCTCGGCAATATCGAGGACGGCCAGTGGCATGCGATCGCGATCACCTGGAGCGCGGCGACGCAGACCCTGTCGGCGAGTTTCGACGGCAAGGCCGCGGGCACGCTCACGACCGACATCGTCAACGACTTCCTCGGCGGGTCGAGCTTCGCGTACTTGGCGCTGACCGGCGGCACCGGCGGTCTGTTCAACACCCAGAAGGTGCAGGTCGTCGGCGTCGATGCGCTGTTCGAAGGCCAGCCGTCGGACGGCGGGCCGATCGCCAATCCCGACTCTGCGGCGACCGCGGCGAACAACCCCGTCACCATCAACGTGCTCGCCAACGACACCGATCCGACCGGGGACCCGCTCACCATCGTCGCGGTGTCCGATCCGGCCGGCGGCACGGCCGTGATCAACAATAACGGCACGCCTGCGAACCCGGCGGACGACACGATCGTCTACACGCCCGATACCGGCTTCAGCGGCACCGATCTGTTCACCTACACCGTCTCCGACGGCGGCGTCGCGCGCGTCGCGACCGTGACCGTCACCGTCGCGCCGCCACCTGCGCCGGTCGCCTTCGTCATGAACGGCCATGCGACCCAGGACGTGGCGAGCGGCGTCTACACCCTCACCGCCGGCGAGAGCCAGGCCGGCACCGTCATGTCGGCGGCGCGGATCGACCTCCGGCAGAGCTTCACGATCGGCTTCGATGCCTATTTCGGCACCGACGAGTTCGGCGCCGACGGCATGGCCTTCGTGCTGCACAACGCGCCGACCGGCGCCGCCATGATCGGCGTCGGCGGCTCCGGGCTCGGCATCGGCGGCATCGCCAACGGTTTCGGCGTCGAGTTCGACACCTATTACAGCCCGTTCGGCAACATCTTCAGCGGCGGGCTCGACATCGTCGGCGACCACACGAGCTTCCTCGACACCGACGGCGCCTTCGGCTCGACGCCGGCCGATCTCGGCAATATCGAGGACGGCAAGTGGCACGGCGTCGTGGTGAGCTGGATCGCCGCCACCCAGACTTTGTCGACGACCTTCGACGGCAAGCAGGTCGCCTCGATCGCGACCGACATCGTCGGCGGCTACCTCGCCGGTTCGCCCTTCGCCCATTTCGGCTTCGGCGGCGGCACCGGCGGGCTGTTCAACACCCAGCGCGTCCTCGTCACCAGCGTCACGGCGACGGTCGAGGGCGCGGGCACGGGCGGCGACCCGATCGCCAATCCCGACAGCGCCGCGACCGCCGCCAATGTCGCGACCGAGATCGCCGTCCTCGGCACCGACACTGACCCGAACGGCGATCCCCTCGCCGTCACCGCGGCCCGAAGCACGACCGGCGTTGCGGGCGTGAGCGACCTCGGCGCCGTTCTGACGATCACCTCTGGCGGCACCCGCGTGACATACACAGGGGCCGCGGCGGCGGCGCTCCAGGCGATCGCGCCCGGCGCGACGGCGATCGACCGCTTCACCTATATCGTCGCGGACGGCAAAGGCGGTTCGGCGAGCGCGACCGTCACCGTCACCGGCGTCAACGATCCTCCCGTCATCACCTCGAACGGCGGCGGCGCGGCGGCGGCGATCTCGATCGCCGAGAACACGACCGCGGTCACGACCGTCGCGGCGACCGATCCCGACCCGGGCCAGTCGCGCGTCTATGCGATCGTGGGTGGCGCCGATGCCGGCCGGTTCACGATCGGCGCCGCCTCGGGCGTCCTCGCGTTCGGCACCGCGCCCGACTTCGAGGCACCGACCGACCAGGGCGCGAACAACGTCTATGACGTGATCGTCGAGGTCGCCGACGGCGCCGGCGGCACCGACACCCAGGCGATCGCGGTCACCGTAACCGACGTCGCCGGCATCGCGCCGCCCGCCTCCAACGCCGCCACCATCGACGGCACGCCGGAAAACGACGTGCTCACCGGGCTCGACGGCGCCAACCTGATCCGCGGCTTCGACGGCGATGACTCGCTCGTCGGCGGCGCCGGCAACGACACGCTCCAGGGCGGCAACGGCGCCGACAAGCTCGCCGGCGGCGCCGGCAACGACGTCCTCGCGGGCGAGGCCGGCAACGACCGGTTCAACTATCTCTTCGGCGACGGCGCCGACAGCATCGACGGCGGCGCCGGCATCGATACGCTCGTCATCACCGGCACGACCGGGTCGAACACGCTCGATGTGATCTTCAACGGCACCGCGCTCACCGCGTTCGAGTCGGGCACGATCACGGGCGTCGAGCAGGTCACCGCCGATCTCCTCGCCGGCACCGACACGCTCTCCTATGCCGGCACCACCGCCGCCGTCTCGGTCAATCTCGGCACCGGCTCGGCCTCGGGCTTCACCTCGATCGCCGGCATCGAGAACGTGACCGGCGGCTCCGGCAACGACACCATCGTCGGCGACGGCGGCGCCAACACGCTGAACGGCGGCTCAGGCGCCGATCGCATCACCGGCGGCGCGGGCAACGACACGATGAACGGCGGCAACGGCAATGACGTGTTCGTGTTCGCCGCGGATTTCGGCCAGGACCGCATCACGAGCTTCGACTTCAATCCGTCGGGCGGCCAGGACCTCCTCGACATCTCGGCGCTCGGCGTCACCGCATCAACATTCGCATCGCGCGTCGTGCTCGCCGATCTCGGCTCTGACATCCGGATCACCATCGACGGCAGCGCGACCCAGATCATCGTGCTCGCCGGCGCGCAGCAGACGAGCAACATCACGGCGAGCGACTTCATCCTGGCGCCGTGACCGCGCTGCCCGCCGGCGCGACCGACGGGACGACCGGCCGGCTCAGCGCTTCTCGAGCGCGATCGTGCCGAGGTCCAGGTCGCCTTCGGTGGTGACGACGGCGAGGAAGTCCTTGTAGCCCGGCTTCCTCACTTCGACGCGGTACTTCCTGTCCTTGTCGAGGTTCCGCACCCAGAACGTGCCGAACGCGTCCGGCTGCACGGTGTGCGTGCCCGCGGCGAAGAGGTCAACCACGGTCACGGACGCGTCCTTGATCATCTCATCCGCCTTGCGGTCGACGATCGCGCCGGTGATCCAGGGCTTGGGCAGCCCGGTCCACACGACGCGCGGCGCGGCCTGGAACTCGGGATGGAAGATCTCGAGCGGGCGGCCGGCGGCGGCGGCGGCGATCGCGGGCGCGCCCTCGTCGGCGAAGACGATCGCCTCGTGCGGGCAGACCTCGGCACAGCGCGGCCGGAGGCCCTCGTCGACCCGGTGCGCGCAGCCGGTGCATTTCTGCGCGATGTTGAGGCCCTCGTTCATGAAGATGACGTCGTAGGGACAGGCCGGCGCGCAGAGCCCGCAGCCGGTGCAGCGCGCGGCGTCGATCCACACCAGCCCGTCCTCGCGCCGCCGAATCGCGCCCTCAAGACAGGCCTTGATGCAGGGCGCGTTCTTCGCTCACCCGCCGGCGGCGGCCGGCGAGGGGGCGCATGACCGCTCAGGTCGGACGGAGTTTCCAGACGCGATGACGGCGGCCGGCGCGGACGCGTCGCGCCCGATCCGGTCGTCGATTGCGGGCGATGCCGCGGCGACGGCGGAGATCGCCCTTGGTGCGGGGCACCCTGAACGAGACCCCTGCGCGCGGTCGGCGCGCGCGGTTGCAGAGTGCAGTGCGCCCACCATACCGCCCGCTCGCGCCGTCGCTCGCCACCGGGCGCGCGCTCGACTAACATCCTCGGCGAAAGAGCCGGGCCACACGGCCAGCGGACAGGGGAGGCACGGATGAAGAACAACGAGGTTTCCAGGGATCCGGATACCCACGGCGCGCTCGTCTCCTTCCGCGCCGAGGACGGGGTGCGGCTCCACGGCGCGGTGTTCACCAACACCCGGGTGCCCGCCCGCGACGTCGCGGTGATCGGCACGCACGGCGCGGGCAACAGCTTCTACGGCAGCGTCACGGGCTTCCTGTCGCCGGCGCTCGCCTCGCTCGGCTATCCGACGCTGTCGATGAACCTCCGCTGCCACGACCGCTTCTACGCGAGCTCGATCTTCGAGGACTGCGAGAAGGATTTCGCGGCCGGCATCCGGTTCATGAAGGAGCAGGGCTATCGCTGCATCGTCCTGTTCGGCCACTCGCTGTCGGTGACGCAGGTCGTCTACTCCATGGCGCGTCGGCCCGATCCGGCGGTCGTCGGGCTCGCGCTGTCGGCCGGCCACGACGATCTCCGCCGCGACATCTACCGCTCGTGGGAGACGATCGCCGACGATCCCAAGGCGGCCTATGCCCGCGTCCTGCAGGAGTACCGCGACATGGTGGCTAAGGGCGACGGCGACCGGATGATCATCATTCCGTGGTGGCGCCCCGACCCGAAGCTCAACATGCGCCAGACCTACCGCGAGATCTCGGCGCAGACCTTTGTCAGCTACCGCGCGCCGGAGAGCAACTGCAACGCCTCGGCCTGGATCGGCAAGATCAAGACGCCGATGCTGCTGATCGCGCACTCGATCGTCGACACGACGGCGAGCCCGGAGATGATGCGCATCCTGCACCGGCTCGCCACCACATCCGAGGCGACCGAGTATCTCGAGATCGAGGGCTCCGGCCACTTCTACAACGGCTACGAGGACCGGCTGACCCGCGAGATCGCCGCCTGGATCGAGCGCGTGCCGGCGAAGAGGGCCGTGGCGGCGTGAGACGAACGAGGCGGACCTGATTCAGTCCGTCTTGCTCCCTCCTGCCAGGTCGATCACGGACAGGAGCTGTCTCGCCAGGGCGTGTCGAAGAAGGTTCTCCATCGTGGAGACATCGATTTCGCCTTGCCGTTCCCGCTCGTCGGCCTGCTCGAGCGCTTCGAAGTAGCGCGCCCTGTTCTCCTGGATCTGCTGCGGAATGGCGGGCGATCCCGGCAGCAGGTTTCGCACGTGAGCGCAGAGAACAATATAGGACGCGGCGCGACTGGTCCGTCTGTTGCCCTCGGCGAAGGGATGAATCCAGTTGGTGCGCCACATCACAAAGGCAGCTAGATCGAAGGCCGTCCGTTCATGCCAATTTTCGTTTACGTAGTCGCACATTTCCACCATGAAATGTGGCACCAGATGTTGTGCCGGTGGCTGATGTGCGCTTCTTGATATCCTGACCGGTGACGTGCGCCATTCACCCGGCCGCTGCTCGATGCCTGCGACCGCGATCCGCTGCAAGTCGCGGAACAGCGGCGGCCGCAGCGCGAAGGGTCGATCCGGCTGAAGATGGGCCTGAATGACGTCCAACATGAAATCGTACTGGCGGAGGCCGTTCTCGGCCTCCAATCGAGCGATCTCGCTCGCCGCCAAAATAGAAGAGGGCGCCGCCGGGGGCGCGCCCTCTTGATCCAAGTCCGGCGTCAAGTCACGACCTCTTGAGCTTCTCGGCCTCACTGTCGATCATCGCGCGTGTGATCGCCTGATTCTCGAAGGCCGTATTCCCGAAGGCGAAGCTGCGCCGCTGCTCCTCGCGTTGTTCATCGGTCGAAGTGGCAGCGCGCGCCAGCTCGACGAGTCGAGACAGGCTGTCTTTCACGTTTACGTCCTTAGCCATTTCACACGCCCGCGGAACGATCCGTTGAAGGAACTAGATAGTACCAATGCGCTCAACATTCAAACGCCGGGGTGATTTGGCGCCGCCCGGTGGCAGGCACACGCGACTTCGCGCTCCGTGCGCGGCCCCGTTCCAGCCACACCGCGCTGGCGCGCCGGCCTTACGTCCGCGCCGCCGCGGCGATCGCCGCCAGCACGCGCCGCGGCGTCATCGGCGTCTCGAGGAGATGGGCGCCGAGCGGACGCAGCGCGTCGTTGATCGCGTTCGCGATCGCGGTCGGCGGACCGATCGCGCCGGATTCGCCGACACCCTTCACGCCGAACTCGGAGAGCGGCGAGGGCGTCTCCATGTGGATCATCGTCGGCTCGGGCACCTCGACGGCGCTCGGCACGCAGTAGTCGGCGAGCGTGGTCGCGGTCGGCTGGCCCAAGGCGTCGTAGGTCGATTCCTCGTAGAGCGCGTTGCCGATGCCGCCGGCGAGCCCGCCCAGGACCTGGCCGTCGACCAGCATCGGGTTGAGCATCGTGCCGCAGTCCTCGACGATCGCGTAATCGAGGATCTCGGTCACCCCGGTCGCCGGGTCGACCGCGACGACGGCGGCATGCACCGAGTAGGAATAGACGCCGCCGTCGATCGCCTTGTAGCCGGCGACCGCGGTCAGGCCCTGCGGATCGACATCGGGCGGCAGTTCCTCGGGGTGATGGTACCAGGCGCGCCCGATCTCGGCGAAGCTGACGCTGCCGGTCGCGGAATAGACCTTGCCGTCGCGCAAGACGACGCTGTCCTCGGCGACCTGGAGGAGATGCGCCCCGATCCTCGCGATGGGCTTCCGCAACTGCTTGCACGCGGTCGCCACCGCGCCGCCGCCCGAGACCGCGCCGCGCGAGGTGTAGGTGCCGGTGCCGGCCGGCGCGAGCGTCGTATCGCCGTAGCGCACCTTCACCCGGGCCGGCGCAATGCCGAGGACCTCGGCGGCAATCTGGGCGAACACGGTCTCGTAGCCCTGGCCGTGCGAATGGACGCCGACATCGAGGACGAGGTCGCCGTCGCCGGTGAGCCGCGCCGTCGCCGGCTCGAGGCCGGGCACGAGCTCGATGCCCCAGCCGGAATAGCCGAACGGCCCGGTGCCATAGGCGGTCTGCTCGTAGAACACCGCGAAGCCGAGCCCGACCCGCCTGCCGTCCGCCTCGCTGCGACGTTGGCGCGCGCGTACGCCCGCGACATCGATCGCCGCCACCGCCTTGCGCAAGGCCTCGGGATAGTCGCCGCTGTCGAGGACCTTGTTGGTCGCGGTGCGGTAGGGCATCTGCTCCGGCCGCACCAGGTTGCGCGCCCGGATCTCGTGCGGCTCGCAGCCGACGATCCCGGCCAGCGCGTCCATGACGATCTCGTGGCCGTAGCAGGCGCCGGGCCGCGCGACGCCGCGATAAGGCTGGCCGGGCGGCTTGCTGGTCGCGACCGTGACCGCGCGCCCGCGCACGGCGCGGATATCGTAGCAGCCGGCGATGTTGCCGGGCGCGGTGCTCGCCTCGATGCCGGCCGGCCACGGCCACGGCGAATAGGCGCCGGTGTCGCACCACGCCTCGAGGTCGATGCCGAGCACCTTGCCGACCGCGTCGGCGTAGGCGGTGATGCGGTACCAGTGATCGCGCGTGTTGGCATCGCAGATCAGATGCTCGCGGCGGTCCTGGATGTGGCGGACCGGCCGATCGAGCGTGATCGCCGCCCAGGTCACCGCGACCGTCTCGCCGTCGAGGAAGGTCTTCAGCCCGAACGCGCCGCCGACATCGGGGCAGATCACGCGGAGCCGGCGCTGCGGCACGCCGAGGAAGGTGGCGAGGCCGATCTGCATCGGCACCGGCAATTGGTGCGAGTAGTAGACGACGACCTCGTCGTTGCGGTGATCGACATGGGCGAGACAGGCGCGGCCCTCGAGCGGCATCGGCGTCTGGCGGTTGGTGCGGTACTCGCGCGTGACGACGTGCTTGGCGGCCTTGATCGCGGCCGCGATGTCGCCGTGGTCGAAGCGGGTCTCGCAGAACATGTTGTCCGGCCAGTGCTCGTGAAGCCGCGGCGCGCCGGGCGCGAGCGCGCGCTTCATGTCCATCACCGGCGGCAGCACGTCCCAGTCCACCACGGTCGCCGCCACGAGATCCTCGGCCTCATGCGGCGTGTCGCCGATCGCCATGACGACCGGCTCGCCGACATAGCGCGCCTTGTCGACCGCGAGCACCGGGAAGTCGGAATGGCGGAAATTGGCGAAGCTCGGGCTCGATCGGATCGGCTTGACGCCGACGAGGTCGGCGGCGACGAACACCCGGCCGGCCGCATGGTCGGGCTTCTTCACCGACCGGATGCGCGCGTGCGCGTGCGGGCTCCGCACGAACGCCGCATGCAGCATGCCGGGCAGCGCGATGTCGGCGACGAACTGGCCGCGCCCATGCATGAAGCGGCCGTCCTCGAGACGCGGAATGCGCGCGCCTACGCCCCCCTGCGGCATTGCGTCACCTCTCTGGATGATCGTGGTGCGGCGGTCGCATCACCTGTCGCACCCATCCCGGCGCCGGTCAAGGTTCGGCGGTCGGGGGATCGGCCGGACGGCTCGAGATCCTCGACGCCAGGCGGTCCAGCGGTCCTGGGGGCTCGAATCCCGCCGGCGCGCCCGAAGCCGCCGCGGCGGCACGGGAAAGTGGTGCCCAGGGGCGGAATCGAACCACCGACACGCGGATTTTCAGTCCGCTGCTCTACCTGCTGAGCTACCTGGGCATGCCGGAACGGCAGCGCTCGCTTATACGGGGAAAGCCGGCTCCGTGTCCAGTTGCCGGCGCGCCTTCGAGGGATAGCTCATGGCGCTCCCGGGGGCGCTCCCGGGGGCGCTCCCGGCGCGCGGCGCGGCGCAGGCTCAGCGGCGCGGGCGGGGTCGGGCCGGGAAGTCGATCACCCGCGCGCCGGCCGGCGCCTCGTCGCCGTCGGCGGTGTCGGTCCGGCGCGCCGTCGCGTCGCCGTCCTCGTCCGAATCCTCGGTCACCGGCACGGCATAGACGCCGGAAAGCCAGCGGTTGAGGTCGACATCGGCGCAGCGGCGCGAGCAGAACGGCCGCCAGCGCATGTCCGTCGCGCGTCCGCAGATCGGGCAGGTGGGCGTCATCGCATCGTCCCGCGTTCCCTCGCCCGCCACCCCTAGCACGGATCGCGCCGCGCTTTGAAGCGCCGGCGGCATCGCGCCATGCCGCGCTCTTCAGCCGCGCTCTTCAATTGACCGCGGGCGGGCATACGGGAATCATGCGCCGCAGCGAACGAGATCCGGCCCGGCCCGGACACCACGGGGAGCATCGAGGCGATGAGCGACAAGGGGATCGGGGCCCGCATCCTCCGCAAGGAGGATCACCGCCATCTGCACGGGCGCGCCAATTTCACCGCCGACATCGCGATGCCCAACATGCTCAACCTCGCCTTCGTGCGCTCGGGCATCGCGCATGGCCGGCTGGTCCGGGTCACCAAGCCCGCCGACGCCGCCGACCGCGTCTTCGCGTTCGACGATCTCGTCGGCGTCAAGACGCTCCGCGCCGTCTCCAAGCTCCCGACCTACAAGCTCGCCGACTATCCCTGCCTCGCCACCGGCAAGGTCAAGTTCGTCGGCGAGCCGATCGCCGCCTGCCTCGCCGACAGCCGCGCCGAGGCCGAGGACCTCGCCGCGCGCGTCGCGGTCGAGATCGACCCCCTGCCGCCGGTCATGGACATGGTCGCCTCGCGCGCGCCGGGCACGGCCATCGTGCACGAGGACTGGTCCGACAACATCGCGCTCACCATCCAGATCCCCTCCGACATCGACGAGGTCGTGCGCACCGCGCCGGTCAAGGTCTCGGGCGAGTACAAGATGAGCCGGCACGCCATGGTGCCGATGGAAGGCCGCGCCGTCCTCGCCTACTGGGACGACCGTCAGGACCAGCTCGTCGTCTACTCCGCGACCCAGGTGCCGCACCTCAACCGCGCCGGCATCTCCGACATCCTCGACATCGAGCAGCGCCAGGTGCGCGTCATCGCGCCCGACGTCGGCGGCGGCTTCGGGCTCAAGGCGCTCGTCTTCCCCGAGGAGATCGTCGCCTGCTGGCTCGCGCTCCGCACCCGCCGGCCGGTGCGCTGGATCGAGGACCGCGTCGAGCATTTGATCGCCGACGCCAACTGCCGCGAGCACCATTACCGCATCAGCGCCTATGCCGACCGGACGGGGAAGATCCTCGCCCTCGAGGGCGAGGTCACCGTCGATGCCGGTGCCTACTCGGTCTATCCGTTCACCAACGGGCTCGAGGCGGCGATGGCGATCGGCAATCTGCCCGGCCCCTATCACGTCCCGGCCTATCGCGGCAAAGCGTATACGGTGACGACCAACAAGCCGCCGCTCGCGCCCTATCGCGGCGTCGCGCGTCCGGGTGTCGCGTTCGCGATCGAGCAGACGATCGATGCGATCGCGCGCGCGGTCGGGCGCGACCCGTTCGACGTCCGGCTCGAGAACCTCGTGCCGGCCGCCGCGATGCCCTACACCTCGGTCGCCAAGAAGACCTTCGATTCGGGCGACTATCCGGAGGCGCTCCGGCGCGTCGCGCGGATGCTCGATCTGCCCGGCTTGCGCGAGCGCCAGAAGCGCCGCGAGCCGGACGGACGGCTGATCGGCGTCGGCTTCGGCTGCTATACCGAGCAGACCGCGCACGGCACCTCGGTGTTCGCGAGCTGGGGCATCCAGCTCGTCCCCGGCTTCGAGCAGGCGACCGTGCGGCTCACGCCCGACGGCGGGCTCGAGGTGCGCGTCGGCGTCCAGTCGCACGGCCAGGGCATGGAGACCACGATCGCCCAGGTCGCCTCGACCACGCTCGGCATCGACCCGGCGCGGGTCAACGTCGTCCACGGCGACACCGGGCTCACGCCGTTCTCGACCGGCACCTATGCCTCGCGCTCGATCGTGATGGCGGGCGGCGCGACCAGCCGCGCGTGCAAGGTCTTGGCGACCCGGCTGGTCCGGATCGGCGCCCATCTGATGCAGTGCGAGGCCAAGGACGTCCAGGTCAAGGACGGCAAGGTCGTCGGGCCGCGCGCCTCGGTCGAGTTCTCGGAGATCGGGCGCGTCTGGTACATGCGACCCGACGAGCTGCCGCCCGATGTCGACATGGGCGGGCTCGAATGCACGGTCGGCTACCGGCCCGATCCCGACTACGGCACCTTCGCCTATGCCTCGCACGGCGCCGTCGTCGCCGTCGATCCCGACACCGGCGTGGTCGAGGTGCTCGACTACGTGATCTGCGAGGACTGCGGCACCATGGTCAACCCCATGGTGGTCGAGGGCCAGGCGTTCGGCGGCGCGGTCCAGGGCATCGGCACCGCGCTCTACGAGGAGAGCCCCTATGACGATCAGGGCCAGCCGCTGCACTCGACCTTCGCCGACTACACGCTCCCCGGCGCGACCGAGGCGCCGATGATCCGGATCGACCACATGATCTCGCCCTCGCCGCATACCGAGTACGGCATCAAGGGCACCGGCGAGGGCGGCAACATCCCGACCTCGGGCCTTCTCGCCAACGCCGTCAACGACGCGCTGCGTTCGCTCGGCGCCGAGGTCCACGAAACCCCCATCACGCCGCGACGGGTCCTCGAGGCCATCGCGCGCGCGCGAAAGGCGGCAGCATGAAACCGGCCAAGTTCGACTACGAGCGGGCGACCGACGTCGCCCATGCGATCGGTCTCCTCAAGGGCTCGGGCGGGTTCACCAAGATCCTCGCCGGCGGCCAGTCGCTCGGGCCGATGATGAACCTCCGCCTCGCCCAGCCCGACCTCCTCGTCGACATCGGGCGCATCGAGGCGCTCAAGCGCATCGAGAAGACGCACGATTCCTTGTTCATCGGCGCCCTCGTCCGCCACGCGATGATCGAGGACGGCAAGGCGCCCGACACGACGCGCGGCTATCTGCGCTCGATCGCCGGCAACATCGCCTATCGCGCGGTGAGGAACCGCGGCACGGTCGGCGGCTCGGTCGTCCATGCCGATCCGTCGGGCGACTGGCCGACGGCGATGCTCGCCGCCGGCGCGAGCGCGCGGATCACGAGCGCGAACGGGGCCCGCTCGGTCGGGCTCGACGCCTTCTTCACCGGCGCCTATTCGACCGTCGTCGGCGAGGACGAGGTGCTCGAAGGGCTCTCGGTCCCCGCCTTCTCCGATCACGCGCGCTGGGGCTACTACAAGATCTGCCGCAAGCCGGGCGAGTTCGCCGATTCGATCGGCGCGGTGGTGATCGACCCGGCGCGCTCCTATGCCCGCGTCGTCCTCGGTGCGACCGATGGCGCGCCGATCCTCCTGCCCGCCCTCGCCTCGCGCGTCGCCGCCGGCCAGGCGGTCTCGATCGCCGACGCCGGCGCCGCGATCGATGCCGTCCATAGCGGCTTCGATCCGTTCGACCGCCAGATCCACGCAACCGCGCTCAGCCGCGCGATCACGAAGGCGCTTGCCGCATGAAACAGGTAACGATGACCGTCAACGGTCGCTCGGTGACGCAGCTCGTCGAGCCGCGCACCTCGCTCGCCGATTTCGTCCGCGAGCAGCTCCGCTTCACCGGCACCCATCTCGGCTGCGAGCACGGCGTGTGCGGTGCCTGCACGGTCCTGATCGACGGCGAGCCGCAGCGGTCCTGCATCACCTACGCCGTCTCGTGCGACAGCGCCCAGGTGACGACGATCGAGGGCTTCGACGACGATGCGCTGATGGCCGACATGCGGACCGCTTTCCACGAGAACCACGCCCTCCAGTGCGGCTACTGCACGCCCGGCATGCTGGTCACTGCGCGCGACATCGTGCGGCGATTGCCCGACGCCGACGAGAAGCGCGTTCGGCTCGAGCTCTCGGGCAATCTCTGCCGCTGCACCGGCTATGTCGGGATCGTGCGCGCGATCCTCTCGGTCCTCGCCAAGCGCAAGGCGGCCTGAGGCCGGCGGGCCCTCGCGCCGCCTCAGCGCGGGGCGCGCGGGCCGTAATGCGGCAGCGGCTGGTCGAGCTCGCAGCAGCCGAGATCGGGCGCGCTGCCCGCGAAGCCGTCGTTGAAATTGGCGATCAGCGTCGCCCGATCGACGGCGCGGCTGCCGGCGATGAGGCGCGGATCGTAGTCGGCGGGCGTGAAGCGCCGCTTGGGATCGGCGGGCGGGCGCAGCCCGGCCGAGAGGTCGCGGCCCGGCAGCAGCGAGACGATGCCGATCCTCGCATAGAGCTGGCCCGCCTCCTTTGCCGCGAGCGGCGACTGATAGGCGCGCCCGTTCCATTCCGCGAACCCGCCCTGGCCCCAGGCATAGCCGTCGCCGTCGAAATCGCACCCGACCATGCCGGCCGAGCTCTGGAGCGCCGGCGCCGCGTTGCCGATGAAGAGATTGTTCCGCGTCGTCACCGCCGTCACGTTGTCGCCGCTCGCCCGGATCACGAACGGCACGCCGCGGCGCACGCTCGTGTTGTGGAAGATGAACATGCCGGCCATGTCGTTGTGGAGCTTGAACGGCGTGTACTCGGTGTTGAAGATCACGTTGCGGAACACATAGACCGGCCCGCCGAACACGGGCTGGCCGCTGATCCCGGCGAAGGCGTTGGTGATACGGTTGCGGTAGACGCGGACATTGGCGTCGCTGTGATCGATCTCGAGCCCGTCGTCGGTCGCGCCGATGATGTCGTTGTTGTGATAGTCGGACGCCGACAGCCGGCCGTGATTGCCGATATGCGCGCCGTCGCCGACGTTCTCGATCAGGTTGTAGGCGACGATGTGGCCCGACCCGGTGAGGTTGACGGCATAGACCGGCTCGATCCCCTTCGACCGCGGCCAGGACGTGGTGCCCCGGAACACGTTGTCGAGGACGAGGACGCCGACCGATTCGGCATGGATCGCGCCTTGGCCGGTGACGCCGAGGCCGGCGACCTCGAATAGATTGCGGCGGATGACGATGTCGCTCGCGCGCATCACGCGGAGGAGGCGCTGCGCGTTGGTGAAGGTGAACCCCTCGAACCACCAGTGGCGGCGCTCGCGCGCCTCGATCAGCGTCTCGGCGCCGCCGCCGTCGAGGATCGCTTGGCCGGGCTCGCTCGAGCGCCAGACGATCGGGCGATCGGCGGTGCCGTCGCGCGTGAGCTGGACGCCGGTCGAGCGGTAGCGGTCGGGCCGGAACAGGACGAGATCGCCGGGCTGCGCCGCGGCTGCCGCGGCGGTGAG
>Ga0194132_10008228_pt1 | contig 15031 bp, 12 predicted proteins | sample TA2KigOf80mmetaG_FD_148612 | JGI IMG/M metagenome (GOLD analysis project Ga0194132, IMG submission 148612) | Freshwater microbial communities from Lake Tanganyika, Tanzania - TA2015054 Kigoma Offshore 80m | ecosystem: Environmental > Aquatic > Freshwater > Lake | place: Tanzania: Lake... | reverse complement strand
CGCCGGCGGCAGCGCCGCCGCCCGTCGCGCCGCGTCCGCCGGCGGCTGCCGCCCCGGCAGCTCCCGCATCGACCGCCAGCAGCGAGTCGGTGCAGCCTGTGCCGCCGCCTCCGCCGCCGACGATGCCGCAGGTGTCGTCGACAGCCCCACGCACGGCGAACCGGCCTCCGGGTGCGGCAGCATCGCCCGCGCCGGTTCCTGCGTCACCGCCGCCAGCCCCGGCCGCGCCAAGGGCCGCCGCTCCGGCGCCATCGGCGGCTCCTGTCCCCGCGACGGTTGCCGAGATCTACAACCGCCAGCTCCCGGGCACCGCCGCGCCCCAGGCGGCGCCCGCGCCTCGGCCTGCGACGGCCGTTCCCGCGCAGGCACCTGCCGCCAGCGTCGATCAGGTCTATCGCCAGCAGCTCGCGCGTTCGGAGGCGGTCGTCCAGCTTCGTCAGCCCGTCGCCGAGCCGCCGCCACCACTGCCGGCGCAGCCTCGGCGGATCGGCGCGCTCCAGCACACGGCGCGCGAGACGGGCAGGTCGCAGGTCGCCTATGTCGGCGGCTCGACCGGGGTTGCGCCGATGGCGATCCGTCCGGGAGAGCCGGTCTCCGTTATCCGCTTCGGCGAGGGCTCGGCCAGGCTCGGCACCGCCGATCGCGAGACGGTGGCCCGTATCGCCGCCATGGCGAATGAGGTCCGCGGCATGGTCCGCATCGTCGGCCATGCCGGACGGCCCGGCGGCGGTGAGGGACCGAAGCAGGAGGTCGCCGAGTTCGGCCTCTCGCTCGATCGCGCCAACGCGGTCGCGCAGGAGCTGATGAGGAACGGCATCTCCGCCGATCGCCTCAAGGTCGAGGCGGTGGGCGACGCCGAGCCGCTGGTGATCGCCGGCAGCGCGGCCGCCGAAGCCGCCAACCGGCGCGCCGAGATCTTCATCGAGTAGCCAGGCGGACCGGAGGCGCGGCGGCGGGCTTCAGGCTCGCTTTTTCGCGCCTTCGCCGCTATTAGGGACCCCCGCAACCGCGCCCGTCCGCTCCTTCGAAGACGCCGATGTCAAAGCCTCTCAAGATCGCCATAGCCGGCCTCGGAACGGTCGGCGCCGGAACCGTCAAGCTTCTGCATGAGCAGCGAGAGCTGATCCTTCGCCGCGCCGGGCGCGCGATCCAGGTGACCGCGGTCTCGGCGCGCGACAAAAGCAAGGATCGCGGCGTCGATCTCTCCGGCATGCGCTGGTTCGACGATCCCGTCGCGCTCGCCAACGAAGCCGATGCCGATGTCGTGGTCGAGCTGATCGGCGGTGCCGATGGCGCCGCCAGGCGCACGGTCGAGGCCGCGCTCGCCAAGGCGCGGCATGTCGTCACCGCCAACAAGGCTCTGCTAGCCCATCACGGCACGACGCTGGCGCGGGCGGCGGAGGCGAAGGGGCTGACGCTGGCCTTCGAGGCCTCGGTCGCGGGCGGCATCCCGATCGTCAAGGCGCTCCGCGAAGGGCTGGCCGGCAACCGGATCACCCGCCTCTACGGCATCCTCAACGGCACCTGCAATTACATCCTGACGACGATGCGCAAGACCGGCCGCGCCTTCGGCGACGTGCTGACCGAAGCGCAGAAGCTCGGTTACGCCGAGGCCGACCCGTCCTTCGACATCGACGGCATCGACGCCGCGCACAAGCTCGCGGTGCTGACCTCTCTCGCCTTCGGCCGCGCCGTCGACTTCGCCGGCGTGCATGTCGAGGGCATCCGCCATGTCTCGGCGCTCGACATCGAATACGCGGCCGAGCTCGGATACCGCATCAAGCTGCTCGGCATCGCGCGCCAGACCGATCACGGGATCGAGCAGCGCGTGCATCCCTGCATGGTGCCGCTCGAGACGCCGATCGCGCATGTCGAGGGCGTGTTCAACGCCGTCGTCGCCGAAGGCGACTTCGTCGGCCAGACGGTGTTCGAAGGCCGCGGCGCCGGCGCCGGCCCGACCGCGTCGGCCGTCGTCTCCGATCTGATCGACATCGCGCGCGGCCGCTCGACGGCGACCTTCGGCGTACCCGCAGGCGACCTCGCCTCCGAGCCGACCGCGGCGATGGAACGGCATGTCGGTCCCTACTATGTGCGCTTCATGGTCGTCGACCAGCCCGGCGTCGTCGCCGACATAGCCGCTGCGCTTCGCGACGAGCGCGTGTCGCTCGAGGCGGTGCTGCAGCGCGCGCGCTCGCCGGACGAAGGCGTGCCGCTGGTGCTGACCACGCACAATGCCGAAGAAGCGGCGATGCGCCGCGCGATCAGCCGTATCGAGACATTGAAGAGCGTGATCGAGCCGCCGCGCATGATCCGCATCGAGTCGCTCTAACGAAAGAAATCCGGAGGGAACCATGGCCAAAGCCGCTGCGTCCGAGTCCGCAATGGACCGCAACCTCGCGCTCGAAGCCGTGCGCGTGACCGAAGCAGCGGCGCTGGCGGCGTCGGCCTGGATGGGGCGCGGTAACGAGAAGGCGGCCGACCAGGCGGCGGTGGATGCGATGCGCACCGCGCTCAACAGCCTCGCGATCGACGGCACCGTCGTCATCGGCGAGGGCGAGCGCGACGAGGCGCCGATGCTCTATATCGGCGAGAAGGTCGGCCGCGGCGGGCCGAAGATCGACATCGCGCTCGATCCGCTCGAAGGCACGACGATCACCGCCAAGGGCGCGCCGAACGCGCTCGCAGTCATCGCCATGGCCGATCACGGGCACTTCCTGAATGCGCCCGACGTCTACATGGACAAGCTCGCGGTCGGCGGCGGGCTGCCCGAAGGCCTCGTCGATCTCGATGAAGGCCCGGTGAAGAACCTGAAGGCCCTGGCCAAGGCGAAGAAGGTCGATATCGGCGACATCGTCGCCTGCATCCTCGATCGCCCGCGGCATGCCGAGCTCATCGCCAAGACCCGCGAGTCCGGCGCGCGCATCATGCTGATCTCGGACGGCGACGTGTCGGGCGTGATCGCGACCTCGAAGCCGTCTTCCGGCGTCGACATTTACATGGGCTCGGGCGGCGCCCCGGAGGGCGTGCTCGCCGCCGCGGCGCTCCGCTGCATCGGTGGCCAGATGCAGGGCCGGCTGCTCTTTCGCAACGACGACGAGAAGGGCCGCGCCGCCAAGCTCGGCATCAAGGACCTCAACCGCAAATACAGCATGCTCGACCTCGCCAAGGGCGACGTCATGTTCGCGGCGACCGGCGTGACCGACGGTTCGATGGTCCGCGGCGTCCGCCGCGTCGGCAATTCGATCCTCACCAGCTCGCTGGTGATGCGCTCGAAGACGGGTACGGTGCGCACGATCGAGGCCGAGCACGATCTCGTCCGTAAGCCGAGCGCCGATCCCAAGGGATGATGCGGTGACCGGCCCCTTCCTCGGGGTCGAACGCTCGGTCACCGGGCGACGCTGGCGTGCGCGAAACACCGGCGACGATCGTCTCGCGCTGCAGCTTTCGCAGCGCTTGGGCGTGCCGGAACTGGTCGGCCGCCTGCTCGCCGCGCGAGATGTCGCTGCCGATCAGGCAGACCGCTTCCTCAAGCCGACCTTGCGCGACTGGCTGCCCGATCCGGGCCACCTCATCGACATGGAGAAGGCCGCCGATCGCCTCCTGCGCGCGGTCAGGGATGGCGAGCTGATCGCGATCTTCGGCGACTACGACGTCGACGGCGCAACATCTTCGGCGCTCTTGCATCGCTACCTCGCCGCCGTCGGCGGCAAGGTCAGAGTCTACATCCCCGACCGGATGACGGAGGGTTACGGCCCGAACGCGCCGGCCCTGCGCAAGCTCAAGAGCGAGGGCGCTGCTGTCGCAGTCACCGTCGATTGCGGCACCACCGCCTTCGAGGCGCTGTCGGAGGCCAAGGCGGCCGGGCTCGACGTGCTGGTGATCGACCATCACACGGCAGAGCCGTCTCTGCCCGAGGCCTTCGCCGTGGTGAATCCAAACCGTCTGGACGAGTCGAGCCCGCATCGGACTCTCGCCGCGGTCGGCGTCACCTTCCTTCTCGTGGTCGCGCTCAACCGTGCGCTGCGCAAATCCGGATGGTTCGCGGCGCGGCCGGAGCCGGATGTGCTCGCCTGGCTCGATCTCGTCGCGCTCGGAACGGTTTGCGACGTGGTGCCGCTTGTCGGCGTCAATCGCGCGCTGGTGGCGCAGGGGCTGAAGGTCCTGCGCCGTCGCGGCAATGTCGGCCTCGCCGCACTTGCCGATGTCGCCCGCATGCAAACAGAGCCGGAGGCCTATCACCTGGGCTATCTGCTGGGACCGCGCGTCAACGCCGGCGGCCGCGTCGGCCGCTCCGATCTCGGTGCGCGCCTGCTCGCGCTCGACGATGCCGGCGAGGCCAAGGCGATCGCGGCCGAGCTCGACCGCTTCAATGCCGAGCGCCAGGCGATCGAGGCGCAGGTGCTGGAACAGGCGATGGCCCGCGCGGCGGAGCTGTCGGACGCGGTGATGGTGATCGGGTCGGAAGGCTGGCATGCCGGCGTGATCGGCATCGTCGCGAGCCGGCTCAAGGATCATTTCAACCGTCCGGTCTGCGTGGTCTCGGTGGAGAACGGCATCGGCAAGGGCTCGGGCCGTTCGATCCCCGGCGCGGCGCTGGGACCGGCGGTGATCGCCGCGCGCCAGGCCGGGCTGCTGATCAATGGCGGCGGCCACGCGATGGCGGCTGGATTCACGGTGAGCGCCGACCGCATCGCCGAGCTTGCGCGCTTCCTCGGCGCGCACATGAAGGCCGAGCTGGGCGCGATCGATCCGGTGCAGAGCCTGGGCTTCGACGGCGCGCTTGCGCCCGCAGCGGCGACGCCGGAGCTGGTCGAGATGGTGCAGTCGGTCGGGCCTTTCGGCGCCGGCAATGCGGAGCCGCGCTTCGCGCTCGCCGGCGTCAAGGTGGTGAAGGCTGATGTGGTCGGCGAGAAGCACGTCTCCTGCGTGCTCGCCGGTTCCGATGGCGGACGGATCCGCGGCATCGCTTTCCGCTCGCTCGAGAACGGTCTCGGCACATCGCTGCTGCAGGCGCGCGGGACGGCGCTTCACATCGCCGGCAAGCTTCGCCTCGACACCTGGAACGGCCGGCGGCAGGCACAATTCCATGTCGAGGACGCGGCGCCGGCCCAGTAGGAAAGGAGACGCATCAATGGCGGTCATTCCCATCGTGAGGGCCGGAGACCCGGTTCTGTCTCAGGTCGCGGCAGCCGTTGCCGATCCGACCGCGGATGATGTCGCGTTGCTCGTCGCCGACATGATCGACAGCCTGCACGCCGTCGGCGGCGGCGGATTGGCGGCACCGCAGATCGGCGTCTCGCGGCGCGTGGTCATCTACTTCACCTCGCCGGCCGGCGCCACCGGCTGGCCGGATGACGGGCCGATCGGCATGACGGTGCTGGTCAACCCCACGCTCGAACCCGTCGGCGACGAGACCTGGACCAATTGGGAAGGGTATCTCTCCATGCCGGGCATGCGCGGCCGGGCGCAGCGATGGCAGCGGATACGCCTCACCGCGACCGACCTCGACGGCCGGACGACGACGCGCGTCATCGCTGGCAAGCAGGCGCGGACGGTCCAGCACGAATACGATCATCTCGACGGTCGTCTCTATCCGACGCGGATGACCGATGCGTCGACCCTGGGCTATCTGGACGAGCTGGTTCGCTCAGGCCAGGTTCCGGCCTACACGCCGAACAAGCCCGTGGAATACCTGCGCGGCCAGGACGCGTTGATCGCGCGGTTGAAGCGGGTGGGGCGGACCTGGGCCCTGTGAGTTAGCGCTCGCGCCGCATTTCCTGGCGCGAGGCGTAGAGCGCCGCGGCGAAGATGATCGCCGATCCCAGCATGGCGAAGAGATCCGGGATCTCGCCGAACAGGAAGTAGGCCGGGATGATGGTGAAGGGCAGGCGCGCGAAATCATAGGGCGCGATCGCGGAGGCATCCCCGATCGCCAGCGCCTTGGTCAGCGTATACCAGCCGAGCGTCGCCATGGTGCCGAGGAGCGCGCCGAGCAGCCATCCGTCGAGGCTCGGCCAGCGCCAGACGGCGAGCGCCGGGCCGAAGGAGATCAGCGTCATCAGCAGCGAGAGCTGGAGCACGATGGCGAGCGCCGTCTGATGCCGGCTCGCCGCTTTCACCGTGAGGCTGGAGAGCGCGTAGGCGACGGTGCCGGTCAGCACCAGGAGTGCCGGCAGGGAGACTGCGCTCAAGCCCGGGCGCAGCATGACGAGCACGCCGATCAGCCCGCCGATGGTGGCGATCCAGCGGCTGCGGTGGAGCGTCTCGGCGAAGAGGAGGGCGCCGCCGATCATCCACCAGATCGGCGAGGCGAAGGAGAGCGCGGTCACGTCGCCGAGCGCCATCATGCCGATCGCGGTGAAGAAGCAGAACATCGAGATGATGTTGAGGATGGCGGCGAGCCACATCCGCGCCGGGATGGCAAAGGCTCCTGCCAGGGGCGACTGGCCGGGAGCCGCCACCAGCGGCATCAGGAGCGCGGCGCTGACGAAGCCGAAGAGATTGCGGAAGAAGGCGGTCTGGACCGGCTCCAGCTCGGCCGCCATCAGGCGGACGACGACGTTCCCAAGCGCGCCCGCCGCGGCGGTGCAAAGGCACAGCAGCGCCACGCGGATCGGCGTCGGCATCGGCTTGGCGGCGGCGGAGGGCACTGCTGGAAGAGAGCCTGCCCCGTCCCGGGCGAAGCGGCGAGCCGGTTCGCGGACCAGCGAAACGCGCTGTGCTTGCATTTGGGCCGCGCCGAGGGTATCCCCACGCCGCCGTCCCCATCGTCTAGAGGCCTAGGACACCAGCCTTTCACGTTGGTAACACGGGTTCGAATCCCGTTGGGGACGCCAGCACTTAGCTATTTCATTCTGACTCTATTCTGACCCGTCATTCTGACTTTGTTCAGTTTGGGCGGGTTACCGTCAGTGTCGAGGACGTGTGGCTCGCCGCCGGTCAGCGACGAGTACGCTCAAGAGTCGCTTCGAATTGGCCAGGTCACATGGACGCCGGGCGGGCCTGATTGCGAAGCAACCGGAGGCTGAATGCAAGGCGTGTTGCATTGGTCAACTTCTGACGGATATCGGACATCCGCTCTTCGTCTTTCAGATACCCGTCACACGATCTACGACCGACTTAATGTGGACAGTCAGCGCCATGCGCCGCCATCCGGGTCCCAACGACCCCGTGCGCCTTCTGAGACGCTCAGACTGGCGATAACCGGCCCGAAGAAGCGTCGCAGCTCGTCCTGCAGCTGGGGAAAAGATGGCGGCTCCATCGCTGGCGGCGTCCGGCGCAGGAAGCCTGTCCAGAGGCCGCGCTCCTCGGCGATCACTGCAAAGGCGTCGGTCAGCCCGATGGGCATCTCGGTCGGGATCGCGGTTGTACGGCGTTGCAGAGTCCCGGCAACTGCCGCGACGATGCTGACCAGCTCGAACGGGAACGTTCGCGTGGTGACCCAAATGTCGTGAAAGTCCTTAATGCGGGTGTTGGCCTCTCCGAAGCGGATCATCGCCTCGAACTTCTCAGCGATCACAGTTTCCGGGGGATACATAAGGACCTTGGCTTCTGGCAGGTCCGGCAGTAGGGGCGGGAAAGTTTCACGTTTTGGCGGCGGATAGACGTGGTCGCCGAAGCCAATATCGATCAGCACGGTGATGACCGCGCCCGCCAAGCCGGCCTTCAGGCTCAGCCGCGCACCCTGGTAAATATCGGCCTCGCGGACCGGCTCGACTTTCAGCGTACCCGGGGCGAACAGGATGCCGTCGTCCGGCGACTCTACTTGGCAGATGCGGGTGAAGAGCTCCGTCAGAGCGTCGGGTTCAGGGTCGCCGTGGCCGAGGAGGTCGAGGTCGCCGGTGGGCCGAAAGACATGCTTGGGCCAGGTGACGAACAGCATGGCGCCTTTCAGCACATAGGTCTCAGCCGCTTCGGTCTGGCCTAGGCGGAACAGCAGCCGCTCAATGGCGTAGCGTGTCAGGACGCGCTGGAAGTCGTCGCCATTTGCTTTGGCGTGGGCGAACAGCCTCGCGCGGATCGACGAGGCAGCATCCTTGATGATCTTTTCCTTCATTGCATGGACTTGACGAACGGCTCCATTCGGCCAGCGACGCGATCGATGGCGGCATACCTCATAAGTTCGCCCGGGGTCGTTTTCCGCTGCCTCAGGGCGTCACGCAGGGCCTCGATCGCCACGTCCTCGCCGACATGGCGGCGATGCTTAAAGCAGTCGGCGACGGTTTTCGCGACGCCGTAGATCGGTACCGGAACTCCTTCGATCATCACCTGCTCGATCGCTGCCGTCAGGGCTTCGCCCGTGGCGCGGACGATTTCCAGCTTAAGGCTCGTCGGGTTCGGCGTGCGGGCCTTGTGCGGAATCGTCATCCAAACGGCGTGTGGCAGCTGGGTCGTTAGCTCATGGTGCCGGAGCGCGCTGATGAGGCTGATGACGCCATTGGGCACTAGCCGCGTCGCTTCCGCCAGATCGTGCGCGATATGCTCTCCAACGCGGTCGGGATCCTGGTAGAGTCCACGACCGAGGCGAACCATGTCGCCGGCCTCGGTCAGGCGCTTGAGATAGACCAGCGGGATCCCGGCTGCTTTGAAGTCCCGCGCGCGCGCGATACCTCGAGCCCGCATCAGGCTGAGCGCGCGTTTGCGATATTCCGTATGACGATCCGCCACGATGTTACCTATTGTCGGCAGATATTAGTAATTGTCAACATAAGAGAACGCTTTAAATTCATTCACTGAGGTCATATATATTATATGACATGATCAAGTCCAGCACTCCCACCCACCTCACACCTAAGCACGTCCGGGCGGCGCGGGCGCTCCTTGCGTGGTCGCAGCAGGATCTCGCCAAGGCTTCGGGCGTAGGAACTTCAACGGTCGCCGACTTCGAACGGGGTTCGCGAACGCCTGTCGCCAATAACGCCCACGCCATCCGCGTCGCTCTGGAGCGTGCGGGCATTAGTTTTCTGCCCACAGGTGCCGTGATCGGTCCGGCCATGCCACCTACCACAGGCGCGGACGCTACGCGCACCCCGGTTCGCTGGGTCACCGCACAAGATCTTTCAGACTGGGCCGACCGCACCGATGGTCCGGTCAGCCTGCCAACGCTGCTGGCAAAGTTGGTCCAAGCAGCGCGCGACCCTAGCATCGAACTGCGTTTTCCGTCCGACGAAGGAGTTCGTCATCCGGGGTGGGACGGCATCACCACGGCAGCCAACGGCAACGCCTATGTTCCGAAGGGGCGAGCCGGTTGGGAACTCGGCGTGCAGCGACGCAATATCCAGCAGAAGGCGATGGAGGACTACGAGAAGCGAACGGCTGCACCGACCCCGCTCGATCCTGCCGTCTCTACCTACATTTTCGTCACGCTGCGTCATTGGCCGCAGAAAGATTCCTGGGCCAAGGCCCGCCAGGCGGAAGGTTCATGGCGAGAGGTTCGGGTCTATGACGCGGACGACTTGGTGCATTGGATCGAGCAGCATCCGGCTGTTGGGCTCTGGATCGCAGCCCGTCTCAATAAGCGGCCGCCTGGGACACGGGAACTCGATGAGGTTTGGGAGGAATGGTCGCTCGCCACCGAGTGGCCGCTGACAGAGGACCTCGTCCTCGCCGACCGGAGCGAGGATGCCGCCGAGGTACTCCGCTGGCTGCGTGGCGAGCCGTCTGTCATCTCACTGCAGGCGACTACTACTGACGAGGTAACAGCGTTCTTTCACGCGACACTGAGCGAACTGCCCCACGATCTCGCGGCCGCCTATCGTGCACGCACGCTGGTGGTGACGACGGCGGAGGCGGCCCGGGCACTAAGTAACGCGCCGGCGCCCCTGATACTGCTTCTTACCGAGCCTGACCCGGGCCTCGCTCGTGCTTTAACAAGGCATGGGCACTTCGTGCTTCAGGCTTACGACGAGCGCCTGATCGGCAACGGAGAGGTCCGATCCCTGGCGCGCCCTTCCCGGGATGGTATCTCCGCAGCTCTCCAAGCGGCTGGAATCGCCGCACCGCGCGCGGAGGCCCTGGCCCGCGACAGCACGCGCAATATCGCTGTCCTGCGTCGGCTGATCCCGGGAGCCCCTGGGCGCTTGCCCTGGTGGGCAGACAGGACGCCGCCGAAAGCGCTATTGGCGGCGCTGCTCGCCGGTGGCTGGGTCGAGACCTCCGATGGCGACCGCGCGCGCCTAACCGAACTCGCGGGTCAGCCGTACGACAGCGTCGTCGCCGATTTGGCACCGCTTGTTGGCGCCTTCGACAGTCCAGTGCAGAAGGTTGGGCCAGCGTGGCGGGTCACGTCGCCATCGGACGCTTGGATTTTGCTGGCTCACCATCTGACGAACGCTGATCTCGCCCGTTTCGAAAACGTCGCGCAGGAGGTTCTGGCGGCACCCGATCCTCGTTTCGAGATGGAGCCTGACGAGCGGTGGAAGGCTGACATCCATGGCATTCGGCCGACGTACTCTGGGCTGCTACGGCATGGTGTGGGTCAAGTGCTGATCCTGTTGGCGCTCTGGGGCGACAAGATCCGTACCGCGGCAGACGCGCCGCGGCACGCCGACGCGATCGTCGCGCGCCTGCTGCGAGATGCCGACGCGCGGCGCTGGTGGTCCCTTTCCAGCGACTTCAGGCTGCTCGCCGAGGCTTCGCCCGACGCTTTCGTAACCGCCATTGAAGACAGTCTCGATCAGAACGATCCTCCGATTGGCGTGTTGTTCGGTCATGATGACGGCGGGCTCTTCGGAAGAGAGCACCTATCCAATTTGATGTGGGCTCTGGAGTCGCTTGCCTGGTCGCCCGATTGGATGCCGCGCGTAAGCCATGTCCTGGCCCGTCTCGACGCGATCGACACTAAGCCGCGCAGATACGCTAACGGGCCAATGAACAGCCTGAGAGAGATTCATCTTCTTTGGATTCCACAAACCTACGCGACGCAAGAGCAGCGGCTCCGTGCACTCGATCTGATCCGAAAGCGCGAACCGGCAACTGCGTGGAAGCTGATGCTCGGCGTGCTGCCAAGTGGCCATGACACCTCAAGTCCTTCGCCTCTGCCGCGCTGGCGTGATTTTAGTGTCGACAACCCCGAGGCAGTGACCTGGAGCCTAATTGGGCGAGGTGCTGCAAAGATCAGTGAACGGCTGATCGTCGATGTCGGCCTCGATCCTCAGCGATGGTCTGCGCTGCTTGATCGCCTTAAGGACCTTTCCCCTGACCCGGAGCGGGCGCTCGTTGCGCTGGAGGTAGCCGAACCGAAAATCGCGCGCGCCGCCGATCGATCCGTCTTTTGGAGAAAGCTCCGGCACGTCCTGCACCACCATCGGCAGTTTTCCGACGCCGAGTGGTCATTGTCGGACGCAGTGCTGCAACGGTTGGAGACAGTCTACGAGAGCTTTGCGCCTTCCGATCCGCTGGCGCGGGTAGCGTGGCTATTCGAGGGCAATGTCGCACTGCCCAAACCGGGGCAGGGATGGGAAGCCGAGCAGCGCGAGGTCGAGGTTGCACAGCGGAAGGCGGCTCAAGCCGTCTTTAAGGATGGTGGCATCCCCGCGATTCTCGACTTGGCCCGGCTAGTCGATAACGCGGGCTACATCGGAAAGGCGCTTTACGACGGCGGTCTTCCGGCTGCAGATCAGGACGCTCTAGTAGAAGCCGCCACCCGGAGCAGCGACGCGCACGAGCGCGACGTCGCCCACGGCCTTATTATATCGGCGTTCCGAGACCGCAAGGAGCCCTGGGGCGAAGCGCTGATCGCGCGGGCGCGGACAGAGTCCTGGGGTGATGACGCCGTTATGACGATTCTGCGGGCTCTGCCGGCTAGCCGATGGACTTGGGACCAAGTCGTGAAGATCGGTGGCGAGGCGCTGGTGACCTACTGGCGCCACGTCCCGGTCTTCTGGATGGACAAAGACAGCGACGACATCGCCTACGCCATCCGCCAGCTAATCGATGTTGGCCGGGCGCGCCACGCCCTCGCTCTCGTCAGCCGTCACAAGAGGGCGCGCGTTCCGACTGCCATTCTGCTGGAAGTGCTGGAGCAGGCAGCGCGCCAACCCATCGAGAATCCAGTGTCCGGCAATGAGGCCACCATGTTCCAGCACGACGTCGCCGAGACGCTGTCGGAGCTGGACGCTCGCGAGGACGTCGACCGCAATGCGCTCGCGATGTTGGAATGGAACTACCTGCGCGTCCTTGAGCACTCGCGTCGCCCGCCGAAAGTGCTGTTGTCCGAGCTTTCAGAACAGCCCCACCTGTTCATCAAGATGCTCAGCGCTGTGTTCAAAGCCAGCGCCGAAAGCGGGATCGAAGAACTTGAGCCGTCCGATCCTGAACAGGCGCGGGCAGTAGCAGGCCAAGCCTATCGGCTCCTCGATCTCTGGAACCGCATCCCGGGGCAACGCGACGACAACACCATCGACGGCCAAATGCTGGAGATCTGGATCAAGCAGGCCCGCGTCCTGGCTAAGGCCGCCGGTCGCGAATATATCGCCGACAGCAAGATTGGACAGATGCTTTCCGCCTCCCCGAAGGGTGCGGACGGGAACTGGCCGGCGGAGCCTGTGCGCGATGCGCTCGACCTCTTCCGGAGCAAGCCCATGCTGGAGGGATTCCGCGTCGGTAAGGTAAACCGACGCGGCGTTACGACCCACAATCCGGGCGATGGCGGCAACCTAGAGCGGGCAGAAGCAGCGACCTATCGGGCCTGGGCCAAGGCAGTCGCCTTCGAGCATCCGCACACTGCCAAGGCGCTGTATGAACTCGCCGACGACTACGAGCGGCAAGCGAAGCGAGAGGATGAGGACGCCGAACGGCGCGACTGGTCCTACTGAACTTATATCCGCTCATGGCTATGAGCGATCAGTACGGCGTTGACCATTCCAACTGATGGCTCCTCGTCTCGACCGTTCGTCCTTCGCCTGTTTCGCCTATTCGGCGCTCTGCACTTTTTCGCCGAGTTGCCAGAGGGCATCGATGCCATTTAGGTAGTTTACGACACGCCAATCGTCGTCGTTGATGATGCCTTCGCCCGTGGAAAGGCTCCTCTCCTCCAAAACTCCGGTACGGTGGAATAAGCCCATCCGGCAGGCCCAACTGTCCTCGCCTGAATTCTCAGCAATTGCCCGGATCTGTGCGAGGTGGTCGCTTTCCCGATCACGCAGCAAGCCCGACATAAGGGCAAGAAGATCGTCAGCACGCCCTTGCGCTCGCCGATGAACACAATCGGCCAGAGCAGACCGGTTAGGTGCAGCCGTTCGACAACACTGATTACACGTGTGTCGTGATCCTCGTCCCAAATTATCGCGAAGTCGTGGATGCGACGATTCTCTAGACGGCTGCCGTTGATGTCGCGCGACTGCATCGAGCGGAACACCGAATGGTGAGCCCCGCGCCCGAGCACGCCGATCGGGGCCGGCTCGTCGTATAGACACGAGAAGGAATGGGAATAGAAAGCTGTCGTCATGGGTTTGCTCCCTCGCCGAGGTCTTTACGCACTACTTCGACTTTCCGCGTTTTAAGCGGGCTTCTCCTAGCTTTGCGATGGCGTTCCTCCCCATGACCGCGGTACGGGGGACGTAGGCTTCCAGGATGCGCTCGCCATGCGCGATATCGTGTCCCGTGATCGCGACGATCTCCTCTGTCGTGCAGCCGGCCTCGGCGAGGCGCACTGCGGATGATCGCCGATAGTCCAGGAACTGCTTCTCGGCCACAGCAGGAAGGATCTTTGCCACTTCGTCCCGCGTCTCGCGGAAGAGCCGGTTGAAGTGGAAGCGGGTGTAGGGGCGGCCTTTGTGCTCGCTGACGACAATCTGCGGAGATCGCTCGAGCTTCGGTGCGGCGTCCAGCCGTTCCTTCAGTTCAGGCAGGACGTCGATAACGATAAGCTTGGGTGCCTTCCCCTTCTTCTTGCGGTGCGCTGCGGTCTTCGATTGGCGCACGGTTACCGAGCTTCCATCGTAAGCGGTCCAGGTTAAGCAAAGCAGGTCGCTGAGCCTTTGACCAAGGTCGTATGCTAGCCGGATGGCGAGCGCGACCGAGGGGCGGCCTTGTGCAACGGCAGCCTCCTCCATCGCAGCGACTTCCGCGTCTTCCCAGATGACGTCTCGTGAGTCGAGAGCAACGAGTTCCACATTCGCAGCGGGGTTGGCGACGATCAGCTCCTTGGCGATCGCACGGTTGAAGAGGTATCGCGTCCACTTCATGACCATGTTCGCGCGGTGGTCGCTGCCTTCCTTGCGAAGTCGGGCATAGAACGCCTCGCAGTGCCGTAGCCTTACAGCGGCTGCCTTGAACTCGCCGAACTCGGCACCAATGATCTTGAAGGCGCGATCGACTTCTTCATTCGCCGCCGCGCTGCGGTTCTTGTAGCGGTCGGACTTTTGATGGTCGTTGATGAGCCAGCTGATCGTGCCGCTCGCAGGGCCTTCCGTTCTTCCCGCCTGTACCGCGTCCCATTGTTGGTTTAGCTCTTCCGCCCGAGCGATCGCCCTTACAAGGTCCCGCCCCAGAGACTCTGGCGCGAAGCCGAGATCGCGCATCCGGCGGGTCGGGTTCCAGTAATAGCCGACTTCGCCGTCGGCGAGACGCTTGACGAGCAGGTGCCTGATCTTAATCGGGCTCATGTCCCGAATTTCCTATCAAGAGCCTGTTCTTCCGCGGCGAGCGACGGTTTACCCCGTCGGCGGTCGATCTCCGCGTCCAGCTCATGCCTGTCCCATAACCTCAGATCCCTGCTGTCGGGTATGGGTTTCGGCCATTCGCCTGCGGCGACGCCACGGAGGAACGTGTTCGGGGATCGCCTGGTGTACATTGCGGCCTCATCAGCGTTCAGAAGGCGCGGGGTCAGGAAGACGACGGCATGTTGACGTGCTTTCGTCATCGGATGGCCACCAGGTGGAAGCGATCCGTCGTTGCCGTATTCGCGAAAGTGAAGTCGGCGCGGATGGAGTGGTCCTCCCCCTGAAAAGTGGTCCACCCTGAACTATGTCTTTTGACAAGAAGGAGGACTGCAATGCCGAAGAAGAGGCACAAGCCTGAAGAGATCGTT
>Ga0194132_10008225_pt1 | contig 15036 bp, 8 predicted proteins | sample TA2KigOf80mmetaG_FD_148612 | JGI IMG/M metagenome (GOLD analysis project Ga0194132, IMG submission 148612) | Freshwater microbial communities from Lake Tanganyika, Tanzania - TA2015054 Kigoma Offshore 80m | ecosystem: Environmental > Aquatic > Freshwater > Lake | place: Tanzania: Lake Tanganyika... | reverse complement strand
GAACGAGAGCTGAAAGGGCTGGTTTTGTTTGTCACCCATTGGGTGCTGTCCTCCGCAGGGGTCTTCGCTGCCTTCAAACCCCTATCGATATTGATGCGGACGAGCATCCAGGAGATTCGCACGCGCGGCTCAAAACGGAAATGTGGGCTGAAGCTGCTGGTGGCCGCGGGCGGCGATCTCAATGCGTCTTTCCGCAACTATCGCCCCATTCATGCGCTCATCCAGGAGAAGCCGCATGCCGAATGGAACCAGACACCGCCGCAGCGCCTGGACTGTCTGCTCTGGATGCTCAAGCATGGGGCTGACCCGGATTCCACCGGCGCCTGGCCCACCGCGCGCGCCCTGGTTGTAGCGGCCTTCTCCGGCGACAAGGACTTCGTCGACGCCCTGAAAGAAGCCGGGGCGCGGCTGGACGGCTTCACCGGCGCCGCGCTTGGCGATCTGAAGCTGGTGCGCCAGGCCCTGGCCGAGTCCCCCGGCTTTGTCCACGCGCGCGATGCCGGCCGCCTCACGCCGCTTCAATGCAGCGCCGGGTCGCGTCTGGGGCGCCGCTCGCCGGCGGTCCGCAAACGGCTCATCGATGTCGCGCGCCTGCTTCTTGACCACGGCGCGCAGCCGGACCTCCCCACGCTCTCCTGGGGCCACTCGGTCACCGCCGCCTACTTCGCCATCCATGCCGGGAACGCTGGTCTGCTCACACTCCTGCTTGAGCGCGGAGCGTCGGCCACGGCCGCGCTGGCCGCGGCGGTCTGGCGCAACGACGTTCCGCTGATTGAGATCCTGCTCGACCACGGGGCCGTCATCAATGAAGCGCGCGATGAAACCAAGCCGCTGCTCAACCAGATGATCCGCTGGGGACAGGTGGCGCAGTCCCTCTGGTTGCTCGACCGCGGCGCCAGCCCCGATATCCCCGACGAACGCGGCTGGACCGCCCTGCATCAGGCCGTCTCGCGAGGAAATGACCGCATGTTGCGCGCCTGCCTGGATGCCGGCGCGAATCGCACCGCGCAGGATCGCGACGGTCTCACGCCTCTCGATCTGGCGCGCCGCCTCGGCCGGCTGAAGATCATCCCGGCTCTCGCCGCTACCGCTTGAGGATGCTGTTGCCGGGGTCCACCACAACGCGCGTGGGCGCCGCCGCCGCCGTCAACTGAATGGTGGCCGGTTCGTTGCTTGTGCGCACCCAGCGCGTCACCGGGCGTGAACGCGGAATCTGGATTTCAACCGGCACGTCCACGGAGAAGTCGTCCCCCACCCCCGTCTGCGTTACAGTCACCGTCACTCGCACCCGCGGAGCCGTTCCGCGCACGGTGTGGGCCACCTTGAGTGCAGGCACCCCGGTGCCGTAGACCCAATTCTCGAAGAACGCTTCCAGCTTCCGGTCCGGCGCCGTGGCCGGCATCTGTTCGCTGGCGGCGCTCTGAAACGCCGCCGTCGACAGCGGCGCGAAGCGGTAGCGCTTCGTCAAATCCGCCAGCAAAGCCAGAAACCGCTCATCGCCCAGTTGCCGGCGCAGCATGTGCAGGATCCATGTGCCCTTCTCGTACATGATGGTTCGCCAGGCGTCCGGGTTCTTCGAGGATTGCAGCCGGAGCCCCTGGGTCACGGGTCCCACCGATTGCACCTCTTCGCCGTCCGGCGTCTTGCTCAGCAGGTGACGCTTGTAGTCCTCAAGCACCGCATCCAACAGCCGCGGCCCCTTGCGGCGCTCAAGAAACATCACAGCCGAGTAGTTCGCCAGAGCCTCCTGCAGCCAGTCATCCTGATAGCCCGCCGAGATCACCGTGTTGCCCCACCACTGATGCGCTGTCTCGTGGGCGTGGATCAGTTCGGAAAAGAACAGACGGTGGCTTTCGCTGCGCTGCGACCACGGGCGGTCAGCCGGGTCCAGGTAAGCCATGGTGGATAGGTAGAGTAGCCCCGGAAAGCCCTGGCCAAAAGTGCCCGGAATGGGCGACACGGTGAGCGTCTTGAGCGGCGGCGGCCCGAAACGGCTGGCCATGAACTCAAGCGCCGCACCCACCTCGCCGGCGACGTGCTTCAGCCGCTCCACCGGGCTGGCGGGCAGCGGCAGTGGAGTCAACTCGGGGCGTGTCACCGCGTTCCGGCGCGGAAACGGAGCCGGCAAGGGCGCGAACATCGGCACACGTGTGAGAGCGGCTTCAAACTGCTTGTTGGCGTAGACGTCGATCAGATAGCCGGCGCGGTTCGTGCTGATCTGCTCATACTCGCCCAGGTTGAAGCCCAGCAGCCGTATGGGAGACCCGGCGCGGCGGCGCGTGATGCGCGTGTCCCCGCTGGTGGCGTCTTCCACAAGATCGCCCGAACTCACCAGGCGAAGATTCTTCGGGTACCGGAACACGGTCTCATACGTGGAGAACTGGAGACCGCCCTGAGGATACCAGTTGCCGCGCGAAGCCACGTAATAGACCTTGTTGCCGGCGTGAGTCACCACGTTCCCTTCGTGCTCAATGCGCACCCGGTACGGCCGCCCCGCTTCCAGTTCCTCCGGCGCCACCAGCAGGAACAGTTCGTTGTCATCGCCCCGGATCAGGTTGGCGCGCACGCCTTCGCGCTGAAAAAGCTCCACCGGTTTGCCGTCGATGCTCGCCCCGGTCACCCGCATCCGTGGCGAAATGTCAAACGCCGCCGCCCGCTCGCCCGTCTGCGCCGGGGTGAGCGTCATTTCAGTCACCGCCTTCAAGCCCAGTTCGGGCGTCAGCGTCACGTCCAGCTTGTAGTCCGAAAGCTTGTTCTCAATCGCGTCCCGCTGGCGGCGCCGGTCGCGGAAAGACCGCGCCTCAAAGTGCATCCAGAGATCGAAGAAACTGCGCCCATCGCGATCCGAGATCTGCCCCGCGGTCACCTGATTGCGCGCCCGCGGGTCGATCACCAGATCGAAATTGCCCAGCGCCGGGGTGGACACGGCGGCATAGAAGAACCCGTTTTCGGTCCGGCGCGTGCCCAGCAGATCCCGCACCAGACGGGTGGTGAAACTGGCGGCGATGTTCTGCACGGTGCTGTCCCAGCGCTGGGCCAGCAGCAGCCCTTCCTCGGGCGCCCGGCGCGCATTGGTGGCGGCCACTTGCCTGCGCAGTTCCTCTCCGGTGCCGTCGCTGAACACAAACAGGGCTGTCTTGAAATGCTGGTTGAGTGTGGGCGACTGCGTGAAGCTTGCCAGCGAGATCCTCTCGCTGCGGTGCGGGGGAATGAGCAGCACTTCGCCATCGCCGCTCGCCGTGTCGGCGGAAAACAGCGCGGAAACCGTCACGCCGTTCACGGGCCGGCGGAAGATCAGATAGCCGTCCGTCAGGTAGAAGCGGGCATCTTCGGCGGTGAAGGCAATGTCGCGAACCCGGTAACATTCGCGTGGGTCCAGCTTCGATTCCCGCAGCCTCTCCACGGCTGCGGCCGCGGTCTCAATCTGCGCGGCGGCGAAGGGCGCAAACGCCAGGGCGCAGAGAGTGTAGGAGGAAAGAAAAGCCGCGTGGAAACGCACCACAACTTCAGTGTAGCGAGGCCGGCAGAGTGTCTTGACTATCCGCGCACCCCGGCGCCGATGTGTTTCTCTTCCACGGTGAATTGTTCCACCGCATGAGTCCCTCATGCAGCACTCTCAGAGCGGGCGGATGGCCTGAATGGCCGCGAAGGCTTTGGATCGCGGCCGGGCGGATCCATTGCCAATCACATGTGCCAGCGTTTGCAGAAAGCGCGGATCGGGAGCCATCCCCGCGGCCCAAACCCCGCCCCCCGCCATGCCTCATCGCGTTGCCCGGTCATCTCCCGCAGTTTGGCCGGCAATCGTCGTCCAATCTCTCCTGCGGGGATTCGATCTGGCCCGGCCGTTGGCTGCCCGACTGCACGTCCAGAGCCAGGTCCACCTTACTTGGAGCTTCCCGCACCACGCCGATGCCGGTGTAGAAGCCCGGACGATGCGCCGGCCCGATGGAGGGTTGGTGCCAAAGTGCGTCAGGGCCAGGGAGATCGGTTCCCTGACGGAAGCCCCTGTCGATCCTTACCGGCACTCCACCGTGACTCTTTTACTCTCATCCTCCGCTGCCCCGGCCTCGGCGCCCGCCGGGCGCGGCCAGACAGCTTCGCCATGGCCGTATGAGGAGTAAATCTGAATCTTGAACCCGGACGCTCCCCCTTCCTGCCACGAGATCTCGTAGGGCAGGAAAAGGCCGTCGAGGAATTCCTGGAGCCCCTCGGCAAGGTCCTCCTCGCGGTCGGACCGAAACAGACGGCCCCCGGTGGCGGCCGCCAACTCAGCCAGCGGCCCCGCCACGGAGTCGATCACACCGGAAGGGAGAATTGCATGGATGGCCGTTCCAGGCTTGACTGAGGACTGAAGCGCCTCCGTCAATCCCGGTTCCTCAAGGCCCGGCACAGCGGCAACGATCAGGTTCCCGCCGGCGGCACCCATGGCCCGCACCCCCGCCGGAATGGCTTCAGCCAGCCCTGCCGGCGCTCCGCCGGTGCGCCTCAGGGCGAACTGCATGCGAAGCTGGGCCGGGTCCTTCACGAACCGGGGGCCGTACTCGAACAGGACGGGGTCCTCCCGGCGCGGCGCGGGCGGCGTGTTCTTGACCACGCCCGCGTCAAAGAACAGCACGGCTGCTTCGTCTCCGTTTCGCAGCGATTTGGCCAACCGATCCACCGCCGCTCGCACGGCTCCATCGGACCGTGTCCGCGGGGCAAGCAAACCGCACCGCAGCTTCGATGGCGCCGGCGCCTGGGCCATTTCGTAGGAAGCCACCAGGTGCCCGCTATCCACCACCGACAAATCCAGCGTGGTCAGGTCCGTGCCGGTCAGCAGCCGGCTGCCGGCACGGCACAGCACATAGGCCTTGCGCAGACCGGTATCCGTCCGCGCCGTCCGCAGGATCTCCACCGACACCTGGCCGCGGGCAATCACTGCGTCGCGGGCCCCCTTCATGGCCTTCAACGTTGCGAACAGCCGCTTTCTCGTCTCGTCCCTGGCGGAGCCGATCGCCGGAGCCAGCACCGGAATGAACCGCGGGTCGGGATTGCGGCCAAGCACCCACAGCCCGGTGTGCCGGCGGGTTTCACCCTCATCCGTCAGCATCTTGTGCAGCAGCGGGATGGCCCGCGGATCCCGCAGCCGGAGCAGCCCGTGCAGCGCGTTCCCTTCCACCCGGTTGTTTCCGTCAAAGGCGGCATCCCAAAGAATGGGCCGCGCGATCTCGGGATCCTTGGTCCAGAGCGACTCAACCGCGTTGGCCCGCACTCTTGATTCCGGGTTGAGCAGACACTGGCGGGCCCACTCTCCGTCCTGCCGGAGCTGACCGGCCAGAAGCGCCGCCTTGGATTGGATCCCTAGGTTCGGGTGATTTACCAGCTTCTCGAAGTAGCTTCCCAGCTTCTGGTTGCGCGCCAGCATGGAGAGGATCTCCATCGTCCGGTTTTCCGCCTCCTCGCCCAGCGGTTCCTCACCTTCGGCTGAGTGCACCAGCCGCTCAGCCAGCGAAACTGCGAAACCGGATTGAACACGGACGGCCACATTCGTGATGCGAGCCGCCTGCTCGGCCGAAAAGCTGGCCGGATTGCAAAGATGCTTCAGCAGCAGGCCGTTGTTGTAAAGGAACGCGATGAGGAACTGGTAGCCAAGCGAATCGGTCACTTCCTGCAACACCCCCACCGAGGCCTCTTCCAGGGCGCGTGCATCGGTGGACAACATCGCCTGCAGGGTCCGGCGGGACAGGGCCGGATTGATGAAGAAGTTCTCTATCGTCCACTGGACGCTCTGGACGGGATCGGCCACCGGGCTACTCCTTGCCCGCCGGAGTCAAGCTGCCGGCTGCCTGCCTGCTCTCCAGGACCGCCCTGGCATGGCCGTAGCCATGGTCTGAATACACCTCGATTTCGACCGCCCCCGGCGAGCAGCCTTCGCCGGAGATCTCGCCGCGGAACGAAACCTCATAGGCAGCCTGCGAACTCTCGTACACCAGTGCCACCGCCGCTGCAACCTCTTCCGGGCCTTCCACCTTCTGGCCGGTTCCCCCCGTCCGCCGCGCCAACTCGATCAACTGGCGAGCCAGCCCCGGCGCCACTCCATCCGTCAGGATCGAGTGCACAGGAACGCTTTGCGCGGCCACGCGTTGCAACACATCCTCCGTCAAAACCTCGGGCGAGCCCGGACCGGCAACCACCGCCAGATGATGCGAGCCGCGCAGGCCCCGCACCGATTCCAGCGCAATCAGCAAAGCCTGCCCCATCGGCGCCCCGCCCGACACCGGGCCCACCGAGTGCGCCAGCGCCGCCAGATCGGCCGTGAACTGCATGTTCCGCCGGTCCTGGCGCAAAGAACCCGTTGGGGCAGGGACCTCGCCCCCTCGCGCCGAGACGTCATAGTGCAGCACACCCCACAACCGCTTCCGGCCCATCACCGCCGGGCCTGAGCCGGCCACAAGACTCATGCCCGCCGGCGCCACCACGCCAATCACAGCGTTGGCCGGGGGCTCCACCGGTTCCACCTGGTACCGGTCGATTCGCCTGCCTGCCTGCGAAACCACCCAATGCAGGGCCGTCAGATCGCTGCCTGACAACCACCGGCGGTAGGAGGGCGAATAGCACACCATGCGAAGCCGGACGGCGCCATCCAGCCCCTCAGCCGATCGCAGAATGTCCAGCCGTAGTCCGGGCCGGCCCCGCAGTTCATCCCGCCGGCTGATTAACGCCGCGATGGTCTCCTCGGCGGCCTCGCGCTGGCCGGGCCCATAGCCCGAAGTGGCGGTGGAAAGAATCTCCACGAAACGCGGATCGTTCGTCTGGCCCGCCACCCAGACCGCGGTCCGCTGGAAGTCCGGTGCCGGGTGGGACAACATGGAATGGATCAGCGAGATCGCGCCCGTGTCACCGGAGCGGTACAACCCCAGCAGCGCATTGCCCGACACCCGGTGATGCTCGTCCCCGGCCGCCTGGTGTAGCAGACCCCGTATCTCCACCGCACCCGATCCCCAGTACGCCTCCACCGAATTCGCCCGCACCCGTGGATCCTCGCTTCGCAGCGAGTCGTCCAGCCACAACGGACTCTGTGTCACCCTTCCCACCAGCAACGCCGCCTTCGACTGCACTCGCGGATTGGGATGCCGCACCAGTTGTGAAAGGATGGGAGTCAGCCGGGCTTCCGTAGTCAGGCGGCTGACCAGTTCAAGCGCCCGCTCCGGGTCGAAATCGCCGCCGGCGGTGTTCCCCAGCAGAGCCTGCGCCAGCGCCAGGTCAAACCCCGGCTCCAGGGCCATCGCAAGCTTGGCCGTCTTCACGGCCTGGGCCACCGTGAAAAACTCCGGGTTCGCCAGCCACCGCACCAGAATGCCGCGGTGCACCAGGTACGAAAGCAGCAGGTTGTAGGCCGGAGCCATGCTCGCCTGCTGCGCCAGCGCCAGCGCCGCCGTCTCGAAGTCCTCCCGGCTTCCCCGGTACAGCGCCTCAAGACCCGCACGCGCCTGCGGCCCGTCCCGTTCGGACGATTTCAGGATGGAATGGATCTGCGAAAGCATGCCTATGGCCCTTATCGGATACGCGGTTGGAGGATAATACTCGGAATGGCTCGTGAATTCTCATTCGAACCAAAGGCCGTTCCGGCCGTCGAAACGGCGTTCCGGCGCATCGCCACGCGCATCCCGCCCCCAGCCTCTCTTCCGGTTCTTGAAACCCTGAATCGCTACGAGCCCATCGCGATGCGCGGGCAGCCGCCCGTCGTCTGGCACCGGGCCGAAGGGTTCCAGGTCTTCGACGCCCACGGCAATCGCTGGATCGACTGGTCTTCCGGCGTCCTGATCACCAACGCCGGCCACGGACGCCGCGAGATCATTGACGCCATCGTCGCCCAGGCGCAATCCGGGCTCCTCACCAATTACTGCTTCCCGAGCGCCATCCGCGCCCGCCTGGTCGAAAAACTGGCCACGCTGCTGCCGGAGCCGTTGAAGAAGGTTTTCCTGCTCACCACCGGGTCGGAAACGGTGGAATGCGCCATCAAGCTGTCGCGCGCCCACGGCGTGCGGAAGGGCGGACGTCAGAAGAACGTCATCGTGTCGTTTGAGAAGGCCTTTCATGGCCGCACTCTCGGATCCCAGCAGGCGGGCGGCATTCCCGTCCTGAAGGAATGGATTGTCAATCAGGACCCGGGCTTTGTCCAAGTCCCTTTTCCCGACGGCTTTCGCACCCCTGACACCAGCTTTGACTTCTTCCTGAAGTCGCTCGCGGCCCAGGGTGTCGACGCGGGCAATGTCGCCGGCGTCATCCTCGAAACCTACCAGGGCGGCAGTGCCAGTTTTGCCCCCGTGGAGTACATGCAGCGTCTGCGGGCCTGGTGCGATGGCCACCAGATCCTGCTCACCTGTGACGAGGTGCAGGCGGGCTTCGGCCGCACCGGTACGCTGTTCGGATTCGAACACTACGGTCTCGTTCCGGACATCACCACCTGGGGCAAGGGCGTATCGAGTTCTCTGCCGCTGGCTTTTGTCGCCGGGCGGCCCGAGATCATGGACCAGTTCCCGGCAGGCAGCATGACATCCACTCACACCGGCAATCCGGTCTGCTGCGCGGCCGCCAGTGCTTCCATCGATCTGGTTCTGAATGAAGGACTTGTGGAGAATTCCCGGGTGCAGGGCGAACTGCTGCACCAGCGGCTGGCGGCCACGCGCCAGAAGTACCATCAGAACCTGGCGGCGGTGGATGGCCGCGGATTGGTCGCCGGCGTGCACTGTATCCGGCCCGGAACCCAGGAACCCGATCCCGATCTGGCGTGGGACATCATCGAACGCTCCATGCAGGCCGGGGTGCTGATGTTCAGCCCGGTCGGATTCGGCGGGGCTACCGTGAAGATTTCGCCGCCCCTGGTCATCACGCGGGAGGCGGTCTTGGAGAGTACTCAGGTGTTTGACGAAGTGGTGGGCCAGGCGATTGCCGCCCGGGAGTCCCGCGCGTGATCTCAGACGTGCTGGTGGTGGGCGGCGGCATGATCGCCCACGATCAGATCCTGCCGTCGCTGCTGCAACTCAAGCGTACCGGCGTCATCGGCCGGGTGCATGTCTGCTCTCAGCGCGGCTCCACCGTGAAGGCTCTGCGCGACGCGCCCGCGATCCGGCGTGCCTTCCCCGATCAGACGTTTGAGGTCCACCAGGATCTGGATTCCGCCGAACCCCAGCCCGATCTCTTCCGCCGGTTGATCGGCCAACTGCCTCCGCGCAACCTGGTGGTGATCGCCCTTCCGGATACCCTGCATTTCGACGCCGTGATGACCGCGTTGCGGGCGGGCCAGCACGTGTGCTGCGTGAAACCCCTGGTGCTCACGGCCCGCGAGTCCCGGGTCATCGAAGAGGAGGCGCGCCGTCAGGGGCTGTTCGTCTCCGTGGAGTACCACAAGCGGCTCGACGACCGCAGCCTGATTGCCCGCCGCCGCTACCGTTCCGGACTCCTCGGGGATTTCAAGCTCGGCACCGCGATTCTTTTCGAGAAGTGGTATTACCGGCACTCGAACTTCCAGAACTGGTTCACCACTGACGCCACCGACGCGTTTACCTACATCGGCTGCCATTATGTCGACCTGGTGCACTTTATCACCGGGTTGCTGCCGGTCTCCGTCAGCCTCTATGGGCTGCGCGATCGCTTTCCGAACGGCGCCGAAGGCTACCTCTGGACCGACGCCCGGGTTCTTTGGAACAACGGAGCCTGCCTCAACGTTCAGAACGCGCTGGGGTATCCTGACGACGGCCCCGGCAGCAACATCCAGGGATTGACCATGTGGTGCGCCACCGGGGAGCGAGGAGCTTTTCTGCGCCACAACGATCAATACCGGGGCATGGAGTATTGTCACGTCGAGCGGCCCTCCGGCGATGGCGCCACGCTCTACGCCGAACCCAGCCCCGATTATTTTCAATATGTTGAGCATCCTGGCCCCGGGTTGAAGCCAGTGGGTTACGGCTACCGTTCCATCGAGTTGGTGGTGCAGGAAACCATGCGTGTTGAACAATCAGAGCCGGGGCTTCGTACCACCGTCTTGGACCAGATCGATGCCGCTGGACTCCTGGCCACGCCGCGCAACAGCCGGTTCAATGAGTTCACCGTCGAGGCCGGAAGGCTGTCCCTGGCCAACCAGGGCCGGGAGGCGGAGATCGATTACGATGGCGGCAGCGTTCGTTTGAAATGAAGCATTTGCGTACATTTTTGCCCGCGCCGGGTAACGTCCTGGCCTCTCCTCAACGTCTGAACAATTTAAGCCCGTCTGTGCGTGCTATAGTCCAATTTCACCCCCTCACGTCTGGAATCGTCCCCTGGAGGTCCTTTTGATCCGAAACACACTTGCGGCCGCGTTGAGCGGCCTGCTGGCATTGACTCCCGCCTTCAGCCAGCAAGGCACCCCCGCGCAGCCGCTGGTGGCGCAAGCCAAACCGGCCGGCACCCTGAAGGTGACCGCCGTTGAGGGGGAAGGCGCAAAGAACAATATCCGAACCCGCACCGGAACCCAGATCGTGGTGGAAGTGCGCGACGAAGCGGACAAGCCGGTGGCCGGCGCCGACGTCGTGTTCCAGTTGCCGGCGGCCGGTCCTGGCGGCGTGTTTAATGGCTGGATGCGGTCCCAGACCGGCAAGACCAACGCGCAGGGGCAGGCTGGCACCAACGGGTTGACGCCCAATGACGAGGACGGCCGGTTCAACGTCAAAGTAACCGCCACTCTCGGCGACAAGACGGGCTCCCTGGTGGTGGCGCAGAGCAACGTGCGAGGCAACGGTAGTTCGGCGGCATCCACCAAGGCGAGTAACAAGAAGCTGTGGACCATCATTGCCATCGCGGCCGGCGCCGCGGTGGGCGGTGGCGTGGCGGCGGCTTCCGGTGGCGACAAGGGAACCACGTCGTCCACCGCTACCGTTCCAGTGACGATTTCGGCCGGTACGGTCACCGTGGGAGGTCCCCGGTAGACATGAGGATTTCGATGAAAGCACTGTTGGCACGTCTGTCGCTGGGCGCCTCGCTGGTGGCCCAGGATCATGCTCGTGTGGCGGGCCCCAATTCGGGGGTCCTCTATGATGGCGCGGCCCGGTCCGCGCGGTTGATTTTGGGTGTGCCGGGCGCAGCCTATGTTGGCGATGCGCTGCTTGCGGGCGTCGACGGCGCCTGGGCCTCCACCAATAGCCGGTCGATTCTGGTGTCGCGTGGCGGCAGCCTGTCGGTGGTCTCCCTGGATGGGTCCGCCCGGCTGCTCGATGAAAACGCCGGCGCCATCGGTGCCGTGGCCTGGAGCCGGAATTCCGGCGCCGTGGCAGTGGCTGGCGATGGCGGCGTCAAAGCCTGGCGCCTCACGGAAACCGGGGCAGAGCCGGTGGCCTTCGAACTCGCCGCCATGGGCCGCGTCCGCTTCCTGAGCGTCTCCGAGAGCGGCGATTCACTGCTTGCCGCAACCGAAACGGAACTCTATTCCATCCGCTCCTCGGGCAGCCGCCTCGCCGCCCGCGCCGGCCGGATTTCCGGATTGGCGCTGGCCGGCGACACGGCCTACCTGGCCGACGCCGCGCGCAGCGAGGTCCTTGAGATCCGCGATGTGTTCAATACGGCGCAGGCCAGCCTGCTGGCCGGGGAAGGACTGGGCGTGCTGGAGCCGGTGGGCATCGCGCTCTCCGCCAACCGGCGCGGCCTGGTGGTTGCCAACCGCGGCGACAAGTCCCTGGTGGCCTTCACCCTGGCCACCCACGAACGCGCCTCGCGCATCGAACTCGATTTTGAACCCTCCCGCATGGACGCTTTGAACGGCACCGTCTTCCTGTTGCAGGATGCCCGGCGCGGTGAAGCGCTCCAGGTGGCGGACCTCTCTTCGGACCCCGCCGTCTACTTCATTCCGGCCGCGGAGACCAAGGAGTAACCAGTGACCCTTACCACTTCCATGACCAAGAGACTCTCCGGCCTGGCGCTGCTTCTGGCGGGTGTTGCCGGCGCGCAGATCGTGCCCACACCGGCCCCGTTCAACATCCGCGTCCAGATCGGCAATACCGTTCAAAACCTCACCGATTTTTCGACGCTCGCCATCAACGCCGACTTCATCAACCAGCCGGTCACGGCGAACATCGCTATCACCTACCGGGGCACTGCCTCAGCCAGCATCTCGGCGTTTGAGCTGACCGGTTCCACCGATTTCGTCATCACCTCCCAGCCGGATGCCTTCCCGGTGACCATGTCCGGCGCCTCCGTCGTCAACCTGCAGATCCGGTTCACACCCTCCTCCGGCCAGCGCGCCAATGGCCGCTTTGCCATGAACTACACGGAGCGCGGAGTCAACGGCGTCTTCTCCACCACGCTGCAGGGCACGGCTCCCGATTTCGTGTTCAGCTACATCCCGCAGTCGGGGAACCCCCAACCGGCCACCAGCGGCGACACCATCAACTTCCCGCTCACCAACATCGATGCCACCTCCACGGTCGCCATCGTCGCGTCCAACCGCGGCAGCGGCCCGGGCGTGGTCAACTCCATCGGTATCACGGGCGCGGTCTTCCAGTTGAGCGGCGCCTCGTTCGGCCAGACCACTGTCGATGCCGGCCGCGACCTCCGGTTCGGCGTTCAGTTCACACCCAAGGTGCTTGACCCGCAGACTGGCACGGTCACGGTGGAACTGGTCAACCGTCGTTTCACCCTGAATCTGGCGGGTGCGGGTTCCGGTCCCCAGTTCGCCTACGAAGCCATCCTCGGCACCACCATCACGCCCATCTTCCCCGGCCAGCCGCTGGCTGTTCCGGATACCCAGGTGGGTGAAAAATCGAGCATCACCATTCGCGCCCGCAACATCGGCAACGCCGATGGCCGCATCACCGCGCTGGGCGTGAGCGGAACCGGCTTCTCGCTGGGCGATGCGCCGTTCGTTCCGGCCAACCTGAACCAGGGAGCCTCCATCACCTTCACAGTGGTCTTTGCTCCCACCGTTCCGGGCTCCGCCACCGGCCGCGTGCGCATCAACAACGACAACTTCGATCTCATGTCGACCGGCTTGGGCGCTTCGCTCACGTACTCCTATTCGATCGGCAACGTCACCACCACGGTGTCCGGCAACGGCACCATCGTCTTCACGCCCACCGCGGTGGGCCGTGCATCGAGCATCCGGTTCATTGTCACCAACACCGGCACCTCGCCTTCGGCGGTGAACAGCGTGAGTGTCTCCGGCCCCTCGGCGCCGAACAACGTTTTCAACCTCGTCCAGGTGCCCTCCCTGCCCGCCACCATTCAGCCCGGCGGAACCATGGGGTTTGACGTCTCCTTCGCCCCCGGCCAGGTTGGGCAGGTGGCCGGCACGCTGCGGGTTGACACCCAAAGCTTCTCGCTCAGCGGCGCCGCCACGAACCCTGCTCCGTTGCCTACCTACCGGTTCGAGGGCGCGTCCGGCGCTCAGGACCCGCAGGCCCAGCCCACGGTGAGCCTGGTCCTCGCGGAAGCCTACGCGATTCCGCTCTCCGGCACGCTGACCCTGGCCTTCCACTCCGATGTCTTCGCCAATGACGCGGCAGTGCAGTTCGCCGCCGGCGGGCGCACCATCAACTTCACCATTCCCGCCAATCAGACCCGCGCTGTGTTCCCGAACAATCAGAATACGGTCCGGTTGCAGACGGGAACCGTGGCGGGTACCATCACGATCACCCCTTCGTTCCAGACTGACGGCGGCATCAACCTTACCCCGGCCACGCCTCCGGCACTCAACCTCACGGTTGCTGCCGGAGCACCACGGCTGCTCAACGTCCAGGTGGGTGGCAAGACAGCTTCCGGATTTACCCTGCTGGTCACTGGTTTCGCCACCGGCCGTTCCGTCACTCAGATGGACTTCACGTTCACCGCCGTGCAGGGCGAAACCGTCGCCACGCAGCGCCTCTCCGTGAACGCCGAATCGAACTTCATCGCCTGGTATACCAACAACCAGTCCCAGGCCTTCGGCAGTCTGTTCACCGCTTCCATCCCGTTCAACCTCACCGGTGATGTGAAGAACGTTACCAACGTGGCGGACACCATCCAGTCGGTGGCGGTCACCATCGCCAACCGGCAGGGCACCTCCGCATCGCGCACAGTGGAACTGCGCTAACGGATCCCACACTCCCGGAACCACAGGCCCCGGCCGCGCCCTGCAAGGTGCGATCCGGGGCTTGACAGTTTTTTGGGGCTCAATGCGGTGCTCCGCGTGCCGATAAGATCCCGCGGAGGCGTATTGTGGCCAGGCAGGACCAGGAGCGGAACCCCGATCAGGCCATTCAGGCTCGCATTCAGGCGCTTCTCGACTCTCAGAACAAGGATGGCGGCTGGGGCTACGCCCCGGGAGGCGTCTCCTGGACCGAACCGACGGTGCTTGCCATTCTGGCCCTGCACGGACACCCGTTTCTACGCCATGTCACGCAACCCGCCTTTAACTTCGTCCGCTCACTCCAGCGGCGCGACGGCGGTTTCCGGCCCTGCAAGGCCGTGGATGAACCGAACTGGACAACGGCGCTCGCCGTGGCAATGCATGCCGTCCGGCGCGTGGACGACGCCTGTTTCAGCGCCGGCGTCCGCTGGCTCACCATGCACGAAGGCGCCGAGGGCGGCTTCTTCAACTGGCTGGCCGGCAGGATGGGCCGCACGGAAGTGGTGCAGGACAACACGCTCAACCCACATTTCCGTTTTGAGCCGCGCGTGCGAATCTCCTGGATGCTCGTCCGCATCAATATCGATAGGGGTTTGAAGGCAGCGAAGACCCCTGCGGAGGACAGCACCCAATGGGTGACAAACAAAACCAGCCCTTTCAGCTCTCGTTCAACGGCCTTCTCAAGATCGACTTCCAGGGATCGCGCGTTACTTCCGATGGTGGTCTGATCCTGGTGCGTGAGTTGGATGAACGGCTGGGCTTCGGTGCTCTCATTGCCCAACACCTGACTGACTCACGGCGCGGCAAGAATACCCAGCTTCCGCTGGCGGACCTACTGCGCCAGTCCGTCTACAGCCGGATTGCCGGCTACGAGGATGTCAACGATGCCGAGCGGCTCTCGCAGGATCCAACCTTCCGGCTGA
>Ga0194132_10008223_pt1 | contig 15037 bp, 9 predicted proteins | sample TA2KigOf80mmetaG_FD_148612 | JGI IMG/M metagenome (GOLD analysis project Ga0194132, IMG submission 148612) | Freshwater microbial communities from Lake Tanganyika, Tanzania - TA2015054 Kigoma Offshore 80m | ecosystem: Environmental > Aquatic > Freshwater > Lake | place: Tanzania: Lake Tanganyika... | reverse complement strand
ACAGTGTGCTGTGCTTCCGATACCAGCGGACAGTGGCCGCGGATAACACGGTGAGCTTTGGTGGAGAGGACCTGCAGATCGAGCCTGACAGCGAGCGGAGCACATACGCCAGGGCGACCGTAGAGGTACAGGAGCGGCTGGACGGGCGCATCGTGGTCATGCACAAGGGGCGTGAGCTGGCCAGCACGGTTGCTCCCCTAAGACCCGCAGTCCTGCGAGCAAGGCGAAGAAAAGCTCAGGCGGGCAAGCGTGGAGAGGGGCGTGCTGGAGACGGGTCCGTCTCCAGCACGCCCCTCTCCACGCCCAAGGATCGAAAGCCGGCTCCAGATCACCCTTGGAGATCGAGACTGATTCAACCAAAACCAGTCGTACTGACAAAATCACTGAGCAGTAAGACTGACAAAGTCATTGAGCATTGACACGGTATCGTCGGTGAAAATGGCGCTTGGCGCCGATGCCATTGCTCCGCCTGGAGCATTCGACTTGTTTGAGGAATTCGATGTTGCAGCCGTTTGTTGGACGTTAGATGTTCCTGAATGCGGCGGAGTGCGCTTTCTAATCGACCCAGGAACTATGATTCTCCCCTTCATCGTTGGCACCCTCTTGGCGGAATAGGGGAATTATATATGCTGAGCCGATCTTGTTGACATCGTCATCAGCAAACGATGTCACATCTTTGAGAAGCGCAATGAGGTGCTCCGTAGTTTGATACCCATCAAGGGAGTCTTAATTGCTTGGGGCGCCCCCTCTCCTTTACCCGTTGTGTATAATACACCGCCAAGAAACGGTAGTTGGCAGTAGGCGGTAGGTAGTTGGCCAGACAAAATCCGACCGGCTGTTGGCCTGGCCAAACACCTACTACTGTCTACCAACTACTAACTGGACTATAATACCGACAACAATCAAGACGGAGGCCCGTGATGACGACTTCTTCATTCGCTCCGATTGCCAAGCCACCCATCGAAAAGATGAAGGTGAAGCCGAACCTGGACCACACGAAGAACTCGCCTTCCTATAACTGGGAGGAGATGTACAAGGAGCTTACGTGGCTCCCCGGGGGCGGCCTGAACAAGGCGTATGAGGCGATCGACCGCCATGCGACCGGCGCGAGGAAGAACAAGCTGGCGATGATCTGGGAGGGGAAGAACGGCGAGAGAGAGGACTATACCTACGCCCAGCTCAAGGTGCAGACGGACAAATTCGCGAACGTGCTCAAGAACCTGGGCATCAAAAAAGGCGACAGGGTCTTCATCTTCATGGAGCGCGTCCCCGAGCTCTACTTCGCGTTCTTCGGCATCCTGAAGGTCGGCGCCGTCGCCGGCCCCCTCTTCTCCGCCTTCGGCCCGGACCCGATAAAGGACCGCATGCAGGACAGCGGCGCGAAGATCCTCGTAACGCAGCCGGAGCTGCGCCGCAAGATCAGCGGCATCATCCCCCAGCTCATGGACCTGCAGCACATCATCGTAGTTAACAAGAACGGGCGCGACAAGGAGCCGCTGGAGACCCAGGACCTGGACTACTACCAGGAGATGGCGAAGGTCTCAAACGACTTCTCAATCGTCCAGACGAGCATGTACGACTACTCGATCATGCACTACACCTCCGGCACCACCGGCAAGCCCAAGGGAGCGGCCCACCGCCACGCCGCCGTGGTGCAGCAGTACGCCACCGGCAAGTGGGCGCTTGACCTGCACGACGACGACATCTACTGGTGCACCGCCGATCCCGGCTGGGTCACCGGCACGTCTTACGGCATGCTTGCGCCGTGGACCAACGGCGTGACGCAGCTCATCTACGAGGGCGGCTTCAAGGCCAGCGCCTGGTACGAGCAGATACAGAAGCACAAGGTAACCGTTTGGTACACCGCCCCCACGGCCATACGCATGCTCATGAAGGCCGGCACAGACCTGCCCAAGCGCTACAACATGTCTACCCTGCGCTACATGTGCAGCGTGGGCGAGCCCCTGAACCCGGAGGCCGTCGTCTGGGGCGTCACCGTCTTCGGCATGCCGTTCCACGACAACTGGTGGCAGAGCGAGACCGGCGCGATAATGGTCGCCAACTACCCCGGCATGGAGGTCCGCCCCGGCTCCATGGGCCGCCCGATCCCGGGCGTGGACGTGGCGATAGTGGACGATAACTACAACCGGGTCCCCGCCGGCGTCGAAGGCAACCTCGTCGTCAAGCCGGGCTGGCCCGCGCAGTTCCACATTTACTGGAACAACATGGACATGTACAACTCCCGCTTCAAGAAGGGGTGGTACATCACCGGCGACCGCGCCCGCATGGACAAGGACGGCTACTTCTGGTTCATCGGCCGCGCGGACGACGTCATCAAGACGGCAGGCCACCTGGTAGGCCCGTTCGAAGTGGAGAGCGCCCTCATCGAGCACCCGGCGGTGGCGGAGGCGGGCGTGATCGGCAAGCCGGACCCCCTGGCGATGGAGATCGTCAAGGCGTTCGTCAGCCTGAAGGACGGCTACGAGGCGACGCCCGCGCTGAAGGCGGAGATAATGAAGTTCGCGCGCGAGAAGCTCTCGGCCACCATAGCCCCGCGCGAGATCGAGTTCGTAAAGTCGCTGCCCAAGACCCGCAGCGGCAAGATTATGCGCCGCCTCCTCAAGGCCCGCGAGCTGGGCCTGCCCGAAGGCGACACGAGCACGCTGGAAGACTAGCGCGAAGCGAATAGTGAATAGTGAATTTAGAATAGTGAATTGAAGAGCAGGATATGAAGGCCTCCCCAGCCGGCTGTTCAATTCACTATTCTAAATTCACTATTCGCCCCCGGAGGTTCCCATGTCCAAAATGCCATCCATGCCGTCCGTCAAGGCTACAGCAGTCACCGCGCCGCCCGTATGGGCCATCCTTGAGCGCAAGGTGATGGAGGTTATGGAGCAGGGGGCGCACATCCAGACGCGCAAGTACGCGGAGCGCTCCGGCGCGTGGACCTGGTACGACGACATGGACGACTACTATGAGCGCACCCACAACTGGGCGCTCCTGTACGCAATGGGCGGCGGCGAGAGCCTCCTGGACATGGCGCACAAGCACTGGAACGCAACCACGCGCCTGTTCGACGACCGCAACCACGATCGGGGTAAGGGCGTGAAGTACATGCACGGGACGACCGAGATGGCGTTCCGGCACAACAACCACAACGAGTACTTCGGCCTGGCCAACCCCGGCGACGCCGAGTGGCACCACATGGGTGAGGGCAACCTGGCGTTCTACGGCTTCGGTGTGGGAGACCCCACAGTCTCCGAGAACGTCCGCCGCTCTCGCCGCTTCGCCGCGATGTTCATCGGCGAGGACCCCGAGGCGCCGAACTATGATCCGAAGCACCGCGTCATCCGCTCTCCCATGAACTCCTCGCAGGGGCCGTGGCACAGCGCGGAGCTGAACGAGGTCAAGACGTATCTCCACGGCGGCAATGGCGCAGCCCCAAACTGGTCCCCGAAGTCCATGGGCGTGCGCTCCTCCCTCTACCCGATCGTCAAGGAACCGGAGATGGGCTGGTGGAACAACCCCGCCCGCGCGGCGGAGATCATCAAGGTCTTCAACCACGTCGTCCTGAACTGCGACATCCCACACAACATGGGCGCGACCGGCCTGGTCACGAACGCGTACCTTTACACACACGACGACAAGTACAAGAAGTGGGTGCTGGAGTACGTTGAGGCGTGGATGGACCGCATCAAAAAGAACAAGGGGATCATCCCGGACAACGTTGGCCCCACAGGCAAGCCGGGCGAGCACCGCGAGGGCGTGTGGTGGGGCAGCATGTACGGCTACAACAGCTACGTTGGCTGGAGCCACGTGTTCCACGGCATGGGCGTGGGCTTCGAGACCGCCCTCATGCTGACCGGCGACATGGGCTACACGGAGATGCTGCGCTCGCAGGTAAAGATGCTGCTGGAGAACTCGTTCAAGGACCCGGACGGCCAACTGCTGGTGCCGTCCCGCGCCGGCCCGGAGGGCTGGCTGAAGGTCAAGGGTGAGTGGGACAACACCGGCCCCACTGACATGCGCCTCTACGAACTGGCGCACCTGTACCACGCCACGCAGTCCAAAGAGGACTACCAGATCATCACGCACATTCGCGACAACGACAGGCGGCGCGACTGGAACAAGTCGCTCATAACCGCGCCGCGTGCGGAGTGGGACACCGAGTACAGCCGCTTCCAGTTCTACGACGGCAAGAACCCGAGCTGGCCGGAGAACGCGCTCTCAGTCAACTACCAGTGGGCGGTCGAGATGCACCAGCGCATGGCGAACGACGCCCGCACGGTGGACCAGATCATCAAGGACAACCTTGAGCCGCGCAACGCCGTCTACACCAAGATCCTGACGCAGATTATGTTCGGAGCGCCGCACACCCTCTACCACGGCGGCCTGCTCCGCGCCACGGTTCGCTACTACCACACCGACCCGGTCGTTGGCGACCGCCCGGGCCTGCCGGCGGACGTTGCGGCGCTGGTGGACAAGCTGGGCCCGGACGTGGTGGGCGTGCACCTTGTCAACCTGAGCCGCCACCACACGCGCAAGGTGGTCATCCAGTCCGGCGCGTTCGGGGAGCACACTCTCACGGACGTGCGAACCCAGACCAAGGACGGTGTGCAGTCCACGCCCGTCAACGGCAAGTACTTCCAGGTGGAGCTCGCGCCCTCAACGTCTATCAGGGTAGAGGCCGGCCTCAAGCGCTTCGCCAACAAGCCGTCGTACGCGTTCCCCTGGCACGGGGAGCGCATACCGGTACCGTTCCAGTAGCCTTCGAACCACCTAACCCCTGCCCCTTCCCTGAGAGGGAAGGGGTTCTAAATCAGGCGGCGCTTCGCGCCGCTCCCTTCCTACCTCCCTTACCTCTCAGGGAAGGGATGAGAGGGTTAGGTTGTCCCCACCACCGGCAGCGTCACGCGCGAGGGGTACTCGGCGTCGTGGAAGATGGTCTGGAGGGCTGGGAGGAGGTGCGTGCCGTGGGCGATGGACTCTCCGGTGTTGAGGTTGCGGTCGAAGCGCGGGAAGTTGCTGCTGGAGACTTCCAGGCGGATGCGATGGCCCTTCCTGAAGACGTTGCTGGTGGAGCCGATGGCGATCCTGAACTCATAGACCTCCCCCGGTGTGAGGAGCTTCGCCGGGCCGCCCGCGCGATAGCGGGCGCGGACGATACCGTCGCACAGGTTGCGCGCGTAACCGTCGGGCCGCACGTCCACCAGCTTGGCGGTGAAATCCGTGTCCACGGCGGAAGACGAGGCGAACAGCGTGAGCGTCACCAGTCCGGTGACCTCAACGTCCTTCTCCATCGCCGCCGATGTGTAAACGAGCACATCTGCCCTGCCCTCCACTGGCCGCTGGTCGAAGACGCCTGAGGGCGAGACGGGCTGGTCTATGATCAGCGCGCCGCCTCGCGTTGGAACCGGGTCCAGCGGGTTATAGACGAACGCATCAGGCGGCTGGGCGCCGGGCGCATCGCCGCTCAGGGCGCCGTCGCCGTTCAGGGTGTTCGCGCGGCCGTTGCTGTGCAGGTAGAGGTCGGCGGGCTGGGCGCGCTTCAGGGGCCACTCATCCTCGGAGCGCCACTGGTTAATGCCCATCACGAAGATCTTCACCGGCCTGTCGTCGTGCAGGCCGTTCTCCATCCCCTTGAGCCAGAAGTCATAGAACCGCAGTATCTGGCCGTGCACGTCCTGGGCGAGCGTGGATGAGCGCGCGCCGAAGGAGTGCTCGCCGGCGTAGTGCTGTGCCATGCTGGCGTGAGTCCACGGGCCCACGATGAGTCGCTGGCCCGTGCGCGCGGCCTCCGTGCAGCCCTGCTGCACCATCCCGGCAAAATTCTCCAGGGTGCCCTCAACGAAGGCGTCGTGCCACCCGCCGACGTTCAATGCGGGGACGGTCACCTTGCCGTACGACTCCTGTGGCGCGGTCGCCTTCCAGAAGGCGTCGTACTCCGGGTGACTTAGCCAGTCGAAGTAGTAGTCCGCCGCGCCCGGGATAAGCTCCGGCACGCGCTCCAGCGGCAGTCGTGGGTAGAGGTTGCGCAGGTTGTCCAGCGCGGCCACCATCGCCTCCGCGTGGGAGGCAGGCAGGCCCTGGCGGCGGCTGATGCCGGCCCAGTCGCCGCCGGCGAGGGGGCCGAGCGTCCAGTACAGCGCGAAGCCGAGCTCGAACGCGCCGCCGCGCCACGTCCAGCCTTCGTGGTAATTGGAGGCCGTTACCACGGGCGCGATGCCTGCCAGCGAGGGAGGACCGGCGATGGCAGCCTGCCACTGGGTGACGCCGTTGTACGAGGAGCCGTACATACCCACCTTGCCGGTGCACCACGACTCGGACGCCAGTGTTTCCACCGTGTCGTAGCCGTCCTCCGCCTCCACGAATGGCTGGAAGCGCCCCTCGGACGATAGCCGGCCGCGCGTGTCCTGGATGGCCACGGCGTAGCCCCGCAGCGCGGCGCGCACGGCGTCCATCGAGTTCACGCGGGAGAAATACGAGCTCTTGTCGTACGGCGTTCGCATGAGCAGGCATGGGTGCTTCCCCGGCGCGTCCGGGCGGAAGAGGTCGTAGTACGTGGTTACGCCGTCGCGCAGCCGGAGCGGGATGTGCTGATCGAACCGGACGCCGGTGATCGTCATTCTTGACGCCTCCCTGGGTGTTGGCAATGCGTGGAAGTCTAGGCTTCGCGAGGCTGTTTGTAAACAATGCCCGTGCGGATGGTACATGGTAGGAAAGGCCATTCTGTTTCGGAGGGGCGGCATGGTGAAGCTGGACGGGGTGTACCGGTTCCAGTGTCCGAGGGCGCGCGCATGGAACCTGCTGCAAGACCCGGTCGTGCTGTGCGACGTCATCACGGGGTGCAGGGAGATGTCCCTGAACCAGGGCGAGTACCGTCTCACGATCAAGATTGGGGTGTCGATGGTCGCGGGGACGTACCGGGCCACCGTTCGCATCAACGAGAGCAGCCACCTTGAGCTGCTCCGCCTTTCCGTTACGGGCAGCGGCATGGGAGGCGGCGTACGCGGAAACGGGCTGGTTACGCTTGCCGAGAACGCGGAGCATACCGAGGTCACGGTTACGGGCCAGGCGCACGTGACCGGCCTTGCGGCCATCGCCGGCGAGCGCACTCTAAATGGCCTGGCGAAGAGCATGGCGGACCAGTTCTTTTCGCGTTTGGCAGTGAGGGTGGAGCAGGCTGCGGCAGGCTATTGACATGCGGCGATTGCGGGAGCAAAATTCCCTTTGGCCGCGCAGTTTGACACGAATTTCACAAAGTCTGCCAGGTGGTCTGGACCATATGAACACAGCTAACGGCGGGGGCGCTTCAGATGGACCAGAACGGAGCGCAGAGCCTCCTGGAGCAGCGCCGTTACGACGCGCTGCGACACGAGCTTTCAACCATGCACGCCGCGGAAGTGGTGGGCCTTATCGAGGACATGCCGGAAGAGCACGTCCTTGCCGCGTTTCGCCTTCTTCCCAAGGACCAGGCCGTTGAGGTCTTCGAGCAGCTAGACCCCGAGCAGCAGCGCCGCATCCTGGAGGCCTTCACCACGGACAAGGCGCAGGAGCTCCTGCAGGCGATGTCCCCGGACGACCGCGCCGCCCTCCTCGACGAGGTGCCCGCGATGGTCCGCCAAGCGCCTCCTCCAGCACCTCTCCCCGCAGCAGCGCGCCTCCACTCTCGCCCTCCTGGGCTACGAGGAGGAGAGCGCCGGCCGCATCATGACGCCGGACTACATAGACCTGCGCCGGGACATGACCGTTGCGCAGTCCCTGGAGCGCATCCGCAAGCTGGCGCTCCGCCGCGAGACCATATACGTCGCTTACGTCATAGACGACCAGCGCCACCTCCTGGGCACCGTCTCGCTCAAGGACCTGGTGATCGCGCCTCCTGAGGCGAAGCTGGGCGACATCATGACCGTCAACCCCAAGTGGGTTTCCACGCACACCGACCAGGAAGAGGTTGCGCAGGTGCTGCGCGACTACGACATCCTGGCCGTGCCGGTGGTGGACGCCGAGGAGCGGCTGGTGGGCATTGTGACGTGGGACGACGTGGTGGACATCATGGAGCAGGAGACGACCGAGGACATCTACCGTCTCGGCGCGCTGCAGGGCGGCGAGCAGGGCAACTACTTCACGACGAGCATCCTGAACGTTATGCGCCGCCGCGTGGTGTGGCTGCTGCTGCTGGTGCTCGTGAACACGGTCACCGGCTCCATCATCGGCTGGCATAACGACCTGCTCCAGCAGTTCGTCATCCTGACGATCTTCATCCCGCTGGTCATGGGCACGGGCGGCAACGTGGGCGCGCAGTCGTCCACGGTGGTGATCCGCGGGTTGGCGACGGGGGAGATTAAGAGCTCGGAGGCGGCGAAGATCGTCGCGCGAGAGGTCTCGGTCGGCCTCGCGATGGGCGTTATCATTGGGGTGCTGGCGTTCAGCTGGGCATTCGCATGGCGCCACCAGATAGAGGTGGCGGTCTCCGTCGGCCTTGCCCTCTTAGGCATCTCGGCGATGGCGACATTCGTCGGCGTTACCCTGCCATTCCTGTTCAGGCTGTTCAAGGTTGACCCCGCACTGGTGTCCGCGCCGCTCATCACAACGGTCATGGACATCTTCGGCATCACCTTCTACCTTGTCATCGCGACGATCATGCTCAGGGGCATTCTCTAGCGTATAATGCGCCCAGTCCCACAGTGCAATCACCCAAGGAGTCCCCATGTCCAACCCATTTCAACTCCTCGATGAAGGCAAGGTCCACACCTGCGACCCGAAGTCTGACTACCGTGTAGCATACGGCTCGCGGGTGGCGCGGCTGGACTCCGGCGAGCTTGTGTGCTCGTTCATGTCCGGCTCGGCGCTGGCGATGAACAGCGTTGCGCCCTTCCTTTCGCGATCGAAAGACAACGGCAAGACCTGGTCGCCGGCAACGCTCGTCTGGCCGCACCTTACCGAGACGATGTCGCTCTTCCCCAATATCTCCCGCGCGCCCGACGGCCGGCTGTTCCTTTACGGCATCAGCATACCTATAGAGCCCGGCAAGAAGGGGCAGACCTACTGGTCGGACGCGACGCAGGGCATCAGCCAGACGGACATTATCTGGGCGGTTTCCGGGGACGGCGGCAAGTCATGGACGGAGTCGAAGAAAATGCCGCGCCTGCTGCCGGGCTCACACGAGGCGCCAGGCGCCCTGTGCGTGACGCGGAAGAACGTGTGGGTTGCCCCGTATAGCCCCTACAACACCTGGGACCCGAACGAGAAGGTGGAGCGCGGCCACGTGGTGGCAATGCGCAGCGAGAATGAGGGGAAGACTTGGACGGCGAGCAGCATGATCAAGTTCGCCGAGCCGCACTCCGGCGGCGCGGAGGCGTGGGTCATCGAGCTGACCGACGGCCGGCTTCTGGGGACGACGTGGCACATTGACCACAAGGCCAACGGCTCCCACACGAACAAATACGCGCTTTCAAGCGATGGCGGCAAGACGTGGTCGAAGGCGAACACGACGACGACGAACGGGAACACGACGGTGCTGGAGCCGTATTCGGACGGTCGCGCGCTGTTCGGGTGGGTAAAGCGCAAGAAGGAAGAGTCCGGCATCGGGGTCGCGGTGGTCAAGCCCACGGAGGCCGATTTCGGCATCCAGTCGCAGCAGATGGTGTACGTCGCGAAGAAGGCGACGCAGTCCGGCAAGGACAACACCGCCAATGAGTTCCAAGACTTCTCCTTCGGGGAGCCGTCTCTGACGGTCCTCCCTAACAAGGAGCTGCTCATGACATTCTGGGCCATCGAGGGGAACTGGTCCGGCATCCACTGGAAGAAGTACAGGATGGGGTAGTTTCCGGTGGTTAGTAGTTGGTAGTAGGTAGTTGGCCAGAAACTTGACGGCTGTTGGATTGGCCAACTACCTACTGCCAACTACCTACTACTGCCCTACAGCTTGATCCCAAGCTTCTTGATGCGCTTGTTGAGCGTCTCGCGCGCCTCAATGAACGGCTTCTCAAGGTAGGCGATGTGGCCGGCGCCGCCGTGGTGGTGGGTGACATTGCCGTGGTTGTGCAGGACGGACATCTCGCGGATGTAGGTCATGTCGCCCTCGATCATCGTGAGCATGTAGCGCGCGGTGTCGGGGTCGAACATCGACCACTCGCCGCCGCAGGCGACGTAGACCGGGGACGTGTGTGCGAAGACGCCTCGCGACCATACGTCCACATGGTTGTTTCCGTAGTAGTCCGGCCCTCCGGAGCGCGCCGCAAGCCACGTGTGGCCCGTGATCTTGATATCCTCGCTGATCGTAAGGCGCCGCGAGCCCTTCTTGGAGATGGTCTCCGCGACTACCCTGCCATCCTGCACGATCTGCAGGCGGTGGATGGGGAAGATACTCTCCGACCACGCCTCCACGCGGACCGTCCCCGGCCCTTTGATCGCCAGCGTGTCGCCGACCTCCTTGCCCTCCACCTGCATGCCGATCAGCGGGCCGCCGCTCAGGAACGTGCGGCCGGCCGCGACGCTCTTGCACCAGTTTTCATAGTTGAACGGCTGGCCGTCCGGCAGCTTCGCGTATGTGCGGTAGAGGCCGACGGGAACATCGTTGCCCATCTTGTCCGTGCCGCCCACGAGCGGCAACCTGTAGCCGCAGTTGAGGTACCGGTACCACTCGATGTGGTTGAACGCAGACTGGCGGATCATCTCGATGCCGTCCAGCCTGCCCGTCGCGATGAGCGCGGCAGCCTCGCCGTTGGGATTGGGGAAGTGCGGCTGCACCACCCACCCGCCCTGCGCGTGCGCCTCGTCCGCCCAGTAGCTCAGAGTCGTCTCCATCGGCCCGGCCAGCTCCGCCTCGCCGAGGCCGTCGGAGCACCACGGCGTGACCGGCTTCTTTAGGCCCCACAGGATCATGTGACCCATGAAGTGCTGCCGGTTCTCCTGCGAGACGTAGACGATGTGCCGCCCGTTGCGGGAGACGCTCGGCTCTCCGGTGAAATTCTCCGTGTCTGTGAAGAGCGACCCCCACTGAGATTGCAGCACGTTCGTGACGTTCAGGTCCTCCGCGGCGGACTCCAGGTGCGCGCCGGTGGGCGACAGGAAGTGGACGTGAGAGTCACCGCTGTACCACCCCTGGCGGTTCATGTTCGTCCAGCGCTTGATCCGGAGCGTGAGGTCGCGCTGCCCCGCCTCAACGCGCACCTTCGCCCGCAGGGGCTCGTACTCGAAGCCGCGCGAGATATCGACGATTACGTCCCCGCGCGGCAGCCAGCCCTGGCAGGTGCCGTCGATGTAGGCGTACGTAATCTGGCCCAGGCGCACGTCGCCACCGACGTCGATGTGCCAGGTGCCGTTGTTTGAGTTGACCTGGTTGTGGTGGCCGTACGGCTGGTAAGGGACGCCCTCCGGCGAGCGGAAGTGGACTCGGCACGGCACAGGGCTGCCGGTCTCCTCGTCCAGGATGCGCACGTTGACCCAGTTCTTCCCGGGGTCGATCGTCTCGATGCGGACGCTCTCCGTCTCGGCCTTCCCATTCTGGACAACATCGCCCCACTTGACCTTCCCAACCTCTTCGTCGCCCTGCTTCACGGTTACCGTCGCGGACGGTACGGCCGATATCTCGACGTACGCCGGTGACGACTTCTCGTTCTGCTTCTGTCCCCATGCGTACGGCCCCTTGAGGAACTCGTCATTCGTCGCAAGAGGCAGGGGGTGCGTGTAGGTGGCATCGCCCCTGTCTACGGACACGTCCACGTTAAAGGGCTTCTCGGCGGCCTCTTTGCTCTTCAGCGTGATCTTCGCCGGCCTGCGGGCATCGCGCGCAAAGGGGTGCTCATCCGCCAGCCCGGCGGTGATGCCGCCGATGACGAACTTTGGACCGCAGGGGATGATCTCTATCGACTCGATAGTCTTCGTGTGGTCCGGGTTCGTCCACGCCCAGAGGTAGAAGAAGCGAGCTGCAGACTGCGCAGCCTCTATTTGCCTGCGACCGGCGTCCGACCACTTGCCCTCGTATCGAGGGTGGCGGACGGCGTTCGTGTCAGGCAGCCCGCGGAACGGCAGCCCCGGGGTGCCGTTCGGGAAGCCCGGAAAGGCCGCAATCTCGAACCGCTCGCGAATGGTCTCTTTGACCTTGCGCCCGTCCGATAGCTGAATCACGTAGTCTGCGACCTTATCGCCCAGCGACCCGCCCTCCGCCAGCTTCGTCTCCAGGAGCAGGTGCGCGAATATGAGCCGCCGCGCCTGCACCTTGAGCTCGATCTTGACGCTCTTCCCCGCCAGGTGCGGCGCGACCAGGCAGTCCGAGTCCGCCGCGCCGCCGTCCTTGCCGATCAGGAACGGCAGGCCCCGGAAGGACTCCCTGCCGGCCGCGAGCTTCTTCTCTGCGCCGATGGTTGAGGCCGGCGCGTTGCACCACTTCGAGATGTCTATCGGCTGGTATTCGGGCATTGGGGGCTCCTTCGGAGCGGCAGTCAGCAGTCGGCTAGACAAACAGCCGGGAACCGGCCTATGGCTCCCGGTTTGGCTGACTGCCGACCGCTGACTGCCGACTGCTGTATTTCTACTTCTTCGCCTTATACACGTCCGGGTTCACGCACGTCAGCAGCTTCTCGCCCTTGACGCCGTTGATCAGGTTCTGGGCCGAGATGCGAGACATCTCCTTGCGCGCCTTCGTCGTCGCGCTTGCGATGTGCGGGACGATGAGACAGTTGTCCAGCGTCAGGAGCGGGTCGCTCATCGGGATGGGCTCCGGCTCGGTAACGTCCAGGCCGGCGGAGTTGATGACGCCGTTCTTGAGCGCATTGTACAGCGCCTTGGGATCGACCACAGGGCCGCGCGCGGCGTTGACCAGCACGGCGGTCTTCTTCATCTTCGTCAGCGCCTTCTCGTCGATGAGGTGGTAAGTGGACTTGCCGCCCCAGGTGTGCAGGCTCAGGAAGTCCGCCTCCTTAAGGACTGTGTCCATGTCCGCGTAGGTCATCTTGAACTGCTTCTCAAGGTCCTCGCGGCGGTTCGTGTCGTAGTAGATGACCTTCATGTTGAAGCCGGCAGAGCGCTTTGCGACCTCGAAGCCGATGCGGCCCATGCCGATGATGCCGAGGGTGGAACCGTACAGCTCGGGCCCCAGGTAATGCAGGGGGTGCCATGTGCGCCAGCGGCCAGCGCGGATGGCCCTCTCTGACTCGCCGAAGCGGCGGGATGCCGCCAGCATCAGGGCCCAGGTGGCGTCTGCCGTCGCGTGCGTCAGCACGTCCGGCGTGTTGCCGACGGGGATGCCTCGCTTCGTCGCCTCGGCGATGTCGATATTGTCAAAACCGACGGCGATCTGGCTGATCACCTTGAGCTGCGGCCCGGCGTTGTCCATGAACTCGGCGTCGATCTTGTCCGTCAGGAGGCACAGGATGCCGTCCACGCCATTGGACTTCTTGAGCAGGATATCTCGGGAAGGAGGAAGCTCATCGGTCCACAGCTCGGCATCCGCTACCTCCTGAATGCGCTTGAACTCTTCCGGGAATATCTGCCTGGTCACGAAAACTCGTGGCTTAGCCATCTGGATTGCCTCCGTTAGCCTTGGGAATGTCGGCTATATTCTACCGGAAGGAACCGGAGGGGTACAGGGTACGGGGTACGTGCTACCATATTCCGCATGCTTCTTGCCCAACGTATATCACTCGTACGCGACCGCCTGGGCGCATGGCCCATTGTCGCAGTCGTATTCCTCGGCTCCGGGATCGCCATCGGCGCGACCAACTACGCATTCGGGCTCTTCCTTGAGCCGCTGCAGAACGAGTTCGGCTGGCAGCGGACGGCCATCAGCGCCTCCCTTTCGTTCGCCGCGCTCAACAGCCTCACGTCGCCCATCCAGGGGCGCATCATGGACCGCTTCGGGGCGCGGCCCCTGATCGTCTTCGCGATGGTCTCGTTCGGACTCAGCTACGTCCTGCGACCCTTCATGACTGAGCTGTGGCACCTGTACGTGCTGAGCGTCTTCCAGTACGTCGCGTTCGCGGGCGCCACCAACCTCCCGGCGGGCCGGCTCGTCGGCATCTGGTTCCCGCACGCCCGGGGCCGAGTCATGGGCATCACGACCACCGGCAATAACTTCGGCGGGCTCATTATACCGCTCATTACGGCATTCGCTCTCGGCAGATGGGACTGGAAAGCGGCGTACGTCGTCACCGGCGTGATGGCGTTCGGTCTGGCATTGGCGGCCTTAATGATCGTGCGCGAGAAGCCAAGATCACAGCCTGCGGTTAAGGCAGCAACGAGGCCGGAGCTGACGGGATGGTCCGTTAAAGACGCCGTGCGCACGCGGGCCTTCTACGCGATGACCATAGGTATGATGCTGGGATACTTCACGTATAGCTCGCTCCTGCCGCAGGTGGGGGCGCACCTGAAGGCCGAGGGCGTACCGCAGGGGGCGGCCGTGGCCGCCGTCGGCCTGCTGGCGATCTTCGGGATGATGGGAAAGCTCTCGTTCGGCTGGCTGGCCGAGCGCTTCACCGCCCGCCGCGCTATGATGGCCAGTATGACCGGCCAGGCGCTATTCATCACGGCGCTGGCATTCCTGCCGTCCGCCCCCTTCTTCTGGGTCTTCACTCCGCTCTTCGGATTCTGCATGGGCGGCTTCGGCGTCCTGGTGACCCTTATCGTGCAGGAGAACTTTGGGCTAAAATACTTCGGCAGCATCTCCGGTCTTTCGACCCTGGCGAATATTCTACCTCTGGTAACCGGACCTCTGATCGCCGGCGCGTCGTACGATATCACCGGGAGCTACGCCACAGCGTTCATCGCCACGGCGGCGTTGTTTGCGATAGGCGTGGTGATCCTGCTGCAGATGGGTCGGCGGACCTCTCTCCCTAGCCCTCTCCCCTGAGAGGGGAGAGGGGACCGACCCGGCCGAGCCTCCGGCTCGGCCTCAGCACCCCTTCCCTCCCAGGAGACCTTTGCGTTACCTCGGGAGGAGAGGATTTTGGACGAGCCTCTTCAAATTGATGTCATGTTCGGGCGAATTTTTAGCCCCGGCATCCGCCGTCAGGCATGTTTCGAAGCCGGAGCGTAAGCG
>Ga0194132_10008222_pt1 | contig 15039 bp, 10 predicted proteins | sample TA2KigOf80mmetaG_FD_148612 | JGI IMG/M metagenome (GOLD analysis project Ga0194132, IMG submission 148612) | Freshwater microbial communities from Lake Tanganyika, Tanzania - TA2015054 Kigoma Offshore 80m | ecosystem: Environmental > Aquatic > Freshwater > Lake | place: Tanzania: Lake... | reverse complement strand
CCTTCGTGGTGCCCCGCCCGCTGATGCTCGGCAAGGCGTGGTGCGTCTACTTCCCGGCGCCGCTTCCCTTCAAGCCGGGCGGTCCGGCGGTGATCCCCGACTTCGGGCGGGTGCGGTTCATCCGGTAACCAACGGCGTGTCCCGGGACGGTTGAGGCGGGGTCCGTGCGTGGTCGATGAACCTTCGTCGTGGGAGGCTCCACGTCATCAGACCTCACTCGGGAACGCTCGCGCATCGCCGTCGTGACGGCGGTTGCGGGAGGCTACGACGACCTCATCCCGCCGCGGAATCGGTACGAGGGCGTCGACTACATCGCATACCTCGATGCGCCGGCGACCGAGGTCGCGGGCTGGGAGGTGCGTCCACTTCCTCGCTGGTCGAGCGACCCCCGGCATGCGGCAAGGCGCGATGCCAAGCTGCCGAAGATCCTCGCATCGCTCGTCCTGCCCGGATACGACTACTACCTCTGGCACGATGCGACTCATGACCTGCTCGTCGATCCGCGTGAGCTCGTGCATCGATTCCTCCCGGATCCCGGCGATGAAGTCGCGGTGTTCAGGCACTGGAGCCGCGACTGCGTCTACGCGGAGGGCCGTGAGGTACGGGTGTTTGACCTGGACACCAGCGACAACATTCGCCGGCAGCTCGACGCCTACCGGAGTGCAGGGTTTCCGCCCCGCGCAGGACTCTTCGAGCTCCCGGTGATCCTGCGCCGCGCGAGTCCGCGCACCACGCGCCTCGAGCTTGCCTGGTGGGAGCAGATCTGCCGCTACAGCTCCCGCGACCAGTTGAGCTTCCCATTTGCCTGCTGGAAGCTCGGCATCGACGTCCGCACGATCTCTCCCGGCACCGCGTTCAGGAACGAGCTCGTGCGGGCCGTTCGACGGCACAAGATTGGCGGTCGACGTCGGTCCAGGCTGGAGGAGGCGAAGCGATGGATGAGCTGGAAGTGGGGTGGTCTGCTTCGAAGAGCGCGGCTTCGCTGAGCGCGAGGAGCGCGTGAGCGGACCGCGCGAGCGCCGCTACTTCCATCGCTCGCTCCATGCTTGGAAGCAGAGCGCGGTCCAGATCCTCGTCATCGACGCGCCCGGGCGTCTCTCGGCGAATCCACGCCATGCCCGACCGACCCGATCCGCGTCGAGCCATCCCTCGCGGCGAAGGCGATCCTCCGAGAGGAGCTCCTCGGCCCATGCGCGGAGCGGACCACGAATCCATCCCTCGATCGGCGGAGTGAAGCCCTGCTTGGGACGCTCGATCAGGGATTCGGGGACGCTGCGGTACAGCACTCTTCGCAGCAGCCAGCGCGATCGGCCGCCACGGACCTGCCAGGTCGAGGGGATGCGTGCGGCGAACTCAAACAGGCGGTGATCGAGCAGGGGCTCCCGTGCCTCGAGGCTCACCGCCATGCTCGCGCGATCGACCTTGGTCAGGATGTCGCCGGGCAGGTAGCTGATCGAGTCGGCGAACCGCATCCTCGCTCGGGCGTCGCCGCCTCCAAGGCGCCAGGAGGGTGGAGGACCTTCCTCGAGGGGATCGACCCCGAGCACGATCGAGCGACCACCAACCTGATCCCAGAAGCTCATCCACCGGTGCAGCAGGTCGAGCTCGTCGTTCGCGGTGAGGAAGGGACCGATCTTCTGCAGCGGCTCGCCGAAGGCGAGCACCTGCAGGCGAGTGGTGCCTCGCCCGGACAGTCGGCGCGCCAGCGCCCCGGGACCGTCCTCCGACGCGAAGCCGGCCTGCTCGGCGAGCCATCGGCGGATCGCCATCGGCAGCCTCCGCAGCCGGCGATGCAGGCGCGGCATCCTCTGATAGTGGCGGTAGCCGCCGAAGAGCTCGTCGCCGCCGTCCCCGCTGAGGACGACCGTCAGCGAGCGGCGTGCCTCTCGGCAGACCAGGAACGTCGGGATCTGCGAGGCATCGGAGAAGGGCTCGTCCCAGATCTCAGGGAGGCGCGGCACCACCTCGAGCGCATCCGCGGCGGTCACGACGCGGGTCTCATGCCGCGTCCCGAGATGCCGGGCGACCGCCTCGGCGTGCGGGGACTCGTCGGCGCCTGGTTCCTCGAATCCGATGGTGAAGGTGCGGACGCCGCCGGGATTCAGCGCCTGCATGCGGGCGACCACGACCGACGAGTCGATGCCGCCGGAGAGGAACGCCCCCAGCGGGACGTCCGCGATCATGCGCAGGCGGATCGAGTCGTCGAGCAGCGACTGCAGCTCGTCGACGGCGTCGTCCTCCGAGCCCGGCAGGGGAGCGTCAAGTCCCGCGAGCATCGCCTCGCGCGCGGACCACCAGACGTGGATGGATCCCCTCCCGGTGGCGGGATCAAGGCGAAGCCTGGTCCCGGGCGGAAGCTTGCGGATGCCCGTCCAGATCGAGCGTGGATCCGGCACGTAGCCGTAGCGCATGAACGCCGCGAGCGACCTCCGGTCGATCGAGGCGGAGAAGCCGGGCATCGCATGGATCGCCTTGAGCTCCGAGGCGAAGGCGAGCGTCGCGCCGGGCGGCACCCGGACCTCATGGTCGCCGTGCGCCTCGTCCCGACCGGGCACGCCGTAGTAGAGGGGCTTCACCCCGAGCCGGTCCCGCACGAGGTGAAGCACCCGATCCCGCGCATCCCAGACCGCGAAGGCGAACATGCCGATGAACCGCGGCAGGCTCTGCTCGACGCCCCACTCCTCGAATGCCGCGAGCATCACCTCGGTATCGGAGTGCCCGCGGAAGCGATGACCGCGAGGCTCGAGATCCTTCCGCAGCTCGGTGAAGTTGTAGACCTCGCCGTTGAAGGCGATGGTGAACCGGCCGGACGCCGAGGTCATCGGCTGATGCCCTTCGGGCGTGAGGTCCTGGATGGCGAGGCGGCGGAAGCCGAGGGCGACTCCGGACGCTGCATCGATCCACGTGCCTTGGTCGTCGGGACCCCGGTGGGAGATCGCGGAGGACATCGACTCGACGGCCGCCCGCAGCCGATCTGCACGCCACGAGGCGCCCGAGATGATCAGTCCAGCAAGTCCGCACACGATGGTTGGCCGGCGGGATCGAGTAGTCCGCGGATTCCGAGCGGAAGGACCGGATCTGGTCGCGACGTGAGTCGGCGTGCCGACGATCCTCCTGCGGCGGCGCCCGTCGTTGACCGAGATATCGGACTTCGATCAAGGAACCTTGAGTGGAATCCACACTTGGTCGGGACCCGGGGGCTGCGTCCACGCCGCATGTCCCGGTCGACCAATGGGGAGGCGGATCATCCCTGAACGCGCCTTCTCGATGGCGGGCGTCAGCGCTTGACCATCGCGACGTGCGACCCGGGACGCTGAGGCGTCTGGAGCCGCGCGGTCGCGTTGGTCTCTCGACCTGGCGTAGCGCGGTATCGGCGACAGAGGATGACGAAGGTGGCAAAGGCGCCGGCGAGGAGCGGCTGAGTGCTGGTCCAGAAGGCATTCAGCAGGCAGTCGAAGCTGTAGAGGAAGGACCACGTCGCGAGTCCGAGCACGACGCCCTGCGTCTGGACGCTCAGCGGCACGCGGCGGATCGCGAGCACCGCCGCGATGCCGGGAGCGAGCATCCAGCCCCAGACGGAGATCAAGCCGAGCAGACCTCGATTGCTGAAGATGATGATCCACAGCCCGTCGGTGACCACCTCGTTGTGTCCGAGCACCTCGATCGCCTTGAGGTCGCCGAGATCGCGGTTCGCGCCCCACCCCCCGAGCCCGACGAGCGGGGATTGGCGGATCGTGTTCCACACGAGGATCGCCTCATGATCAAGGCAGAACTGAAGGCTGCCGCCCTTGCCTTCGCCGAACACGCTGCCGGACAGGTCGACCATCCACCCGCGAACGGGCGCGCCCGCGTCGGCGAAGGCGAAGACGTTGTACAGGATCACGGACGCCGCGAAGAGCAGTGGCGTCCTCCAGATCCCGAAACATCGCCAACCACGCGCCGCCGCGGCGACGAGCGCTATCAAGGCCACCGAGCCGCGTCCGAAACACAGCAGCGTGACGGCGCACGCGATCCATGCGATCGACTTGGCGGAGAGGAACCACACGCCCCTCCAGGCATCGTCTACGTCGGACGGCTCGCCGGCTCGAAGGGCGTGGACGTCCTGCTCGCCGCGTTCCGCGAGCTCCACGGCAGCCATCCTGGGGCGACGCTGACCTTGGTGGGACCCGATCGGGGCATCCTCGAGGAGGATGGTCGAGCACTGAGCTTCGCGCAGTCCATCGAGCGGCTCATCCCGGAGCCGTCGATCCGCTCGCGGGTCGAATGGATCGGTCCGCGGGCGTCGCACGAGCTCGACGAGGTCCGCCGCCGAGGCGCGGTCCTCGTCATGCCGTCGCGCTTCGAGAACTTCCCCTTCGCGGTCGCCGAGGCCGCGGCGCTCGGGTGCCCCATCGTCGCCTCCGACGTCGGCGGCATCCCCGAGATGCTCGAGCACGGTCGGAGCGGGAGGCTCTTCCCCGTCGGCGACGCCTCGGGGCTCGCGGCGGAGCTGCGGTTCATGCTTGACCATCCCGACCATGCCGAGTCGTGCGGTCGCGAGGCACGCATCGATTGCGCTGCCCGCCTCGATCCGGCGGTCGTGGCGGCGCAGATGGCGGACTTCTATCGCCGAGTCATCGCGCGATGCGGCTCGCGGGGGGTCCGCCGGGCGGCGTAGACCTGGGGCACGACTTTCACCCCCTCACATCCGCGCCGGCGACTCGATGCCGAGGAGCGCGAGCCCATCCGCGAGGACGCGGCGGGTCAGGTCACTGAGGCGGAGCCGGCTCGAGCGAGTCGGCTCGTCCGCCTTGAGCACCGGGCAGTCGTGATAGAAGGCGTTGAAGGCGTTCGCGAGGCGGTGGAGGAACGCGCAGAGGCGGCTCGGCTCGAGCGTGCGGGCGACGTCCTCGACGACGCCCGCGTAGGCGAGGAGCGCCAGCGCGAGATCCCGCTCGGACGGCGCCGCGACCGCGATCGGCGCGTCGGGCAGCGCCGGGCGATCGACGGGCACCTCCAGCCCCGCCTTCACGAGGATCGAGCGGATGCGGGCATGGGCGTACTGGATGTACGGGCCGGTGTCGCCCTGGAAGGACACCATGCGGTCGAGATCGAAGACGTAGTCGCGGGAGACCTCGAGCGAGAGGTCGGCGTACTTGACCGCGGCGATGCCGACGGCGCGGCCGATCGCGTGCAGCTCGGGATCGGAGAGCCCGTGCGTCGCGGCGTCGGGATCGGCGGCGCGGGCACGCACCTCCTCTTCGCCGCGGGCGACCGCCTCGGCGAGGAGCGACGCGAGCGTCACGTTCTCGCCCGAGCGGGTCTTGAGCGGACGCTTGTCGGCGCCGAGCACCGCGCCGAAGCCGAGGTGCACGAGCTCCGAGCGCTCGCCGTCCGAGGTGCGGTCCCAGCCGATGAGGCGGCACGCGTCGAAGACGTCCTTGAAGTGGTCGCGCTGCCGCGCATCCACCACGTAGACCACCCGGTCGGAGTCGAGCTCCTGCACGCGGAAGCGGACCGCGGCGAGGTCGGTGGTCGCATAGAGGAATCCGCCGTCGGACTTCCGGATCAGGAGCGGTCGCTCCCGGTCGGCGAAGCGGACCACGATCGCCCCGGCGTCCTCGGTCGCGAGACCGGACTCGAGGAAGTCCTCGACGACGATCCCGAGGCGGTCGCGGTAGAAGCTCTCGCCGCGGCTGTGCTCGGGACCAAGGCGCACGTTGAGGATGACCGCGGTCTCGAAGACCTCCCGCATCGTGCAGTCGACGATCTTCCGCCAGTCGCGGAGGAGCTCCGCGTCGCCCGCCTGCAGGCGGAGGAGCGTCGACTTCGCCTCCTCGACGGCGGCGCGGGCGCCCTCGTGCTGCGCCTCGAGCTCGGCGATCCGATGCGGACCGCACCCCGTTGCCCTCGCCGCCGCGAGCCCGCCCGGGTCGTCGGCGCCCGCCGCCTGCGCCGCGCGGTAGGCGACGTTCAGGTCCGGCAGCGTGAGCCGGTCGAGGTCCGCCCCGCGGCGTCGAAGCGCCGCGAGGGTCATCGCGATCGGGAGACCCCAGTCGCCGAGGTGGTTCTCGCGGTGCACCTTGCGACCGAGGCGCTCGTGCACCCGGGCGAGGCAGTCGCCGATGATCGTCGCCCGCAGGTGCCCCACGTGCATCTGCTTCGCGACGTTCACGCCGCAGAGGTCGATGGTGACCGCGTGAATCCTCCGCTGCGGGACGATCCCGAGGCGGGCGTCGTCCATCCCCTCGAGCATCGACGCGAGCGCCCCGGCGTCGAGGCGGATGTTGATGAAGCCGGGTCCGGCGACCTCCGGCGCGAGGGCGATCCCCGCGAGGTCGACGGTGCGGGCAATTCTCTCGGCGAGCTCGCGCGGCTTCATGCCATGCGACTTCGCGAGCGACATCGCCGCGTTCGACTGGAAGTCGCCGTGCCGCGGATCGCCGCTCGGGCGGACCTGCGGATCGCACGCCTCCGGCACGATCCCGAGGACCGAGGAGATCGCCGCGCGGAAGCGGCGGTCGAGCATGGTCGCGGGATCGAGGAGCTCGTCGGAGGGCTGCGCCATGGCGGATGAGGGGGGGCGGACTATAAGAGGACGGCGCGGAGGGCGTCCGCGCCTCAGGACCCAAGCACGCCCCGCCGCTCGGCGTAGAGCTTCTCCATCAGCGGTCTCCGCGAGGCGACGCCGCCCGGCTCGTCAAGCCGCGCGATCACCGCCTCGAGCAGGTCGATGAGCCCGTGGTAGTCGGCGACCGAGATGAACTCCGGCGCGACCCGCGCCGGTCGCTCGCCCGACGCGACCTCGTCGATGCGGCTCATGTTGTGGTAGTGCCCAAGCGGCAGGCAGAGGCAGGTCGACTCGTAGCCGTAGGCGGCGAAGGCGGTCGCCTCGCAGGCGCCTCCGGGCATCAGCTTCCGCTGCCAGCGGAACTCGCGGTCCTTCGCCTTCTCCGCCGCGGCGTGCGCCTCGGCGGCGGCGGCGACCGCGTTGGTGAGCGCGGGCGAGAAGACGCTCAGCCGGTCGCCGACCCGCACGATCGGTCCGCCGCCGATCGGGCTCTCCGCGAAGCTCCGGCTGTTCTCGAGGCAGAGGAGCCGCGCCCGGCGGTCGATCGAGCGGGATCGCGCCGCCGCGATCGCCCCGACGAAGCCGACTTCCTCCGCGCGGGTGAAGAGGACGCCGACGTGCGGGAGCCCGCCCGCGCGGCTGGTGCGGTCGAGGAGCGCAAGCGCCGCCGCGACCGCCGCGAGGTCGTCGCAGGCGTGGGTGAAGAGGAGACCTTCCTTGATCCGCGGCGCGGGAAACCTCCACCGCACCACGTCGCCCGCGGCGATCCCGGCGCCGTTGCCCGAGAGCCGAACGATCACCCGCCGATGCGGCGAGGCGACCTCCGAGACCGCGACGATCCGACCTCGATGCGGGCGGTCCCGCGAGTCGATCGCCTCGACCTCCGCGTCGTCGAAGTAGGGGCGGTTCACGCCGCCGCGGAACTCGCAGAGCAGGAACCGCCCGCGCGACTCGAGGAGCGCCGCCGCGGGTCGAGCCGACGCCGCGCGGGGCGGCTTCGTCGCCGGCGGCGGATCGAGCTCGGAGACGAGGTCGCCGAGGACGCCCTGGTGCGTCGCGCGGAGCGCGACGAACGCCGGATGGTCGAGGTGTGCGGTGACGAGGATCGGGCGCGTCGCGGCGCGTCCCCGCGCGACCTTCCTGAGCCCGGCGCGGGGACGGATCAGGAGGTTTCCCGCGTCGTCGCGCTCGAGCCGCAGGTGCCGCCGGGTCCTGAGCCATCGCTCGATCCAGGCGATCACGCGGTGCTCGCGTCCGGCGGCGGTCGGGATCGCGGTCACCTCGCGGAGCCAGTCGAGCTCGCGTCGTCGTCGTGCCTCGTGCATCGGGGGAGTTCCGGGGGAGTTCCGGGGGAGTTCCGGGGGAGTTCCGGGGGGCTTCCTTGGATCGTGGCGGGCGCCGAACCTAGCACCCGCGCGACCTCGCCGCGAGTCGGGGCGACCTCTACCATCCCGCCCTCCGCGGCGGCTGCCGCGGCACGCGAACCGATCCCGGAGCATGACCATGTCGATCCGCCGCCTCGTCGCCGCCACCGGACTGCTTGCGCTCGGCGCCGCCGCCCTCGCGACCGCGCCCCAGGCGGCGGATGGTCCCTACGTGCTTCCGCCGCTTCCCTACGCCGCGAACGCGCTCGAGCCGGCGATCGATGCCCGCACGATGGAGATCCACCACGGCAAGCATCACGCCGCGTACGTCGCGAACCTGAACAAGGCGGTCGCCGGGCTCGAGGTGCCGGTCGACGTCGAGGTCCTCATCGCCGACCTCGGCGGTCTTCCGGAGTCGGTCCGCACCCAGGTCCGCAACAACGGCGGAGGTCACGCGAACCACGTCCTCTTCTGGACGATCCTCGCGCCGGAGGGACGGGGCGGCTCGCCCTCGGCGGAGCTCGCGGCGGCGATCGACGCGGACCTCGGCGGCATGGCGGCGATGAAGGAGGCGGTGCTCAAGGCGGGCGCCACCCGCTTCGGCTCGGGATGGGCGTGGGTGGTGGTGACGCCCGAGGGTCGCCTCCGCGTCTCGAGCACGCCGAACCAGGACAGTCCGCTCATGGGCGCGCCGTGGGTCGAGGTCCCCGGCACGCCGATCCTCGGGATCGACGTCTGGGAGCACGCCTACTACCTCGCCTACCAGAACCGCCGGGGCGAGTACCTCGAGAAGATCTGGGGCATCCTCGATTGGAACGAGGTCTCGCGGCGCTTCGCGCAGGCGAGGGCGGCGCAGGCGAAGTGACCATGACGCGCGGCGCGGCGGAACGAGCCTCGTCCGCCGGTAGAGTCCGGGGATGCCCTCCGAGCATCCCAACCCGCCCGAGCTCTGGCTCCTCCGACACGCCGCGACCGAGTGGAGCGAGAACGGTCGGCACACCGGATCGCGCACGAACCTTCCGCTGAACGCCGCCGGTCGCGCGGCGGCGGTCGCGCTCCGCTCGTCGCTCGAGGGCATCTCCTTCGCGGCGGTCCTCTCGAGCCCGCTCGACCGCTGCATGGAGACCTGCCGGCTCGCGGGTCGCGGCGACGTGATGCGGACCGATGCGGACCTCGTCGAGTGGGACTACGGCGACCTCGAGGGACTCACCACGCCGCAGATCCGCGAGAAGTACCCCGCATGGACGATCTGGTCTGGTCCCTGGCCCGGCGGCGAGGATGCCGCGAAGGTCGGCGGGCGGGCGCGGCGGGTGATCGACCGTCTGCGGGCGATTCCCGGACGCGTCGCGATCTTCAGTCACGGGCACTTCTCCAGGGTCCTCGCGGCAACCTGGCTCGGCTTCGAGGCGCCCGCCGGCAAGGCGTTCGCCCTCGACACCGGGACCTACTCGATCCTCGGCTGGGAGCACGAGTACCCGACGCTTCGGAAGTGGAACGTCTGAGCGGTCGTGCACCGTGCCCAACGGGACCGCCCGGATGAGCCGCCCGGGCGATCGATCGCGCGGACTCGATCGACCCTCCGACTTCCCGCTGGAGCGCCGCGGACCTTGAACTACTCTTGGGAGTGATGACCTCGCCGCGCGTCGCCATCGGGCTGGGAGCCTCGGGACTCTGCGGAGCCGTCGCCCTGCTCGCGGCGCTCGCCCCGGTCCCCCGTCACCTGACCTCCGACGATCCGCCGCCGACGCCGTCCGCCCCGCGGGTCGATCAGGCCGCCGCCTCCGACCGCGCCGCCGACGACGCGATCTTCGCCGCCGAGGTGCTCCCGGTCCTCGAGGCGCGGTGCGTCGAGTGCCACGGGCGAGAGAAGGCGAAGGCGGGGCTCCGGCTGCATGCGCTCGCGGAGATCCTCGGGGCGCCGGCGCTTGACCGCGTCGTCGTGGGCGGCGACCTCGAGGCGAGCGAGCTCTGGCGGCGGATCAACCTCCACGCGGAGGACGAGGAGGCGATGCCCCCGAAGGGCGACCGCCTCGCCGCGGCGGAGATCGACGCCGTGCGCCGCTGGATCGAGGCGATGCCCGCGGAGGACCTCGACGGCGCCGCCGAGGCGGTTGATGAGGCGACGCTCCATCAGGCGAGGGTCGAGGAGGCGCTTCGGGACCGCTGGGCGTTCCGCCCGCTCGTGAAGCCGGAGCCGCCGCGGGTGATGCGTCCGGAGTGGTGCCGGAACGAGGTCGACTTCTTCGTCCTCGGGACGCTGGAGGCCGCGGGGCTCGAGCCCGCGCCGGAGGCGGATCCCCTCACGCTCCTCCGCCGGGCAAGCCTCGACCTCGTCGGCCTGCCGCCGTCGCCCGAGGAGATCGACGCGTTCCTCGCCGCATGGGCGGGGGATCCGGAGGAGGCGTGGAGCGCCCTCCTCGACCGGCTCCTCGCGAGCCCGCATCACGGCGAGAAGTGGGGGCGGCACTGGCTCGACCTCGTCCGCTACGCCGACACCAACGGCTTCGAGCGCGACGGCGTCAAGAACGGCGCCTGGAAGTACCGCGACTGGGTGGTCGCGGCGCTCAACGCCGACATGCCCTACGACCGCTTCGTCCTCGAGCAGCTCGCGGGCGACGAGCTTCCCGACCGCGGCTTCGGGAGCCTCGTCGCGACGGGCATCTACCGCCTCGGCATGTGGGACGACGAGGTGCCCGACCTGAAGCAGGCGCTCGCCGACGACCTCGACGGGATCGTGGACGTCGTGGGCCGCACCTTCCTCGCCCTCCCGATGGGCTGCGTCCGCTGCCACGACCACAAGGGCGATCCGATCGCCCACGAGGAGTACTACGAGTTCGCGGCGTACTTCGCGGGCGTGCGTCCCTACAAGACGAGCCCCTTCAACTCGATCGCCGCCGAGAACGTCCTGCGGATGGTGCGGTCGGACTTCGGTCACGCCGATCCCGAGGCGGAGCGCCGAGCGCACCGCGCCGAGCGGGAGCGGCTGATCGCGGCGGTCCGCGCGATCGAGGCGTCGGCGGGGCTCGTGCCCGACGCGGACGCGTTCGTCGACCGCGCGCCCACGAACGGACTCGTCGCGCACTTCGCCTTCGAGGACGACCGATCCGGCGTGGCGGTCGACTCGCGGGGCGGGGCGAGCGCCACGGTCCGCGATGCGCAGTTCGCGCGAGCAGGACGCGTCGGTCGCTGCTTCGGCTTCGACGGCGGCGACGACCGCGTCGAGGTCGCCCGGCCGGTCTCCGCGAGCTTCACGATCTCCCTCTGGATGCGGACGACCGACGTCGGCGGCGGCAGCGAGAGCGACCGCCGCTGGTTCCTCGGCAAGGGCCTCGTCGACGGCGAGATCCCCGGCATCGTCCCCGACTTCGGGGTGAGCCTGATCTCGAACGGTCATGTCGCCGCGGGCACCGGCGATCCCGAGACCTTCCTGAGCTCTGGTCCGGGTCACAACGACGGCGCCTGGCACCACGTCGCGTTCACCCGCGACATGTCCTCCGGCGAGGTCGCGCTCTTCGTCGATGGCGTCGAGGTCGATCGCGCCCCGGGCTCGACCGCGCCGCTCGACCGACCGACGATGCTCGCGATCGGGGCGATGCTTCCCGGGCACGGCGCCTTCGCGGGCGACCTCGACGAGGTCCGCTTCTTCGACCGCGTGCTGGCCGCGGAGGAGATCCGCGCGTCGGCGACGGGACTGCTCCCGCCCGCCGAGGCGCGGGAGCTCGTCGCCGCGGCGCTCGGGGCCGAGGAGGCATCGCGGCTCGAGTCGCTGCACGCCGAGCTCGCGGCGCTCCGCTCGCCGGACTTCCGGGGGGAGTCGGTGCTCGTCGTCCGCGACGTGCCGGAGCCGCCCGCCACCTTCGTGATGGAGCGGGGCAGCCCGCACAGCCTCGGGGCGCGGGTCGAGCCGGACGTTCCGGCGATGGCGGGGGCGTTCCGACCGGGTGCGATCGTCGCGCCCGCGCACGGCGAGAGCAGCGGGCGGAGGCTCGCGCTCGCGAGGTGGATCGCGGACGCCCGCAACGGGCTTGCGCTGCGGGCGATCGCGAACCGCCTCTGGCAGCATCACCTCGCCGCCCCGATCGTGCCGACCCCGAGCGACTTCGGTCGCTTCGGCGAGAAGCCGACGCATCCGGAGCTCCTCGACTGGCTCGCCGCGACCTTCGCCGAGCGAGGCTTCTCGATGAAGGACTTCCACCGCCTCGTCATGCAGAGCGCGACCTACCGCATGTCGAGCGTGCCCTCGGAGTCTGCGCTCCTTCGCGATCCCGCGAACGAGCTCCTCTCGCGGCAGCGGATGCGGCGACTGACCGCGGAGGAGCTGCGCGACGGGATGCTCGCGGCGAACGGCACCATCGACCTCCGCCTCGGCGGCGAGGGCATCCGCCCGCCGATGCCCGCCGAGGTGCTCGCGACGAGCTCGACGCCCGACTCGGTCTGGCCGCTCACGCCGGAGGAGACCTGGTCGCGGCGGAGCCTCTACATCCTCCAGAAGCGGTCGCTGCAGCATCCGCTTCTGGTCGTCTTCGACTCCGCGGACATCGACTCCCCGTGCCCGGTCCGCTTCTCGACGGTGCAGCCGACGCAGGCGCTCTCGATGCTCAACGGCGAGCTCGTGATCCGCGAGGCGCGGCTCCTCGCGCGGCGCCTCGAGCGCGAGCGACCGGGCGACCTCCGCGGGCAGGCGGCGCTTGGTCGGCTCCTCGTGGGCGGACGACCGGCGGCGGGGGAGGACCTCGACGAGGCGGTCGCCTTCGTCGAGGAGCTGGAGGCGATCGAAGGGCTCTCCCGCGGGGAGGCGCTCGAGAACCTCTGCCTGGTCCTCTTCAACCTGAACGAGTTCCTCTATGTCGATTGAGCGAGCGATCGAGCGATCACGCGCACGCTCGGTGGAGTCGACTCCTTCGAGGCTCCGGCGCGAACCGGCCGATCGCGACGAACGAAACCCCGACGTTGCCCGCGAGGTGAACCATGACTGACCCGAATCAAGCCCACGACCGCCCGCAGAACACCTTCTGCGGCCGCACCCGTCGCGAGTTCATGTGGCAGGCCGGCGGCGCGTTCACCTCGGTCGCGCTGACCGGCATGCTCGCGTCGGAGGGCTTCATCCGCCGGCAGGCGCTCGCCTTCGACGGCTCGACGCCGATGCCGGGCGGTCCGCTCGCGCCGAAGCCGGCGATGTTCCCGGCGAAGGCGAAGAGCGTGATCTTCCTCTTCATGTACGGAGGTCCGAGCCACGTCGACACCTTCGACTACAAGCCGGAGCTCTACAAGTTCGACGGGCAGACGATCAAGGTGAGGACGAAGGGCCGCGGCGGCGACCGCAACGAGGGTCGCGTGGTCGGACCCAAGTGGAGCTTCAAGCAGCACGGGCAGAGCGGGGCGTGGGTCAGCGACCTCTTCCCGCACCTCGCGACCTGCGTGGACGACCTCGCGTTCGTCAAGAGCATGTACGCCGACAGCCCGATCCACGGCTCGGCGATGCTCATGATGAACTCGGGCAAGCTGCTCGGCGGCGCGCCGGCGCTCGGCTCCTGGATCAACTACGGCCTCGGGACGGTCAACCAGAATCTTCCGGGCTTCGTGGTGATGCTCGACTCGACTGGCGGCCCGATCTCGGGCGCGAAGAACTGGTCGAGCGGCTACATGCCGGCGATCTACCAAGGCACGGTGCTGCGCGGCGAGGGGCCGCCGATCCTCGACCTCTCGAATCCCTCGGGACGCAGCGACGGCCTGCAGCGGCGCTTGCTCGATCGCGTCAAGATGTGGAACACCCGCCACGCGCTGCTGCGCTCGGGGAACCCGGAGCTCGAGAGCCGCATCGAGAGCTACGAGCTCGCCTACCGCATGCAGTCGGACGCGCCGGAGGCGGTGGACCTCGCGCGGGAGCCGGCGGAGGTGCGGGAGCTCTACGGGATCGACAAGCCCGAGACCCGCGAGTTCGGCGAGAAGTGCCTGCTCGCGCGGCGGCTCGTCGAGCGAGGCGTGCGCTTCGTGCAGGTCTACTCGGGCGGCAGCCACAACGACGCGAACTGGGACGCCCACGGCGACCTGAAGCAGAACCACGACTACCACGCCGGACGCACCGACCGGCCGATCGCCGGGCTCCTCAAGGACCTCAAGCGCCGCGGGCTGCTCGACGAGACGCTCGTCGTGTGGGGCGGCGAGTTCGGGCGTCAGCCGACCGCCGAGTACGCCGAGGGCACCGGGCGCGACCACAACTCCTTCGGCTTCACCATGTGGATGGCGGGCGGCGGCGTGAAGGGCGGCGTGAGCGTCGGCGAGACCGACGAGCTCGGCTCGACCGGCGTCGGCGAGCGCTACCACGTCAAGAACCTCCACGCGACGATCCTCTCGCTGATGGGTCTCGACCCGAACGAGCTCTCCTACTTCTACGGCGGGCTCGACCAGCGGCTCGTCGGCGTCGAGGGGGCGGAGCCGATCCGCGGGGTGATGGCGTAGGACCGCGGGCACTTCGGGTGGACCGCGGGCACTTCGGGTGGACCGCGGGCATCTTGCCCGCATCGGCTCCACCTCTCCCGCGAGTCGCGGAGCGACGAGTGGGAGAGGTCGGTTCGCGAGCTTCGCTCGCGAACCGGGTGAGGGTGGCGCGACCCGCGACGAATGCCGCAGGGCGCACCGATCGAGACATCGCGTGTCGATTCAGCGCCTCGACTCGCTCGTCATGCTTCGGACCACCCCCACCGGGCTTGTCGCGTCGCGACAAGCCCGACTCCCCCGCTCGCGGCGCTCGCGGGAGAGTGACGGAACGCATCGCGCCATGCGTGGACCGCGCCCCCCTTAAGATGGACCGCGGGCACTTCGGGTGGACCGCGGGCATCTTGCCCGCATCGGCTCCACCTCTCCCGCGAGTCGCGGAGCGACGAGTGGGAGAGGTCGGTTCGCGAGCTTCGCTCGCGAACCGGGTGAGGGTGGCGCGACCCGCGACGAATGCCGCAGGGCGCACCGATCGAGACATCGCGTGTCGATTCAGCGCCTCGACTCGCTCGTCATGCTTCGGACCACCCCCACCGGGCTTGTCGCGTCGCGACAAGCCCGACTCCCCCGCTCGCGGCGCTCGCGGGAGAGTGACGGAACGCATCGCGCCATGCGTGGACCGCGCCCCCC
>Ga0194132_10008220_pt1 | contig 15040 bp, 11 predicted proteins | sample TA2KigOf80mmetaG_FD_148612 | JGI IMG/M metagenome (GOLD analysis project Ga0194132, IMG submission 148612) | Freshwater microbial communities from Lake Tanganyika, Tanzania - TA2015054 Kigoma Offshore 80m | ecosystem: Environmental > Aquatic > Freshwater > Lake | place: Tanzania: Lake... | reverse complement strand
GCCGAGCGCGAGGCCGAGCGCAGCGTGGAGCGGACGCCCGCTCTGCTGCCGCGGCTGCGCGAGGCGAGGGTCGTGGACGCGGGGGGCGCGGGCATCGCGGTGGTGATCGCAGGGCTGCGCCTCGCGGTCGCGGGGGAGCCGTTGCCGCCGCCACCGGCCGCGACCGATGGTGTCGCGTTCGAGGCACTGGAGCACGAGGGCTACGGCTACTGCGTCGAGTTCGTGGTGGAAGGCGAGGCGCTGGACCGCGCGGCAATCGCGGCGGCGCTCGGGCACGCGGGGGGCGAGTCGACGCTGGTAGTGGGCGACGCGGACGCGCTGCACGTGCATGTGCACATGCCGGACCCGGGGGTGGCGCTGTCCGCGGGGGCGGCGGCGGGGGCACTGTCCGCGGTGAAGGTCGACAACATGCAGGCGCAGCACGAGCGCTGGACGGACGAGCATCGTGCGGCGGAGGGGCCGCAGGCGGCGCTCGGGCTGGTGGCGGTCGCGCCGGGGCCGGGAATCGCGGCGGCGTTCCGGGCGCTGGGCGCGGTCGTGGTGAGCTCGGCGGCGGCGAAGCCGAGCGCGCAGCAGCTGCTGGCCGCGGCGCGCCGCGCGGGCAGCGCGCACGCGCTGCTGCTGCCGAACGACAAGGACGTGCGGCTCGCGGCCGACCAGGCGGCGGCGGAGGCGGCGGGCTTCATCACGGTGATCGCGACGCGCAGCTACACGGGCGGGCTGAGCGCGGCGCTGGAGTACGCGCCGGACGGCGAGCCGGCGGCGATCGCCGCGCGCGTGCAGGCGGCGGCAGCGCGCGTGCGCTGCGTGGAAGTCACGCACGCGGCGCGCGAGGCGAACGTCGATGGCGTCGCCGTGACGGCGGGCAAGCCGATCGCGCTGCTCGACGGGGTGCTGGTCGCGACGGGCGCGACCGTGGAGGAGGCGCTCGCCGCGGGGCTCGCGCGCGCGATCGCCGATACGACGGAGATCGTGACGGTGTACCTAGGCGTGGGCGCGCCGGCGGACGCGCGCGCGCGTATCGAGGCGCTGGTCGGCGCCGCGCACCCTGCGCTCGCGCTCGAGGTGCTCGAAGGCGGGCAGCCGCATTACCCGTACGTCGCGGGCGTCGAGTAGGCTGCGACCGTGACCCTCCGCATCGTCACGGACTCGACAGCCGACCTCCCGCCTGCGCTCGCCGCGCAGCACGCGATCGGCGTGGTGCCGCTGACCGTGCTGTTCGGCGACGAGCAGCTGCGCGACGGCGTCGACATCACGTCAGAGAAGTTCTTCCGGCGACTGGTGCGCGAGCAGAAGCTGCCGACAACGTCGCAGCCCGCGCCCGGCGACTTCCGCGCGGCGTACGAGACGCTGATCGCGGAGGGAGCGAGCGAGATCTTGTCGATCCACATCTCCGGCAAGCTCAGCCGCACGATCGAGTCGGCGCGCATGGGTGCTGAGGGCTTACCGGCGCGCATCGAGCACCTCGACTCCGGGCTGGCGTCGCTGGCGCTGGGCCTCGGCGTGATGACGGCGGCGATGCGCGCAGCGGCTGGTGCGTCGCTAGACGAGACGCGCGCGCTGGTTGCGGACCAGTTCGCGCGCACGCACCTGTACTTTATGGTCGACACGCTGGAGTTCCTGCGGCGCGGGGGGCGCATCGGCCGCGCGCAGGAGCTGATCGGCTCGCTGCTGCAATTCAAGCCGCTGCTGGCGATCGAGGCCGGGGTGGTGGAGCCGATCGGGCGCGCGCGCACGAAGCAGCGCGCGCTCGAAGAGCTGCTGCGGCTGGCCGGCGAGCTGCGCCCGATCGAGCAGATGATGGCGGTGCATGCGACGACGCCGGACGACCTGAAGTTCCTGGTCGATCGGCTGTACGGGCTGGCGCCGGACGCGCCGATCACGGTGGGGCGGATCACGCCGGTGATCGGCGTGCACGGAGGCCCGGGCCTGCTGGGCTTTGCGGTCGTGACGGCCTCGCGCAGCGCGCGCTGATGGCGGACCTGGAGCGGCTGCGTGCGCTGCTCGACGCGGAGCTGCGCAGCGGCTGCGGCGACCGCGCGCTCGCGGGCGGCCTCGACGACTTCCTGCGGCTGCAGGCGCGGGGCGAGCCGCCCGGCGCGCCGCTGCTGCGCATGCTCCGGCACCTGCCGGCCGAGGGCTACCGCTCGCTCGCGCCGCCGGAGCGCGCCGCGTGGGTGCGCCGCGCGATCGCGACGATCGAGCACGCGAGCCCTCACCCCCCGACTCCCTCTCCCCGCGGAGCGGGGCGAGGGGGAGCCAAGCGGCCGACGGACGGCGGTCCGCGCGTAGCGGGGCGAGGGGCGACCCCTCATCCCCCGGCCCCCTCTCCCCGCGGGGCGGGGCGAGGGGGAGCGCTCGGGCGACCGCCGCGCGCGGCGATTGCGGAGCTGCCGGCGGGCGCAGGCGCGCTCGAGCTGCCGCTGGCGCAAGCCGGGCTGCGCATCGGCAGCGCGATGGTCGAGCGCTTCGAGCGGCTGGGCGTGCACACAGTGGGCGACGCGCTGCGCTACTACCCGTACCGGCACCACGACTTTACGCGCGCGGTCCCAGTGACGCAGCTGCGCGTCGGCGTCGAACAGACGGTACACGGCACGATCGACCGCGTGCAGGAGGTGCGCATGGGGCGCGCCGGGCGCATGCGCAGCACCGAGGCGTGGCTGTCGGACGAGAGCGGCACGCGGGTGCAGCTGATCTGGTTCAACCAGCCGTTCATGGCGCGCCAGCTGGCGCCCGGTGCGCGGGTCGCGGCCTCCGGCACGGTGTCGGCGTTCCGCGGCCGCCCGGCGTTCCACAACCCCGAGCTCGAGCGCACCGACGAGCGCGGCGCGCACACGGGCCGCCTGGTGCCCGTGTATCACCTGACGGCGGGATTACCGCAGCGGCGGCTGCGCGACGTGCTCGCGACGCTGCTCGCGCGCTTCGCCGAGCGCCTGACTGACCTGTTGCCCAAGGCGATGCGCGAGCGCCACGCGCTGCTGCCGCTTGTCGATGCGGTGCGCCAGGCGCACTACCCGGACAGCGCGGAGACGCTGGCCGCGGCGCGGCGCCGCCTAGCGTTCGACGAACTGCTGGCGATCCAGGTCGGCGTGGTCGGCCGCAAGCGAGTGTGGCAGGCGCAGGGCGACGCGCCGCAGCTGGACGCGCGGCCAGCGGCGGACGCGTTCTGCGCGACGCTGCCGTACGCGCTCACCGGCGCCCAGCGGCGCGCGCTCGACGACGTGCTCGCGGACCTCGCGCGCCCGGTGCCGATGGCGCGCATGCTCGAGGGCGACGTGGGCTCGGGCAAGACCGTGGTGGCGCTGGCGGCGATGCTCGGCGTGGTGGCGGCGGGCGCGCAGGCGGTGCTGATGGCGCCGACGGAGGTACTGGCGGAGCAGCACTTCCGCACGATCTGCACGCTGCTGTCCGGCGAGCCGGCGCCGCCGTTGCACGGGCTGGTCGCGCTGCCGTTCCTGCCGCGCACGCTGCGCGTGGTGCTGCTGACGGGCGCGACGCGCGCGCGCGAGCGGCGCGACGCGCTGGACGCGATCCGCCATGGCGGCGCGCAGATCGTGCTGGGCACGCACGCGCTGATTCAGGGGGGCGTGGAGTTCGAGCGGCTCGCGCTGGCGATCGTCGACGAGCAGCATCGCTTCGGCGTGATGCAACGCTCCGCGCTGCGCGAGAAGGGCGGCAGCCCGCACCTGCTGGTGATGACAGCGACGCCGATCCCGCGCTCGCTGGCGCTGACGGTGTACGGCGACCTAGACCTGTCGGTGATCGACGAGCTGCCGCCGGGCCGCGTGCCGATCGAGACGCGCTGGCTGCCGCCGGAGCGCCGCCACGAGGCGTTCGCGGCGCTGCGCGCGGAGGTAGTGGCGGGGCGGCAAGGGTTCGTGATCTGCCCACTCGTTGAGGGCTCGGACGCCGTGAGCTCGCGCGCGGCGACGGAGGAGTACGAGCGCCTGCGCACGCGCGAGTTCCCGGAGCTCGCGGAGTGCATCGCGCTGCTGCACGGGCGCATGGCGGCGGCGGACAAGGAGCGCGCGATGGCGGCGTTTGCCGCGAACGAGGCGGCGATCCTCGTGTCGACGGCGGTGGTGGAGGTGGGAATCGACGTGCCGAACGCGACGGTGATGCTGATCGAGGGCGCGGACCGCTTCGGGCTCGCGCAGCTGCACCAGTTCCGCGGCCGCGTCGGGCGCGGCGACCAGCCATCGGTGTGCTTCCTGCTCGCGGACGACCCGACGCCGGAGGCGGAGGAGCGACTGTCGCTGGTGGCGCGCACGCGCGACGGCTTTGCGCTGGCGCAGGCGGACCTGGAGCTGCGCGGCCCCGGCGACACGTTCGGCACGCGGCAGGCGGGGCTGAGCTCGCTGCACGTCGCGTCGCTGCTCGACGCGCAGCTCATCGCGACGACGCGCTGGGAGGCGGAGCAGCTGCTGGACGCGGACCCCGGGCTGACCGCGCCCGAGCACGCCGGCATGCGCGTGCTGGTGGCGCGACTTGAGCACGACGTGCTGGCGGAGATTCACTGATGGAGCGAACGCGACGGCCCTCGGCTAACCCGCGCCCCTTGCGGTTGATACCATTACAGCAGCGAACACCAGCCGCCGCTCTTGCAGACCCCGCCCGCAGGCACGTCCCTCGGGGACGAGACTCTGAGATATGATGCCGCAGCTACCGTTGCAGCGCGGTGATGTTGTCTATGTCGATCTGGGCGGAGCCGTCGGCACTGAAAAGCAGAACCGTCGTCCATGTGTCGTCGTGCAGAACGACGACGCGAATCGCGCTAGTCCCTTGACGATCGTGGTTCCAATCACCGACGCAGATAAGCAGTTCAAGGGCTACCCGCAGCAAGTGTTCGTGCCGGCCTCCGAACTCGGCGTGGGCGCGAAGAACTCCGTGATCGAAGGGGGCCACCTTCGGGCTATCGACCGTGAAGCCCACATCGATGCCAGCGTTGGGGTGTGGTGGCACCTCAGCGACGAGCCCATTGCGAGGGTTGACGCCGCTCTTCGCGCCAGCCTCGCGCTGTAGCCGAGAGGCCCACGTCAAGCCTTGAGCTCTCGCGCCTACCCCCTCCCCGAGGCGCCCGCTAGACTCGAACGATGATCCGCGACGAGATCGCCGGGCTCGTGGCGCAGGCGCTGGCGGCCGCGCAGGCGGACGGCGCAGTGCCCTCGTTCGCGGCGCCCGCGGTACAGGTGGAGCACCCGGCGCGCGCGGAGCACGGGGACTTCTCGGCGAACCTGCCGCTGCGCATCCAGGGGCTGGCGCGCATGAAGGCGGTGGACGTTGCGGAGGCGCTGCGCGCGCGCGTGCCTGCGAACCCCGCCGTCGGCGCGGTACGCGTCGCACCGCCGGGCTTCCTGAACTTCCACCTCGACCCCGCGTGGGTGGCCGCGCAGGCCGGCGCGATCGCCGAGGCCGGCGCGCGCTTCGGGACGCTCGACCGCGGCCGCGGCCGGCGCGTGCAGGTGGAGTACGTGTCGGCGAACCCTACCGGTCCGGTGCACGTCGGCAACGGCCGCGGCGCGGCGATCGGGTCGACACTCGCGCTGGTGCTGCGCGCGGCAGGGTACGACGTCGAGCAGGAGTACTACGTCAACGACGCCGGGACGCAGATCGCGGTGTTCGCGCGCACGCTGTACGCGCGCTACCAGCAGCTGTTCGGCCGCGACGTGCCCATCCCCGAGGATGGCTACCCGGGCGACTACATGCGCGAAATCGCCGAGGCGATCCGCGCCGACCACGGCGACGCGTTCTTGCGTCCGCTCGGCGCCGAGGCGGACCCCGCGCTGGGCGACGAGGGCATGCGCCGCATGCTCACGCAGATCGAGGCGGACCTCGCGACGATTGGGGTGCGCTACGACCGCTGGTTCTCGGAGCGCTCATTGCGCATCGAGGGTGGCCCGTACGAACGCGCGCTGGCGCTGCTGCGCGAGGGCGGGCACGTGGTGGAGCGCGAGGGCGCGGTGTGGTTCGCCTCATCGCAGCTGGGCGAGTCTAAGGACAACGTGCTGATCCGCTCGGATGGTGTGCCCACGTACTTTGCGTCGGACGTCGCCTACCACTACGACAAGTTCATCACGCGCGGGTTCGACCGCGTGATCGACATCTGGGGCGCCGACCACCAGGGGCACGTCTCACGCGTGAAGGCCGCCGTCGGCGCCGTCGGCGGCGATCCCGCGGCGCTCGACGTGCTGCTGTACCAGCTCGTGACGCTGCGCCGCGGCGCGGAGGTCGTGCCGCTGTCGAAGCGGGCGGGCGAGATCGTAACGCTGCGCGACGTGGTGGCGGAGGTGGGCACCGACGCCGCGCGCTTCTTCTTCCTGACGCCGTCGGCGGGCTCGACGATGGAGTTCGACCTGGAGCTGGCGCAGCGGCGCTCGGACGAGAACCCGGTGTACTACGTGCAGTACGCGCACGCGCGCATCGCGAGCGTGCTGGCGCGGGCCGCCGAGCAGCGCCTGAGCGCCGCAGGCGCGCGCACCGAGCTGCTGACGCACGACGCCGAGCAGCTGCTGCTGCGACGGCTGCTGCTGCTGCCTGAGGTCGTCGGCAGCGTCGTCGAGTCGCTGGAGACGCAGCAGCTGCCCGCGTACGCGCAGAGCCTGGCGCAAGCATTCCACGGCTTCTACACGCTGTGTCGTGTGATCACCGACGACGCGGAGCTGACGCGCGCGCGGCTGCTGCTGCTGCAGGCGACGCAGGCGGTGCTGGCGAGCACGCTGGGGCTGATGGGCATCAGCGCGCCCGACCACATGTAAAATCACTCGCCGTGGTCACGCGCGGTGAGGGGGGAGCTCCGGCGTGTCGTGCCGGCGGAGACTGTACCCGCTTCGCGGCGGCGAAGCGCGGAGCGGCGCGTCATCGGCTGTGGACGGCCCTGCGGGCCGGGGGACCCGCCCGCCTGCCCCCTTTCATGCGAGGGGCTGCGCCCTTCGCGCTCTCCGTCGGAGCCAGCAAGCGCTACCGAGGACCACGGGCGGAGCGCCATCCCGACGTCACAGGGTTAGCGGGCGCGCAGGCAAGCGCGTCGGCAGGCAGCAGTGGCGTGAGCGGCAGTCGCCGCTCGTCTCGACACCCCAGGGCGGCGCTACGGAGCGCGCCGCACGCTCAGGCTACTGGGGCGCGCTCCCGTTCGCTCCAGGCCTGCACCGCGAGCACGCAGAGCGCGGCGACGACGGCGGCGAGCGTGGCAAGCGCGGGGAGCAGCTGCGCGTCGGTGGCGCGCGGGTCGCGGCCGCTGCGTGAACCGCGGTCGTCGGCGTCAGACGAGGCCGGGGACGAGGAGCGCGCAGACGGCGAGCGCCGCTCCGTGCGCGAGGAGCGTGCGCGCCATCGAGCCCTCCCTGGCTCTGCCCGCCCGCGCAGCGATGGCGGCCCGGTCGCAGGCAACGCTATCATCGAGCGGTCCGCCCGCCCCTCGACAGAACCCCGATGCCTCGCGGGCGAGGCCCCCGGTGGCGTCGCGAAGGGACCGCACCGTGACCGAGCGCGTATTCTCGGGCTTCCGGGTGACCGGGGAGCAGCACATCGGGAACTATCTCGGTGCCATCCGCAATTATGTCGATCTGCAGGCGGACTACGACTGCATCTACTGCGCGGTGGACGTGCACTCGCTAACGACGCTGGAGGACGCTCGCCAGGTGGGCGAGAACTCGCTGACCTCGGCGACCGTAATGCTGGCGGCCGGAGTGGACCCGGAGCGGTCGATCATCTTCGTGCAGTCACACGTGCCGGAGGTGATGGAGCTGGCGGAGTACTTCGCGATGCTCACGCCGCTGGCGGTGCTGACGCGGGTGCCGACGTTCAAAGAGAAGGTGCGCCAGCAGCCAGAGAACGTGAACCTCGGTCTGGTCGGCTACCCGGCGCTGATGGCCGCCGACATCCTGCTCTACCGGGCTTCGGTGGTCCCGATCGGGGTGGACCAGGAGCCGCACCTGGAGTTCGCGCGCGAGATCGCGCGCAAGTTCAACGGGCGCTTCGGCGAGACGTTCCCCGAGCCGCGGTCGGTGCACACGACGACGCCGCTGGTGCGCGGGCTCGACGGTCAGTCAAAGATGAGCAAGTCGATGGGGAACCACATCCCGATCGGCGCGAGCCCCGCCGAGACGCGGCGGCTGGTGATGACGGCGGTGACCGACCCGCAGCGCCAGCGACGCACCGACCCGGGCCGCCCGGAGCTCTGCAACGTGTACTCGCTGCACGAGATCTTCTCGCCGGCGCACGTCAAGCACGTCTACCGCCAGTGCACGACGGCCGGCTGGGGCTGCGTCGACTGCAAGTCGCTGCTCGCCGATTCGATCAACGGTGCGTTCGCCGAATTCCGCGAGCGCTGCGCGGAACTGGCGGCTGACCCCGACCGCGTGCGCGCGATCCTGCGCGACGGCGCAGCGCGCGCGTCGGCGATCGCGCGCGAGACGATGGCCGAGGTGCGCGCGCGGATGGGGCTGCTCGCTGGCTGAACGCACGGGCGCGCCGCGCCTGCCCGTCGCGCGGAACGGCCGGCATGCGCTGGCGATTGCGGAGGAGCTCGCGCGTGCGGCCGGCGCGCTCGTCGCGCACGCGGCGACGCAGGCGCGACCGGGGACGCGCAAGGGGCGTCGCAACTGGGTCACGGAGACCGACCACGCAGCGGAGGCGCTGATCCTCGCGGGGCTGGCGCAGGCGTTCCCACACCACGCGGTGCTGGCGGAGGAGTCGCGCCCGGACACGGACCCGGCGCAAGGCTACGTGTGGGTCGTCGACCCACTCGACGGAACGCGCAACTTCGTGTCGGGCATCCCGCTGTTCTGCGTGAACCTCGCGCTGCTGCGCGACGGCGAGGCGCTGCTGGGTGTGACGTACGACCCGAACCGCGGGCTGGCGGTCGCGGGCGGGCCCGGGCGCGGCGTGCGGGCGGGCGGGCGGCGCGTCGCGGCGTCGAGGGTGGCGCGGCTGGAGGATGCAGTGGTGATCGCGGACCTCGGCTTCCGCGCCGCGCGCGCGCGGCTGATGCAGCAGACGCTGCGCGTGCTGCTGCCGGAGGTGCAGGCGGAGCGCACCATCGGCTCGGCGGCGCTAGCGTTGGCGTGGACGGCGAGCGGGCACGCGGACCTGTGCCTGCACGCGGCGCTGTACCCGTGGGACGTGGCGGCTGCGCTGGCGCTGATCCCCGCTGCGGGAGGCACGATCGTCGATCGCAGGGGCGGGCCTGCGCGCATCGGCTCGGAGGGGGTGGTGGCGGGCGCGCCGGCGCTCGTGGCGGAGTACCTCAGGCGCTTCGGGGCGCGGCGCTGGCGCTAAGGCCGCGAGGGGCGCCGCGGCCGCCCGCAAGCTTCGCTGGCAGAGCGGCCGCGGAAGGTGAGGACGGCCCTCCGGTCCGGGGGGGACCCACCCGCCCGCCCTTCCCCAGCGAGGGGCTGCGCCTGGCTGCGCCGCTCACGCTCCCCGTTGGCCGACCCTCGAGCGAACGGCCTCGGCTTAGCCCGGCGAAGCCAACGGCGGGCTCCCGCCAAGGCAAGACAGTCGTTGTCAGCGACGCCAACGTGCCCCGCGCGACGGACCGTCGCCCAGGATCAGCAGGCGGGCCGGAGTGGTGCGACCACCTCGACGACGCGAACTGGCGTTACGCCAGGCTGCGCGCCATCGGACGCGGGTCGGCGCCGGACCAGATCTGGCTGGGGCGGAAGATGCGGTTGCCGGACTCGAGCTGCTCCTTCATGTGCACCACCCAACCCGCGGTGCGCGAGGCGGCGAAGCAAGGCGTGAAGAAGTCGATGGGGATGTCGAGCGCCGCGAACACGCAGCCGGAGAACAGGTCGACGTTGGGCCACAGCCCACGCGGCCCGAGGCGGTCGCCGACAACACGCTCGACGGTGAGCGCGATGTCGTAGAGGTCGCGCTCGCGCTGGCGGGTGATGACCTCGCCGGCAAGGCGCTGGATTACGGCGGAGCGGGGGTCCTTCACGCGGTACACGCGGTGGCCGAAGCCCGGGATCTTGGCGCGCTCGGCGAGCATGCGGTTGACATCGGCCTCCGCGCGCGCGGGCGAGCCGATGTCCATGAACAGGCGCAGCGAGGCCTCGTTGGCGCCGCCGTGGGCGGGGCCGGAGAGCGCGCCGACGGCGGCGGAGATCGCGGTGACGGGGTCTGCCTTCGTGGACGTGACGACGCGTGTGGTAAACGTCGAGGCGTTCCCGGCGCTGTGGTCGGCCTGCAGGATCAGCAACGCGTTCATGGTGCGCTCGTGGAGCGCGGAGGGCTCGGCGCCCGTGAGCATGCGCAGCATCATCGCGGCGTGGGCCTCGCCGGGGCGGGGGCCCTCGTAAGGCCGCCCGGCGACGGCCTGCGCGAGCACGCCGGTGAGGTGGCCGACCTGCCCGATGAGCTGGATGCCGCGCTCCGCGGCGCCCGGGAAGTCCTCCTGGCGCTGGTCGAAGTCGTTGCGCTTCGGGCCGAGCGCGGCGATCGCGCCCTGCAGCGCGAACATCGGGTGCGCGAGCTTCGCGGCCTGGCGGGCGAGCTCGATCTGGCCATCGCTAAGCGCGCGACCGGCCTCGAGCTGCTCGGTGATCTCGGCGAGGCGGCCGGCGTCGGGCAGCTCGCCATCGAAAAGCAGCGCGACGACTTCTTCGAAGCGGCACTGCGCGGTCAGTTCCTCGATGGAGTAGCCGCGGTAGTAGAGCTGCCCGGCCTCGCCATCGACGAGCGAGATGGCGGACTGCGCGATCGGGACGCCTTCCAGCCCGGGGCTCATCGCATGCGTGTCCAGCGCCATCGGTTCCTCCCGGCTACGCCCGCAGTGGCACGCGGCTGCCGCGCCGCAGGCCCTCCGTAGCGCGGATGCGCCCCGCCGCGCATCCTGCGGCCCCGGGCGGCGCCGAGCGCCGGCGCCGAGGCTCGCGCTCGGCGGCATTATAGGCCGCCCGGGCGGCTCGCAGTGATAGGGTTAGCGCGCTACGTGCTGCCGGCCGCGGGCGACTCGTTGCCGACGACGTCGGTGATCGCCTGCTCCAGGATGCGGTAGACATCATCGGCGCTCTCGCGCAGCGCATGGCCGGTGCCGGGTAGCAGGATCAGCCGCTTCGGCTCCTGGGCCCGCCCGAAGATGTCTTCCGAGGCCTGGGGCAGGAGCACGTCGTCGGCCTCCCCGTGCACGAGCAGCAGCGGCTTGTGCAGGCGCTCGACGTCCTGGGTGCCGAAGCGCTGCGAGGACATGGCGACGACGAAGTTAACGAGCGGGGAGAGCTCGCCAGCCTTGATGGCGACGGCGCCGCCGAAGGAGTGGCCGACGAGCACGGCGGCCTCGCCGCCGATGCCCTTGAGGAACGAGCAGCCCGCGAGCGTGTCGAGCACGCACTCAGTGAACTCGCCCGGCTCGCGGTACTGCAGGCGCAGCGAGGTGACGCCCTTCGCGACGAGCGCCTGCGCGAGCCGCAGGTAGACGGCGTCGGCGGGTCCGTCGACGCCGCCGGCGGCGCCGCCGAGGAAGATCACGCAGCCGGTGCGCCCCTCGCAGGGATGAAGGTAGCCGGTAATCTCGCCGCGCGTGGTGTCCAGCCGGAGCTCGAAGCAGCCGGTGATCTCGGTGGGCTGCGCGTGCACGCGCTGGATCGAGATGACGAGGTCGCCGGTGGGGGCGTCGCCGAACGCCTCGCCGCTGCCGCCGTCGCCGCCGGGACCGTCGCCGGTGGTCACGCTCCGCTCACTTCGCGCCGACGCCGGCGCGGCGGCGCGCCACGAAGCGCTCCATGCGGTCCATCGCCTGCTCCAGGTCGTCGTAGGCGGCGGCGTAGCAGAGGCGGATGTGGCCGCGGCCGCTTGCGCCGAACGTGGAGCCGGGGACAACGGCGACGCGCTCTTCGAGCAGCAGCGCCTCCGAGAACGCGACGTCGTCGAGGCCGCTAGGCGTGACGTCGGGGAATGCGTAGAACGCGCCGCGCGGCTCGACCGTCGGCAGGCCCATGGCGACGAGGCGGCTGTGCACGAGGCGGCGGCGGCGATCGTACTCGCCGACCATGCCGCGCACGTCCTCCTCGCCGGAGCGCAGCGCCTCGATGCCGGCGTACTGCGCGGCGGTGGGCGCCGACATCATCACGTACTGGTGCACCTTCATCATTGCTTCGAGCAGCGGCGCCGGTGCGGCGACGTAGCCGAGCCGCCACCCGGTCATCGCGTAGGCCTTCGAGAAGCCGCCGAGCAGCACCGTGCGCTCCTGCATGCCGGGGATCGAGCTGAAGCACACGTGCTCGACGCCGTAGACGAGGCGGTCGTAGAGCTCGTCGGAGATGACCAGCAGGTCGTGCTCCACGGCGAAGCGCGCGATGTCTTCGAGCGCGGCGCGGTCCATGACGGCGCCGGTGGGGTTGCAGGGGTAGCCGATGAGCAGCGCCTTGGTGGCGAGGGTCAGCTTCTCGCGCAGGGCGTCAGCGGTGACGGCGAAGCCGTCGCGCGCGTAGGTGGGGACGGGCGTGTAGCGCGCGCCGGCGAGCAGGATCACGGGCTCGTAGGCGACGTAGCCGGGCTCGGGCACGAGCACCTCGTCGTCGCGATCGACGAGCGCGCGCACGGCGATGTCGAGCGCCTCGGAGACGCCGGTGGTCAGCAGCAGCTCGCGCTCGGGGGCGTAGCGCACGCCGTAGAGCCGCTCCAGCTGGCGGCTAAGCGTCTCGCGCAGCTCGATGAGCCCGTAGTTGCTCGTGTAGCCGGTGTGGCCCGCGAGCACGGCGTCCGCGGCGGCGCGCGTGATCTGGTCTGGAGTGCTGAAGTCTGGCTGACCGACGGCGAGCGAGATCACGCCGTCCATGGAGTCCAACAGCTCGAAGAAGCGGCGGATGCCGGAGGCCGGCAGCGCCGCCACGGTCTGCGAGATCGCGCCGCGGTGCGCGCGGTGCGTACCGTCGAGCGGAGCGCGCTCGCCGCCGGGCGCGGTCACGAGGGCATCGCAGCGGCGGCGACGGCGCCGGGGCGCCGGAGGTGCCAGTCCGTCACGGTGGCGTACGCGTGCGCCGCGCGCAGGATGGTCGATTCCTCGAAGGCGCGGCCGATCAGCTGCATGCCCACCGGCAAGCCTTCCGCGAAGCCGCAGGGAATGCTGGCGGCCGGCAGACCCGCGATGTTGACCGGGAGCGTGAAGAGGTCGGACAGGTACATCGCGAGCGGATCGCCGAGCTTCTCGCCGAGCCGGAACGCGACGCCCGGGGTGGTCGGCGTGAGCAGCAGGTCGTGCGTGGCGAGCGCGGCCTCGAACTCGCGGCGGATGAGCGTGCGCACCTTCTGCGCCTTGAGGTAGTAGGCGTCGTAGTAGCCGGCGGAGAGCGCGTAGGTGCCGATCATGATGCGGCGCTTAACCTCGTCGCCGAAGCCGCGGTCGCGCGTCTGCTCCATGTCGTCCCACATGCCGGGGCCGTCGTGCGCGCTGTAGCCGTACTTGACGCCGTCGTAGCGCGCGAGGTTCGCGGATGCTTCCGACGGGGCGATCAGGTAGTACACCGGCAGCGAGGCGCCGACCGAGGGCAGCGACACGTCGCGGTCGATGCGCGCGCCGAGAGCGGCGAGCTGCGCGAGTGCAGCCTCGACGGCCTCGCGCACGCCCGGCTCGAGCCCTTCGCCGAGCAGCTCGCGCGGCACGCCGACGCGCAGGCCCTCGATACCACGGGCGAGATCGGCGGTGTAGTCGGGAACCGGCAGCGGCGCCGTCGTCGCGTCGAGCGGGTCGTGCCCGGCGATGGCGCCGAGCAGCAGGCCGAGGTCCTCGGCGTCGCGCGCGAACGGGCCCACCTGTTCGAGCGACGAGGCGAAGGCGATGACGCCGAAGCGGCTGACGCGGCCGTAGGTGGGCTTGAGGCCGAGGATGCCGCAGAGCGCGGCGGGCTGGCGGATCGAGCCGCCGGTGTCGGTGCCGAGCGCGAGCGGCACGCCGCCCGCGGCGACGGTGGCGGCCGAGCCGCCCGACGAGCCGCCGGGCACGCGCTCGAGGTCCCACGGGTTGCGGGTCGACCCGTACGCCGAGTACTCGGTCGAGGAGCCCATGGCGAACTCATCGAGGTTGGCCTTGCCGACCATCACGGCGCCGGCCGCGCGCAGCCTGGCGACGACCGTGCAGTCCACGATCGGGCGGAACCCGCGGAGCATCGCAGAGCCGGCAGTCGTCTCGGCGTCGCACGTGGAGAGCAGGTCCTTGACGGCGATCGGGATGCCGGTGAGCGGGGCGGCGTCGCCACGGCGCAGGCGCTGGTCGGCGGCCTCGGCCGCTGCGAGGGCAAGCTCGGGCGTGAGCGTGATGTAGGCGTGCAGCGCGGGCTCCTGCGCGCGCACGCGCGCGAGCGTTGCCTCGGCGAGGGCGCGAGCGGTGACGGCGCCGGCCCGCAGCGCGCAGGCCTGCTCATGCACGGGGGCGTCGAGCAGCGCGCCGGGGGTGGGGTCTGCGCCGTCGGCCATGCGCAGCTATTCCAGCACGGCGCGCACGCGCAGGAAGTCACCCTCGCGGCGCGGGGCGTTGGCCAGCACGAGCTCGGCGCCGGCGGTGGGGCGGGGCTCGTCCGCGCGCTCGACGGTGGTGAGGTCGAAGGTCTGGGCGGTGGGTGGAACCCCGTCGGTGTCGTATGCGTTCAACGACTGGAAGTGTTCGAGGATCGTCGACAGCTGCTCGCGGAGCCGGTCGGCTTCGGCGTCAGAAAGGCCAATGCGCGCGAGGCGGGCGATGTGCCACACCTCGGAATGCGAGAGCGCCATGATGGCTCCTCTAGCTGGCGTGTGAGTAACTATAGGCTGCGAGGTGCAGCCACGCACCCGGCCTCGTGCGCCGTCGCGGCAGCGACGCGCGAAGCGTCCGCCGGCGGAGGTAACGTCCATGCCCGGGGATCGTTCCAGCGCGGCCGTCCCGCCGGACGCCGGGGCGCCGGCTGCGCCGGAACTGCCGGACGGCGCGCCGGACGCGGCGCGGCTGGGCAATCCGAGCTTCGTGTGGCGCTCCGGCCAGGAGCGCCGGCTGGCGATGATCGAGCGCTTCGCGCGGCTCGAGGGCAGGCGCGTGCTAGACCTGGGGTGCGGCGTGGGCGAGTACGTG
>Ga0194132_10008217_pt1 | contig 15043 bp, 15 predicted proteins | sample TA2KigOf80mmetaG_FD_148612 | JGI IMG/M metagenome (GOLD analysis project Ga0194132, IMG submission 148612) | Freshwater microbial communities from Lake Tanganyika, Tanzania - TA2015054 Kigoma Offshore 80m | ecosystem: Environmental > Aquatic > Freshwater > Lake | place: Tanzania: Lake... | reverse complement strand
GAGACTCTACTAAAACTCCGCCAGAACCCATGAATGGATCAAATATAGTCTTTTTTGGGTCCTGAGCATATTTTTCAATTAAACGCTTGGCAATTTCCGGATGCATTCTTGCAGGATAAAGATGAAATCCATGAGAATAATTCTTTGTGCTAAATTTTAAAAATGTCCAATCTTCTTGTGATTTTGTTTTCAAGTTATCCATTTTTGGATCTTCTCCTGAACTATTAAAATTGAACTTAAATATAATATCAGGTTATTATGATATTACGTTGGGTATCAACATGGAGTTCACAAAACAGCTATCCGCTAGTGAAGCAAAATACAAGTACATGGGGTTAACAAAAAAATTAAGAGAAGAATTTCCTGAAAAAGATATTCCATTTAAGATGAAATTTAAAAACAAATCGTACAGTATGAAAGTTAATAATAAGAATTGTATTATGTTGACTCAGCTATATGAGATATATCAATTCAAAGAAAATGATCAGATCAGACTAGTTACCAAGAATGGGATAGATTTTGAGCTATCAGTCACAAGTTAGATTAGATCTTAAGAAATAGTCATGAATAACATTTGAGAAATCAATCCAAAACATTGAATCACTGTAATTTCTGTATAATTGCCTCATAGAGAGGCTCATCTATGTCTTCGTTGATTAATTCTGAAATGAATTTGTTAGGGCTATTCATCCAATCAAGTAAAATTTGTAGGTGTTCGAGAAATGTAGCAAAGGTATCTCTTGATGGATATTCTAGACCCCAACCAAATTTTCCAGTGTTGATATTATCTCTCAAAGCAACATACACTACGCACACACTGATACGATCTTCAGAGATATTATCCAAAACAGATAACATTTTTTTGTAAACAGTAAGCTGTCTTTTGTGCTCTGCAGAGGCATCATTTTTTTTGTTTGTTTTAAAATCAACTATCAGGTATCCTGAATCATGTTTGAATAATGCATCTAATTTTCCTGTAAACATAAGATTAGGCCCAGGCTGTCCAGTAATTGTTTCAAGGGAGACTTTCATATTTCTTTCAATATCGACAAGCTGAAGACCCGGAAATTTTTTCTCCAGTTCTGTCTTTGCAGCAAGACTATTTTTAACAGCTAATAGAATATTTCCAGTATAAGAAGATAGATTTGTCTTATTCTGCAAAACATTTTCAATTGCTATATGTGCTTCTCCTCCAAAATCCAGTGATGAGTTTGTAAAGGGCATTTTAATGATATATTTTTTCATAAATTCATATGGTTTGATAATAATTTTGCTAAACGAGAGTTCTTCCATATTTTTAAAATAATTTTGAATATACTGTGTTAACCAATCATCTTCCCCTTCAAGCAAATCTTGTGATTCAGGAATTTTTTGTGCAAGAAATAGTGAATATGCCTCAGAGAGACGATGATTTTGCTCATTACCAAAATCATCATCCTCAGTATCATTTGATTCATACTGAGATAGTTTTTGAATGTGATATTCTGTTGAGTTTGAATCATTTGTGATGATGAATAATTTTTCTCTCGCTCTAGTGAATGCGACAAAATCAACTCGGAGTGACTCTTCAAGTATTTCATTAGATATGTTGATTTGGTGTGATGAAAGAATAGACGATACTATCATGTCAATAAAGCTAGTTTTTTTCGTAGTTTTTGGTACATAGATGACAATATCAAACGCTCTTCCTTTTGCTTTGTGAACAGTGGTAAGAGTAATTCTTGATTCATTACTAGTCGATACATAAGATTCCTCTCCAATTTGTAAAAAGTCTTTCAGCCCATCAAGTGTTGGAGTTTGATATGTAAGATATTCTTCTATTTGCTCCTTGACAGAAACAGCAGTTGAATACCACTCCGCACCCTTTGAAACACATAATGGTAAGATTATTTTTTTGAAAATTTTATCAAGTTCATCTCTACTCATATCTATATTCCATTTTTTTATGACATCAAGTTTTGTTTGATCATTTTTCTTGTATGCTGATGAAAATTCGAACGCTTCTTTTAATGTAAAAGGCGAGAAAACAGTTAATGCAGCATTAATTTTTTCTTCAATCTTTTCAGATATTGATCCTATCAGATATGTTATAATCTCTGTTTTTGCATGTTTTGTGGTTGCCTGAGAGGATGATGAAGAATAAGAGATATTGTTATTATCTAAGAATTTAGAGATTTCAATTATCTGAAAGTTATTTCTGGTAATAATTCCAATTGTTTTATCATGATTATTTTGTATAATTTCAAAAATTGTTCGCATAACGGCAGGTGTGGAAATAATTTTTGGTATTTCTCCACCAGCTTTGGATGTAAATGAATTTAGTTCATCTGCATATAATTTACTATTACTAGTTCTAAGTAGGAAATTAGCTTTTGAATAGTCAAGAATTTGCTGTGTGCTTCTCATATTCAAAGTTAGGAGTTTTTTTTCACACTTTTGGGCAAATGCTAAAAAGTTCTTTACGGAGCCTCCTTGAAAACCGAAAATGGCTTGCTTTGCATCGCCAACCAAAAATAGAGTTTCGCCGATCATATCCGTAATTTTAGCCTCAATATCGTTCATATCTTGCATTTCATCAACTAGGACATATTGGAATTTTTTACTGGTAAAGTTATCTTTGAACATCAATAACATATCAGAATAATCAATAGCGTTCTTTTTTGAATCTTCATAGTATTTGTATGCAGCAATAAAATATTCTAGAAAGGAATTTAGTTCATCAATACTATACTTGGTTTTTGATTGTCTATGTAACGGTTCTAGTAAGGTCTTGACTTTGTTTATTTCTATATCCTTATACAAAATACCAAAACTTTTGATGTATCGAATCGCATTTTCGGTTTTTGGGACAATTTCGGAGATTATGTAGTCTTTGCCATAATTTAGAGCTCTATTTTTTTCAAAACTTTCCAGTATAGAGTACCTCATCAAGTTATTACCCACAATGTCACCAGTTACAAATCCATTATCTACTAGGTAATTGTATGCAAAGCTGTGAAAAGTGTGGATATGTAATTTCATAATTTGCGAATCGGGTATTTTTTTTTCTATTCCTATTTCGTAAATTTTGTCAAACATTTCCTTTTTTGCTTTCTCAGTATAGGTGATGCATAGAATGTCTTCAGGTTTGACTCCATTTTCAAGAAGAAGTATCACTTTATGTGAAAGTGTGGTTGTCTTGCCCGTACCGGGATTAGCTATGACTATAGTGTTTTTTTTAGTTTCTAGTATGTCAATTTGTTCTTTCGTTAGATTAACTAAGGATGACATACTTTTTCGTGATAATACATTTGGATCACTCATATTTGAATTGACCATAATTTTGTCTATTTACTGACTTGGAACTTTCCATTTGATGTTTTTAATCAGTAATAATCGTAATACTTTTTTATTTTGGACAAGGGATTCCAGTTTTTTTATAAAAACTAAATACAGCCCCATAATGTCCCCGTCATAGTTAATTTTTTTAAAGGCTCTTCCAAGAAAATAACTCCGGATAAAGGAGACACAGACATAAACTGATGTTATGGCAAGATTTGCAATTATTGGGTCTTTTTGAATCCAGCCCGCAGACATTGGAAGAATAATTATTCCAATTATTAGACCGATCGGATAACCGCCAATAGAATTTGTTGCTGCCTCTATTAATCCAGTTTTTTTACTCTGTAAATTATGTGACAAATTAGATACCTAGTCCAGATTTACTTCTAGGTTTGGTGGAAATTGTATTTACAAATTTCAATACTATGTCTATTCCTTTTTTCACATCTGTAAGAAAATTGTTGATTTTTTTTCTCTGGTTTAGTTTTTTTTGCAGTTTTACATTAAGCCAAAATTCCATAGTGGAGAATAATCCAAATCCATACGGAGTTGTAGAAATAGATTCTCTGAGATTGGTCATGTCATAATGTCTAACTAGAATTCCATTTTTAACAAGCCATTGACATATTTCATATTTTACTTCATGACCGCTAATTTTGGAATTTTCTTCTAAATTTTGTATTTTCTTGTAAAAATCTAGTGATTCTTTTCCATTTTTGGTTGGAGCATATTTTTTTGATTTTCCATCATGAATCTCTACAATCCAACCAAGTTTTGCTAGCTCTAGTGTGTATTTTTGATAGTCAACTTGCAATGTTTATCCCTCCATTTGTAGATGTTAAAAATTTGTTTAGGTGAATTAGAAGGATTTGCAGCAGACCAAATCGCATGTAATCAATTATCAGATAAATCATTATTATTCCAAATAGTATCGCATCTCTCTTTTTTTGATTCATTTTTAACATTGGTTTGAATAATTTGTATTGTATGGATGAGAATTTGGAGAGGAATTTAGAGTCTTTTTTGTTTTTTCTCCAGTATCTAATCGAGTATGTATCTATTGCTTTTCGAATAATAGAGTCTAATCTTGAGAATGCAATCAAGTGTAATTGAATTATCTCTTTTCCTATTACCAAAACAGTAATCACTACATAACATGAAAATAACAGGAAGATGTTATGTTGTAGAATTTTATCTATTGAATTCTCGAGTGATTGTACAAGGGATATGGTTTGACTTGCCAGGAAAAATGAGAGGATTATGATCGCTTTTCCACCTAAAAGTACTGCAGGTCCAAAGTTCCTTTCATTGCTCATTTTCCTTATGGATGCTATCCTATTTTTTATGTAGTTCAATTGATTCTTGCCTTCCCTTTTACTATTCCCAGCCTTTTGTTATAATCACTAAAATACCGAATTAATTTCTCTAGTATATCGAATTTTAGTAGAATGCAATTTCTATGATCATTTTTATCGTGAATCAACAATCCAAACTTTCCTTGCATATAATCAAGATCAAGAATTTGCATTTACATCACTCCGGATATGTTAAATGAGCTTAATTTTTGGAATAATGACTCGGGTGTGTTACGTTGTTGAATTCTTCGTGACATAGGGCATTATTATTTTTGATAGTATTATGTATCAGCACACCAGTATCACTACTTTCCATACTATTTTTGATGCCTATGATACATGCGTATATTCAAGGTGGGGTTAGAACAATTCATTAATTCAAATGAAACATATTTTCAATTGTATCTATAGTAAAGATACTACTGATAATTATCTTAAATCTTTGAAATTTGAAAATTTTGCATGCGATGGATGAGAAATCGGAGTTATCAATGGTAACATGTAAGAAATGTGGAAAAAAAGGTCTTTCATGGAAGTATACAACGATAGGGTACAGACTCTGCGATAATATTGGAATGCACGAGTGTGATAAAACGATTAAGAATTATAGGAAAAACAAATCCAATATGTGATAACTTTTTAGTTAAAGATCATATCTTAATCAGATGAAATATCGTTTCTTCTGTAATTAGAAGTGGTTCTAGATTTGGAAAAGCCGAAATGATCTCAAATTCAAGGTCCTGGTCAAAATACGTGATGAATAAATGATCTCCCTTAACAAAAGGAACTCCTTTTAATTCGTCAGATAGATATGCCAAGTCAATATGTGAATGAGAAACCAGCGGGCGAATCGATACAATCTCTGCTTTTGATGGCGATGATTTTTTTAGTGTGATTTTTTCACCATTAGTGACACCCGCATTGTTTTGGATCTCATTGGTCATTCCAATGACACCTTTATCACAATATCCTGGAAACAAAGGAAGACATATTGCGGTGGTTTTTTTCTTTCCAGATAATTCTACAACATCGCCGGAAACAGCATTAATTGTCTTAAATGACCTAGAATCAATTCTAATCCTATTTCTCTTCTCATCACGTTCGTATCCTTCAATTACGGTTAGTTCTATGCTGGATTGACCCATACAGGTTAGTTTTTTACATGCTTTTAAATTTTCTTCATAAAGTGTTATTTAGTAATAGTATCATTAATTGAATACTTTGAATTTACTTGTCAATCCCAGAATTCACATTGCCCCCGTAGGATTTGAAATTGATCGAGTTGTCATCCCGCCCATACAGAACAGAGCTGATTTGGTTTATCTCCTTGTCCACAGTAACGTATCTTCTGACAAATCTACCAAGTATTACGAAAAAATCAAGGAAATTTTGAAAAAAAATAAGATACAGATAGAGACAGTATATGCAGATAGAAACAATCTACTTGAAATTGTAAAATCAGTTAAAGAGATAATCATCAAACATCGTAAATCTGAAATTTTCATTAATGTTTCAAGCGGCTCAAAAATTCATGCAATAGGATGTATGATGGGTTGCATGATTTTTGATGACAGAAGAAACCTTCATCCTTATTATGCCGAAGCTGAAAAATACCCCGCTTTCAAAGCTGATGAGCAACAAACCTATGGAGTAAAGGAAACTCATCCACTTCCAACATATCAAATGCAGACACCAAAACCAGAACTAATTCAGGCCTTGGTAATCATCAAGCAGCATGGAGAAATTAAGAAAAGTGAGTTAGCAGATATCGCTGTAAAAAAGAAGATCATTACTGTAAATTCATCTGAGAACTACAAGATGGCTAGATTCACTTCATTAGATAAAAACATCATAATCCCACTCAAAAATATTTGGAAATTTGTAGATGAAAAAAAAGTTGGTAGAAATCGATACATTTTCCTCACTGATGATGGAAAGCTAGCGTCGCAGTTTCTCTTTTAATGTATTAAAAGAAATATTTCTCAAATAGTATCCAAAGTATAGATAGTATTATCCTTAATTTTATAATTTTGAAAGATATATTTTTTGTATGATAAATTCAGAAATAAAAAGAAAATCTGAGAAAAAAAAGAAATTCGTGGGGGGTTTGTGCAATTGAGTAGAACATCTACCATAACAAACAACGAACTCCTCGATTATATCGAGGTCAACATCGAAGATTATTTCATAGAAAATGTTCCTACATATGTAGAGACCCGCAATGAATTTGCAATCTATGATGGATTATTACAAAGCAAAAAACCACTTTTGATTCGAGGTCCTAAAGGAATTGGAAAAACACTCAGCATTGCAAGCTGGGTTTCCCAGAGACCAAAAATCCCTTTTATCCAGTACGACTGTAGTGAAGGGACAAAGGAGAGTAATCTAATTGGTCGCTCTATTATCCACAAGGATGGAACTACACCTTTTAAGCTCGGTGTCATACCAACTGCTATAGAGCTTGCTAACAAAGCAAAGGCTGCAGTTTTGTGCTTGGAAGAAATAAGCTCCTTACCTCCTGCAATGCAAAAGCTGCTAAACCCGCTCCTTGATTGGAGAAAGGGTTTGTTTATCGAACAGTTGAACAAAAGATTCAGTCTTGACAAGGATGCAATACTAATAGTGTTTGCAACTACAAATCCAAGTAGTACTGGGGGTGTCTTTGAGCTAAACCAAGATCTCAAGAGTCGCTTTGCAATAATGAGCTGGGATTATCCAATAACGAGTCAAGAAACTGCAATGCTAGAATGGTTTGGCATACCAAGTGATTTTGTAACAGGATTGCTAAAGCTAGCAAATGAGACACGCGCACTAGAGAAAAAAGGGGATATAGAGTATGGCATATCCACCAGAGATATCGCAGATGCACTAGATATGTACAGAAGTTATAGTAAAACTTCTGGTATTGATCCAAGGCAACTAGTTCTGGAACTCAAAGTGCTAGGGAACTACGATGACGCTGACCAGGTCAATACAATCATGTCCAGAATAGAGAGTATTTTTGGAAAATCAATATTTTCCCAAAAGGCAGTGGATAAATAGTGTGGCTTCAAGCCGGTACAGACCTGAATTTTGAGGAAGAGTCCAAGTATGAGATTCTAGCAAATACAGTTTCATTGGTAGAGCAGCTCAAGGGAAGAAAAATTAACTATTCCTTTGAGAATACTGAAATCACCAGTATGCAAAAATCTGCTGGTAAATACATAGTAAAGGTATCAATTAGACATGATGGAGTAAGTCCAAAGACCAAGTTAGAGAGAGAGCTTGCAAAGATAATTTTTGATTCTCCTTATGAAAGATTTTTGGAGTTAGTAAAAAAAATGAGAACCGATGGGAACACTGAACAAAGAATGGTTTTTCTCAAATTCATTTTCATGATTTTTGAATGTCTTGAGACAAGAAGAGTAGAGTCATGTTATGGGGAGATTTACAGAGGTGCAAATGAGCGATTCATCGAAGCTCGATTTGAGGATGCAAAAAGATTCTTTCCAGGATTACCAATCCCCCATGATCCAATTGATGCTCTAAGAATGGCAGGATTTGATCAGAGTGAAATCGTTTTGAAAAGTGAGTTTCCTATAGCACAAGAATATATCAAGGCAGTGGAACTAACTGGAAAAAAAGGTGGCATGGACCTTGCAATAATGTACTGGGAAAAAGTAGTTCAGCCTTTTCTAGAAAAAAAATTTTTGGAAAACCAGCGAGCGATTAAAGGGGATGGTTCAAACAATGATGAAAAAGGTAATTCCAAAGATACATCAGAAATTCAAGAAAAAATGAAGGTTATGCAAGAGGAAATGTCGAATGTCAGAGATCCTAATACAAAAAAAATACTCAAAAATGCCATGGAAGATCTTAATACAAAATCACTTAACGCAGCAAATAATGAGGAATTATCAAAGCTTGTTACAAAACCATTAAGGATTTGGTCTGAGCAAAGGTCAGATTTTGCCAAAAAATATGCAGAACTTAAAGAATCAGGTAAAACAGAAATTGCCAAAATAGAGCAACAATTAGAGCAGCTTTCTAACAATCAAATTCGTAGCAAATACAGCTGGGATGGAATAAAAAAAGGAATAATCGAGATAAAGCCAACATCAGGTAAACCAGAAAAATTCAACACGAACATTGCGATAAAGTTAAAGAATATTTTCAAGCGAATTCAAGGAGGCATAAATTACGAAATTGATTCTGTTGGAGACGATATTGATGTAGAGTCATATATTGATTACAAAATCAACAGATCTGGAAATTTTCTAAGAGGTACTAGAGCCTATGTGGGATTTGACATTGTAATTGCCATAGATGAGAGTGGTTCTATGGAAGAGAAAATTCCTATAGCAAGAAGAATGTGTGCCACACTTTACGAATCTATATCCGCTCTACCAAACGTTCGTATGACCATAATAGGTTGGACTGGAAATGAAAATATTTGTATAGTAAAAAAAATTACCAAACCATCTGAAATTAGCTCGCTAAATGCATCAGGGTTTACACCTATGGGAACAGCCATTTGGTACTGCAACCATTTAATCGAATCCCAGACTAGTCCTAAGCGATTATTCATTTTAATTACTGATGGAGAACCTAACACCGACAAAGATTTGGATATTGGGAAAGAGGGAGTTCGACAAATGAGGAAAAGAGGAGTCATTTGTAATGGAATTTGCGTGGGTGACCATGGAGATACTTACTTTAAAAAATTAAAGAGGATTTTCGATGATGAAACAACCTGGTGCACTAGTTTTGATGAAGTAGATGATTTTCTGAGGAAGAAAATTAGCAGACAGATAATTAGTTATTTAAAAAAATCTGAATAATGATAAACGATTTCAAAAAATAACACAGTACGAAAAAGTAATCAGTAAATTATTATTTTAATAGAAAAGTTCTAAGAGGACTATAATGTCTAGGAAATTTTTATACCATATTTAAAATAAGAATTTTACAAATTTTGATTTCGTCAGGATTGAAAAAATAACATACATCAAGTTTATTTCACATAATAAACCAAAATGTCTAGTCTTGAATTTCAAAGGGTATGGAGTTCATTTAAAAGATGTACATCTTTATGTTGGAGAGGACTGTGGATACGTCTTATTAGAAAAAATATTTGATGTAGTACAAGAACTACGAATATGTAGTCCATGGATATCCAAAAAATACATCGAAAAATTAATCGATATTTCTAAAAGAGATATATCGATTTTCATAATCACTTCTGATGATGAAAATAACTCGGAGTGCCTGGATTTATTAAAATTTCAAGATAAAATAAAATTTAAAATTCAGAGTACGAGTTTTGTCCATTCAAAAATTTATATCATTGATAAAGAACTCGCCATAATCGGTTCAGCAAATCTAACTTATACAGGATTAGAATCTAAACAGAATAACTATCTAGCATGCATTTATGACAGAACCGGTGTAGATGATATGATAAATGTATTCAACGATTTGTATCGTAAGAAAGGATTTTAATGAGTACTGTAAATTATAGAAAAATCATTGATATAAAATTTAATGACAAACCAATTTCTGTTAAAGGTCTAGTTTCAGAAAAAAGTCAAGTGAATCCAAATGGTGGAAAATCTAAAAAATGTCCTGTATCTACGGCAAAATTGTGTGATGATACAGGTCACATTATGATAACTTTCTGGAATAATGATGCATATGATATTATGGATAATAATTATATCGAACTCACCAACGGTTATTGCAACATCGTTAATGGAGAATTAAACATTACCGCCGGGAATTATGGAAAAATCAAAATCATCAAGGATCAAATAATTTGTAAAAAAGTGAACAATCCGAGTCTTTTCACAGAAATTGGAAAAATTAATTCTCCTATGAAGCGTGTTTCTGTGAAAGGAAAAATTTCTAAAAAACAAATTATTCATAGCAAGAAAGACAAAAGGTGTATGGTAACATTAACTGATGACACTGGTGAGATACTCGCAACACTTTGGCGTGATGATGTGGAAAATTATGACAATGGGGATGAGATCAGCATTATTGATGGATACGTAATAAAACATCCATCTGATGAAGGTTACATCGTTACTGCTGGTTTTCATGGTAAAATTATAGGTAAAGGTTTTGACAGTGGTAATGTTGGTGAGATTTAAAACCATCAAAATCACTTTAAGTTTATGACTATCTTTAAACCAAATTTAGACGGCTTTAATTATGACAATAATAAGAAAAAGATTCTAACTGATATTGTAAATGAGATCAATAATGGAACTAAATTCATTATTTTAGAAATTCCCACAGGTAATGGTAAGAGTTGGATTGCTGCTAAAGTTGCCTTATGGCTCAAAGATGCATGTATTATCTCACCTGACACAAAACTACAATCACAATATATTGCAAATTTTTCTAATTTTATGGTCAGTGTCATGGGTAAGAAAAACTTCCAATGTATGCAATTACATGATTCTAAAGACTGCTCATACGGAGATTGTAAACCCAAGGGGAGTTTGGAGAATTGTGAATATTTGTGTAATGAATCAGATTTTATTATATTAGAAAAAGGAACTGAAAATGAGATAATTCATTTGAGGCAGGATAAAGAAGTTTGTTCTTATTGGAAACAAAGAGAAGTAGGGGAATTATCGAGTTTCCCAGTTTATAATTATAACATGTATCTATCGACAAAAATAGAAGAAAAAGATCCAATGAGATTTTCTAGATTCCGAAAAGTTCTGATTTGTGATGAGGCGGACCAGCTTGAGGATAAGATCGTAGATTATTTATCATTAGAGATTACAGATTCCGACATTAAAGAATTGAACGACGCGGATATTATTAATGATTTTAAGAAAATAGAAATCGATACCAAAATATCTGATATTAGAGATCTTCTAATAAAAATAATTACTAAACTTGAACTTATACTAAAACTTCAAGAAGAACACATAATTTGTTCTAAATATTTATCATCATTAGAACACATTAAAAAACATGAGGAGTTTGAATGTAAAAAACATACTAAAAGAAGAGTCAAAAAATGTCCGATATGTAAGAAAAGTTATGATTATATCGAAACTATGGACTGCTACAAATGCCAAAACCATAAACCTGTTAGGGATGGGCGAGTATGTGATGAAAACCATTTCAAATTCAACCAAATTTATCGAAAGAATGTAGAAACAAAACTCAATTATTTTAAAAGAATCTATGATCAAATTAGCATAAATCTGAGTGACTATTCGATTTCAGAAATAGAAGTCGATCCTGTTGGTCATAAAACTGTCAATTTAATGACATATGGAGTCCGTAGAATTGCACAAAAAATTTTTAAAAATTTTGAACATGTTATCTTTATGTCATCCACTATAGACAAGGAATTATTCACTAAAACAATGGGAATAACTACGCATTCAAAAAATATGGGAATTGAATTCAATATTCCAGATAGCAGTTCAAAAATTTCAGCAAAGAAAATACTCCATGATGAGTATAACCAGAAATACCAAGAAATATTCTCGAAATATGGGGATTATTTTTATAAATTTGATTATCAGGGCATTGAATTTTATGCAGGAATTAATGATTTCATACCAAACGATTCACATTTAGTCAAAAATGAAAAAGGAAATATTATAACTTATAAAGTGAATTTGAGCGATATTGAATCTATAGATATAATGAATAATAAAAATAGTTCATTTTATCAAACCTATCCCAATCCAATTCCCATTAACAGTCGTATAGTTAAAAGAGATTATGTTGGATATTTGAATGAAAATAACAAATTTGATTTAATGGATGTGTTTGTGAAAAAAATTGATAAAATTCTTAATGACCATAAAAATGAAAAAGGTATCATACATGTTACTAGTTATGACTACCAACGAATACTAGTTGAGAAGTTATCTGATAAAAATATAGCTAGACTTGAAATTATTCTAAAGGATGAAAAATTATATAATCAAAATAGACTCAAACTAACCAACAATTATGATACAATTGATGAATTACTAGAAAATCACAAGAGTTCAAAAGAACCGCGAGTAATCATATCTCCAAGCTGTTGGTTAGGCGTTGATCTTAAAGATGATTATAGTAGATTTCAAATAATCCTCAAAGCACCTATTTTGCCAAGAAATGATGCAATTAGAGAAAAAATCAGAAAAATGGGTACTGACGGTGAAAAATGGTATGACCTCAAATGCGCGTATAAATTAGTACAAGGATGTGGAAGGAGTATTCGAAGTGTAAATGATTCTGCTGTTACCTATCTTTTAGATGCAAACTGTGAAAAATTGATAAAAAATGATAATTTAAGACCATGGTTTATTGATTCAGTAATAAATATTTAAAAAAATTTAGATCTTTTTTGGTTTGTACTTCCAAAGAAATATCACAAATACAATTGATATTGCAGTCATGAGATAAACGACGACTTTATTGTATCTGTATTTCACTGTAAATGTAAAGACGAGAGCTGAGAAGATGAAATTAGTTAGCTTTTGCCAGTCAGGAACTGCCATAACTACAATTATGGTGCACAAAATGTGTAAAGTCCAATATATTCCCCAAACAATGGGCTCAAAACCATTTAGTGGTCTATCTATTTTTTTTATTACGACTTCTCCAAATTGTCTCCAAAATGTATCCGAATTGGAGAATTGTTGACCATGGTTAGTCTTTTTACCATTTTTGTCGACATCAAAGCAAATGTAATCATGAATTATTGCTATTTTTCTGAGCTTACCTTTGCCATCTCGCTGAAATACTTCATAAAATGAATTTTCAGAATAATTTGTGATCATCGTTGTTTAGCGCTCTCATTCCTGCTATTCATAATACACATGTATGCTGATATTATCTCGGTAGTTTTTTTCGTTGCATCATTAGAATTATTCTTATCAGGGTGATTTTTGAGAATCATTTCTCGGTAGTTGGACCTGATTTGTTCCATTGTTGCGTTTGGTTCTAGTTCCAGAGTTTTGTATGCAGCGGTCAAGTACTCGTTAGCTTGCGAGTAGCCATGTGTATCATTTCTATCTTCGTATTCTTCTTTTGCATTATTTTCTTCATAGTAATCATAAGCATAATTTGAGTTTTCATATGCACTTTTACCAGACTCCCCGTAATTGTAACTCCAATTAGTGTAATTTTTTTGTCTGTCTGATTCGTAACCACGATTCATTTCAGCGTTTTCCTCAAGAACTATTTTGATAATTTCTAAGACTTTACTATAATGTGAGCCCATGAAGTTTTTGTATTTTGAATTATAATCATAAATTACCTTAATTTCTAATTCCTTGATTGTGAAAAATAATCTCCAATCTTCAGTTCCAAGCTTACTTCTCCACCTTTTACCAAAGATTTTTACTGCCTCCGATTCATTTATGCCAAACTTTGCTAGTCTTTTATGAATCAGTGATTCTGACTTGGTTTCTCTATAATTGGTAGAAGTGTAGTCTTTACGGCTTCTATTATTAGATTTTTTTTGCCTAGAGTGGAATTTTGTCGATTTTCTATTTTGTCTTTGCTTTTGATATTCATTACTCTCATTGTAATTACTGGAATAGGATTTTGAGTTATTCGATCTTGATTCCTGGTAACCACCATAGTCATCATAAGTTTTTTTTTCTTCATAATTGTTCCAGTCAGAATAGTCATTGTACTGTGATGAATCAGATTTATAGTGCTGGTATTCAACATATTTCTCATAACACCTTTTACAGTTCGTGACGACTTGTTCAAAATCAGAACCTAAATCTTTTGTGCTATAATTTGCATAATATGAGTACTCAAAAAGTCTTGCAAATTTTGGAATGAGGTACTTTTGCATATTGAGTATCTTATCAGGAGATATTCCAACTGAATAAAGTCTCATGTAAAGCACAGAAATCGAATCCATTTCTCCAAATCCTGAACCAAGCATCAATCCAAGCTCCTCAGAGGATACTCGAGTTTTTTTCAGGATTTTTTTTACCAGGATTTTTGGATCAGTATTTTTTGCATCGTGAAATTCATTTTCGAGTTTTCTCTTGTTGACTCGGTTTCTATATTCAAAGATTTTATTTCTTTTTGAATAAACATACCACAAAACAAGAATTGGAATTGTGATATACCAATACATTACAGCAAGCGCAATTATTACAAGAATGAGTACTAAAGCCGCCAAAATCAGAGGTAAAACCATAGAATTCTGAATTAAACATAATAATTTAGGAACAGATCAATAGTATAGCTACTTTGGATACTAATTTCAGTATCATGCCTTTATTATGCGAGAGTCGCATAATATATTTATTAAATTGCGAATCTCGATTCTTTAAATTTTTTATATATTTGTATCATGCGAGAGTCGGATAATATATTAATTAAATTGCGAATCTCGATTC
>Ga0194132_10008214_pt1 | contig 15049 bp, 11 predicted proteins | sample TA2KigOf80mmetaG_FD_148612 | JGI IMG/M metagenome (GOLD analysis project Ga0194132, IMG submission 148612) | Freshwater microbial communities from Lake Tanganyika, Tanzania - TA2015054 Kigoma Offshore 80m | ecosystem: Environmental > Aquatic > Freshwater > Lake | place: Tanzania: Lake... | reverse complement strand
CTTCGCCGCGCACCGCGATGCCGACGACCGGCGCGGCTGCCGCCCGCCGCGCCCCGTCCGCACCGGCGCCGGTCTCGTACGTTCCCGCTGCCTGCGGCGGCGGCGCGGCTTCGAAACGCTGCAGCAGGCTCTTGAATTCGAGGGTGGAGAACAACGCGGCGAGGCGCGCCGCGTCCGGTTCCTTCCGGACGAGCGCCTCCCAGTCGAGGTCGATGGGGACGTCGCGCACAGCCGTGGCCAAGCGCTTGTTCGCGAGGGCCTGGGCGCCGGACGCGCGGATCTTGTCGCGCAGTTTCGGCGGCGCTTCCTCAACGCGCGCGACGAGATCCTCAACGCTGCCGAACTGCTGCAAGAGCGCCGTCGCCGTCTTCTCGCCGACGCCGGGGATGCCGGGCAGATTGTCCGATGGATCGCCGCGCAGGCCCTTGTAATCGGGGATCCGCGCCGGTTCGATCCCGAAACGCTCCTGGACCTTGGCGTCGTCATAGCGCGTCGTCTCGCTGATTCCGCGGCTCGTCATCAGCACGCGCACGCGATCGGACACGAGCTGCAGCGTGTCCAGATCACCGGTGACGATGACGACGTCGACGTCGCGCGCCTCCGCCCGCGTCGCGATCGTCGCGATGACGTCGTCGGCCTCGAACCCCTCGGCCTCGAAGATCGGGATGTCGAACGCGCGCACGATGTCCTCGACGATCCCGATCTGTGGGCGCAGATCGTCGGGCATCGCCTCGCGGTGGGCCTTGTACCCCTTGTAGTCGCTGTGGCGGAACGTCGGCGAGGGGCGATCGAACGCGATCGCGACGTGTGTCGGCCGCTCTTCGTCGAGCAGCTTCAGCAGCATCGTCGTGAACCCGTAGGCCGCGTTCGTCGGGCGACCGTCGGTCGTCGTGAAGTACGGCAGCGCGAAGAACGCGCGATAGACGAGGCCGTTACCGTCGAGGAGGACGAGCTTCGCGCGCTCGGCGGCGCCCATCAGGCGGTCGTCCTCGCGCCGGCGCCGGGACGCGTCACTCTTCCCACACCGCGCCGTCGCCGAGGATCGCCTCCAGCTCGCGCCGGAACTCCTCGGTCGCCGGCAATCCACGCCGCAGCTGGTGCACTGACTCCCCCTTCATCGTCTGCACGTGCGCGAACGCCGCCCGATCGCCGGTCCGGCCTTGCAGGAAGTCCGAAAGCTGGATGATCTCCTCGGCGGTTGAGACGCGGACGTGCAGCACCTTGCCGCCCGCGCCGCCGTTGCCCCGGACACCATTGCCGCCGTTGCCACGTCCGCCGTCGTCGGCCGCTTTCTCGATCGGCGTGACGTCGTCGGCGAGCAGCTTCACGCGGGCGTCCGTGACGTCGACACGACCGCGGACGACGACGGCGGCGTCCTTCGTCAACGCCTCGCCGACTCTTTCGAACGTCTTCGGCCAGACCATCGTCTCGACGGCGCCGGAAAGATCCTCCAACGTGACCACGGCCATCCGGGCGCCGCTCTGCTTGGTCACCATCGGCTTGAAGTGCGTGACGATGCCGCCGACGACGACCTCTTCGCGATCGTTCATGCCGCTCAGATCGGCGATGCGGTGACGCGTCTTCCGCTCCAGCTGAGCCTGCCACAACCGCACCGGGTGACCCGTGAGGTACAGGCCGAGCATCTCCCGCTCCATGGCCAGCGTCTCGCGCTCGCCGAACGGTTCCGCGTCCGGGAGCGGCGGCGGCGCTTCCTCTTCGGCGGAGAACTGGAACAGGCCCGTCTGCGCTTCGTCCTTGCTCCGTGCCCGCCGCGCCCCGAAGTCGACGGCGCCGTCCAAGCCGGCGAGCAACGCGGCGCGGCTGCCCAGCGAATCGAACGCGCCGCCCTTGATGAGGCTCTCGATGACGCGCTTCGTGACGAGGCGTCCGTCGACGCGGACGCAGAAGTCGTAGAGGGATCGGAACGCGCCGCCGTCGCGCCGCGCCCGCATGACGTCGTCGACGGCGCCGATGCCGACGTTCTTGATTGTCGCCAGCCCGAACCGGATCGTCGTCGGATTGACGGCGGTGAATCCGGACTCCGACTCGTTGACGTCCGGCGGCAGGACGGACAGGCCCATCCGCCGGCACTCCTCGACGTCGAGCCCGATGCGGTCGAGGTTGCCGCTGTCGGCCGTCAGCACCGCGGTCATGTACTCGGCCGGATAGTTCGCCTTCAGGTAGGCCGTGTAGTACGCGATCAGGCCGTAGCAGGCGGCGTGCGCGCGGTTGAATCCGTAGCGCGCGAACGGCTCGAACTGTTCGAAGACCTTGTCGACCGTCTCCTTGGGAATGTTCTGCGCCCGCGCCCCGGCGACGAACTTCTCGCGTTGCGCCAGCAGCTTGTCCTTGATCTTCTTGCGGATCGCGTAGCAGAGCACGTCGGCTTCGGCGAGGGTGTAGCCGGCCATCGCCTGCGCGACGGTCATGATGTCTTCCTGATAGACCATCACGCCGTACGTGTCCTTCAGCACGGGCTTGAGCACCGGATGCAGGTACGTGACCTTCTCCTTGCCGTGCTTGCGCCGGATGTAGGACGGGATGTTCGCCATCGGTCCCGGCCGAAACAACGCGACCATGACCATGATGTCCTGGATGTCGCTCGGCCTCAGCTCCATCAGATAGCGGCGCATGCCCGACGACTCCAGCTGGAACACGCCGGTCGTCTCGCCCGACGACAGCAGCGCGTACGTCTTGGCGTCGTCGAGCGGCAGCTTCTGCAGGTCGATCTCGACGCCGCGCTTCTCGTGGATGATGCGGACTGACGCGTCGAGGATCGTCAGGTACGTCAGGCCGAGGAAGTCGAACTTCAGCAGGCCGATGTCGGCGACGCTCGTCATGTCGAACTGCGTCATCACGACGTCGTCCTTGCCGCGCGTCAAGGGCACGCTGTCGGCGAGCGGGTCGCGCGAGATGATGACGCCGGCGGCGTGCGTGCCGGCATTGCGCGACACGCCTTCCATGCGCCGGGCGAGGTCGACGAGCTTCTTCACCTGCTCGTTGTCCTCGGTCATCTTCACGAGGTCGGCGTCGGTTTCCAGCGCCTCCTGCAGGGTCGCCGTCTGCGGAACGCGTTTGGCGATGCGGTCGACGTCTCCGTAGGACATGCCCAAGGCCCGGCCGACGTCGCGGACCGCCTGGCGCGCCTTCATCGTGCCGAAGGTGATGATCTGGGCGACGTGATCCTCGCCGTACTTCTGCATGACGTAGCGGATGACTTCGTCGCGCCGCGTGTCCATGAAGTCGACGTCGATGTCCGGCAGCGTGTACCGTTCGAGATTCAAGAAGCGGTCGAACGGAAGCTTATAGGCCAGCGGGTCGACGTCGGTGACGCCGCAGGCGTAGAGGACAAGCGAGCCGGCGGCCGAACCGCGGACGGTCGTATAGATCGCGCGGCTACGCGCGAAGTTGACGAAGTCTTGGACGATCAAGAAGTAAGGCGCGTAACCCATCTTGCCGATAACCGAAAGCTCGTAGTCGAGACGCTCCTCGATCTCGCGCGTGATCACCGGATACAAGCGGTTGACGCCGCGCTCGCAGAGGTGCCGCAGGTACGCCTGCGGCGTGAAGCCTGACGGCACGGGAAAGTCCGGCAGCTTCGGCTGATCGAGCTCGATCGTGACGTGGCAGCGATCGGCGATCTCGCGCGTGTTGCGGATCGCCTGCGGAAGCTCGGCGAAGATCGCCGCCATCTCCTCGGCGCTCTTCAAGTAGAACTGCGGGACGTCGCCGAGCTTCGGGCGGTCGGGATCGTTGAGGGTCTTGCCCATCTGGATGCACATTAGTGCGTCCTGGGCTTCGGCGTCCTCCGGTGCAACGTAGTGAACGTCGTTCGTCGCGACGAGGGGAAGATCGAGGTCGCGCGCGAGCTGGATCAGCGAGAGCATCAGGCCCTTCTGCTCTGCGATGCCTTGGTTCTGCAGCTCGAGGAAGAACGAGCCGGGCTCGAACAGGTCTCGAAATACGGCGGCGGCCTGCCGCGCTCCCGCCTCGTCGCCCGACAGCAAGCGCTGGCTGATCTCGCTCTGCATGCAGCCGGACAAGCAAATCACGCCGCGGCTGTGCGCCGCCAGTAGCTCCTTATCGATGCGCGGCCGGTAGTAGAACCCGTCCAGGTGGGCGGTCGTGATCAGCCGCATGAGGTTGCGGTAGCCCTCGTCATCGCGCGCGAGCAACGTCAGGTGATAGGCCGTGTTGTCCAGCCGAGGGTCGCGGTCGGTGTGGCGGCGCATCGCCTGGTACGCCTCGACGCCGAGGATCGGGCGGATGCCGTGACCGCGCAGCGCCTTCTTGTAGAACTCGACGACGCCGTACATGGCACCGTGGTCGGTGACGCCGATGGCGCCCATGCCAAGACCGGCCGCGCGCGCCAGCAGCGGATCGATGCGGCTGTGCCCGTCGAGCAGCGAATACTCGGTGTGGAGGTGGAGGTGCACGAACTCGGCCATGGGGTCCCCCCCTATTCTACAGGGAAGGTACCCGCGCGGCGGGTTAGCCCAAGGCCTGCTTCAACAGCCGATTGACGACGCCCGGGTTCGCCTTCCCCCGCGTGCGCTTCATGACCTGTCCGACGAGGAATCCGATCGCTTTCTCCTTGCCCGATCGCACGTCGGCGACCGGCCCCGGGTGGGAGGCGATCACAGCGGAAATCGCCTCTCGCAACGCATCCTCGTCGCTGATTTGGACCCAGCCGCGCCGGCCAACGATGGTCTCCGGCTCTTCGCCGCCCGCCAGCATCTCGGCGAGGACCTCCTTGGCGATGCGGCCGCTGATCGTGCCGTCGTCGATCAATCGCACGAGCGCCGCCAGGTGCTCGGGCCGGGACCGCAGATCTTCGATCTCCAGGGCGTGCTCGTTGAGGTAGGCGGCCACGTCGCCGAGCTGCCAATTCGCGATCGCCTTCGGATTGGCGTGCGCCGCGACGGCCGCCTCGTAGAAGTCGGCGGGGCTCTTCGTCGCGACGAGGAGCCCCGCCTCGTACTCGCCGAGACCGTACGCGGCGGCGAACCGCCGCGCCCGCGCCTCCGGCATCTCCGGCAGAGAACCGGCAACGTCGCGCACCCAAGCAGCATCGACGCGGATCGGCGCGAGGTCGGGCTCGGGAAAGTACCGGTAGTCGTGCGCTTCCTCTTTGCCGCGGGAGCCGAAGGTGACGCCGAGACGCTCGTCCCAATGACGCGTCTCTTGGACGACGACCCCGCCCGCCGCCAGTACCTCCGCTTGCCGTTGCGCTTCGAACGCGAGCGCGCGCTCGACCGCCCGCACGGAGTTGAGGTTCTTGATCTCCGTGCGCGTCCCGAGCGCGCCGTCGGGGCCGCGCAGCGACACGTTCGCGTCGCAGCGCATCGCACCTTCCTCCATGCGACCGATCGACACCTCCGCGTATTGGAGGATCTGTCGCAGCGCGTTCAAGAACACGCGCGCTTCGGCCGGCGACCGGAGTTCCGGCTGGGTCACGACCTCCATGAGCGGCACGCCGGAGCGGTTGTAATCGACGAGGCTGAAGTCAGCGCCTTCGGGATGCACGAGCTTGCCGGTGTCCTCCTCGAGGTGCACGCGGCGAATGCCCATCCGCCGTAGCTCCCCCTCGATGTCGATCTCCATCCACCCGTCGACGGCCAGCGGCGGATGAACGCCGTACTGGTATTGCGAGATCTGATAGTTCTTCGGAATGTCCGGATAGTAGTAGTTCTTTCGGTGGAACTGCGAGCGCTCCCCGAGGTCGCAGTGCAGCGCCAGCGCGGTGCGCAGGCCGAGCTCGATCGCGCGCCGGTTCGTCACCGGCAGCGAGCCGGGCAACCCGAGGCAGACCGGGCACGTCTGCGAATTCGGCGGCGCGCCGAACTGCGTGCTGCAGCCGCAGAACATCTTGGAACGCGTCAACAGCTGAACGTGGATCTCCAGCCCGATGACGACGTTGCGCAGCAGGGCGCGATGGCGGCTCACAGCGGGGGCTCCGGCAGCGGCGGCACCGCCTGCTCGACCGCGAACGCGGCCCGCAGCAGCGTCGCTTCGTCGAACGCTCGCGCGATCAGTTGCAGACCGATCGGCAGGCCGGCCGCGAATCCGCACGGCACGGAGATCGCCGGCAGCCCGGCGAGGTTCGCCGGGATAGTGTACGTGTCAATCAGGTACATCTGCAGCGGGTCGGCCGTCTTCTCGCCGAGTCGAAATCCCGGCGTCGGCGCCACGGGGCCGGCGATGACGTCGACCTCGGCGAACGCGCGCTCGAAGTCGCCGCGGAGGAGCGTGCGCACCTGCTGCGCCTTCCGGTAGAAGCCCTCGTAGTGGCCGGCCGACAGCGCGAACGTGCCGAGCATGATGCGGCGCTTCGCCTCGGCGCCGAAGCCTTCTTCCCGCGTGCGCGCGCACAATGTGTACAGGTCCTTCGCGCCGGCGGCGCGGTGCCCGTAGGCCACGCCGTCGTAACGCGCGAGGTTGCTGGACACCTCGGCGCAGGCAATGAGGCAGTAGGTCGGCAGCGCGTACTCGACCGCCGGCAGGGACACGTCCTGGACGCGGGCGCCGGCCGCTTCCAACGAGCGCACGGCGGCCAACACCGACGACTTCACGGCCGCATCGAGGCCCGGTCCGAAGAACTCTGCCGGCAGGCCAATCCGCAAGCCGGCGACGCCGCCCGCCAACGCGCGCGTGAAGTCGGGCACGGACGCTTCGGCGGACGTCGAATCCAACTCGTCGCGGCCGGCGATCACGTTGAGGACGAGCGCGCAGTCGGTGACGTCGCGCGTGATCGGGCCGACCTGGTCGAGGGAGGACGCGAATGCGACCAATCCATATCGCGAGACGCGGCCGTACGTCGGCTTGAGCCCGACGGCGCCGCACAAGGCCGCCGGCAGCCGAACCGAGCCGCCGGTATCCGATCCGAGCGCCGCCATGGCTTCTCGCGCGGCGACGGCCACCGCCGATCCGCCGCTGCTGCCGCCCGGCGCGTAGGCCTGGTCCCAGGGATTGTGGGAGGGACCGAACGCCGAGTTCTCGGTCGAGGATCCCATCGCGAACTCGTCGAGGTTCGTCTTGCCGACGAGGATCGCGCCGGCCTCGGCCAGCCGCGCCGTCACCGTCGCGTCGTAGGGCGGCACGAAGCGGGCCAGCATCCGCGATCCGCACGTCGTGGGGATGCCGCGCGTACACAGATTGTCCTTGAGCGCCATGGTCATGCCGAGCAGCGGTGGGGCCGGCTCACCGGCGGCGAGGCGAGCGGACCAGGCGCGCGCCTGCGTGCGCGCCTGATCGCCGGTAACCGCGAGAAACGCGCGGACCTTCGGCTCGCGCGATTCGATCCGCGCAAGCGCCGCATCGACGAGCTCGCTGAGGGTAACCTCCCGGCCGAGACGCGGCCGCAGGCGATGATATGGCTCGTCGAGCCACCGCATTACCGCGTGCGCTCCGGATCGTCCGGCTCGAAGACCGCCGGCACGACGAAGTGCCCGTCCCGCGACTCCGGCGCCATCGACAGCGCCTCTTCGACCGGCAAGGATGGCGTGACGATGTCGGCGCGGAAGACGTTTTCCCCCGCCAGTGCCTGCGCGGTCGGCGCGACGCCCTCGGTATCTAGCGTGTCGAGCTTCGCGAAGTACGACAGGATCGTGTTCAGCTGGTCGAGGAACAGGCGCCGCTCTTCGTCTGTGAGATCCAATCGGCTGAGACGCGCGACGTGGTCAACGACTTCGTGGGTGATGCGCATCGAGAAACCTCCGAACGAGGGGCGGCGGACGCGATCGAACGCCGGCCGCGCGACGTGGCGTCAGGCGATCGGCGATCCGGTGGGATCATGGCGAACCTGCGATCAAGACCAGTCCGAACGCGACGAGCACCATGCCGGCGACGCGATTGATCCACGTCAAGTGGATCGCACCGAGGCGCTCCCGCAGCCGGTCGACGGCGGCCGTCAACGCCAGCCACCACGCCACCGATCCACCGAAGACCCCGAGGACGAGCGCAGCGCCGTGGTTTGGCGACGGCGCGATTCGCGCCGCGTCGCGCGCGAGGATGCCGGCGAACGCGACACCGAACGACAGGATCGTCATCGGGTTCGTCAACGTGAGGAAAAAGGTCGAAAGGTACGCGCCGGCGATGCTCGGACCACCGGCCACGGCGGCCACGCGGGCCGGCGCCGAAGACATCGTCCGCAAGCCGAGAAACGCGAGAAACGCGCCGCCGACCACGCGCAAGAACGCGGCCTCGCGCACGAGCAGCGCCGCCACCATCGTCAGCCCGAAGCCGGCGATCGCGCCGTACGCGGCGTCGGCCGTCGCGGCGCCGAGACCGGACGCCAGGCCAGCGCGCCGCCCGTGCGTGAGCGTCCGCCGAATACACAACACGCCGATGGGACCGACGGGAGCCGCGATGGACAGTCCAAGCACCCATCCTTGCAAAAACGGGGAGAAGCTGTCCGTCACGTCGTCTCGAAGTGGGCGCGCAAGATCCGCTCCACCTCCGGGGCTAAGACGTTCCAGTCCGCGTCCGGCTCCCGCGTCACAGTGACGAAGTCGTTGAGGAAGAAGACCATCTTGACGCCCGGCACCGCGAACAGCGCTTGGGCGAGCGGCGAGGCCGCCGCTTGCTCGGCCGTCATGAATGTCTGGCTTCTTCCCTGCGTGATAGCACGGTCGAGCGCGAACTTCAGCGCGTGAATGTTGGGCGTCGGCTGCACGTCGATTCGAACCGGCACGATCTTCCTCCCGTCTTCATCCCGTCGCGTCAAGCATAGCCAAGGGCGCCACGCCGCAGCGGCATCGCTTCGTCGCCGTGGACCGCCTTGGCGCGGCGCGCGACCGAAGGGGACACGCCCATCTCTTCTCGATACTTCGCTGCCGTTCGCCGCGCGATGCGGATGCCCTCCCGGCGGAGGGCGATGGCGATCGAGTGGCCGGTCAGCGGATTGCTCGGATCCTCCACGGCGAGAATTTGGCGAATGCGCTCCTTGATCGGCAATGATCCGTCGAAGAACAAGTCGAACGACACCACTCGCCCGCTCGGCAGCTGCACGTACTTGCCTTCCAGGGCTCGACTGACCGTCGACTCGCTGATCCCCAGCTGCGTCGCGATGTCCGCGAGCGTCAGCGGCTTGAGGTGCCCGACGCCGCGCTGGAAATACTCCTGCTGCGTCTCGACGATCGCCGACGCGATGCTGCGCAACGTCAGGCTGCGCCGCTTGACGGTCTCGATGAACAGCTTCGCCCGCGCCACGTGATCGCGGATGTGGTCCTTCGCGTGCGGCGCGCGCCTTAAGTCGTTGGAAAACGACAGATACAGGTCGTTGATCCGCAACCCCATGGTCTGCGATCCGATGACCTCGGCCGTGTAGCCGCGCTCTCCCGGAACGACCATGACGTCGGGCCGCGCGACCTCGGTTGGACGCAGCCGGCCGCGGCCGAACCGCGTCACATCGTAGCGGTCGGCCGGGTACGGATACAAGTTCTCCTTGATGTATTCGTGCGCGTCGCGGGCATCTTGCGGCGCAACCTCCAGCTTCTCGGCGACCTTCGCGGACTGGCCGCGGCCCAGCTCCGGCAAGTGCTCCTCCACGATCCGCTGCGCCAGCAGTTTGACGGGCGACTGGTCCAGCTCGGCAAGCTGCAGCAGCAGACACTCAACGATGTTGCGCGCGCCGACGCCGACGGGATCGAACTTGTGGATCAGCGCCAGGACGTTTTCGACGGCGATGACGGAGAGCCGGAACTTCGCGGCCGCCTCGTCCAAGGACGCGGTCAGGTAACCGCGCTCGTCCAGGTTGCCGATGAGGTATTCGCCGAGGCGGTGCCGACGCCCGTTCAGGTGCAACGCCGCCAGCTGCGTGAGCAGGTGGCGGCGTTGCACCTCGGCCTGCACGTGCGCCATCGAATCGTACTCGTCGCTCGCGTCGTAGGCCAACGTCGGCGACAGATCCGGACCGATCTCGCCGACCTTTCGTCCGCACTGCGGGCACAGCTCGCCGGTCAACTCGGCCCCGCAGGAGGCGCATTGAACGGAGTCTCGCTCCAGCGCCGGAGTGGTATGGACTTCCTGATCGACGCGGGCTTCCAGCAGAGGAAGCGGCAGAACGAGGACGGCGTTGACCGCGATCAGCTTCGGCACCATCCGCTGCTGCGGAAAAAGCTGAAGATCGACTCCGGGACGGAGGTGCATCGCGGCGCTAGCCGGTCTGCAAGGTGGGATCGCCCCGCTTTGCCTCTTCCGTCAGTCCGTGGTGCTCCAGTTTTCGGCGGAGAGCGGCTGCGGTTACGTCGAGCAAGTCGGCGCTGGCTTCGATGTCCCATTCTGTGCGCTGGAGAGATTCGAATACGTGGCGACGCTTGGCCTCCGTAAGCGTCGGGAATGCCGGCTCGGATTCCGCCTGGCGCGCGTCCTCACCGAGCAAGGGGTCTTCTGGACGCAGCTGCTCACCGCGGCAGAGAATCACGGCCCGCTCGATCGCGAATTCCAGTTCGCGCACGTTGCCCGGCCAGGGGTACTGGCGGATCTTACCAATCGTCGCGCGGCCGAGACCGCGCACCGCGTTCTGAGATCGCGTCCGGAACTTCTCGAGGAAGTTCTGCACCAGAACCGGGATGTCACCAAGACGCTCGCGCAGGGGCAGCAACTCCAACGGCACGACGCCGAGGCGGTAGTAGAGGTCCTCGCGGCGCGGCATGATGCCTGCTCGTAGCGCCGCCCGGGGCGGCGTCTGCGGTGCGGTTAATGGACGCGCGCTGTCTCCGCGCTCGCCGGCATGTCCGTCGCCCAGGCGGCGATGCGGGAGAAGTGCAGCAACTGGGGCACGTACGTTCTCAGGTATGAGAGCACGCGCTCCGGCGCCGCGATTTGATCGGCCAGGATGAGACTCCAACGGGTTTCGATCATGGCGCCGAGCCACAGTGCGTGCTCGACGGTGACCAATCCCACTTCGGCGAGCGGCAGGAAGATCTGCCAGCGCCGCGGCGGTCGCGGAATGTCGTATGTGGTCAACATCGCCTTCGCAATGCCGGTCGCCGCGCCGGCGGCATTGCTGAACCAGCCGACCATCTGATTGACGCGCTCGGCGTCGCGCGCCGCTTCCTCGACGTCGCGCGTACCGACCTCGAGCACGGCGACCGAGGTCAACACGCGCCCGAGCCGCCACCCGACGCGAACGGGATCGACCATGCGCAGCGGCCGTCCGGCCCGGGACGGAAAGGTCGGCAGCCCCTCCCCGAGATTACGGGCCTGCTGCAGGACCTCCCGCGCCTCCTCCAGCAGCTTTGGGCGCCCCTGTTGCATGCGCGCGTCGACGTCGCGCACAAACGCCTCGCGGACCAGCGGGTCCCGATCCACGAGCAGTCGGCCGAAGTGGACGATCTCGTGGACGACGGGCACGATGTGGTCGTTGAGCGGAAACGGCATCAGGACACCCTGCGCCGGCCCGAGCGGATTGTCCTCGGACAGCCGCTCCATGGCCGCGGAGATCTCCTCTTCCCCGAGATCGGGGAGGAACACCAGGCCGAGCTCGATGTCGCTGTCTGGGAACGTGTCTTCCGCGGCATAGGCGCCGTATTGATAGACCGCGCCCAGCTCGGGCACGGCGGCGAAGTACTTGCGAAGCTCCTCGAAGGCGTTCATCGGCGTCCCCTATACTAGCCCATTCATCTCGCGCCCCGCCACCCTCGGAGGGCGCCTGTCCGCGCCAGAGGCGATCGGTCGGGCTCGAGCGTGCGCTAAGCTATAGACAGTTTCTATAACGCGTCCGGATGAGCGGAGGCCGAGTGGAGATCCAGAATCTCGAAGCGTTCCTGCAGGTAGCCCGCGAACGCAGCTTCACGCGCGCTGCCGCCGCGCTGTTCCTGACGCAGCCCTCCGTCACGGCGCGCATCCAAGCGCTCGAGCAGGAGATGGGGCGGCCGCTGTTCGAGCGGCGCGGGCGCACGGTCCGCCTGACCGACGTTGGCGAGGCGCTGCTGCCGTTCGCGACGCGGGCGCTGGAATTGTTGCAGGAAGGCGCCGAGGCAGCGCGCGAGTCGGAAGGGGAAGGCACGATCTCCATCGGCGCGACCGTTTCCGCCGCGACGTCGATCCTGCCGGAGCTCATCGTCGAGTACCGGCGGCTGCGACCCGAGGTCCGGATCACGATTCGCTACGGACACTCCAACGAAGTCCTGGAGCTGCTGCGTGACGGCCTCGTCGACGCCGCGCTCGTCGTGCGGTCTCTGCATGAGCCGCTGATCGCCATGGAGCCGCTCATCGCCGATCCGATCGTGCTCGTCGTGCCGCCGAAGCACGTGCTGGCAACGCGGCCCCTCGTATCGATCGGCGACGTCACGAGCGAGCGGCTGATCTCCATGCAGTGGGGCGAAGGCTTCGAGGAATTCGAGCGCTGGATGCTCGACGAGATGCACGCCCGCGCGACGATCAACGCCGACGGCATCCCGTTGGGGATGATGTTGATCGCCCGCGGCGCCGGCGTCGGCTTCGCGCCGTCCCGCGCCGTCGAGGCGTACGAGCGAGCCGGCCTCGTGCGCGCGCGGCCGGTTCGCGGCATTCCACCGGCCTATCATCAAATTTTCCTGGCGCTGCGGACACCGCGGCGGTTATCCGCCAGCACGGAAGCGTTCGTCCAGATGACACGGGAGCGATTCCCGCGGCCGTCGGTGCCCGCGCGATCGCGGCACCGGCCCGCCCGCCGCTAGCGGCGACGGCGCCGCGCCAGCTGCGCGGCGATCACGATGCCGGCGCAGAGCACGCCGGCGGCGTCGGAGACCGCGCTGTGAAACACGAGCGAGGCCGCGGCGCCGAGCAGCAACACGCGCTCGATCGGCGTCGCGGTCGTCAACAAGTACCCGGACGCCCCCGCCGCCAACAACACGATGCCGACGACGGCCGTCGCGACCGCGAAGATCTGATCCGTGAGCGTGCCCGTCAACAGCATGATCTCGGGCGAGTACACGAACGTGTAAGGCACGACGATGGCCGCCAGCGCGAGGCGGGTCGCCGTCACGCTCGTCGCCAATGGCGGCGTCCGCGCGATGCCCGCCGCCGCGTAAGCCGCCAGCGCGTCCGGCGGCGTCAGATCCGCGATCACGCCGTAGTAGAAGATGAACATGTGCGCGGCGAGCTTGCCGATCGTGACGCCGGGCGCGATCTGCAGCTGGTCATTGGCCGGCAGCAGCGCCTCGACCGCCGGCACGGCCAGCGCCGCCAGGATGATGTAAGTGGCGGTCGTCGGGATGCCCGACCCGATGATCGTGCAGGCGATCATCACGAGCACCAGGGTAACGAACAGATTCTGCTGACCCAGCGTGATCGTCATCGTCACGAACGCGTTGCCGACGCCGGTCAGCGTCACGATGCCGATGATGATGCCGACGACGGCGCAGGCGGTCGAGACGACGAGCGCGTTGCGAGCGGCTTGCTCGAGCATTCTCCAGAGATCGGGCAGGTAGCTTCCCGGGCGCCGCTCGATCAGGCACGTCACGAGGTGAACCCCCGCCGACAGCACGATAGCGATGAACGCGGCGCGCGCCGGCGAGAAGCCTTCGAGCAGGTAGCCGATCATAACCGCCAGCGGCACAGCCAAGTACCAGCGGCGGCGAATCGTCGCCCCAACGTCCGGCAGCTCGTCGCGGCGCAGCCCGCGCAAGCCGAGCCGCTTCGCCTCGAAATGGATCATGAAAAACAGCGACGTGAAGTACAGCACCGCCGGCACGATCGCCGCCTGCACGACGGTGAGGTACGGCACGCCGAGGAACTCCGCCATGATGAACGCGGCCGCCCCCATGACCGGCGGCATGATCTGCCCGCCGACCGAGGTCGCCGCCTCGACGCCGGCGGCGAACCGCGGCTCGTAGCCGATCCGCTTCATCAACGGAATGTTGAAGACGCCGTCCGCCGTCACGTTCGCCACCGATGATCCCGAGACGGTGCCGAGCAATGCGCTGCTGAACACGGACACCTTCGCGGGTCCGCCCGTCATCCAGCCGGCGAGGCCCATCGCGATCTCGACGAACATCTGGCCCAAGCCGGTCTTCTCGAGGAACGTCCCGAGCACCACGAACAGGAAAACGAAGGTGGCGGCGACGCCGATCGGAATGCCGAAGACGCCCTCGGTCGTGAACCAGAGGTGCTCGATGACGCGATCGATCGGAAATCGCCGCACGGCGAGCAATCCCGGCGCGGCCTCGCCGAGGAACGGGTACGCGATCATCGCCCCGGCAATGAAAGGGAGCACGCCCAGGACGCGACGGCCGGCCTCCAGCACGAGCACGATGCCGAGCGCGCCGACCCACAGATCTTCGACCGGTAGCTGGCCCGCCTGCGCGAGCAGCCGATCGTGGTGCCACACGACGTAGCCGGTGACGAACGCGGCCACGGCCGCGAACAAGACGTCGAGGACGCCGAAGCGCCTCTGTCTGTATCCGCGGCGGCGCAGCGGATACAGCAAGAAGACGAGCACGAGCGCGAATCCGACGTGGGCGCCGCGCTGGCGCAGCGTGTTCAGCGGGCTGACACCGGCGACGGAGAGCTGGAACAGCGAGAACGCGACGGCGACGATCGCGACGACCACCGCGAAGATTCCGGAGAGCCGCCGGTAGCCATACTCGGGATCCGCTTCGACGAGCATCTCGTCGATCGCGCGCCGGTCGACCTCCGGCGCCGGCGCCGGCTGCATTCCGCTCGTCACCTCAGGGCCTCCGGTACCATTTCGCGGTGCCTCCTAAGTTCGCGCCGGTCGGTGCGGCTCCTTCCGCGAAACGCGCGACCGTATACTCGGAAAGGGATTCATGCCAACGTCGCGAGCGGCAGCGCCGCAGAAGGGCCAAGAAGTTCTGGTGACGATCGACCGGCTCGCTTATGGCGGGCGCGGCGTCAGCCGCGTAGACGGGTTCGTCGTCTTCGCGCCCTTGACCGCGCCGGGCGACGTGGCGCGCGTGCGGATCACGCGGTCGCACCGCCGCTTCGCGGAAGCGGAGCTCGTCGAGGTCATCACGCCCGCGCCGTCGCGCGTGACGGCGCCGTGCCCGTACTTCGGCCATTGCGGCGGTTGCGCCTGGCAGCACCTGTCCTATGACGCCCAATT